>ENA-UOOK01000407-UOOK01000407.1-fermentation-metagenome-genome-assembly--contig:-NODE-407-length-56125-cov-9.816426_pt1 | contig 56125 bp, 49 predicted proteins | sample MGYA00245777_ERZ724023 | MGnify/ENA primary metagenome ERZ724023 (study PRJEB28704, sample SAMN03018312) | fermentation metagenome | biome: anthropogenic terrestrial biome; feature: soil; material... | reverse complement strand
TTACTAATCCACCACTAAATCCTAATTTATCACAAGCATATTTCAATCCTGCTATTCCATATTTCCCTGTTACTGCACTGTTTACTGGGAATACTCTTTCGTAAATTTGTCTTGCCTTGTCTAAGTTTCCAGCTTCGTATTCTTTTTGTACTTCTATACATTCTACAGGACAGCAATTTGCCAATGCCATTACAGATCCTTCTACTCCTAGTGTAAGTGCCGGATACCATGCTGATGCGGTTCCAACCATTAGATTGAAGTTATCCATATCAACTACGGCTTTAAAATCTACTAGCTGTGGTATGCTTCCTGAACTGTCCTTCATTCCTATAATATTTGGATGTTTTGATAATACAGATACTGCCTTTGGTGATATATTTACATGTGTAAATTTAGTTACGTTATATATTAATACTGGAATCTTTACATTATCAGCAACTTCTGTAAAGAAATTTATCAATGCTTCATCATTCATTTTTCCACCATAGTAGAATGGTGTAAGTATTAAGGCACAGTCAGCTCCTAAATTAGCTGCCTTATTTGTAAGTACTATGGTATCTCTGGTTGATTCCATACCAGTACCAGCCATTACAATTTTGCCTTCTTTTCTATGCTTTACTGTAAGCTCTATTAGTTTTAACTTTTCTTCTTCTGTTAAATAAACTGTTTCACTATTTGAGCCTAGAACTAGATATCCAGCAAGGTCATAATCGTTCCATTTCTCAACATTGTTTGCGAATTTATCATAATCAACATTATCATTTTCATCAAATGGAGTTATCATTGGTGGTAAAACACCTTTAATTTTAAAATATGACATTTGTAATCCTCCTATTGTTTATTAAAACAAATTGTCTCTATCATTAAAATTGAAATATTCTGGTTCACTTAAAATCTCTAAATATGGATTAGCCTTAGCTTCTTCTAATAAGCTTTCACTAAAATAGATATATTCCAATTCTAATGTATTTTTGATTCTAACTATTTTTGCATCATTGTAATCTTCCAAGTTGCTTGTTTTTATAGCTCCTTGTATAGCAAGCTTATCTGTATCCAATATCATAGGTAGTTTGATGGTTATTTGTACTGTAGATGTTATAGAATTTGGATAGGTCTGATCAAATTTCATCTTCTCATAGAACCTTCTTGTTGTAAAGTCTGCTAAACCAATTCCATTTCCATTTCCATGAGATTCTTTTGTTAAATCCAGAACAAGTAGCTTTGTAATCTCCGGACCCCCAGATGCATATGGTGTATGATATCTACCAATTATATTCGTGTCCATACCTGTACCTGTAATGTTCTTACCTATCTCATCTACTATAAGTACATCGAATTTATTGAAATAGATCTTTGCTAGCATGTCCTTGGCTTCCTGCTGTAATGCAGGTTCCATATCCAATAGCTCATCTTTATTCATAGCAACTATTTTATATGTCTCATCATAGGCATTTTCTAAAAAACCGATAGCAGCGACTATATTTTTCTTCTCAATTACCACTTTAGCTATTGCAGGGATATTTTTTGCCATTTCCCCAAAACCTCTGCTGTGGCATACCTCCGCACCTTTCTGTTTTCCAAGTCCTATTGTTATCATCTTAGTCACGCCGCTTTCAATTGGACCACGAAAACCAACATGTGGTTTTATACGGTTCATGACAATAATCCCATCAGCTTCATTTGCATATTTATCTATATATACAGGCAACCCATTTTCTGATTCTCCAATACAAACAACTTCCATCGAAGAAAATATTGGCGCATTACAAAATTCTTCAGTTATTCCCATGCCATGCAATACCTCGACTTGTCCTTTGGCAGTAGCACCTCCATGACTTCCCATGGCTGGAACTATAAAAGGTTCTCCTCCAGCCTCCTTTACAAGTCTCACTACTTCTTTGATGATTCTAGCAATATTAGCCACTCCTCTGCTACCTGCTGTAATTGCTATTCTTTGACCTGCTTTAATATTGTTTAGTAGTTTCTTTTCTTTTAGCTCTTTATCTAGAGCACCTTCTATATCCTCTATTTTAGGCCTTGGAAAATTTTGTCTTGCCTTAATAAATCTTGGAATAGGCACATCTCCTAATAATTGATTAAATATATCCATTTTATATCATCTCTCTTTTAAACTCTAGTCACACAGAATAATTCATCATGTTTCAATACTTCAGCTTTAGTTTTTCTTCCTGATGCCACGTCAAGAACCATATCGAATATTTCTTTCCCTTTTGACTCTAGACTTTCACCTTCACTAATAATAGTACCTGCATTAACATCTATATTTTCTTTCATCTTTTCAAAGGTAAAGGCATTTCCTGTTACCTTTACAACAGGAACAAATGGGAATCCCGTAGGCGTACCTCTTCCAGTTGTAAATACAACTATCTGGGCACTTCCACCAACAAAACTTGTCACTACCTCCCCATCATGTCCAGGGGAATTCATTAGATAAACTCCACCTAATTTCTCAGGCTTTTCAGCATATTGTACTACACCCTGTATAGGTCTGGAACCAGACTTATAAATTCCTCCCAATGCCTTTTCAACAACTGAGCTAACTCCTCCATCAAAATTACCTGTTGATATCAAAGCTCCTCTATGAGCAAATTCCTTCTTTGTACCTATCTCTCTTAACTTATCTTCCATATGTCCAATAGTACATACGATTTCTTCTGCGACTTCTTCATTGACAGCCCTTGCTGCTAATATATGCTCTGCTCCAAGAAGCTCTGTAACTTCAGAGAACATTATAGTCCCACCATTGTCAACTATCATATCTGACATTACTCCAACAGCCGGGTTAGCAGCTATACCAGATGTTGCATCTGTTCCGCCACATTTGACCCCTATTACTAAATCCTTAATATCACAAGGAACTCTTTCCTGCATTGAAAATTCAGCAGCCCATTGTTTAGCAATTCTTACACCCTTTTCAATTGCCTTGAGAGAATCTCCCTCATCTTGTATAATTACTTTCTCAACTGGTTTTTGTGATTTGGCAAGCCCTCTGACAAATTCATCCGGAGTAAATCTTTCACAACCTAATCCAACAACTAAAACTGCAGCAAGATTTGGATTGTTTCCCATTGCGATTAGAGTTCTAGCAGTAATCTCTAAATCTTCTCCAACTTGACTGCATCCAACAGGATGATTAAGATATACTGCTCCTTCAACCTGCTCGGCAATTCTTTTAGCCACGGTATTAGCACAAAATACTGAAGGGATTATTCCAATGTGATTCCTTACACCTACTTGTCCATTTGCTCTTTTATATCCCATAAATTGCATAATAATCCCTCCTACTTTCCTCTTCTACAACCCATGTTGTGATTGTGAATCCACTGCCCTTTTGCTATATCCTCAAGTGCATATCCTATTTCTTCACCGTATTTATATACAATATCTTCCTTTGAAAAATCCTTTAGTGCTATTTTATGCCCAAATTGTATATCTTCAAGTATTTTTATTTCTTTACCCTTATAATTACAAAATTCACCTGCTTTAGAGTCTTCTAACAAAACTCCGACATTGTCTTTTTCATTCATTACAAGAAGTCTTTTTGTCATTTTAACCTCCCTAAAATATAGTCGCACCTTCGTTTGCTGAACTAACAATTTTTTGATATGTTTTTAAGAAACCCTTCACATTCTTCTTAGGTTCATATTTCCATCTCGACAATCTTTCCTTGATTTCTTCATCGGATATCTCAATATTTATACTTCGATTGTGTATATCTATGCTGATGATATCCCCATCTTCAACTATTGCCAATGGGCCTCCATCTGCTGCTTCAGGTGTTACATAGCCTATGCATGGTCCTCTAGTTGCTCCTGAATATCTTGCATCAGTTACCATGGCAACCGAGTCCCCTAGCCCCATACCTACTAATAAAGCTGCAGGAATGGATAATTCTCTCATGCCTGGTCCACCTTTTGGACCCTCATATCTGATTATCAATACATCTCCATCTTCTACCTTATCATTCATGAGTAAATCTCTTACTTCTTCTTCACTATTAGCTATCTTTGCAGGGCCTCTATGCACCATCATCTTAGGTGAAACCCCTGATTGCTTAACTACAGCACCCTTTGGAGCGAGATTCCCTTTTAGAATGGCTATACCACCCTCATGTGCTAATGGATTTTCTAAACTCTTAATAACATCAGATTCTATAAATTTAACTTTTTCTAGATTTTCACCTAATGTACTGCCACTCACTGTTAAAACATCTAAATTTAATAATGGAGATAATGCCTTAAGTAAAACTTGTACTCCTCCAGCATTATGGAAATCCCTTAGCGTATATTTAGAAGCAGGCTTGAATTTTGCTATCAATGGAATCTTTTTGCTTAATTCATCAAATATATCCATAGTCATTGTTATACCTAGTAGTTTTGCTATAGCAGGTACATGTAGAACTGCATTTGTTGAACCTCCTATGGCAAGTATATATTTGATACCATTAATTAAGTTTTCCTCTGTCATTATCTTGTTAGAATTAAGTCCCTCTCTAACCATATCTACAATTCTCTCACCTGAAGCTTTTGCAAGCCTTAATCTGGATGCGGCAACAGCACTTATTGTTCCGCAACCCGGTAGAGATAGCCCCATAGCTTCTACCAAAGTACCCATAGTATTTGCAGTACCCATCATTCCACAGGCACCACATGTTTGACATGTTTCATTTTCTATAGTTTCAAATTCCTCTTTATCTATAAATCCAGCTTTGTATCTTCCCATTGCTTCCTTTACATCACTAAAGATTAAATCCTCACCCTTATGTGTATATGGATCCATTGGTCCACCTGTAACGAATATTGTAGGTAAATCTAGAGATGCTGCTGCCATCATCATGCCAGGTACTATCTTATCGCATGAACAAAGCATTACTAACCCATCAAATTGATTCCCTTCTACCATTAATTCGGTAGATGCACAGATTATATCTCTACTTGGAAGTACACTATGCATTCCAATGCCTTGTGCAATTCCATCGCAAATTCCTATAGTATTAAATTCAACTGGAGTTCCTCCATTTGCCCAAATACCTCTTTTAACATATTCTGCAAGCTGTTTAAGATGAATATGTCCTGGGTTTGCTTCTGACCAAGAGTTTACTATACCTATTAATGGTTTTTTCAAATCCTTATCATCGTATCCCATTCCTTTATAGGCACTTCTAGGATATGCTCCAGAAATGCCTGATAACATATCTTGACTTCTTAAGTCTGTCATTTTGCACCTCCATAATCTCTATATTAATCATATTGGAACGCATATTTTGCGTTCCAATGCTTATGCTTTGATTGTTTTTTTACTAAATTTTTTCTTAATTACGCTAAATATTGGTGTTGCTTGCAATATTGAAAGTAATGATACTACTAGCAATACTGCTGAAATAGGATTTTGTAAAAATATCATCCAGCTTCCTCCACTCATAAGTAAGGATTGATGTAAACTTGTATCCAACATGGAACCTAATATCAAACCAACCACTAAAGGTGAAGTTGGCATATCAATCTTGTCCATAAAATATCCTAAGATACCAAAAGCAAACATTAAATATACATCAAATATACTGTTATTTATGGCAAATGACCCAATTACACAAAGTATAATAATTACAGGCGCAAGAATTTTATTGCTTATTTTAGTAACATTTACTGCTACTCTTGTAAATAGTAATCCCAATAAAAACATTGCTATATTGCTAAACATTAATGCCCAAATCAATGTATACGTAAGATCAGCATATTCAGTCATCAATGTAGGTCCCGGCATTATTCCATGAATCATAAGTCCGCCCATAATAATCGCTGTTGCTGAGCTTCCCGGTATTCCTAAAGTGATAGTAGGTATCAAAGCTCCACCAACTACTGCATTATTAGCAGCTTCTGCCGCCGCTACTCCAACAATATTTCCTTTTCCAAAGGTATCTTTATCCTTAGCAAATCTTTTTGCCTCATTATATCCAAACCAACAAGCTGTATCTCCGCCTGTACCGGGTATGATTCCTGTAACTATACCTATCAATGATGATCTCAAGGTAGTTGGAAATATACGTTTGAATTCTTCCAATGTTGGTAGCATTTTGTCCTTTATAGAACTAACTACTTTAGCCACACCAGAATCTTTTTCAACCAGTCTTATAGCTTGAGGAATAGAGAATAGTCCAATTAAAGCAACAGTATATGGCACTCCTGAAAATAGATTTATATTCCCAAAAGTAAATCTAGGTGTTCCCGTTATGGGATCCATTCCAACCATCGATAATAAAAGTCCCAACATTCCTGACAAAATCCCTTTAATAGGTGAACCTGCAGAAAGTGAACCTATTATTGTAATACCTAGTACTGCAACTGCAAATAACTCAACTGGTCCAAACTCAAGGGCAAAGTTTCCTAATACAGGAGCTATCGTTAACAATGCTATACTTGATAAAACTCCGCCAATTAAAGAAGCCACTAAAGATATCCCTAAGGCTTTACCTGCCTTCCCTTGCTGTGCCATTGGATATCCGTCCATTACTGTAGCTGCAGCCGCAGGAGTACCAGGTGTCTTAATTAGAATTGCTGATATTGAGCCTCCATACATTGCTCCCATATAAAGAGCACACAACATACTAATTCCTACTGCAGGTTCCATGCCATATGTAAGAGGTAATAACAGTGCAATCCCCATAGTTGCTGATAATCCTGGCATAGCTCCTATAAACAACCCTAAAGCAGTTCCAACTACAACACCTATTAAACTAGATAATTGTAATGCATTTGACAATCCTATCATTATATTTTCTGCAATCATTTAATCCCCTCCTTATCCGAGAATTCCCATAGGAACAGGTAATTTTAAGAACAATACAAACAACCCATAAACAAATAACGTAAATCCAATTGATATAAAAATTGTATTTCTCCAGTTTGTTGATTTAAGATATCTATATGCAATTAATATAAATAATGGAGTTACAATAAAGTAGCCTATTGGCTTCATAGTGAAAATATAAAGAGCAATCATAAGTCCAAAAATACATGCCTTCTTATAATCAATAGGAATATTATCCTCATCAAGGTCATCTTCTTCAGATCTTTCATCAACACGTCTTTTAGCTTTATAATTCGTTTTTTCTTTATAATACGTTTCATATACCATACCCAAGGATAATAAAATGACTATAGCTATAAGAATCTTTGGTAAAAACGCTGCTGTTTTAGGTAATTTTGTAGCTTTAGATAAGAAAACTAAACTTAGTATTATTGCTAATCCTGCAGCTATTGCTATCTTTTTTACCTCTTTCAATTAATCCACCTCCTATTTAATAGAGAGAGGCTCTATGCCTCTCTTCTACTTTTTATTGTGCATATTGATCTTTTACTTCATTCCAAATTTCTTCAAATTTAGCTTCTTGTTCCTCTAAATATTGAACATAATCATCACCAATCTTTATATCAATAGGCAATGCTCTATCTTGACAACCCTTTATGAAATCTGGGTTTTCTGCCATTTCTGCAAATGCATCACACAATTTTTGTTTAACATCTTCTGGTATCCCCTTTGGAGCACTATATCCTCTTGAAGAACCGGAAACAACGTCATATCCCAATTCCTTTACTGTTGGAACATCTGGAAGCATAGGATCTCTCTCTTCAGCAAATATTGCTAAACACTTTAGGTTTCCCGCATCAATTTGAGGATAAGTAATACCTAAGTTATTAAAGCTTGCATCAATCTTATTTCCCATAGCCGCTTGCCATGATGGTCCATCACCATCAAATGGTATCTGTTGGAATTTTAAATCTGATTCTTTTTCAAATATAAGAATTGTAAAGAAGTCATCTCCACCAACTCCTGAGTTACCAACTGTTAACTTGTCAGGATTAGCTTTAGCATCCTCAAAGAATTCCTCAGCTGTATTGTATTTGCTGTCCTTTCCTACAACAATTACACCTGGGTCTGTTACAACATTTGCAATTGGATCTAGTTCATCAATGTTATAAGTAATTTCTTCATTCATGATATAGTTTGTCATCAACATTGGAGTATTTGTTATACTGATTGTATATCCATCCGCTTCAGTTTGTTTTGCCAATTGAGTCCAAGCAATAGCTCCGGTTGCTCCAGGAATATACTGATTAACAAATGTTTGTCCAAGAATTTTTTCTAAATATGGTTGTGTTGCTTGTGCTAATGTATCACTACCACCACCTGCTGCAAATCCTTGTAATACTGTTATTGACTTTTTAGGATAATCTGACTGTGATGCAGCTGGTGTACTGCTTTCACTATTATCATTAGATGCTGGCTTTTCTGCTTCCTTACTGCTACAACCAGAAATAAGTACGGATAAAACCATTACTAAACTAAGTAATACTAACAAACGTTTTCTTTTGCTCACTTTTTTAACCCTCCTAATTTTTCATTCCTTTTTCGAATATCATTAATTCCACAATGGAATTCAATAATATATATTGCAACTAGTATGCCAACTTTGAAATGGCTAATTTTAGCTTATAACAACAATTCAAAAACTAAAAAACGTTGCAATATAAAACGCTATATTTTGGTTTGTCACCTTCCGATATATATAGACGTTTTAATATGCAACACTAAAATCTTATACTCAACATTATTCTATTTCCAAGTCCTTCATCTTTCTCCAAAGAGTACTTCTATCAATTCCTAACATCTTGGCTGCAGCAGACTTTTTATTGTTCGTAATTTTTAATGCATTCTCTATTGTCTTTTTAGTAATCGTATCAATATTTAAAAATTGCTCATATTTAATGTCATCGTCCAGTACCGATGATAAATTCTCTAATTTGATATTACCGTCCTTAGATTCCACAACTAATCTTTCAACTATGTTTTCAAGCTGTCTAATATTACCAGGATATGAAATACTACAAAGTCTAGCCACAACATCAGGTTCTATTTTATGAATAGTGATGTTATACTCCTTAGATTTTAATTTAAAAAAGTGTTCAATAAACAACGGAATATCTTCAATTCTGTCATTTAAACTAGGTAGTTTGATATTTAATACATTTAATCTATAATATAAGTCCTCCCTAAATTTATTTTCCTTAATCAACTCCTTTAAATTTTTATTTGTAGCACTAATAATCCTAACATCCACTGTAATTATCCTATCATCACCAATTTTTTGGATCTGCCCCTCCTGAAGAACTCTTAATAGTCTAGCTTGAACTTCCATTGGGATTTCTGCAATTTCATCTAAAAATATAGTTCCACCATGAGCCTGCTCAAACAGTCCAATCTTTCCTTCAGCTCTTGCTCCTGTAAAAGCCCCCTTTACGTATCCAAATAATTCGGATTCTAAAAGAGTATATGGAAGAGCTGCACAGTTTACTCCAACAAAAGGACCATTCTTCCTACGACTATAATTATGGATGCTTTGAGCAAATACTTCCTTCCCAGTCCCTGTCTCACCATTAATTAATACAACAGAATCTACTAAACTATAATTTTTAGCTTTTTCTATAACCCTTTTGATAGATTCACTGCATCCAATTATGGAATCAAAGGTATGTCTTGCTATATGACCCTTTTCAGCCAATTTTTTTCTAGCCTTAATCTCCATATTTTGAATTTGGTCAAGTTTTTGAAATGTGATTACCGCTCCATGAATAGACCCCCCAATGATTATTGGAATCTTATGTAACATTAGATATTTTTCATCAACACTAACAAGCTCATCAAATTTCTTCTGACCATTTTCTAAGATTTCGTTTATATTGAAATCAGGAACTATATCATCAATTAGTTTTCCAATAGCATTTTCAGAAGATATATTTAAAATACTACATGCTTCTGCATTACACAAAGTAATCTTCCCATACTTGTCCACCGCAATTATGCCACTATGTGTAAGCTCAGTTATAATCTTTAACTCTTCTCCGTGTGCTAGTAAACTCTTTCTTAAATCCGCCATTTCAATTGCTCTATACAAAGCCTTTGTTATACACTCATAGCTGTCACTTTCTATTAATTCTCCTCTAAATCCAAATCTATTAGCGGTTTCAACTGCAATTCTATCCCCTACGATGACATCAACATCAAGTTCGGATGCTTTTTTTACCGCATTTGTACACTCATGATAACTATTAATTCTTATTTCATGAATTTCCACATCCATAAACGAAGACATTGTAGAGATATTGCTTATAATATTCGGATACCCTATCACCCCTATACGCCTGCCAAACGCCTTTGCTTTTTCTATTGCCCGAATAATATCTAAAATAGTTACTTCGATCTCTATAACAGGGATATCGAATTCATCTCTTAGCTTTAACGCAGTCCCCCCACGTGTAATAATAGCATCTATATTCTTGGCCTTTAGTGATTCATTTACAAACTGCACACTATGCTGAATGTTTTTAGAGTAGACTAATTCCATATCTATTTTTAGGTCCTCTATTACCTTTTGAGCTTTCTTAGCTAATTCCACATAGGATGCTATAAAAACTATATTATCATATCGTTTTCCCCTAATCACTTAATCACCTCCTTAGCTGTCAGTTTAATATATTCTATCACCTATATACATCCCTGTCATTAATTTAATATTGTTGACATAGATGGATTTATATGTTAATTTATAATTAACCGATGACCGAAGTCATCATATGATTTAATTGTAATTTAAACAAGTAAAAATATCAAATATACCATGAAGGTATTCTTTTTTTATTGAATATTTTCATGGTTTTTTATTTTAGGAGGTAGAAATGAAAAAAATCTCAACAAAGAAATTAGTATTTACAGGATTGTTTTTAGCCCTCGGACTTATCTTACCTTTTTTCACAGGGCAAATCCAAGGCATTGGTAACAAATTATTGCCTATGCATATTCCAGTGTTAATCTGTGGATTCGTACTTGGATGGCAATATGGGATGATAGTAGGCTTTATTGTACCTTTACTCAGAAGTGTATTATTTGGTATGCCGCCAATGTTCCCAGTAGCGATTGCTATGGCTTTTGAACTTGCCACATATGGCTTAATGACAGGATTACTTTATAAAATTTTACCAAAGAAAAACATATTCATTTATGTTAGCTTGATATTATCAATGGTAGCAGGAAGAATTGCATGGGGAATTGTTAGTATGTTTTTATATGGAATGTCCGGTATGGAATTTACAAAACAAATATTCATAGGAGGAGCATTCTTAAATGCAATCCCTGGTATAATTATTCAGTTGTTAATCATACCAATATTAATTATTTCATTAGAAAAATCAAAGGTGATGAAACTTGCAAAATAATGAACCAATGAGAAATATCTCACTGAAGAATAATCAAAAGTATCCGAAGATACTAAATAAAATCGATAAACTAATGACACTGAATGATAAGATCCTTATTGCTATTGATGGAAATAGTGGAGCTGGAAAAAGCACTTTCGCAAATATGTTCCATAAATATTATGACTGCAATATATTTCATATGGATGATTTCTTTCTAGGACCCAACTTAAAAACACCAAAAAGATTAAAAGAAGTTGGTGGAAATGTGGATTACGTAAGATTTAAAGAAGAGATTCTAGATAATCTTACTAAAGATGTTGAATTTAAATACCAGGTGTATAATTGCAAAATTCAAGCACTTGATAGTTTTACTATTGTTAAACCTAAGAAGTTAAATATCATAGAGGGTTCATATAGTATGCACCCTACATTAATCAACTACTATGATTATAAAATATTTTTTTCAATAGACAGTAAATCACAGATTAAAAGAATCTTAGAAAGAAACGGAGAGTTTATGCTCAAAAGATTTATTGATGAGTGGATTCCTAAGGAAAATGAATACTTTAGTAAATTTAACACAAGGGGATTAGCTGATATAATAATAGACTAGATATTGTATTTAACCAGTATCTAGTCTATTATTTTTGCTATTTATTTCATTACTCCTGCTTTGAATAATATGTCTCAGTCCTGACTAATTTCTACTTTATTTTCAATACGTTTTTGATACAATAATTAAAATAATTATTCAATACTATTCATAATAATATAACGAAAGGAGGTTTATAGGTTAAAGATTCAAAATAATTTTATTAAAGGAGGTATGATTGGTGAAAAAAGTAAAACTGACAACAAAGATATTATTTGGACTTATTCTCGGTATTATAGTGGGATTACTAATGCAAGGTATCCCAGATGTTGCAAAAACATATATTTCCCCAATAGGTACTCTATTCCTTAACTTAATTAAAATGCTAATAGTACCACTAGTATTCTCATCTTTAATCGTAGGAGCAGCAAGTGTTGGTGACCCTAAAGCTCTAGGAAGAATTGGTGGTAAAACCTTAGTATATTATCTTCTTACCACCGCAATAGCTGTTATAATAGGACTAATACTAGGTACAATATTGCAACCAGGGGCAGGACTTTTGTTGCCGACTGATGCAACGCAGGAAGCCGCAGAAGTACCATCTATAATTTCAACCTTACTAGATATTATTCCAAGTAATCCATTGAAGGGTTTGGTCGACGGAAATATACTTCAAATAATAGCATTCGCACTTTTTCTTGGGGTTGCATGTACATTTCTCCCAAAGGAAAAATCAGATCCATTTGTTAAATTCTTTGATAGCACAGCCGAAATAATGTATAAGATTACTGCATTTGTAATGAGTCTTGCGCCAATTGGTGTATTTGCATTGATAGTCCCCGTAGTGTCTGAGCATGGTTTAGATGTATTGATGCCACTAAGCATTCTTATCTTTGCTGTATATCTAGGATGCTTCCTACATGCTGCTATAGTTTATTCATCAGCAGTTAAATTTATAGGTAAGATGAGTCCAATAAAGTTCTTTAAAGGTATCGCTCCAGCAGCTATTACAGCTTTTAGTACATCAAGCTCTTCGGGAACCTTACCTATAACCATAAGAAATGCAAAGGATAATCTTGGAGTACCCGACAAAATAGCCAGCTTTGTATTACCATTAGGTGCTACTATTAATATGGATGGAACAGCTCTATACCAAGGTGTCTGTGCATTATTCCTAGCACAGGTTTATGGAATCCATCTTACTATAGGTCAAATTCTTATAATAATATTGACAGCAACATTAGGTTCAATTGGCACAGCAGGAGTCCCTGGAGCAGGTTTGATTATGTTAACCTTAGTTCTACAATCCGTTGGACTTCCACTGGAAGGATTAGTTCTAATTGCTGGTGTTGATAGAATTTTAGATATGGCAAGAACTTGTATAAATGTAGTAGGAGATGCTTCATGTGCAGTTGTAGTTGCAGCTACTGAAAATGAATTAAATATAGAAAGTAAGGACACAGTGGCTAAGATTTAGAATATCATCCCCTTCAAATTCTGAAGGGGGTTCTTATTTTAGAACAAAACGGGATGGAATATCACCTAACTCTATTACAATACTTTAATCCCACTACGACCTTTCCCGTAACTTATTAATTTTTGTTCCTTAAGATAGTTTAATAATTTTCTCAACTTATGTTCTGATATATCATGACCTTGTTCAATTAATAAAGTGTGTAAACGTTCTCTACCAATAGATCTTACCAAACAAATTTCTAATATTTTATTAACCATTATTTTTTCCTCATCAAATAATATTGAGTCTCCACTTACTTTAGCCTTAAATGAATTAAATTCTTCTAATCTAATAGTAGGTGGTAAATCATCTATAGTAAGTTTTTTGCCACCCATATATATTAAATATTCAATACAATTTTTAAGCTCTCGTATATTTCCAGGCCATTTATAATTCATTAAAAAATTCATAAGATTAGCATCAATTTGCTTCTTTGAATTATGACTTTGCATGATGGATTCGATAATAAAAGGTATATCCTCTCTCCTATCTTTCAAAGGAGGTATGTTTATAGTAAAGTTATTAATTCTATAATATAAGTCCTTCCTAAAGGATCCCTCATCGATTAACCTTTCCAGATTTTCATTAGTGACTGCTATTACGCGAACATTTATTGGTATTAAAGTTGTCCCCCCTATTCGCATAATTTCTCTTTCCTGCAGCACTCTAAGTAATTTAACCTGCATACGCTGAGAGATACTACTTAGTTCATCCAAAAACAAAGTACCATTATGAGCTAATTCAAATAAACCTTTTTTACCTCCTTTCTTAGCACCAGTAAATGAGCCTTCTTCATATCCAAAAAGTTCACTTTCAAGTAAATTTTCTGATATTGCGGCACAATTAATAGCTAAAAAAGGATAATTCTTTCTTGATGAGTTATTATGTATCGAATGAGCCAATAGCTCTTTTCCAGTTCCAGTATCACCATATATAAGAGTCGTTACATCTAAAGTTGATATCTTTTTAGCCCTTTCCATGGTATCTTTCATACGTTTGCTATGGTATACTATGTCATCAAAATTATATTTTGCAACATAACCTTTTTTAACCATGCTTTTTCTGATCCCAATTTCTATGTTATGGATGCTTTCAGCATCTTTTAGTATTATAATAAAATTTTTGTCTTTATTAGGTGTATTTAGAACCCGTTTTGTCACAACAGTATTAATTTTATCATCATTAAGTTTCATAAAATAATTTTCTACTTCATCCATTTTAAGGAGATCCTGACAGCATTCATAGACGTCTTGAGGACAGTTAGATGTCACTTGAGTTTCTTTTTTAAATAGCTTACATAGATACTTACTACAGTGTAATATATTGTGATCTTGATCATGGATAATAATTCCATCATCAATACTGTCTAAAATTGCTTCTATGTATATTTGATCCTTATTTAAGTTTTTTAAAATACTTGATAGTACTTTACTTCTATTACATAGCTCTTCAGAGTATTCAATTACTTTTCGATTAAATTCAAAACTGGAGATATTTAAAATGGATGCAATACTTGTTATAGTCGAAATATCGATTTTTCTATACCCTATATTAATTATTTCCTCTATTTCCTCTGGAACAAGCTCAAATAAGCCAGGAGTAATTGCGATGGAAAACTCATCCAAATTCTTTATACTTATTTCAGGTGCATATGGCACTATGTTGATGTGATTGATACCGTACTCGTTAATTAGTGCTACTAATGAAATTGCCGCGTATTCTTTATAATCAACTAATAAAACATTCGACCTCTTTGGTATAGTGGTTAGCTTTTCAATATCCTTTTGATAAAATGCTATATCTATATACACAACATTAGAATCATTTGGAATTAAATCATTAATATAATTAAAAATTGCTGGATTTGATACTACAAAAACATCTGCTTCAACCAGATCATTCATAGAATCCTCTCTAAGACAAATTCCATCTACATTAGCATAATCATCAAAGAAGATTTTTAGATTGTCTACATATGTTTCTGTAGCTCTTTTTTCAATGGCTATAACCTTTATTGTCTTCATATATTTCTCCTTATAATATATTTAACCAAATTAAGCAATTTGAAAACTTATTGATAAGAATTTATTGGATGATAATATCTTAAATCCACCCATTATAACACCATATTTATTATATTGTACCATTCTTTTATCAAAAAGGTACTTCTTTTTTATTAAGGTGGTTTAGATTATTGCTCTATATTGCTAAAATAATATTATCGAATTAAATTTGTTGGCACAGGATTTGCTAATATAGAATGTTAAGTAAATATTATTAAAATTCTGAGGAGATGAGCAATTTGAAAGACAAAATCAAATTAGACGAAATCGTTTACAGCGATCATTTTAGGACAGATGGATTTATTAATTTTGGAGTAAAACCTGATTTATCAAACTTTAGAATCCCAGTTTCAATAATAGAAGGTATTAAACCGGGTCCTATATTATTGATAGATGCATGTACACATGGAGATGAATACGAAGGTACAGAAGCAATTATAAAGTTAATCAATACAATAAAACCAAATGAGTTGACTGGTACAATTGTTGCTGTTCCAGCATTAAACTTTGAAGCATTTGCGAATATTAGCAGGTCATCAATAACAGATGAACAAAATCTTAATAGAATTTTCCCGGGAGATAGTACAAAATACATCACTTTAAGATTAGCAGATATATATTTGAAACGTATTGTAAAATTTGTTGATGCAGTAATCACATTTCATGGAGGAGGTGATGTATTACACTTAGAACCAATAGTAGGTTATTTACCTGGAGGTGATGAAGTTAGTAAGAAGTCATTTGAAATGGCAAAAATATTTAATGCTAAGTACACATGGAGAATGCAAAATTTACCATTTGAAGGAGTATCAGCAATAGCATATAGGGATATGTACAACATACCTTGTATTTTACCAGAGATTGGATCACATTGTGACAGATTAAATAGCAGAGAAAAAAATGTAGGCCTTTGCTATGACGGAATTATGAATGTAATGTCTTATTTAGAAATGATAGAGGAAAGAACACAAGAGAAAGTTGATTCTATGGATGTTGAGCTTCATTATATTCATGCTAACAATGGTGGTATTCAAAGATTACTAAAAAAGGAAAATGACATAGTTGAAGAAGGAGAAATTCTTGGTGAAATTATTGACGTATTCGGAAATAAAATTGAAGAATTGAAAGCTCCTTATAGAGGAGTAGTCATTGGATTTTGGAGTATATCAGTAATTAGGCCAGGAGACTGGTGGTATCTGTTCGCCAAAATACTAGATTAACAGTATTAATTTATTAAATAAGGAGGGGCATATATGGATTATATGAAAATTGCTAACAGTCCATTATTGTGGTTAAGCTGCGGATTATGTGTGGGATTAGTTTTTATTCAATCTGGAATCTTTGTAAAAAAATCATTGTCTACAAGTAAAACATTAGGCATATCAAATGCACAAATAAAAAGTGCTGTCAAAAGTAGTTTCACATCTTCAATTGGACCGTCACTTGCAATACTTGCAGGAATGGTATCTTTGCTAGTAGCTATGGGTGGACCAATATCATGGTTTAGACTTTCCTATATAGGAGCTGTAGCATATGAATTAATGGCGGCTGGGTTTGCTGCCGATGCAATGGGTGTTACCCTTGGTGGACCAGATATGAGTGCTACAGCATTCGCATGTGGTGTTTGGGTTATGACATTAGGTTCAACAGGATGGGTGTTATTTACAGCTTTAGCAACTCCTAAATTAGATAAGTTTAGAAATGTATTAGCAGGTGGGAAAAAAGCAATGCTTCCAATAGTTTCAGCCGGCGCAATGTGTGGAGCTTTTGCATATTTAAGCTTAGATAGGGTATTTAGATTTGATCAGCAAACGCTCGCAGCCATTGTCGGTTTTATAGCAATGTCCATCTTTATGCTATATAACAAGAAACATCAAAAACAATGGATTAAGGAATGGGCATTTACTATATCGATGTTTATTGGAATGTTCGCAACAGTAATATTTTAAGTATTAGGAGGTGTCAATATGAATACTACAAATAATAATTCAAGCGTTTCTGCATTTGATCAAGATTATATACCTTATATCGTAAAATGGGGAAGATTAACAAATCTTATTGGAATAGTACTTGCTTATATACCAGCTATTTTACTATTCTTTGTTTATGATTTAAGGCCTCCAATTGGTGCTGTCATAACTGGTTTTATAATGCAAGCTAGTGTAAGTGGAGTATTTTGGTTTGTAGAACCTATATCATATTTCCCAGTACTCGGGATTCCTGGAACATATATGTCTTTCCTATCAGGAAATATTGGTAATTTAAGACTTCCAGTAGCAGCTGCAGCACAGGAAGCCGCAAATGTAGAGCCTGGTACAGAGCAAGGAACTATAATATCAACAATCGGTGTTGCAATATCAATAATTGTAAATGTACTTGTACTTACAATTGGAGTAATATTAGGTGCATCCGTATTAAGTAAGCTTCCTCAAAGTGTTGTAACCGCATTAAATAATATATTACCAGCATTATTTGGTGCAATGTTTGGACAACAATTTATATCTAATCCTAAGATTGGCATAGTTGCTGCAATACTAGCTGGCGGAATGATCTGGCTTTCCAAAATTGGGGCATTAGCAATATTCCCATTTGGTGGGACATATATGATAATTATAGTCGCAGTATTTGGTAGTATTTTGATAGGTAGGTATCTTAATAAGGATGCTATAAATGAAGAGTAAAATGAAGAGGGGGTAATTAGTTTGAGTAAAAATTACTTATTTGAATTAATTGATAACAACCAAGAAAAGTTAAAAGAAATTGCTTATGAAATTTGGAGTAATCCAGAAACTGCTTTTAATGAGTACAAGACTTCTGAACTTCAGAAAAATTATTTGAAAGAACAAGGATTTAAGATAATGGATGTACCAAATAATCCAACCGCATTTATAGCTGAATTTGGTAAGGATAAGCCAATTTTAGGTATATTAGGCGAATATGATGCACTACCTGGTTTATCTCAGAAAATCATGCCGGCAAAAGAACCAATGGAAGGTTTTACTGATGGGCATGGATGTGGACACAATCTTCTTGGTACTGGTGGAGTAGGTGCAGTTGTTGCATTAAAAGAAATAATGGAAAAAGAAAATCTAAAGGGTACTATTCGTTATTATGGATGCCCTGCTGAAGAAACCTTAGCGGGTAAAGGTTTAATGGCTAAAGAAAAAGTATTTGACGATCTTGATTCATGTGTAAGCTGGCATCCGGCTAGTATGAACGTTGTCTGGGGATGTAGTTTTCTCGCTATGAATTCAATGAAATTCAGATTTAAAGGCAAAGCAGCACATGCAGCTGCAGCACCACAAGCAGGAAGAAGTGCCCTAGATGCTGTTGAACTAATGAATGTTGGTGCAAATTATCTACGGGAACATGTTATAGAGAAAGCTAGAATTCACTATGTAATCACTAATGGTGGTATGGCACCAAATATAGTTCCTGATGATGCTGAGGTTTGGTATTTTATAAGAGCCCCTAAAAGAGCAGATGTAAAAGAAATCTCTGATAGATTATACAAAATAGCACAAGGTGCAGAATTAATGACAGAAACTAAGATGGAATATGAATTATTGGCAGGATGCTACGACGTAATACCAAATACTATAATAAGTAAATTAATGCATAACAATATGTTGGAAGCTGGTGGTCCTAAATTTAGTAAAGAGGATTACGAACTTGCAGATAAATTATCAAAATTAAGCACTAAGGAAGAAAAAGCAAAAGTTATGTCAACCTACTTTGCACCAGATTATATATTAGATATACCTCTTTCTGATGAAGTCATAGAAATAGACGATAAAGAAAAGGTAATGGCAGGATCAAGCGATGTTGGCGATGTAAGTTATATAGCACCATTCGCACAAATTACTGCTGCTACATGGCCAATTGGTACAGCTGCTCATACTTGGATTGCTACAGCTTCTTCAGGTTCTGGTATTGGTATGAACGCTATGATATTTGCAGCTAAAACTATGGCTGCTACCATTTATGATCTATTAAATGACAATAACTTAATAACCAACGCTAAAGATGAATTTGTAAAGTCATTGAAAGGATATGAATACATTTCCCCTTTCGAAGAGTAAATACGAATAGCCAATTAAAGTTATAAGCCACCCAAATCTGGGTGGTTTATAATTAAAGCAATATTACCAAATTAATGGGTGGTGATTCTTATTAAAGTTAAAGAAATAATTGATGAAATGATAAATAACGCAAGATTAGCTCAAAAAGTTTTCGAAAACTGGAATCAACAGCAAGTTGATCAAGTAGTAAGGGCAATAGGTAAAGTAGTCTATGATAATGCTGAATTATTGGCGGAAATGGCAGTAAATGAAACAGGTATGGGTAATTATGCTGACAAAACAGCTAAAAATAAAGGTAAATCAAAGACGATATGGTATAGTTTAAAAGATAAAAAATCGGTTGGTATTATAAACACCTATGATGATATAGGTATAGTTGAGATTGCAAAGCCAATAGGAGTTATTTCTTCAATATGTCCTACTACAAATCCCATTGTAACCCCTATGAGCAACGCAATGTTTGCATTAAAGGGTAGAAACGCTGTTATTGTAGCACCTCATCCAAGAGCTAAAAACTGTAGCTCTTATACAGTTAAACTAATAAACGAATCGATTAAAAAATTGGGAGCTCCTGATAATTTGATTCAAGTTATTGAAGAACCAACATTGGAACTTACAAATGAGTTAATGAAGTCTTCAGATGCTGTAGTTGCTACTGGAGGAAGTGCAATGGTAAATGCAGCATATAGTTCTGGTAAACCATCCTTTGGAGTAGGTCCAGGGAACGTTCAGGTAATAATTGATAGAAACGTTAATTTTAACGATGTATCTAAAAAAGTTATATTGGGAAGAAGTTTCGACAATGGAATAATATGTTCAGGTGAACAATCTATAATAGTTCATGAGAATGATTTCGACGAAGTTATAGATGCCTTTAAATCCAACGGAGGATATGTAGTAAGTGATTCAGTAGAAAAGCAAATATTAAAAGATACCTTATTTATTAATAATATCATGAACAAAGAAGTAGTTGGTCAATCTGCAATGAAAATAGCCGAAATTTCAGGTATTAAAATACCCGATTCTACAAAAGTGATTTTAATGGAAGCTGATGGATTAGGTAGTGAAGATGTACTCTGTAAAGAAAAAATGTGTCCAGTAATAGCTATTTTCAAATATAGTACTTTCACTGAAGCTATCAAAATTGCTCAAACAAATTTAGAACTAGAAGGAAAAGGCCATACATGTGCAATTCATTCAAATGATGAAGAAAATATTAACTATGCAGGACTCAATTTAACGGTCAGTAGATTAGTCGTTAATCAACCGTCTTCAACTACCGCTGGGGGTGCAATAACCAATGGATTTGCTCCAACTACTACTTTAGGATGTGGTACTTGGGGGAATAATTCAATATCAGAAAATCTCACATATAAGCATTTAATTAACATATCAAGAATTGGTTATCATTTAGCTGATAAAAAAATACCTAGTGATAGTGATATTTGGTATAAGTAATTTAACAAACTTGCAATTCTATGGATATAAATAACAAAAAATAAAAAGGGCAACTTCACGTTACCCTTTTTATATTTGATATTAGTTCTTACTGATTGCTCTTACCCAATATCTACTTTTCCATATTTTCTATAAAGTTTTTAACCTGTTCAATGATTAATTTTGCATATTCGCTATATGGTATTTCCTGAGTTCCTACAATTGATATATTGCACCTATTTATAGGTATAAGTATCTTTTCTGCTTTGCTTTTACTTATAGCTAACGCCATATTAGGAGTAATTTCACCTAGATACGCATTGGCTACTAAAATACCCATGGAGCCTATTATAATGTCAGCATCATTAGCATTGTATATCACTGGATTCTCACCTGTAGCACCCATATCTGCACCTGCCTTTAGCATAACAGATGTAGCAATACTATTTGTCCCTATAGCTATTAGCTGCTGTTCAGGGATTGCCCTTTTCAATTCCTCTACGATTACCTTTCCTATTTTACCACCCTGTCCATCTATGATAATAATCTTCATAAAAATCCCTCCATTACCTATTATCAATATTATAGTATATCCAAGGTAGTTCTTTCAATAACAACGCATTTTAAAATTAGCTATATCTCCCAGTATGTAAACCTAGAAATTCTTCATTAGTAAAGCTTATACTGCTATCTCAGCATGACATATCAACACCATCACTCTAGCGAACTAAATAATTCTTCCACCGAATAATTGGTGCTTTCAACTATCCCAGTAATATCTATTCAATTCAAATATTAATATATAATTTCATATCCATAGAGGATTTTTATATATGCACCTAGAATATTATATAGACTAAATATTTTAAGGAGGTTTTTGATTGTGTTAGATTTAGCAAATATGAGCCCTAAAGAAGTAAGAGAATTGATTAGACAAGACAAACTTATAAAGCCCACTTCAGGTATGTGCAGAGGACATATCCAAGCAAACCTTGCCATTGTTCCAAAGGATTTAGCCTTTGACTTTTTATTATTTGCACAAAGAAATCCAAAGCCTTGCCCAATACTTGATGTTACTGATGTAGGTGACCCTGAACCTAAACTCATGGCAAAAGGTGCAGACCTTAGATATGACATTCCAAAATACAGAATTTACAAATATGGTGAACTAGTTGATGAGGTAACCAATATTGAAAAATATTGGAGAGATGATTTGGTAGGATTCTTGTTAGGCTGTAGCTTCTCCTTTGAATCAGCAATGATAAATGCCTCTATACCAGTAAGGCATATTGAGGACAATCACAATGTACCTATGTATATAACCAATATTGATACTATTCCAGCTGGAAGCTTTCATGGAAAAATGGTAGTAAGCATGAGACCAATTCCATATAAGCTTATAACAAGAGCAGTTCAAGCAACTTCAAGATTCCCTCAAGTACATGGTGCTCCTATACATATTGGAGATCCATCATTAATTGGTATTAATGATATAAACAAACCTGACTTTGGAGATCCATCAAGGATAAATGAAGGTGAAGTTCCTGTATTTTGGGCGTGTGGAGTAACCCCTCAATCCATAGCTATGACCAGTAAGCCAGAATTAATGATAACACACTCTCCAGGATATATGTTTATATGTGACCCAATGGATGAAGACTTGGCTGTATTGTAGTATAAATCAAACCCGAGATTCTTACTTCAGTCGAGATGACAGGATTACGTCATTCTGAGCATAGCGAAGAATCTCGGGTCTTAGTTCTTAACTCTTACTTCTTAACTCTTACTTCTTACTTCTTACTTCTTACTTCTTAACTCTTACCTCTTACCTCTTACCTGTTTTCTCAACTTATTTAATGCCACAGTTTTTGTATTGACTACAGTTCGATAAGAAATGCCAAGTTTTTTACTTATTTCACCTAATGTCAGATTTTCATAATAAAAGTCGATTATAATCTCTCTTTGTCTTGCTGTTAATGTCGAAAGAGCATCTTGAAGAATCATTGTTTCTTCGAGTCTTACCAAAAACTCCAATGGATTCTCTATGTCTGATTTCAGCAAATCGACTATTTCCTCCTCTTTATCTTTTCCAACCTTCACATTTAAGGAAGCTGTTAATTTCTCATTATGCTTATTAAGGTAAAAATATCTAAGCCTTGTCTTTACATAACCTAAAAAATAAACTCCTTTGGTCTCATCAAAGCTATTTATACAATATAAAATAACCTCCCTTCCTCCTTGAATCAAATCTTCATATTCATTTAATTTATTATAATATCTTCTTATGGAGCTAATTATTAAAGGGTACAATGATTCTAAAATTCTTTTCTTACTTTTATCATCACCTAATTTTGCTTCTGCCAATAAATCATTCAATTCTTCATACATTTCTATTCCTCCAATAAGAAGGCGTCTTCCGTTTTCTACCGGCATATTTAGTATACAATTTTATATCAAAAAAGGAAAAAACAGGCTTATAGTGCAATCGTTTCCATGAAAATCTGACATCCTTATCGGTTCAGAAAAGTGTTAACATTTTCCACTGACTTATGCTAGAATAGAGATAACATCTAAAAACTAGGAGGTTGATAAAAATGTTTCAAGGTATTTACGCACCTATAGTCACTCCATTCCAAAAGAATGAAGAGATTGATTTTAGTAAGTTAAAGCACAACTTAGATAAGCTTGGAAAAAGCAAGCTTAGTGGCATTGTAGTCTTAGGCTCAAATGGAGAATTTGCATATTTGGATTATGAGGAAAAGCTACAGCTAGTCAAATTTGTAATCGAAAACTTTACAAAGGAAAAGAAAATAATAGTTGGTACCTATAATGAATCAACAAGAGAAACCATCAAGTTTAGTAAAGAGGTTTCCAAATTAGGCGCAGATGCTATACTAGTCTTGCCTTCTAACTATTATAAGTCAGCTATGAAAGAGGACATCCTTTATAGATACTTTACTGACATTGCAGATGAATCCCCTATCCCTATGATGCTGTACAATATGCCTGGTAATACTGGTCTTAATCTAACATCTTCATTAATTGCTAGATTATCAAAGCATCCAAATATAGTAGGTATAAAGGATACAGCAGGAAATATAGTTCAGCTTTCTGAAACTGTTAGAGACACAGATGATAACTTCTCTGTATTTGCTGGTAATGCAGGATATTTATTGCCTGGACTAGCGGTTGGTATAAAAGGCGCTACAGTAGCTCTAGGCAATGTATTGCCTAATGAGTGCTGTAGGGTATTAGAATTATTTAATGAAGGGAAGATGAAAGAGGCATTAAAACTTCAACAAAGTCTTATAGAGATCAATTTTTTAGTAACAGGTAAATATGGCATCTCAGGACTAAAATATGCAATGGATTTAATGGGATATGAAGGTGGAGAAGTAAGAAGGCCACTTCAACCATTATCTGAAGAAGGAAAAGAAAAGATTGAGAGTACAATAGAAAACGGTAAATGGAAATAAATGAAATAATGGGGCCATCGCATTAGCAAATAAATATTTAATGCGACAGCCTCATTTTATAATATCCCAGTCTTATATATATTTATATTTGACCTAACATCCTCAATATTAAATCTGCAATTACAGCTGAGCCTATATAAGTTCCAACCATAACAAATATGGAGAGAACTACTATTCTCCAACCTGTTTTCTTCAATGAATCCAAATTTTTACCTGTATATATACCTGCATATGCAAGTATCGGAGTAGCTAATGCCAAAAAGTTTACTTTAGTTACATATCCGGATATAATAGCAGACCCAGGTACTCCCGGTACAGTCAATATGGTTGATAATGTTACTATATATGCTACACTAGGTATTTTACCAGGAATAACATCAGCTAATATAATTCCCAGCAAAGCTATACCAACTAATATCAATATTCCAGGAATGGCTTCAATAATGCTAACCTTATAGCCTACAAAGTTACCTATTACAGAAATAGCTGCAGTTATTAATAATATAATAGCCGATTCTTTTAATTTCATTTATTTAACCTCCTTTGCTGCAGGAGTTACTGGTAACTCACCATATTTAATTTTATATGACTTCTTATACAACCATTCTGATAATGGCAATGCAAGCCATAACGACATATACAATCCATCTAAGCCCGATAGCATATTACTTGTAGCACCGAAGGCCGTAATCATTTCTTCCATTTGTGGGAACATAGCAACTAAGGACCCAACACCTGCAGTCATCATACTTGCTGATCCTACCCCAGAAGCCATTGCTAAGGAATATGGATGCAACGGAGTATAAGCAGCTAAAAAACTTGCCATTAATCCAATAAATATTGTACCGAATACGGTTCCTACAATATAAACTCCAAGAACCCCTTGACCTTCTGCACTATCTAGTCCATACTTGTCGCCTATCAATGCAACATTTGGCTCTCTGGCTATAGAGTGTGCACCCCCAATTGTTTCTCTTTTTAGCCCAAGTACTATTACTCCTAATGGGACTCCTAGTAATACTGTTCCTAGATTTCCAAATTCCTGCAAAATAAGAGCCGGACTTGCCGCTATAATTTGGGGAAGAGTTGGTCCTATATTTGTACCGTATTTTGCCATTAGGAGCATAAGAGTCAATCCAATTAGCGAACCTGCATCATCCATTTCCTTTTCTTTTGCTATTTTTAAAAACTTTGGTGTTGTAAAAACACCCAGTACCATTGCATAAAGCATTGGCAATAATACAATGCTCCCCACCCCTACAGCGAAACTTTTAGTACCAATAAATTCAGAAATAACTACTAGAACAAGTGCGATAATATGGAGCTTTACATTTTTCATTACTCGCCACCTCTTTTATTTAGAATATTTGCTTATAAAAGCCTAGAAAACTAAATACTACTCACTTAGATAGTCAAATACAGTTTGAATAAATAGTGCTGTTCCCTTATAAAATAAACTTTCATCCACATCAAATTTTGAATTATGATGTGGGTATATTACTCCATCTATTTCATTTGGGTTGCTAAGGAAGAAAAACGTTCCCGGTGCCTTTTCCAAGAAATAGGCCATATCTTCTCCACCCATAACAGGATATTTCATCTCAAAAATATCTTTTTCATCAATAATCTTTTTAGCAGAATTTACAAAGAAATTAGTAAATTCCTCTGAATTTATAAGTGGTGGATATTTAAAATCATATTGAACTTCATAATCAGCCCTCATAGCCGCCGTTATACCTTTTGTTATTTCTTCTATACGTCTTGCAATTAATTGTCTTGTTTCATTATTTACAGTTCTAACTGTTCCCTCCAGCTCTACTTCATCAGGAATAATATTTTGGTTAAATCCTCCATTTATTCTAGTGATGGATAGAACTGCTGGGTCTATTGCCTTTATTTCTCTACTTATTACTCTTTGTAAAGCAGATATCACTTCTGCAGCAGTTGATATTGGATCAATAGATAATTCAGGATAAGCAGCATGTGAGCCTTTTCCCTTTATCTTAATAAAAATTCTATCCATTGAAGCCATCATAGGTCCATAAGATACTGCTATTTTTCCCTTTTCTACATCTTTAAAAATAGAACCTGCATGTAATCCTAAAACTGCATCTACATTATCCATTGCCCCCTCTTCAATCATAGGGAGGGCACCTCCTGGATATTCTTCACCAGGTTGGAAAAACAATTTGACATTTCCATTTAGGTTTTCTTTATTTTCATTTAGAATTTTTGCAGTTCCTAGTAGCATAGCAGCATGAGCATCATGTCCACATGCATGCATACAACCATTTGAAGATGCAAATGGTAAATTCGTTTCTTCTTTTATAGGTAATGCATCCATATCAGCTCTTAAGGCAATTGTTTTACCTTCCTGACCACCCTCAATAATACCAACTATTGCATTTCCATTTACCAATGTCTTGTACTCTATGCCCATTTCATCAAGCTTTTCTTTGATATACTTTACGGTATTAGGTAATTCTAAGGCTAACTCAGGAATTTGATGAAGATCCCTTCTCCAAGATATAATATCTGGTTCTATCCTTTTTACCTCTTGTAATATATCTATCATTTAGCTTCCCCCTCTTCTAATAAAATTAAGGATTTTTGCTCACATATTCAATCCCTTTTAATACCATATTGCTCATAACAGCAGAAGCTATAATTATAGCTCTGTCATCACCATCAAACCTTGGATTGTGCCATACATAATTCATGTCCTTTTCTTTGTTTTCTACACCAAGCCAAAAGAAAAAACCTGGAATTTTTTCTGTAAATATCGAAAAGTCTTCACCACCCATAGAAGGATTAGGATCTACTATACCATCCTCTCCTACAATCTCTTTAGAGGCATCATAAGCTAGATTAGTCAATTCCTCACTATTATAAACAGCTGGTAAATCAAAAATATATTCGATTTCAACATCTACCATATATGTTCTCGCAGTGCTTTCTAATATCTCTTTTATTCTCTTAGATAAAATTTGTCTATCATCAGAATCAAAGCTTCTTACAGTTCCAGTGATTTCGACTACCTCAGGAATAACATTATTAGCTGTACCTGCTTTAAAAGTTCCAATAGATACAACTGCAGAATTAAGCGGACTAATATTGCGACTTACTATAGACTGTAAATTCATTACCATAGCAGAAGCTGCCACTATTGGATCCCTTGTTGCATGTGGCCAACCCCCATGTCCCCCCTTTCCTTTTACCTTAAATCTCAAGGTATCAACAGCAGCCATTAAGCCCCCTTTTTTAATAGCAATCTTTCCCCAAGGTATTTCAGGATTATTGTGTAGTCCAAATATTAAATCAGCCTTAACATCTGTAAATAACCCTTTTCCAACCATTAGCTTTGCACCCTCATTGACCTCTTCTGCTGGTTGGAAAATAAAGAGGACATTACCATCTATCTCATCTTTAATACTAGATAAAATCATTGCCGCACCAATTACACAAGTTGTATGTATATCATGTCCACATGCATGCATTACACCATTAACCTTTGACTTATAGACTACGTCATTTAATTCCTGTATTGGCAGAGCATCAATATCTCCTCGTAGGGCTATCGTTTGGCCATCATTTTTGCCTCTTAACAATCCAACTACACCTGTTTCTAACCCAATATCAATGATTTCTATTCCCAAGGATAGCAATTTATCTTTAATTTTATTAGTAGTTCTAAATTCCTTAAAACTTAATTCAGGATTCATATGGAGGTCTCTTCTGAAATTAATTAATTCTTGTTCATATAATTTTTTCAGTTCACTTAATTGCAGCGTATCAAACACCCCTCTCATTATAATTATATTTATACTTTTCTTAATTATATCTAATATGAAAACGTTTTTATTTGATGGATTTTGTCCATTTTTGTATCAATTTTGACATATTAAAATACTACAGATAATTATTACCTGTAGTATTTTAATTGTTAATCCTTAAAGCTACCAGCTGGATATAGGGGAAATCTTGCAATTAACTCTTCTGCTCTCTTCTTACATAAAGACAAATTTCTTTCATCTTCGGGAGCTTCTGCGACTTGATTCATTATATCAGCAATTATTTTAACTTCAGATTCCTTTAATCCACGTTGTGTGATAGATGTAACTCCGATACGTACACCACTGGTTACAAACGGAGATGCAGGATCGTTAGGAATTTGATTTTTATTTACTGTAATACCAATTGAATCCAAAGCATCTTGAAATAATTTACCAGTAATTCCCTTATCTCTTAAATCCACCATGACTATATGATTATCAGTTGTTCCACTTACTATTCTAAAACCATGCCCAGTTAATTCCTCTGCTAAAGTTTTCGCATTTACAAGAACTTGTTTCATAATATTTTTAAATTCTTCAGATGCTGCATATTTCATTGACCAAACCTTTGCAGCCATAGTTGTAAGATGCATAGAGCCAATTAATCCTGGGAAAACCCCCTTATCAATTAATTTTGCATGTTCCTTTTTGCATAAGATAAATCCACTTCGAGGCCCACAGAAGGTCTTCGTAGTTGAGGATGTCACAAAATCAGCATATGGTACAGGACTTGGTATCAATCCTGCAGCTACTAATCCGCTAACATGTGCCATATCAACCATGAAATATGCATCCACAGATTTTGCAATTTGTCCAATTCTTTTATAGTCTATTAACCTTGGGTATGAGCTTCCTCCAGCTATTATTAGTTTTGGCATTACCTCCTTTGCCTTTTCCTCTAAAGCTTCATAATCAATCATTTCGGTTTCAGGATTCACACCATAAAAATGATATTCATATACCTTTGATAAAAAATTTGCCGGGCTTCCATGTGTTAAGTGCCCACCTTGATCAAGCCTCATACTTAAAACCTTATCTCCTGGTTTTAAAACAGCTGCATATACACCATAATTTGCTGTTGAACCTGAATAAACCTGAAGGTTTGCATGCTCAGCTCCAAATAATTTTTTTGCTCTATCAACACCTAATAATTCAAGTCTATCCGCTTCATGTGAACCAGCTTGGAATCTTGAACCCGGATAACCTTCTAATGTTTTATTTGTAAAGATTGAACCAGACAACTCCATGACCTCTAACGGAGCAGTACTTTCTGAAGCTATCATTTCTATATTATGCTCTTGCCGTCCTAATTCGTCAGCTACTATATTATATAATTCTGGGTCACTAACTTTAGTTTGTTTTAACAATATATCCACCTCTTTATATATATTATTTTGATAAATTTTTAATATGCTACTGCAACCGTTTGCCCATTAAAGATTATCTAATATTTTTATTAAACTGTATATCTTCAAATTAAACTTATTATTTATCGTTTTTGACATAATAAAAAAACTTAAGATTTTTGTCTTAAGTTTTTTTATTATATACATATTTAGATGGAGTGGTTCCAATAAAAATCTTCAACTTTAGTGCTGTGTTAAAAGTCATAATGACTTGCTACTTCCTTCAGCATTTCTATTATAGGAAGATTGTAAGGGCATCTTTTTTCGCATTCACCACATTCAATACAATCCTTTGCCTTAGGATTCATATCTTTAAATCTTGTAATCGCCCAATCTTGCAAATTATACCTTGTGAAATAGCTATCGAATACAAAATTATTTGGAATATCAATCCCTATGGTACAAGGAGCACAATATCCGCATCTTCGGCAGAACTGTGTCCCAAGTGACTTTGCTTCTTCATGCAATATTTCTCTTTCTTCATCTGTCAATGATCTTCTATCAATAGCTGGTCTTGCATTCTGAATTACTTGCTCTACCGAATCCATACCCGGAATAACTACTGATATATTTGGATTTTCCAAAATATATCTCACAGCTAATTCACCTTTTGATAGGGCACCCCCTGCTAAAGGCTTCATAATTATAACTCCTATATTATTCTTCTTAGCCTTCTCAAATAATGGCTCCCCTTGCCTTTCAATTGCATTGTATGGAAATTGAATTGTAGCATACTCTTTGGAATCAATAGCAGCGTCTAAAACATCCAAGCCATGGCTTGAGATTCCTATTTGACCTATTATGCCTTTCTCCTTAAGCTCTTTTAACGCCTTTAATGCTCCGTTTTCTCCCATTACAACCTTATAATCATCTAATGTTCTTACATTATGAAGCTGATATAAATCAATATAGTCTGTATTTAAGATTTTAAGGCTTATTTTTACCTCTTCTATCATATCCTCATAGGTTCTAACCATCGATTTTGTAGCTAGAAAAAACAAGTCCCTGCCTAATATACTAAGGGCATGTCCAATCAATACTTCACTTTCTCTATATCCTCTTGCTGTATCAATAAAGTTCATACCTTGATTAAGGGCCTCTCTCAATATTGCCACTGCAGTATCCTTATCCACTCTTTGTAGTGGTATACCTCCTACTCCTACTGAAGATAATTCAAAATTTGTTTTACCAAGTATACGTTTTTCCATTTCCTCACCTCTATAATTTAATTCACAATTCACAGTTCACAATTCACAGTTCACAATTCACAGTTCACAATTAAAACCCGAGATGCTTCGCTTTGCTCAGGATGACATATCTTTTTGTCATCCTGAGATAGCAGTATAAGCCTTGCCCGTGAAGGATCGCGGGTTTTAGCTCTTAACTCTTAGTTCTTAACTCTTAGTTTTTATTTTCCAACACTTCTGGATTAACCAAATTTAATGGTTTTTCGTTTCTAAGGATTCTTCCTACTTCTGCGGCAGTCGTTCTTAGCTGTGTCTCTGATGCTTCTAGTGAAATGTAGGCGCTATGGGGAGTCACTCTTACATTAGAAAGTTCTATGAGTTTTCTGTCAGATTCCTTAGGAGGTTCATTTTCCAATACATCAAGTCCTGCTCCTGCTATTATATCATTAGTCAATGCATAATATAAGTCATTCTGGTTAATGATTCCACCTCTGGCAGTATTAACAATATAAGCAGAAGACTTCATACATTTCAATACATCTAAATTAATAATTCCTTTTGTCTCCTTAGCTAAAGGTGTATGTATTGTAAGAAAATCTGCTTCTGAGATTAAGATATCAAAGTCAACTTTTTCAACTCCAATCTCTTTCATCTTTTCATCAGAAACATTTGGGTCGCATGCAATAATCCTCACTCCAAAGCCCGATAAAAATCTAGCTACGGTACTTCCTATTGAGCCTAGTCCAAGTATACCCACAGTAGAATTTGAAAATCTTCTTATACTACCAGCCTTTTCTAAATCCCAGTTCCCATCTTCAACATATGGTACCATTAGATGTTGTCTTCTTGCAAAATCTAATATGAACATTATGGAGTGTATAGCTACCTCCTCTTTGCAATAACCCTTTGCATTGCTTACTACTACATTATATATAGAAGCTGCCTCAACATTTGCAGCATTAAATCCTGCACTTGCAGCAACATATGCCTTTAAATTTAATTTAGAATAAATCTCCTCGTCCATTTCTTGATCCCACGAAATTAATACTTCTACTTCTTTACATTTATCTATAAGCTCTTCCTTTTCCAAGGTTGATTCTCCTAAATATCTAAAATCAATGTTAGGATACTCTTCCTTTATGTATTCTTCCATTTTTTCTATGTCTCTTTTTTTCATTCCAGGTACACCGCAAAGGGCTACACTTTTAGTTTCATTCATAATCACACCATTCCTTTAATTCAATTCACGATTCACAGTTCACAATTCACAATTAAAACCCGAGATGCTTCGCTTCGCTCAGCATGACATATCTTTTTGTCATTCTGAGTTTAGCAGTATGATAACTGTTTACGAAGGATCTCGGGTTTAAAAGACGAGATTCCTGACTTTGCTCGGAATGACAGCATTGTTGACTCTTAACTCTCTTTTGTCATCCTGAGATAGCAGTATAAGCCTTCCCCGTGAAGGATCTCGGGTTTTAGCTCTTAGCTCTTAGTTCTTAATTCTTACCTCTTACCTAAAAATCTCCATCTTTTCCATTCTATCGAAGGCTTCTTTCATTTTATCTATACTAAGTGTACAGGAAAGTCTTAAATGCCCTTCTCCCAATTCTCCAAATGCATTGCCTGGAATTACAAGGACATGTGCTTCCTCTAACAGTCTTCTAGCTACCTCTTCAGATGAAAGTCCAGTGGCTTTAATGCTTGGAAATAAGTAGAAGGTTCCCATTGGTGATAGTATGCTTACATTTTTTAAAGATTTTAGTCTCTCATATGCATAAAAAATTCTATTTCTAAATTCTTCAACCAGGCCCGGCTGGATAATATCACGCATATCTAATGCATGAATTGCAGCCTGCTGAGATATGGTAGGTGCTGAGTAAATTATATTGTCATTAATATTTCCCACCACAAATATTAAATCTGGATTAGCTAAAATATATCCGATTCTCCAACCAGTCATACAGTAGTCCTTAGAGAAACTTCCTATAGTAATTGTCCTTGCTTTCATATCCTTTAGAGTAGCTATTGGTACAAATGGCTCACCATAACTAAAAATAGTATATATATCGTCAGCAAAAATGAGTAAATCATATTCCCTTGCTATAGACGCTATCTGCTCTAAATTTTCACGACTGATGCATGCTCCTGTAGGATTGTTAGGAGTATTCAATATGATTCCCTTTGTTCTGTTAGTTATTTTAGATCTTAATCTATCTATATTTATTTGAAAATTTTCCTCTTCATATGTTTCAACAAATACAGGAATACCCCTTGCCAATTCTACCTGATGAGTATAGAGCCCAAAATGTGGGGTAGGTATGATTACCTCATCTCCATCATCAAGTGTTGCCTCCAATGCCAATGTCATAGCATGGCATGCGCTAGTGGTAATCATCAAATCTTCAATATTTATATCAAAGCCAAATCTTTCCTTATAATATTTGACTAATTTTTCTCTTAATTCCAGTCTACCTATAGATTCAGTATAATGTGTATATCCATTGAGAGCGTCATTAAATGCCATTTCAATAATTCTATTATCCGTATTTAAATCAGGATCTCCAATGGAAAAATCGATTAAATCATGGTATAGTAAACTCGGGTCAGCTTTTTGCCCTATAAGACTAGCTTTTAAATTCCAATACCTTTTTGCTATATACGAATTTTTCATAAAACAAACCTCCGTTCAGAATATATAAAAGTCTAAGAATAGAATATGCAACATTTAAAATTAAAATAACATGCCAATACACTAGTGATACTAAGTGTAATGGGATATATATCTGGGGGGTATCCCATTTGCAGCATATCGGCATGTTACAAACTAAGTAATGTGAATATTTATAATAAAGAAAATATATCATATCTTTCTGTCTATATCAAGTTACAATATGTATCTAGTAATGAAAACAAACCCTGAGATTATTTGTTCAGGGTATGTTATAATGACTGCTTTCGACCTTAATTTCACTATATCATAAACAGCTCACAATTTATACCCTTTAGTCAAGTAAAAACTAACAATTCATAATACTATATTGTATTATTGTTATTATTTACAGTTAATCACAGCAGATAGAGAAAAATGATAAAAATCCTAAGGGAATTGAAAGATGTAGGATTTTTGTCTGGAATGAGCTATAGAATTATTCATCTCCGAAACCGTGAGTGTGTATTTTTATCATTTTTCGATTTTACACAATTTAAAGTACTGTGAATAGTAACGTATTATTTAATCAATATTGGAAATGATATAACCTATTAGCAATAATTAGCAATAATTAGCAATAAAAGGATGATTATTATGGATAATTCTAAGCCAATTATATCAAATTCATTGGAAGAAAACATAAAGACAATTCAAAACATATTTCAAAAGGATGACACCTTGCAGATTCGCAGAGTTGAAAACCAATACAATGGTATTAAATACTGTATTTTCTTTATTTTCGGAATGGCAGATAGCTTGGTAATAAATGAAAATATATTAAAACCAATTCTAGACAACAAGGTTCTAGTAGATGATTCAGATCATATTTCTTATTTGGCTTCAAATGTATTAGATACCTCCCAAGCCAACATCATCAAAGATATAGATGATGTCTTAAATGAACTTCTTATGGGAAATACTATACTTTTTACTGAAAACTGTAACCAATCTATTGCTCTCAGTAGCATAGGCTGGAAAAAGAGAAATATAGAGGAACCACCTACAGAAAGAGTCCTCAGAGGTCCAAGGGAAGGTTTTACAGAGGATCTGACTACAAACCTCTCTATGATAAGACGGAAAATACAGACTAAAGAGCTTAAATTTCAATTCATGACTGTAGGTGAAAGAACTAATACAAAGGTATGTTTATGTTATATAAATGGTTTGGCTAAAGAAGAAATATTAAATACAGTTATTAGTAAAATTGAGGATATCTCAATAGATGGTATATTGGATATAAAGTACCTTCAAGAATCTCTAGATGAAAATCCTTTTTCAATCTTTGAAATAACAATGAGTACAGAAAAACCGGATATAGTTGCTGGAAGAATACTCGAGGGAAGAATTGCGGTTTTAGTAAATGGAAGTCCTATAGTAATGACCCTTCCTTCCTTGTTCATAGAGCATATGATGGCTAGTGATGATTATTATCTTAACTATCATATGGCAAGTATTGGAAGACTTTTAAGGATATTTGGATTTTTATTAACTATAAGCGTTCCTGCTGTTTACCTTTCCTTAATATCCTTCCATCAAGAAATGGTACCTACACCCTTACTCATTAGCATTTATTCTTCAAGGGCAGGTGTTCCTTTTCCTACTTTTCTGGAATTATTTCTTCTTCTAATAACATTTGAAGTTCTAAGAGAAGCAGGAGTAAGGGTTCCAGGTCCCATAGGTCAGTCAATTAGTATAGTCGGTGCGTTGGTTCTAGGTACAGCTGCCGTAGATGCTAGCTTTGTATCTGCACCAATGATAATAGTAGTTGGAATCACTGCTATAACAAGTCTATTGATTCCATCACTTGCAGGAGTTGTAATAATATTACGGTTTTTCTTGCTTATGCTTTCAAGCCTGCTTGGAATCTATGGGTATATCTTTGGAATGTTGGTTATAGTAATTCATTTATTCTCACTCAGGTCCTTTGGAGTCCCATATATGAATACTCTAACAAGCTTCAGAATGCAAACCATAAAAGATACTTATATTAGAGCTCCATTATGGTATATGAGATACAGACCAAAATTTTTAAGCAAGGATTCAAAACGACAAACTATAGGAGGTAAGGGTGATGAATAGATATATAATATTTCTAATAGTCATATTTTTGTGTCTTTCATTATCCGGATGCTGGAACTATCATGAATTGGACGATTTTTATATCGTTGCTGGAATGTCCGTTGACAAAGCTAAAGATGGCGAGCTTTTTAATGTCGCTGTGGAGGTAATAAATTCGGAAGAAACAAATTTAAAACCTAATATAGAATCCCAAGTAATAGAAGCCAAGGGTGTTAGCATATTTGACGCAGTAAGAGATATAATAAAAATTTCTGCCAAAAAATTGTATTGGAGTCATGCAACTACAATAATAATCAGTGATGATGTAGCTAGGGAAGGGATACTCCCTATTCTGGACTGGGTATCCAGAGATCAGGAACCACGTCTTAATATGGATGTTTTTATATCTAGAGAAAAAACTGCCAAGGAATTATTGAGTACCATAACCTTTCCCACAGTTATTCACTCATTTGAACTTGAGCACATGGTAACAGAAAGTAAAGATTATATAATTACACCAATAATTAAGGTTTATGAATTGACAAATGAATTTGGAGTCCCCAAAATTCATTCGGTATTACCTGCCGTTCAAGTAGTCCCTACCAGTAAAGGAATGAGTAATAGAATATCATCTGGCGCAGTTTTTAAAGGTGATAAATTAATCGGATATCTAGAGGAAGATAATATTTTACCCTACTTATTTATGAAAAATAAGGTCAATGGAGGATTGTTGCGCGTAATAAATAAGGATTTTCCACAAGATAAGATAATTCTTGAAATCTTTGAAAGTAAAACGAAGATTAAACCTGCATTCTCCGATAAGGATATGAGCCTTGATTTAGAAATCTCAACATCTGTAAATATAGGTGAACTAAATACTAAAACTAATATAGATTATCTTTCTAAAGATGGCAGAAAAATATTAAGAAAAGAAGCAGAAGAAAATTTAGAAGCTGATATACAAAAGGTTTTTAAGACTGTTCAAGAGGAATTTGAAATAGATATCTTCGGATTTGGTAATGAGATAAGAAAGAAACATCCACAGATATGGAAAACAATTGAAAAGGATTGGGATACTATTTTCCAAGAGTTAAAACTAAATATAAAATGCAATATTGACTTTAGAAACAGTGGCCATTTTTCAAAACCAATAGAGGTGTTAAGATAATATGTTAATGATATTTATTTACTTTTTTGTATTTTTATTCTTTTTAATCTTTGATTTTATGCCTTTACTTCATAGTAAATACAAGGGTGTCGCAATATTTTACTCTTGTATATTTTCCCTTTCTTTTATTATGATTGTACTGACTGGTCTCAGCGTTAATATACCTAATCCAAATGACTTTATTGAAAATATAGTAAATTTATTCATAAGATAAGGAGTTTTAAAATGAGAAATGAAAAAATTTCAGCATCACAGGCTTATTTTTTAATAATGACTTATGTGATAGGAACATCTCTTTCCATAACTGACTATAGTGTAGCTTTAGAAAATACATGGCTCTCAATGCTTATAGCCCTTATCTATGCAACTCCATTGGTAATAATATATGGAAGCATAATGAATAAATTCCCTGATATGGAGTTATTTCAAATCATGGAGTTTCTATTTGGAAAGATTATCGGAAAGGTATTAAGCTTTTTATATACATTTTATTTTCTCCATTTAGGATCTATCAGTATTAGAAATATAACTGAATATATTCAGGTTGTTTCATTCCCGGAGACTCCTCAATATTTTTCTGCTCTATTTATAGGTCTATTGGCTATATACGTGATAAAATCTGGAATCGAGGTACTGACAAGAGTCAATAAGTTTTTATTTCCACTATTGATAGCAGTAACTATTCTAACCTTTATAATGGGAATTCCAAAATCAAATCTATCAAATTTATTACCATTTCTGTATTATGGTTGGAAACCAGTATTAGAGGATTCGTTCACACATCTTGCTTTCCCTTTTGCAGAAACCGTAGTGTTTCTATCGCTATTAAATATTGTTAGTGAAAAGAAAAAATCAAGTAAAATCTTTTTACTTGGCATATACGGTGGCGGAATCATATTATTGAATGTAATCATTAGAAATATAGTGATTCTTGGCTTTCCCAATCTTGCAGCAAGCACCTTTCCGTCATACTATGCCGTTTCATTGGTAGACGTGGGTACTTTTATAAGGGGAATCGAACTTATAGTATCAATAAACATAATCGTCGCCGGGTTTATCAAAATCTCAGTTTGTTTATATGGAGCTTGTTTAGGTATATGCAGAATCTTTAGCTTTGATGATTATAAATGGATAACTGTACCGATGGGATTGCTGATGATAGCTCTATCATTTATCTTATACGAAAATACCATGCATATGTTTGAATGGGTTAATGTTTATAAATTTTATGCAATACCATTTCAAATAGTTTTCCCATTGATAATTTTTATTTTTGGATTCTTTAGGAAGGATAAAAGCAAAAGCAAAGATTCACAGTAATTCAATTCATGATTCACAATTCACAGTTCACAATTAAAAGATTAAACCCGAGATTCTTCGGTAGCATACATTATACTGCTCGTCTTAGAATGACAGTAAGTCAATTCACAGTTCACAATTCACGATTCACAGTTCACAATTAAAAGAAATTAAACCCGAATGCTTCGTGTTGCTCAGAATGACAAAAGGCCGTCATTCTGAGACGGACAGAATCAACCTGTCTAACGAAGAATCTCGGGTTCAGCTCTTAACTCTTAGCTCTTACCTCTTAGTTCTTAGCTCTTACTTCTTACTAAACAATGCTATCTTAGCTGTATCTTCTAACATTTCAGCTAAGTAAAATGCTTTGTTAAAGCTATCGCCCACAGTAATTATTCCATGCTCTTTCATCAATATTGCAACTCTTTCCGGATCCTTATACTGCTCTAATACATATTCGGCAAGTAGTTCAGAGCCAGAATCAGCAACATCAATTGTAGGAACATGCTTCAAATATCCCTTTGCATGGTTAGTTACTAAAGGTAGTTCCTCGTAATTAGCCGCTATAGATGTTGCATATGGTGGATGAACGTGGATAACTACATTTACATCCGGTCTGCTCTTTAAGATTCCGGCATGAAATCTCCATTCTTTAGATAGCTTCTTATTTCCCTCAAGCAAATTTCCATCAAAGTCTACCATTACAACATCTGATTCGGTCATGTCACTAAATGCACTGCCTGAGCTTTTTATAAGCATTGCATCCTTTCCCGGAACTCTGCAACTTACATTACCACCTGTTGCACTAATCAAATATCTGTCATAACATCTTCTTGATACCTTGACCAATTCTTTTTTTAATTCATCTATATTCATAATATACACTTCCTTTTTTTATTCTGCTATTTCTAAAGCTATCTCCATCATATTAGTGAAAGAAGTTTGTCTCTGTTCGGCTGAAGTCTTTTCTCCAGTTATGATATTGTCTGATACAGTAAACAAAGCTAATGCATTTTTTCCAGCCCTAGCTGCAACTATATATAGGGCAGCAGCTTCCATTTCTACTGATAGAACACCCATCTTTGCCCAATTTTCATTCTCTTCCTTTGCATATTCCGGATAAAATACATCACTTGAATATACATTACCAACCATATATCTTGTACCCATTTCTTCTGCTTTGTCAACTGCTGCTCTTAACAATGGATATGATGCTATGGCTGAGAAGGTACCCGATAGTTTAAATTGGTCTGCATATGGTGTATTATAACAAGTCCCCATTGCTATAACAATATCTCCTATTCTCAAGTCCTTATGTATACCCCCTGTCGTTCCAACACGAATGATATTTTCTACATCATATAAATTATAAAGCTCCCATGCATGGACCCCCATAGTAGGCGCTCCAATACCATGTGCCATTACGGATACTCTTTTACCTTTATATTTGCCAGTATAAGCATACATGCATCTAATGCTATTTACTTGAACTACATCCTCCATATATGTTTCAGCAATAAACTTTGCTCTTAAAGGATCTCCTGGCATTATTACGGTCTTTGCAATTTCTCCTGGTTTTGCTGCAATATGATGTGTAGGTGCTTTTAAATCCTCATAAAGTTCCGGCTTCATATTCATCCTCCTTCTTTAATTGTGAATTGTGAATTGTGAATTGCATTGCTCTACTTAACCTTCATTAAACTTTCCGTAAATGGAGCTCTCATTACTCCCTTTTCTGTTATTATTCCACTAATCAGCTTATTTGGTGTTACATCAAAGGATGGATAAAGGGCTTTCGTTGCGGCTTCAGTTATCAATTGTCCATTTAAATGCGTAACTTCATTTTCATCTCTGAATTCAACCTTTGCATCCATACCATTTGCTAAATTATAATCTATAGTATGACTAGATGTTGCTGTATAAAATGGAATATTATTTTCTTTAGCAGCTAAAGCATGCATATATGTTCCTATTTTATTTAAAAGATCCCCATTAGCTGCAATTCTATCTGAGCCAACTACGACTTTTTGAATTTTCCCTAATCTCATCAAATATCCTGACATTCCATCGGTAATTAAAGTATGAGGTATACCCCATCTTTCCAACTCGTATGCTGTTATTCTAGCACCCTGTAAATAAGGTCTTGTCTCACTGGTAAATACATGAATTCTTTTGCCTTGCTCAAAGGCTGTTCTAATAACGGACAATGCTCTGCCTCCGTAACCAGCTCCTGCTAAGGCTCCTGAATGGCAGTGTGTCAATATTGTATCACCGTCTTCTATTAATTCTGCACCATATGCTCCTAACTTGTGTTCATAATCAAGTTGTCTTTCGACAATCTCTGCTGTTCTCTCTTCTACAAAATCTACCAAGTTGTTACCATTATATCCATTTACCACTTCCAACATTTCATCTACGGTTTTCATAAGATTTACTGCCGTTGGTCTTGTCGATTTTAATAGCTTTCCACTCTCTAATATATATTCCTTATTTCCATTAGAATTAATAGCTGATAGAAGAATACCATAAGCCCCGGCAATTCCTATTGCACCTGATCCTCTTATAGTCATGTTCTTAATAGCTTTTGCCAAATCGTCAACAGTTTTAATGTCATATATTTCTTCTGTAAATGGCAACTTAATTTGATCTATTATCCTAATAGTATCATTTTCAAACCATATAGGAAGTAAAAGTTTATTTTCCTTCCATTCTTTAGTTAAATCATAAATCCTCTGCATATTTTCCTCCTCGATACGCATAACGTTTTCAATTTTTAAAATCACGTTATGAGTTGTTTGGTTGTCCTACAACTAAAGTATCACCTATTAAAACTTTTGTCAATACCAATATTGATACTATTGAAATGCTTGACAAATACATACTTAGAATGTATATAATTAGACATAAGAAGATTCCTTGATTTTCGCTCAAATTAAGGGGTCGAAGACAAGAAATTAGGTAGGTGTTAAAATGAAATTAACCAATAAAAAGCTTAGTATACAAGCAAGAGATGAAATTCTTAAAATCATTAATGAAATGGAGAATATGGAAAAGCTACCATCAGAGCAGGAACTCTCCGCCTCCTTAGGTGTCAGTAGAAACACTATAAGAGAAGCTTTAAAGTCATTGGAAAACGATGGCATAGTGTCTCCAAGACAAGGTATTGGCACCTTTGTTATCAGGAATTCTAAAAATATTAAATCCAACTTAGCCGTACTGGATAGTTTTACAAAGATAATTACAAACCATGGATATAAACCAGGTACTAAGTCCCTTTCATATAAGATGACTAAAGCCGACGAAAGAATTGCATCAACACTAAATATAGAGGTTTCCTCAAACATTATGTATTTAGATAGAGTACGTACGGCTGATGGTAAGCCTGTAATCTATGTTGAAGATTATATTACATATCTTGAAAATATGTATGAACGATTTAAGGAGAAAGAATTCCAGTCATTGTTTGAATTCTTAAGAACTTACAATATCAATATTGCTTTTTCAAGCTGCAATATCGGTGCAGTGATTAGTGACGATAAGTTAAATAAGAAGCTTTACTTAAATGAACCAAGTGCTTTATTATATTTTCAACAAATTCACTATACCAATACAGGTATTCCTATTATGTATTCTGATAGTTACTTTTTAAGTGAAAAGTTTGACTTCAACCTTATAAGAAAAATGATGTAATTGGAAAATAGTACTTTTTTATTTATACTATAATATATGGTATAATGTATGATACAGATAGTGTATTTTTTTATTAATATGTCTATCTAATTAAGTTTTCTAATATAGTATATCAAGGCAATAATTTAAAGTTAAAAAGCAATGAAATTAAGCTGGTGCAATTGTTACAAATTTATTAATAGTTGAATTTTCAGATAAAAAATGATAAACTAAATAAAATACTTTAAAAAAAGTAAAACAATTAAAGGGGGCAATTATTAATGAGTAAAAAATTAGTAGTTTTAATGAGTTTGCTTCTTGTAATGGCAATTGTTGTTACAGGCTGCTCAACTCCAGCTGAACAACCACCAGCTGAAACTCCACCAGCTGAAACTCCTGGGGAAACTCCTCCAGCTTCCAGTGAAGGAAAGATATTAAGAACAAATAACAGTAGTGAACCTGGATCATTGGACCCAGCATTAGCTCAAGGTACACATGAATCATGGATACTTACAAATACCTTTGAAGGTCTTATGAAGTATGATTCAGATGGTAAGGTAATTCCTGGTATAGCTGAAGACTATAAATTATCAGACGACAATCTAACTTATACATTCACACTTCGTGATGCAGTTTGGTCTGATGGTAATCCAGTTACTGCAGAAGATTTTGAATATTCATGGAAGAGAGCTCTAGACCCAGATCTTGCAGCTGACTATGCTTTCCAATTGTACTACATTAAAGGAGCAGAAGCCTACAATACAGGTGAAGGTACAATTGATGATGTAATGGTTAAAGCTACAGATGATAAGACTCTTGAAGTAACATTAGAAGCTCCAACTGGATATTTCCCAGAGTTAACAGCATTCTACACTTACTTCCCAGTAAGCAAAACTGTAGTAGAAGCTAACCCTGATTGGGCAAAGGATCCTTCAACTCACATTTCCAATGGACCATTCAAGTTAGTTTCATGGGAACACAATGCAACTATAGAACTTGAAAAGAATCCAAGCTACTACAATGCAGAGGCTATTAAGCTTGCTGGAATTCACTTCGATATTATAGAAGATGAAAATACAGCATGGCAAAAATATGAAGGTGGAGAATATGACATTCTTGCAACTTTACCACAAGCTGTAGCAGCTCAATTGGCAGCAGAAAACAATCCAGAATTAACTATTGGTGCACAAGTTGGTATTTACTACTACAATTTAAATGGCGATGTTAAACCATTTAATAACCCTAAAGTAAGAAAAGCTTTAGCTTATTCATTAGACCGTCAAACAATAGTTGATAAAATAACCCAAGGTGGACAACTACCTGCTGAAGGTGTAGTTCCTGTAGGATTAACTGATGAAAAAGGCGGAGAATACAGAGATCAAGTTGGCGATTTAGTACCATACGATGTAGAATTGGCTAAAACATTATTTGCTGAAGGTCTTGCAGAAGAAGGCATGACAATTGATGAATTCAACAATGCTGGATTCGTAATTCTGTACAATACTCAAGAAGCTCATAAGAAAATTGCTCAAGCTGCTCAAGAAATGTGGAGAACTGCATTAGGCATCAATATTGGTGTTGAAAACGTAGAATTCCAAGTTAAACTTGACAGAGAAAAAGCAGGAGATTATCAAATTTCAAGAGGTGGTTGGATAGGAGACTATGGTGATCCTATGACTATTCTTGATTTATGGTTAACTGGTGGAGCATTTAATGATGCTAACTATAGCAACGATAAATATGATGAATTGATATTAGGAGCAAAATCTACAGCTGATCAAGATGTTAGATTTAAAAACATGAGAGAGGCTGAAAAGATTTTAATGGAAGATATGGCAGTAGTTCCAGTATATTTCTATACTCAACCATATGCTGTTAAGTCAAATGTAGAAGGAATCTACAAGCTTCCACTATTCTACCCAACATTGACATATGCAGATATTAAGTAATAAAAATAGGTAATAAATTTTATAAAAACATAATAAAAAGATGTGTAGGGCAGGCTTTGTACCTGCCCTTACAACTGAGAAAAATAGGTTAGAAGGAGAGGTAAAATGAGACGCTACCTTTTAAAGAGATTAGGAATGTCCGTAGTGACCCTATGGGCAGTTATTACAATAACTTTTATACTAATGCACTCCGTTCCTGGTAATCCATTTGCTGCCGAAAGCAAAATGCCAAAGGTGGTTTATGATAATCTTCAAGCAAAATATGGACTAGATAAGCCTCTTGCAGAACAATATGTGATTTATTTAAAAAATCTTCTAAAGGGAGATTTTGGTGATTCAATGAAATCCAGAGTTGAGACTGTAAATGATATGATTAGAAGAGGATTTCCTGTATCAGCAAGACTTGGATTACAAGCGTTAGTATTTGCAATTTGCTTTGGACCAGCTTTAGGAGCATTAGCAGCTCTATATCAAAATAAAATACCAGATTACTTATCCATGGTTATTGCAATAATTGGTATTTCAGTACCAAGTTTTATAATGGGTACCGTTCTTATCCAATTTATAGCAAGAAATGTAGAATGGCTACCTATCGGTGGCTGGGGAACATGGAAACACACAATATTGCCTTCTTTTGCAATGGCATTGATGCCAATGGCTACAATGGCAAGACTTATGCGTTCAAGTATGTTGGAAGTTTTAGGACAAGACTATATTAAGACAGCAAAATCAAAGGGTATTACAAAAGCAGCAGTTATATTAAAACATGCAGTAAGAAATGCTATACTACCTGTTATTTCTATATTAGGTACTACAATTTCAAATCTTATGGTAGGAAGCTTCGTTATAGAAAAGATATTCGGAATTCCTGGCCTTGGAATGTTCTTTACTAAATCAATTAGTAATCGAGATTATACCCTTATAATGGGGACCACAATTTTTTACGCTGCAATTTTAATTTTTATGTTATTATTAGTAGACTTTGCTTATATGCTTATAGACCCAAGAATTAAGCTTACCAAGGAGGGACGTTAGTGAAAGCAGATGTTCAATATTCAAAAGATATGTTTGAAAAAGCTAGTCATGAGGATCGAAATGCGGACAAAATAAGACGTCCTAGTATCAAGTATTGGCCAGATGTGTGGAGAAGATTAAAACAGAATAAACTAGCTATGACTGGCCTCATTATAATAATTTTGATGATTATCATGTCAGTCGTAGGTACTCATATAAATGGATTTGATTATAAACAACAGGATTACAGTTTAATAAATATTCACCCAAACAGTGTTCACTGGTTTGGTACAGATGAATTAGGAAGAGATTTATTTACCAGAACATGGTATGGAGCAAGATACTCCTTAATTATCGGTTTGCTTGCTGCTGCCATAGACTTTCTTATTGGAGTATTGTATGGTGGTATTGCCGGCATGGCCTCAAGAAATGTAGATGCTGTTATGATGCGTATAGCTGAGGTTATTTATAGTATCCCCTACCTACTTGTTGTAATACTATTATCAGTAGTTTTCTCAACATCAGGAGCAGGTACTTCAATGTTCGTATTGATACTTGCAATGAGTTTAACAGGCTGGGTACCAATGGCTATACTTGTAAGAGGACAAGTACTTCAGCTCAAGGAATCTGAATATTCACTTGCAGCTGAATCATTAGGTGCAACAAAGGGTTGGATTCTAAGAAAACATATAATACCTAATACTTTAGGACCAATTTTAGTAAATGTAACACTAACAATTCCAAGAGCAATATTTGCAGAGGCAACTCTTAGCTTTCTAGGATTGGGCTTGCAGCCACCTAAGTCAAGCCTTGGAAACCTTGCAAATGATGGATTGGCTGGACTACCAGTCGGAAATGGATATCAAATATTGATTCCAGCCATATTTATATCTCTTATCATGTTCGCCTTCAATGTTTTAGGTGATGGACTAAGAGATGCATTAGACCCAAGATTACGTAAATAGAAAGAGGTGGAAAAATGGAAAAAGTATTAGAGGTTAAAGATTTAGCCGTATCCTTCAAAACTTTCTTCGGAGAGGTTGAAGCAGTACGTAAAATCAGCTTTGATGTAGGCAAGAAAGAGACAGTAGCCATCGTAGGAGAATCAGGATGTGGAAAAAGCGTAACTGCAAACTCTATTATGCAACTTCTTCCTATGCCACCTGCATTCTATAAAGGTGGTCAAATCCTATTTAATGGTGAAGATATAGTAACAAAGACTGAAAAAGAAATGCAAAAAATTCGTGGAAACAAGATATCAATGGTATTCCAAGATCCAATGACCTCATTAAATCCAACCATGAGGATTGGAAAACAAATCGTTGAAGGTTTAATTAAACATCAACATTTAAGTAGAGAAGAAGCTCAAAAAAAAGCAATCGAAATGCTAGAGCTTGTAGCAGTACCACAGCCAGAAAAAAGAGCAAAGCAATTTCCTCATGAATTCTCTGGAGGAATGAGACAAAGAGTTATGATTGCATTGGCAATGGTATCTAATCCTCAGTTGCTTATAGCTGATGAACCTACAACAGCCTTAGACGTAACAGTTCAAGCTCAAATTTTGGAGCTTATGAAGGCTTTACAGGATAAACTTGATATGTCCATCATATTAATAACTCATGACCTGGGCATAGTTGCTGATATGAGTGATAAGGTAATAGTTATGTATGCAGGTCAAATATTAGAGCAAGGATTAACAGATGAAATATTTAAAAATCCAAAACATCCTTATACAAGAAAGCTATTAGCAAGTGTTCCTAGATTGGACATGGATAGAAACGAATCTCTACACTCAATTGAAGGAACACCTCCGGATTTATATATACCTCCAAAGGGTTGTTCTTTTTATGACAGATGCGATAAAGCTATGAAAATATGTAAAGACAATATGCCTGAAGCAGAGAATTTTAGCAAAACTCACTATAGTTGTTGCTGGTTAAATCATCCTATGGCAAAGGATGTTGCAGAAGGGAGAGAAGCATAATGGTACAACCTATAATATCTGCAAGAAATATTAAAAAACACTTTGATGTTAGCGGCGGAATCCTAAAAGCAGTAGATGGAATCAGCTTTGATATATATCCAGGTGAGACCTTAGGATTAGTAGGTGAATCGGGATGTGGTAAATCAACAGCTGGCAGAACCATAATCAGATTGTATGAGCCAACTGAAGGCGAATTATACTTCAATGGTAAGAATATCTATGAATTGCCTCGTCATGAAATGCAAGAAGTAAGACGTGATTTCCAAATGATATTCCAAGATCCTTATGCTTCACTAAATCCACGAATGACTGTTGAAGAAATTGTCGCTGAGCCTTTGGATATCCATAAGGTATATAGGAATCAAAAGGAAAAACACGAAAAGGTTATTGAACTTCTTGAACTAGTAGGATTAAATGAAGAACATGCAAACAGATTCCCACATGAATTCTCAGGTGGTCAAAGACAAAGAGTTGGTATAGCAAGGGCATTGGCTTTAAACCCTAAATTTATCGTCTGTGATGAGCCTATTTCAGCTCTAGACGTATCTATTCAAGCTCAAGTAGTAAACCTATTGGAGGACTTGCAAAAGAGATTAGGATTGACTTATTTGTTTATAGCCCATGATTTATCAATGGTAAGATATATTTCAGATAGAGTCGGTGTTATGTATCTTGGACATATGATGGAATTGGCAAAATCAGAAGAACTTTATGATAACCCAATTCACCCATATACAAAAGCACTTCTTTCTTCAATTCCTATACCGGATCCTGAAATTCAAAGAAGTAGAAAGAGAATCATGCTTGAAGGCGATGTTCCAAGTCCTATAAACCCTAAGGAATGCTGTAGATTTGTTGAAAGATGTCCATATGCAGTTGGGAGATGTCATGAAACAACACCTGAATTTAGGGAAATTACAGAAGGACACTCAGTAGCTTGCCACAGAGCAGATGAGATTGTTGCTGGAACAGCAAAACCAACAAAATAAAATATGAATGAAAAACAAAACCCGGGACTCTTCGATAGCAGTAATTTTACTGCACATCTCAGAATGACATAGTTGTCATCCTGAGCATTATTGAAGGATCTCGGGTTTAACTATCAATTATCTTCTTACAACTGTCCTAAGTAACATCTTCAATTCTTTTCTCATGACTACCATTAACATTAGGAAATATACAATCACCCCTACCCCTATTGCTGCAAGTAATATAAGAAGCTGTATAAGCTTTGTTTGATGCAAAAATACGCCAATCCTATAATATATCATATAGACAAAGAAACCCATTACAAGGGACGCTAGGAGGGTCTTAACAAACGATACTACCATACCAACTATTCCAAGGGGTCCCATTTTTATTCTTAACCTATATAATAAAGTAATAGTTGTTATTATAGTAGATATACTAGTTGCCAAAGCAAGACCTCTATGCTGCATTGAACCTATTAGCATAAGGTTTAAAATCACATTTAACAATACTCCTATGACGCCATTTATCATAGGTGTCTTTGTATCCTGTAATGAATAAAATACCTTGTTGAGCATTGACCTAAGAGCTATTGCTACTAATCCAATTGAATAGTATATAAGAGCTCCGCTGGTCATTATTGATGCGTCTGCACTGAAAGCACCTCTTTCAAAAAACACCTGTACCAATGGATGCCCAAGTATCAATATACCTATAGAAGCCGGTACTGTAATCAACAGAATAATGCTTACTCCTTGATTTAAAATTTTTACTGTGCCCTTCACATCGTTCCTAGATGATGCTTCGGATAGCATCGGAAATACTACAGTTGTAATTGCAGCTATAAATACACTTATAATCAAATCATTTATTCTTGATGCATATGATAATGCAGATATGCTCCCCTCCACTAAATCGGATGCAAGGGTTTTATCTATTATAACATTAAGCTGCTGTACCGATGACCCCAATAATACGGGAAAAACTAGATACAAAGCTCTCTTTATATAAGGATCCCTCAAATTTACATTCAGTGAATATCTATATCCAGTATTTCTTGTAGCCGGTATCTGTATCAGAAACTGGGTTGCTGAAGCCAATACACTCACGAGCATTAACATCCCAATACTTTTACCTTCTGCAAAGAACAATAAAAATATCAAAAATATAAAATTATATGGTATGCCCATTATTGCATGAGGACCAAAAATCTGCAATGAATGCAAATATCCGGAAAGCACATGGGTAAACCCCAAAAAGACAATGATAGGTAAGCCAATTCTATTTAATCCTACAGCTAAATCAAATTGCTCTCCCCTAAAACCCTTAGCCATTACCTTGATTACTAAAGGTGAAGCTATGTATGAAACAATTGCTAAAATCAGGCTTATAAAGAAAACTATGTTAAGAATGTTGTTGAGATATCTTAGTCTTCCTTCCTTGCCCTTTTTTTGGCCTATTTCGGAGAATATTGGAATCAGTGTTGTGTTTAAAGCAGAACCTATTGTAGTCATAATTATAACAGTTGACGACATTGCAACAAAATAGGTATCTGTCTCCATACCAGAACCATATCTGGAGGCTATAAGCACCTCTCTTATAAATCCCAAACCCTTGCTCAATAATGTAAATATGGCAATCATTGCTGCTGATTTTGCCATCTTCTGCTGTCTTGTCATTATATCTATCCCTCTTTTAAAATGTTAATACACTAATTATAGCATAAAAAGTTTCAGCAATGCATACTTCTAAAAAAGAAAATGCTCCAATAACAAAAGACCCAATAAGTATTAAAATACATTATTAGGTCTTTAGAGGAGTACATCCGATTAATTTGTTATAATGCTATTAAATCCATCCAATTTAAAATTATAAGGTCCTCCATTGAGCTGATTCTTATCTATTTCTAAAGTCAAAGTCTTATAAGTAATCACCTGTATTTGAACGGAGTCGGCAGGAGGTGGTGTAATATCAAAATATACTCTATAACTTCCTCTCTCTTTTAGTATCTTATTCACTGTCATTGAGTAACCAGGAGTAGGGAATTCCTTAGTGATAGTTACTAAAAGCTTATCAGGTTCTTCTTTTATTATAATCTCCTCTTGATTATTATAGGATTGTACTATGCCTAAAGTCTTAAAGATAATGGTATTCATTCGTTCCAATACCCCCTTTACTCTTTGAAGAATTATTATAGACTCTGCTTGTGTCAAGTTTCTACTAGGATTAAAACTAGTGTTAGAATCACCTAGTATTATATTATTACTATATAACAGTCTTAATAATTCTATGCTATCATTTGACATAGTATTTATATCTTTAAATGGTAAATTTGTATCTTTTCCTAATTCCATTCCAACGTCCTTTAATCTTGTAGCCAAAATATTTACCATTTGCTCCCGTGAAACATCAGCAGGCGAACCATCTAGTGAAATATCATATCCTAAATCCTTAAAAAGAGAAGCAATGGATAAGATAAAATCCTGTTCCGAGATATTTCCATCAGGCTCAAATTTTGCAAAGTTATCTTTTGATAAATATGGAAAATAGTAAGCCACAAAAGCCCTGTTTATTTGACTATCCGACCAGTGGTTTTCAAGCTTATCCGATATAGAAGCAAAAGATAAAGATGATGATAATATAATTGCGATAATAAGTAATATACTGACTCTTTTCAAACTATCAACCCCCCATATTTCAATTCACAGTTCACATTTTCAATTCACAGTTCACAATTCAGAGTCCACAATTAAGAGATTAAAACCCGAGATTCTTTGATAGCATGTATTATACTGCCCGTCTCAGAATGACAGTAGTGAGAAATTCAATTCACAATTCACAGTTCACAATTGTTGGGGTCATATCTTTAGGGTATTTGCCTTTGACTATAGTGCCAGTTTTTCATAATTGTAAAATGTGCATTGTGAATTAGATAATTACCTTTATACAATTATACCCTTCATATTTATAAACTATGGTTACATTTAGGTTACAAAATGACAGGAATTCAATTCACAATTCACATTTTCAATTCACAGTTCACAGTTCACAATTCACAATTCACAATTAGAAGATTAAACCCGAGATTCTTCGCTAGTGCTCAGAATGACAGCAGTGGAGGGGATTCTTCGGTAGAAAACATTATGCTGCCCGTCTCAGAATGACAATTTTGTCATCCTAAGCCGAGCAGCATAAACCTTACAAGTGTTTGTCATCCTGAGATAGCAGCATAAACCTTACCCCTGAAGGATCCCGGGTTTTCATTAGTTCTTACTTCTTAACTCTTAGTCCTTAGTTCTTAACTCTATTTCGCCTCTCCTAAATATGCTTCTTTTACCTTATTATTTTCCAATAGACTACTGCCTTCCCCTTCGATTACAATGGAGCCTGTCTCTATTACATATCCATAATCTGCTATTTCTAAGGATTTTTTTGCATTCTGCTCTACTAGCAAAATAGTATTGCCCTGCCTGTTAATTTCCTTTATGATTTCAAATATATCCTTAACCAATAATGGTGCCAAACCCAATGATGGCTCATCAAGCATAAGAACCTTTGGACTCAACATCAGAGCACGTGCTACTGCCAACATTTGCTGTTCTCCGCCAGACAATGTTCCACCCTTTTGCCAGTGCCTTTCCTTTAGCCTTGGGAATAAATCATACATCTTGTCCATTTGAGTTGATATGATATTTTTATCCTTTATCGTATAAGCACCTAATATCAGATTTTCTTCAACAGTTAAATTTGGAAAAATTCTTCTTCCTTCAGGAGAAAGTGCTATTCCCTTCTTAACGATGTCCTGAGTCTTTAAATTCGTTAACTCTTCCCCATCGTATTTAATGTTTCCAGATTCTTTTTTTACCAAATTCATAATCGCACGAAGTGTAGAGGATTTACCTGCACCATTTGCTCCTATAAGGGTAACTATCTTACCATCCTCTATCTTTAAGTTTATTCCTCTAAGGGCTTTAATACCCCCATAATTGACATGTAAATTGTTTATGGTAAGCATTTAATCCACCCCCAAATAAGCTTCAATAACCTTTGGATTGTTTTGTATTTCAATAGGGTCCCCATCAGCTATGTGAGCACCATGGTCCAATACATAAATCCTTTCACATATACCCATTACAACTTCCATATGATGCTCTATTAAGAATATTGTAAGCTCAAATTCATCTTTTATATTACCTATAAACTCCATCAACTCCTGAGTTTCTTGCGGATTCATACCTGCTGCAGGCTCATCTAGGAGTAAAAGCTTTGGTTCAGTGGCCAATGCCCTTGCAATTTCCAGCCTTCTCTGTTTACCATATGGAAGAGAAAAAGATTTTTCATCTCTTTCATCATAAAGTCCTACTTTCTCTAACAGGTATTTGGACTTTTCATACATATCCTTTTCCTGTCTAGTATAATTAGGCAATCTCAAAACTGATGAAACCACTCCCGATTGTAGTCTAAGATGATTTCCTATAAATACATTATCTAAAACGGAAAGTTCTTTAAACAGTCTTATATTTTGAAAGGTTCTGCATATACCTATCTTTGCTATTTCATCAGGTCTTAAATTTGTAATGGACTGCAACTTGCCACTAGGAGCGTATAAGATATCACCTATAGTTGGTTTATATACTCCTGTTACCATATTGAATACAGTAGTTTTTCCAGCACCATTAGGTCCTATGAGTCCTACTATTTCACCTTTATCTATCTCTGCACTAAATTTATTTACTGCAACAACCCCACCAAACTTCATTGTTATATTATCAATTTTTAGCATATCTTCCCCTCGCCTTCTCTAGGGTAGATTTAATAATATTGTCTTTCTTAAATATTACTACTGCCATCAATATAATTGAAAAAACAACCATCCTCAATCCTGGCAATGCAGGCGTCTGTATAAATCCAAAATTTATGGATTCGTCCAAGAATCTTAGTGCTTCCATAGCTATAGTAACTACCATCGCTGAAATAATAGTTCCGCTGATATTGCCCATACCTCCTAGAACAACTATCAATATGATATTCCATGTTAAAGCAAATTTAAATAATGTTGGGTCAATAGTACCAAGTGATACTGCCAACAATCCTCCTCCAATTCCCGCTAAAAATGATCCAATGGTGAAGCTCATTACCTTGTGTTTAAACAAATTGATGCCCATACTCCTTGCTGCTATTTCGTCCTCTCGAATTGCTTTAAAAGCCTTTCCGTAACTGCTTTTCATCAAAAGCCTAATTAATGCTATAGTTATTATAGCCGCGATTCCAGCCCACAATAAATTGATACTTGGCTTTATATCGAATCGTCCTGCTATAAAATCATTAGTTTTTTGTGGAATACCCTTAAGACCTAAAGCTCCATTTGTGATACTTTGTAAATTTACAATTACAACTCTGATAATCTCAGAAAAGCCTAAGGTTGCAATGGCTAGGTAATCATCAGTTAACTTTAAAACAGGTGCCCCAATTAAAAACCCAAATAAGGCAGCCAATAAACCACCCGACAATAAAGCTATTAAAAATGGAGCATTTAAATTTATTAATGCAGGAAGCATAGGCTTCATATAGAAGTTCATTTCCTTCATTTCTGGTGTCATTGTAAGTATTGCAACAGTATATGCCCCTATAGCCATAAACCCAGCGTGACCTAACGAAAACAAGCCTGTAAATCCGTTTATAAGATTCATACTAAGTCCAAGTATAATATAAATAAAACAAAGATTTAAGATTCTTACCTGATAGCTATCTAGAAATAAATTTAAGACGAGCATTGCTAGTATAGCCACCACAATATATATAATATTTTTGAGTAAATTATTATTTTTTTTCATGGCTACACCTTCTCTGCTATTTTTTCTCCCATTAAGCCCGTAGGCTTAATAAGAAGGATGATAATCAATAATATAAATGCAAAGGCATCTCTATAACCTGTCAAATTTGGTAAGAAGGCAATAAGCATAATTTCACCCAACCCAAGAATAAATCCACCTAATACTGCTCCTGTAATATTGCCTATACCTCCAATTACGGCCGCAATAAAACATTTAAGTCCAGGCATTATACCCATTATAGGAATTAATTGAGGATATTTGATTCCCCACAAAATTCCGCCTACCGCCGCTAAGAAAGAACCAATAAAAAATGTAAAGGAAATCACACCATTGATATCAATCCCCATTAAGCTGGCAGCCTCATAATCCTTTGATAAAGCTCTCATCGCCATACCTGTTCTGGTCTTTTGTATAATAAAAGTCAGTATCATTAGCAATATCAATGTTACAAAAGGAATAATAATCGAAACCAATCCTATTGATACACCTCCGATATTTATGACCTTATTCATAAATTCTGGAGAAGGAAATGCCTTTGGTCTGCCTCCAAAAACAAGTATTCCAAGATTTTGTAAGAGGAAGGAAGCCCCTATTGCAGATATCAATATAGTTATTCTAGGTGAACCTCTCAATGGCTTGTACGCTAATCTCTCTAATACAAGACCTACTAGTCCAGTAACAACTGATGCTAAAATAAATACCAACCACCAAGGTAGTGGTGTAAAAATTATTCCATAATAGGCAATATATGCTCCTAACATAAATATATCTCCATGAGCAAAGTTAATTAATCTTAAAATGCCATATACAAGAGTATATCCTATGGCTATCAAAGCATAAAGACTACCCAAGGAGGTACCATTTGCCAAGTGTTGCAGGAATTCCTGAGTACTCATATTCATTCCTCCAATGCCAATTCACAATTCACATTTCACAGTTCACAATTAAAATCACAAAATGAATTATGAATTTTTATTTTATTTTTATTTAGTCAATTAGGTGTCATCTCATTTATGAAATAAACGAAATGACACCATTAATTTAAAATCATATATATCCAAAATCGAGATTCCTTGACTAAGCTCAGAAGGACAACACATATGTCATTCTGAGACGAACAGAATAACGTCAACTATCGAAGAATCTCCTCTTTTAATTTTTTTGTTTTTCGTTATTCACTCTTAACTCTTAATTCTTAACTTTTAGTTCTATGGTTCTACAGTTGTTAAGTATATGAATTTTCCACCATCAACCTTATTTATTACAGCTGATTTTACTGCGTCACCATTTTCATCTAGAGTTATATTTCCTGTTGCACCAACAAAGCCTGAAGTTCCAGCCAAAGCATCTCTTATAGCATCAGGGTCTGTTGAGTTTGATCTTGTTATAGCATCTATAATTACCATATATGCGTCGTATCCCAATGCTGCAAATGCATTAGCATCTTGATTGAATTTAGCTTTGTAATCAGCAAGGAAGGTTTCAGATACACTTGTTACTGGAGCCTCTGCTGTAAAGTGGCTTGAATATACTGCTCCTTCAACTGCATCTCCACCTATTGATAAAAACTCAGGTGATTCCCAAGTGTCTCCACCTAAGAATGGTACCTTTATATCTAAGTCTCTAGCTTGTTTAATAAGTAACGCTGATTCACCATAATTTCCTGGTGCAAATATTACATCAGGGTTCAATGATTTTACACTAGTTAATTGAGCAGTAAAATCTTGATCTCCAGCATTATATGATGTAGTTGTTACAATACTATTGTCATCTCCAGTTAATTCCTTAAAAGCATCTGCAAAATACTTTGACAATCCTACCGAATAGTCATTTTGAACGTCTTGGATTATTGCAGCTGTCTTTGCACCCAATTCATTGAATGCATAGTTAGCCATTACAGTACCTTGAAATGGATCTATAAAGCATACTCTAAAATAGTAATCATTGTTAAGTGTTACCAAAGGATTTGTTGGAGAACACCCTACAGCTGGTACTTTTGCATTTTTAACTATATCTCCAGCCGCCATAGATAGCGAGCTACCGTAGCTTCCTATAATTGCTACAACTTTATCTTTTTCTATAAGCTTGGAAGCCGCATTAGCTGCTTCTACTTTATCGGATTTGTTATCAACTACTACTAGCTCAACTTTCTTTCCAAGCACCTCTCCTACCTCTTCATGAGCTAATTCTATTCCTTCAACGGTCATTTCCCCACCAGCTGCATTAGCTCCTGTCATAGGCTCAAATACTCCAATTTTGATTGCATCAGAACTTTCACTATTGCCAGAGGTGGTCTGAGTACACCCCGCAAGTGATCCAATCACTAAGATTGCAGATAATACTAACAAAATAACCTTTTTCATGAATTTGCCCCCTTTTTTTCTTTAACTGTAATATTTTAGTAAACTTTTCACTATTATAACTCCTGCCCATATTAAAGTCAATTGATGAAGCAATAATATCCTCAACTATTTGCAAACGTTACCATATTCTTTTTAATGTTATGATAAAATACTCAATTTTATTACTTTACAATTCACAGTTCACAATTCACAGTTCACAGTTCACAATTCACAATTCACAATTCACAATTCACAATTCAC
>ENA-UOOK01000405-UOOK01000405.1-fermentation-metagenome-genome-assembly--contig:-NODE-405-length-56314-cov-11.347109_pt1 | contig 56314 bp, 44 predicted proteins | sample MGYA00245777_ERZ724023 | MGnify/ENA primary metagenome ERZ724023 (study PRJEB28704, sample SAMN03018312) | fermentation metagenome | biome: anthropogenic terrestrial biome; feature: soil; material... | reverse complement strand
AGTTATAAGGTTATGATTATTGTTTTGGTAGAGAGTTCCAAAAATAAGGTGGAGGTTATTCTTTAAGGATACCTGAGCTTTGAAAATTGGAAGAAAATGAAAGAAGTATTGGTATTTCTCTGCTTTCCAAGGCGATATATCTAAATAAGAATACATTGGATATTTGTTTGTTCCCCAATAATTCAGTGCATATACGCCTGCTTCCAATAGTAGATTATCGTATATTGCCATAGATAATGAAGTGCTAAGACAAAACCCAGGCAAAGTGTAGCCGCTAACCTTTTCGGCAGAAAACTCATTATCTTTGAAGAAATTCAAATTATCAATATTCAAAAATAGCTTTCCTACCTCAGAGGTATCAATCTGTGGATTTGAGTTCCAGATTGAATTATTCTGCCCCAAAACACTCAGAGAAAGAAAGCAAATTATAATAAAAAGACATCTCTTACAAATAATCATAATTGCAAAAGTAGTGAATAAAAATTTCTCTACTGCATTTTTAATTATATCTTTGCAAAACTAATTTACTTTTTTAAAGGAATGAAACTTTCTATTGTCATTGTTAATTATAATGTAGCCTACTTCTTGGAGTATTGTTTGTATTCTGTAAGGAATGCCTGTAAGGATATTGAAGCAGAAATATTTGTTGTGGACAATAATTCTGTGGATAATTCCATTGCAATGCTTAATGAAAAGTTTCCAGAGGTTATTATTATTGCTAACAAGGATAATGTTGGGTTTTCGAAGGCAAATAATCAAGCAATAAGGATTTCAAAGGGCGAATATGTTCTTATTCTTAATCCCGATACTGTGGTTGAGGAAGATACTTTTAGTAAATGTATTTCTTTTATGGATTCTAATTCTGATTGTGGGGCTTTGGGCGTTAAGATGATTGATGGGCAGGGTAAGTTCTTGAAAGAAAGTAAACGTGGATTTCCTTCTTTGTGGACTTCGTTTTGTAAGATGAGTGGCTTGACAAGTCTTTTCCCTCATTCAAAGAGATACGCATATTATTACATGGGGCATTTGCCAGAAGAAGAGATTAATCAAGTAGATATTCTTGCGGGAGCTTTTATGATGATGAGAAAGGAGTGTTTGGACAAGGTAGGGCTTTTGGATGAGGATTATTTTATGTATGGAGAGGATATTGATTTATCTTATAGAATAACTAAGGGGGGTTATAAGAATTACTATTTCCCTAATACACGAATTATTCACTACAAGGGCGAAAGCACTAAGAAAGCCTCTTTGAACTATGTCTATACTTTCTATAACGCAATGGTAATCTTTGCTCAAAAGCATTTGAGTTCAAAACAAACCAAGCTTTTTTCAATCTTAATCAAGTTTGCTATTTGGGTTAGAGCCAGCCTTTCTTTTTGTACCAGAATTTTCAGGAACTTATTCTTACCTCTTTTAGACTTTATCTTGGTATATTTGGCATACTATCTTTTAGTTTCTTGGTGGAGCGTTAATGTTTGGAAGGATGCCAACTACTACCCTTGTGAGTATATCTATATTGTGGTGCCTGTTTATATACTGACTTGGCTTTTCTCTATTTATCTCTCAGGAGGCTACACCAAACCAATACGCATAGCTAAAATAATCTTGGGGGTATTCTTTGGAATGATTACTATTTTAGTGTTTTATTCCCTATTACCAGAGCATTTGCGATATTCCAGAGCCTTAGTACTTTTGGGAGCAGTTGTGTCGCTTATAGTGATTATTGCAATAAGGCTTATTTACAGATATATCTCAACTGGCTCGTGGCTATTGAAAGATGAGAAAACAAAACGATATGTTATTATTGGCGACGAAAATGAAGCCGTAAGGGTAGCTGACCTTTTAAGAACTACTGATGTTCAAGCAGAGTTTATTGGCTTAGTGAAAGAAGACAATCAAGAAACCTTAAATCCTCATTTTGTTGGAAAGCTCTCTCAGATAAAAGAAATTATTAAGATATATAAGATTAATGAAGTAATATTTTGTGCCAAATCTCTTTCACAACAAAATATTATTAGCACTATGGCAGAGCTTCAAACCTATAACCTACACTTTATTATTGCTCCTAAGGAAACTGATTTTATTATTGGAAGCAACACCATTAATACCCCTACCGACCTTTATGTTATTTCGGTTAATTCTATTTCAAGTGAAGACAACAAACGAAAGAAACGCCTTTTAGATATAATTCTTGCTATGCTTGTACTTATCTTCTCTCCTATTCTTTGTTTTAGTTTGAAAAGACCTATTGGCTTATGGAATAATACTTTTTCAGTATTTTTTGGCAAAAGAACTTGGATTGGTTATTCCAACTATAACTTAAAGACCAACTCTTCACTTCCTAAGATAAAACAAGGCATACTCACCACTTTTGACTCTTTGGAAAAAGAAGATATTGATACAAATACGCTTAATCGTTTAAATCTGCTTTATGCACGAAACTACAAGTGGCAAACAGATCTTAATATATTTATTAAATCATTTAGAGAAATTGGAAAAAGGATAACCAAAGAAGAATTTTGTATTTCAAACAAATAAATTTATATTTGCAAATTAATTATTTAAAATTATTATTTATGACAAAATCTCAAGAATTTATCGAAATGGAGCACCAATATGGAGCTCACAACTATCATCCACTTCCTGTGGTATTATCAAAAGGTGAAGGTGCATTTGTATGGGACGTTGAAGGAAAGAAATACTTTGATTTCCTTTCAGCTTACTCAGCAGTTAATCAAGGACATTGCCATCCTAAAATTGTGAAAGCTCTATGCGACCAAGCTCAAACCCTAACCCTTACATCAAGAGCATTCTATAATGATTGTCTTGGTCCTTATGAAAAATACATTACAGACTACTTTAAATACGATAAAGTATTGCCAATGAACACAGGTGCAGAAGCTGACGAAACAGCTATGAAACTTGCACGCCGTTGGGGTTATAGAGTGAAAGGTATTGAAGAAGACAAGGCTATTATTGTATGTTGTGAAGGAAACTTCCATGGAAGAACAATATCCATTGTGTCTATGTCCACAGACCCAGATTCTTATGGACAATTCGGTCCGTTTACACCTGGTTTCATAAAAATACCTTACAACGATTCAAAGGCATTAGAAGCAGTGTTGGAAAAACACGGAAAAGATATTGCAGGATTCTTGGTTGAGCCTATTCAAGGTGAGGCTGGTGTTTATGTTCCAGATGATGGATACTTAAAGACTTGTTACGACCTTTGCAAAAAACATAACGTACTTTTCATAGCCGACGAAGTACAGACAGGTATTGCAAGAACAGGAAAACTTTTGGCTTGTGAACACGAAGGCGTTCGTCCAGATGTTTTGATTTTAGGAAAAGCCCTTTCAGGAGGAGTTATACCAGTTTCAGCAGTTTTGGCTGATGATGAAGTTATGCTTACCATCGGACCAGGCGAACATGGTTCAACATTTGGAGGTTTCTGTTTGGCAGGAAAGGTTGCTATGGCAGCTTTGGAAGTTGTGAAAGAAGAGAAACTTGCCGAAAGAGCGGAATACTTAGGAAAGATTTTCCGTGATGAAATGGCTAAGGTTAAGAGTGATATGATTGAACTTGTAAGAGGTAAAGGTTTACTTAATGCAATTGTTATTCGCCCTAAAAACGGAAAAGAAGCTTGGGATGTTTGCTTAAAGATGAGAGATTTGGGAGTTTTGGCAAAACCAACTCACGGACATATCATTCGTTTTGCTCCACCAATTGTAATTTCAGAAGAAGATTTAAGAAAAGCAATTGAACTAATTAAGGAAGCAATTCTTTCTTTCGAATAAGATAATAAATCAAACACATAAGCACTTTAAAAAGCACCTTCTAATTCATTTGGGAGGTGCTTATTTTATTAATAAGCAATCCTAACCCAAACCCCCAACCACTAAAAAAGTCCCTATATAAATAAAATTATCTCAGAGAAAAAATAAATTATCTCAGAGAAAAATTTTTAAAGTTGGGGTTTATTTTTTAGGGAAATAAAGAGTTTAAAGAGTTTATGGAGTTTAAAGAGTTTAATGAGTTTAATGAGTTTAAATAGTTTAAATAGTTTAAAGATAATCAACCCCAAACAACTAAACTCCTAAACAACTCAACAACTAAACAACTAAACAATCAAACTCCTAAACCATAAACCATCAATCCTGACTTTCTTTATCTAAATAGGGGGTTTTTAAAGCAAAACATAAAGTAGGCAAGCAATCTTCACTATGGAAAGGCTCCCATTAATTGTGTAGAGGACTTTATTGGAATTGAATGTTCCATCGCCTTGACGTATTTTGTTTCCGTCAATTGTGTATAGTACTTTATTGGAAGAAAAGGTCCCATTACCTTGATGTATCTTAGTTTGAGCGTTAAGAATTTCAAAGCAAAAGAGAAAACAAAAAAATGTAACTAAGCCAATTCTTTTCATATTTATCAATTTTCAGGCATTGTTAAGTTTTCAACGCTAAATACGAATGGTTTAGTACATGGTTCATTTCTTTTTTGGCATGTTTGCATTGTGCATTGAAAACAATATTTCTCATCACATGAGTCTGAATGTACCGAAAAGTATAAATCGTTGGAATGTTCTTTAAGGGCTTGTTTTAGCTTGTCGGTTGCATCGTGTCCTTCTTTTATGGTATAGTAGAAAGGCAAGGTTAAATCGCAATCTATATGTAATGAGCTACCATAACTCACAACTTTTAAATTGTGAATATCTATCCAATCCTCTGCTTTATGTTTATTGATTATTTCTGCTATCGCTTTGAGTTCTTCTTTATCGTTTTCGTCTAAGAGGTTGGCAATGGTCTTTTTTAATATTCTCACTCCTGTTACTATGATGATTGAACCATAAACCAAAGCTAATACACTATCCAATATTATTATGCCTGTTACTTTTATTAGCACTAAGCCAAAGATTAATCCTATACTTGAATAGGTGTCTGATTGTAAATGCTTTCCTGAGGCTATTAGTGCCATTGATGATGTTTTCTTACCCTTTCTTATGCTCCAATAACCTAAAAGAAAATTTGCTATTCCTGCAAATGCAACTATTATTATACCTATTTCAAGCTCTGGTAATTCTTTTGGAGGAAGAAATATCCTTTTTATTCCTTCATAAACTATTAGTCCTCCTGCAAGCATTATTAGTATTCCTTCAATGGAGGCTGATATTAACTCCATTTTACCATGTCCATAAGGGTGTTTCTCATCGGCAGGCTGGGCTGCCCAACGAAGCGATAGAAGGCTTATTACTCCTGCAACAACATTCACAATACTTTCCATTGCATCGGAATAGACTCCTGCTGAATTGGTGATAAAGTATGCAATGAATTTACTTATTAATAGTAAAGCTGATATTGCTACTATAATTCTTTGGAATTTCCACTTTTCCATATTGTCTTTGCTTTTACTTTGGTAAAAAAAAGAGCCTTCGTTTTGGAAGACTCTTTATTTTGAAAAGATACTAAAAAACTTCTTATAGGTTTTCTAATCTTACAATATATTTATCTATTTCTCTTGCTTCTTGTGAGGAAGGGAAGTCTGTTTTTATTTTCTTGTAGCTTTCTAATGCTTTTTTGTTGTCTTTCTTTACTTCGTAGGCTAATCCCAATTTAAAGAGTACAAATGGGGTTGTCATTTCATTGATGTTTTGTGCTGCCTTTTCGTAGTTTGAGATTGCATTATCAACCTTATTTAATTCCATATAACAATCGCCTATCATAGCTTTGGCTTGCGAGCCTAAGAATGCGTCTTTTGCCTTGAAATCTTCTAAATAGTCTATTGCTTTTTGGAATTCTCCTTTTGTTAGGTATGCACTTCCAGCATAGAACTTAGCTAATTTACCACTCTTTGTGTTGCCGTATTTGTCTATAATGGCTATAAAGCCTAAATGTTTTCCATCTCCATTGAGAGCCTTGTCCATATCTTCTGTTTTGAAGTATTGTTCTGCTGCAAACATTTCTGCTGAGGCTGTTTCTTGACGTGGTTCTTGATAAAGTTTTTTATATCCGAAATAGCCACCTACTAAAACCAAAATTCCAATAATAACTATTAAAATTATCTTTTGATTTTTCTCAATAAATTGTTCTGACTTTGTTATTACCTCTGCAACTGCAAGGTTTTTAGGTTTTTGTTCTGTACTCATTATCCTTGTAATACTATTTTTATTTTAGAGTGCAAAGATACATTATTCTTTAAAATTACGAAGAAATATCCTATTTTTTTTGACCTAATTGATGTTTATTTACATTTTATTTGCTGTTTTAGAAAATAGTTTGTAGTTTTGTAGATTGAAAAAATGTATAGTTACTATGGATATTAGTACAAAATTTATGGGTCTTACTATTAAAAGCCCTATTGTTATTGGAAGCAGTGGCTTAACTTCTAATATTGAAACTTTAAAAAAAATAGAAGCTTGTGGAGCTGGTGCTGTGATATTAAAATCATTATTTGAAGAACAAATTACTCAAGAAATGAATGTTAATGTCAAGGTTTATAGCGCTAATTTTAGTGGTTATCCTGAGGCTTATAATTATATTCAAGAGCATACTAAAAGTAATGTAACTAATGATTATATTAACCTGATTAAAGAAGCAAAGGCTAATTTAACTATTCCTGTGATTGCAAGTATTAATTGTATTACAGCTTCCGAATGGTTGCCTTTTGTTAAGATGGCAGAAGATGCAGGAGCCGACGGAATTGAATTAAATATGTTTATTCTTCCTTCTGATATTAGCCTTTCGCACGAAGATATTGAAAGACTTTATGAAGATGTTGTGCATATAATCAAACGTGCAACCTCTTTGCCAATCTCTCTTAAAATAAGTACTTATTTCTCTTCACTAACTCGTTTTTCTCAAAAGATTTCTTGGCTGGGCATTTCTAATTTGAATATATTTAATAGGTTCTATCAATCGGACATAAATATAGATAATTTCACAACCGAGCCTGCCGAAATTAAGAGTACTCATCACGAGTTTTACAATACATTGCGTTGGACTGCTATTATTTCGGAAGCAATTCGTTGCAATCTGACTGCTGGTGGAGGGGTTCATAAGCCCGAGGATGTGATAAAACTTTTGCTTGCAGGAGCAGATACTGTGCAAATTGTTTCGGTTCTATATGATGAAGGTTTAGGCTTTGTGGTTAAGGCAAACGAACTATTAAAATCTTGGATGAAAGAAAAAGGTTTCTCTTCTATTAGTCAGTTTAGAGGGAAAATGTCTGTGAAGAAAAACACCGATGCTTCTGCATTCCATAGAGTTCAATTTATGAAGTACTTCTCAGGTATTTCATAGAATAGATTTTTTAGACTAAAAACTTTAAATAAAATAAAACTTGTCGCAAGACTATTTACTAATTAAAAAACAAACCTAAAATTATGGAAAATCAAAACAAACCTATGAGCTTTTTCCGTTTTGAAGACTTAAGGATATATCATAAGTCTTTGGATTATTTCAATTGGGCTATTGAGCAAACAAAAAATGCTAACTCATTTGACCAAAAGATTGTGCTTGAACAATTAACTAATGCTGCAATGAAAACAGCAGTTAATATTGCAGAAGGTTCTTCCCGTCATAAACTTCAATTCGTTACCTTCTTAAAAGATGCTAAGAGCTCGGTAAGAGAATGTGTTGTTATTTCTACTATGGCTCAAAGATGTGGTGCTTTTACTGAACAGCAGTACGAACAATCAAAGGAAACATTAATTGAAATCACCAAAATGCTTGGAGCAATGATTGTTTCTCTTCAAAGAGGTTCCAATCGTGAGGAAACTGACCCAAAATCAGATATTAATACATCTTCTGAGATAGATTTCGAGTATTAGAAAGTTTCTATTTTTATTGAAACTTGCATTTAATTGAGAGAATTGTTGTACATTTGTTTTTCTAAAAATAGGAAGAAAATTGTATGCAGTTCTCTCAAATCATTGAACAACACGAGTTAATTAACTCATTAATACGCATTGCTGACAAAAAAAGAGTTAGTCATGCACAATTGTTTTTTGGAGAAGAACAATCAAAACCATTTGCAATTGCTTTGGCTTATGCACAATATTTAAATTGTAGTAATAAGATTAGATTTAATGAAAATAGTGATAGTTTAATTATTGCTGATTCTTGCGGAAAATGTCTTTCATGTAATAAATATTCAAAGCTATCTCATCCCGATTTGCATTTGGTTTTCCCAAACACAACAACTAAGAAAATAGAATCAAAGAATAGTTCTGAGCTTTTTTTAAACGAGTTCAGAGATTTTGTTTTAAGAAAGAGTGGGAATATATTGCTCGATGATTGGTATAATTATTTAGATGTAGGCAATAAACAAGGTACAATTAATGTTAGAGATGCAAATAATATCATAAAGTCTTTGAGCGTGAAATCTTATGAGGCTGACTATAAGGTAATGATTATTTGGTGTGTTGATAAACTATATTATGAGGCTGCCCCAAAGTTATTGAAGATATTAGAAGAACCTTATGAGAACACATTGTTTCTTTTAATAACTAACGATAGAGAGAATATTCTACCAACAATTTTATCAAGGACACAATTGGTGAAAATTCCAAACATTAAATACACCAAAGTGGCTGAAAGCAAATACCTCTTGCTCTTTGTAGAATGGTTGCGGAGTTGTTTTTTATATCGGACAAAGGTCAATGATATTATTTTGATTATTGAGAAAGAAATAGTAAAACTTGGAAGAGAGGAACAAAAACAATTCTTAAAATTTGCACTTGAAGTGTTCCAAAATAGCTTTTCAATAAAGATAGGGTTAAACAAATTGGATAATTTGTTGGAGCATTGTGATGAAAAGTTTAGAACTAATTTCCCTTCTTTTATTACAGAGAATAATATAGAACACATATATAAAGAAATAGAAAAAGCAATTTTACATATAGAACGTAATGGTAATGCAAAGATGGTATTTTTGGATTTATCTATACGATTAGGTTTTTTACTTATGAACAAATAAGATATGAATAATACAGAAGATTTTGAAAATTCAGCAATGACTGAAAACAATGATGATAGTAATAGTAATATAGAAACTTATGATTTAAATATTGAATATACTTCGGTAGTTAAGCAAAGTGCAAATTTAGGATTAGATGAGGAGAAAGAAATAATTTATGGAGAACAATTATCTCATCCTTATTATGATGACGACCCTAATGTTGGACATAATAATTTTACTCCTTCCATAATGCTTTCAAGAGGGTGTATTAATATTCCTCAGTCTTATGTCCCTATTGATAGAAATGAATTGCAAAGAAATGCAAAGCTTTCTGTTTATGACTGGATGAATAAAATTAGACCTCCTTTGGCAGAGAATAGCTTTGATTGTGTGGAAGTAAGGTTTAAAAATTCAAGGAAAGATTTTTTCCGTCTGCCCGAAGGATTAGAAATATCAGAAGGAGATGTTGTGGCTGTTGAAGGCTCTCCTGGACATGATATTGGGATTGTTACCTTGATAGGTGAACTTTGTAAGGTTCAAATGAAGAAAAATAAAGTTGATTATAATTCTGACACCGTAAAGAAACTTTATAGAAGAGCCAAAGCATCGGACATAGAAAAGTGGTTAGTTGCAATTGAAAGAGAGGACAAAACTTTGTTTAAAACTCGGTCTATGATAAATGATTTATCACTTGAAATGAAGATAAATGATATAGAGTTTCAAGGAGATAACACAAAGGCTATTTTCTACTATACTGCCGATGAAAGAGTGGATTTTCGTCAATTGATTAGGTTATTGGCAGATGAATTTAGAGTTAGAATTGAAATGAAACAAATTGGAGCTCGTCAAGAAGCTTCACGTTTGGGAGGAATTGGTACTTGTGGAAGAGAATTATGTTGTAGTTCTTGGCTAAATACTTTCAACTCTGTTTCAACCCAAGTGGCGAGAGTTCAACAAATCTTTCCTAATCCTCAGAAATTGGCTGGTCAATGTGGAAAACTTAAATGTTGTTTAAATTTTGAATACGATGTTTACTTAGATGAGTTGAAGACATTCCCTGAGATAGGAGTTCCTATCTTCACTAAAAAAGGAAAGGCTAACTATGTGAAGACAGATGTATTTCGTAGGCTGATGTGGTATGTTTATGAAGATAGTTCAGAATTTATGATGCTTTCTGCCGATAAGGTAAAAGAACTAATTGCAATGAATAAAGCTCGTAAACCAATAGATGATATTGGTCAGTATAAAATTAAAGTAGAACCAAAGTCTAAATTAGATATTTAAACTTACCTAAGAGATAAATTCCCAAAAAAGATATGAAGAGGATAATTTTTGTTTTAATTATATTATTTGCATTATTAGTAACCCTTGTTGGATGTAACCCTGATTTGGTTTACGATGAGAACAAAGAAATAAACCCAAAAGGCTGGAATATGAACGATAGAGCTGAATTTGAAGTTGAAATTCTTGACACTATGCGTCTTTATGATTTTGCCATTAATGTGAGAAACACTATTGATTATCCTAAGACTAATATCTTTTTCTTTATAAAAACGACCTACCCTGATGGTTCAATAACAAAACGTGATACTGTTGAATGCTATTTAGCTTATTTAGATGGCTCTTGGACAGGAAAAGGAAGTGGAAGAATTAAAGACAATAGGTTTTGGTTCACTCAAAAGGTTATCTTCCCTCAGAAAGGAAAATATAAATTTGAAATCCAACAAGCCACAAGGGATACTAACTTAGTAGGCATTGCCAACGTTGGACTACATATTGAATATCATAATCCAAATAGATAGTTTATGGCTCAAAATAAATCATCTAATAAAAAAACAAGTAAATCCTCTTCTTATATTAAAGGAATGTGGAAAACCTTCATTGGTTTTTTAGTTCTACTTTTCTTATTCTTTTTCTTTCTATCGTTGGGTTGGCTTGGGTTTATGCCTTCCTTTGAAGAATTAGAAAACCCTAAATCAAACCTTGCATCAGAGGTCTATTCTGCCGATGGAGAATTATTAGGATACATAGGTATTCAGAACCGTTCCAATGTTCAATACTCAGAACTCCCAAAATGCTTAATTGATGCTCTGATTGCAACAGAAGACGTTAGATATTACAAACATTCGGGAATTGACCTAAGAAGTTTATTCAGAGTTTTGGGTAAAACAGTTCTTACTGCAAACAAAGGTTCAGGTGGAGGAAGTACAATTAGTCAGCAGTTGGCTAAAAACCTTTTCCCAAGAGAACAAAAAACTAAAATAGGACTTATCTATTCTAAATTAAAAGAATGGGTTGTTGCCATAAAACTTGAAAGAAACTATACTAAGGAAGAAATCCTAACAATGTACCTTAACACTGTTGATTTTGGAAGCAATACCTTTGGAATTAAAACAGCTTCAAGGACATTCTTTGACAAGCTCCCTTCCGAACTCAAAGTGGAAGAAGCAGCAGTATTGGTTGGCTTACTTAAAGCACCTACTGCATACAACCCAATTAGAAGAACTGAACGCTCAACTGAAAGACGAAATATTGTTTTAAATCAAATGGCTAAATACAACTTTATTGATAAAGCAGAAGCAGATAAACTAAGACAAACACCTATTGATATAAGCAAATACAATCCACAATCACACGACGAAGGAATTGCAACTTATTTTAGAGAAAACATAAGGAATTATTTGAAAGAATGGGGAAAGACACATAAGAAACCTAATGGGGAGCCTTATGATGTACATAAAGATGGACTAAGAATATATACAACCATTGATTCCCGTATGCAACGTTGCGCCGAAGAGGCTGTAAGGGAACATTTCAAAACCCTCCAAAAACAATTCTTTGCTCACACAAAAGGATATAAAAACGCACCATTTACAGGAGTTAGCAACCAAGAAATAGATAATGCATATATGCAATCTATGCGAAACTCTGATAGGTATAGGAATATGAAGCTTGAAGGATTTAGCGAAAAGGACATCATAAAAGAGTTTAAAAAGAAAGTGGAAATGCGTGTTTTCACTTGGCAAGGCTCCAAAGATACAGTGATGAGTCCTTGGGATTCTTTGAGATACTATAAGTTTTTCTTAAATACAGGAGTAGTTTCAATTGAGCCTCAAACAGGACACGTAAAAGTTTATGTTGGGGGTATAAACTATAAATATTTTAAATTTGATAATGCTGTTATGGGACGCCGTCAGGTTGGTTCTACGTTTAAACCATTTGTTTACGCCTCTGCAATGAAAGATAACGAACTCTCTCCTTGCTTTGAACTTCCTAATATCCCTGTAACATTTGAAGATTTCGATAACTGGACTCCACAAAATTCCAGCACTTCTCGTGAAGGAGAAATGGTAACACTCAAATGGGCACTTGCAAATTCAATAAACTATATTTCAGCTAACCTAATAAAAAATTACACAACCCCTCATTCAGTAATCTCCTTAGTTAGAAAAATGGGGATAAACTCTCCTATCCCTCCTTATCCTTCCATTTCGTTAGGGACTTCCGACCTATCGGTTATAGAAATGGCACAAGCAATGGCAACATTTGCCAATAAAGGAACACATATTGAACCTATTTTCATTACTAAAATAACTGATAATAAGGGTGTGGTTTTAGACGCAACCAAGCCAAAGTCTAATGTTGCCCTTGACGAACAAACCGCTTATTTAGTTATAGATCTTATGAAGGGCGTTGTGCAAAGTGGAACAGGTAGCCGTTTGAGATACATTTATAACTTAAATAGTGTGATTGCTGGTAAGACTGGTACAACTGATAATAATTCAGATGGATGGTTTATTGGCATTAACCCTAAATTAGCAACAGCTGTTTGGGTTGGAGGCGAATTGCGTTCCATTCATTTCCGTTCAACTGCTATGGGACAAGGAGCTGCAATGGCTTTACCTGTTTATGGTTTGTTTATGAAACGATGCGAAAAAGACAAGCAACTGAAATTCTATAATGGTGATTTCTCTGCTCCAAGCAATATGAGTATTGAAATGGATTGTTCTAAGTATTTGGAGGAAATAAATTCAGACTTTTCCTCACCAAATAACATTCAATCACAATCTGAATATAACAAAGACTGGTAGGTAGTTACTTTAACTATATTTGTGTATTATATCATTAATAAGACATTTTACTCAACCAAAATCACAATAAATCTACAAATTATGAAGATGTAAATGCTTCTAATAAAGTTATACTTTAATTATATATCATTACAATAATGAGTTTTTGTATAGTATAAGAATAAAATAGAATCAAGTTTCAATAAATTAGAATCAAGTTTCAGTTAATTAGAATAAAGACTTAGTTAAAACGAATAAAATAAAAGTGCGAGATTTTGTTTTCTCGCACTTTTGAGATTTGTTTTCATAATTTTAACACTATCTTTGTCTTGTTTTAGAGCTATTGCTTTTTGATGAAGAGTTAGTATTCCTTGTTGGAGTTTGAGATGACTTGCTCTTGCTTGTACTTACCGAACTTTTTGTTGTGGTCTCTCTGGATTTATTTGAGTATGTAGAATTATTTCTTGTAGAAGAGGATGTGCTTGGTTTTGATTGACGCTCTATATTAGTTCTTGTAGGTTGTTTTTCTCTATTAATTTGTCTTTGGTTCATATTATTCAAGTTCCTTTGCTCAATATTTCTTTGTTGAGTATTATTATTTATCCTTTCATTTCTTTGCAATTCATTCCTTGAATTATCCTTTCTACTATTATCTATCCTATTATTATCCAATCGTCTCTCTGCATTTATCTCATCAGTCCTTTTTGGCTCTTGAAGTTTTATTGCTTGTCTTTGAGTTTCAGGAGTTGCTTGTTTGAAGTTTTCTGCTTGTGTACGATTTCTCTTAATTAGTTCAGTATTATTTCTTATGCTGTTGTCATCAAACTTTACATCTTTATTATCTTTTCTGAACTCGCTTTCTAAAACTGCTTCTGTTGGCATATCTTTTAGTAATTGAGCTTCTTCTTTGTCAAAATAGCTCTCAGTATTGATATTTTTGAAGTTACCACTATTTGCTAATGGTCTGTTGGAATTGCCATTTGAGTTAGGTTTGTTTGGGTCAAAAGCGTTGGTTCTTCCGTTATTACCTTTGCCATCATTGTAATTGTCAGGTCTTCTTGGGTTGTAGTTAGGATTATTGCTATAATTATTGTGGTAGGTATTATAGTAGGTGTTGTAGTAAGCATTGTAGTTGCCGTGATAATAGCCATGGTATCCATTATAGCCTGTATAGTGAGGGTTATATCCATAGGCTCTACTCCAACCATAGTTATGATAGTAGAAATAGTCCCAATAGTCATCGTAGCCATCAATTGCTCTTAATGCGTAATCGCGTGCTACTAAGGAGAAATGAATAGCTCTATAATAGTTTCTGCGAGAGTATTGCCTTTGTGCGTAATCGTTGTAATAGACTGCACGTGAAAGGTTGCTACCTCTCCAATATCCGTAATAATCTGCAATATAATAAGCCTCATCTATAATATATGCAGTTTTGTTTATTACATTTCTGGCTTTGTTTCTATTATACTTATAATAGGATGCATTTGCACTGAGGCTGATTGTAAGAAAAGCAATAATCATAACTGCTATTCCTATTAATTTTCTGTTGTTTTGGGTTTGAGCTTTCATGATATTTAATTTTTAAAATTTGTTTCTATTAAAAAGACAACAAATTACGTGCCAAAATAAAAATAAGAGGAATTTTTAGACTTAGATTTAATAGCACAAAGAGTTGTAATCGCAGTACAGACACTCTACTTCACGCTTTGAACATTCCAATTTATCATCAAAGGTCAGCATTAGTTCAAGACTATTTATAAGTTGATTGTGAAAATCATTATGGTAATCCAAATAGTTTTCAACCACATCACTTTCTTTTAAACTTGATTTTAATTTAACTGAACTTGAATAGTTTTGCTGATTGGCTTGTTTGATATAGAGTATATTTGGGTAAATCTTATCTATATTTAAGTCTTTGAGAAGTTTGTTTTCGGTAACCAATAACCATGAATACAAAAAGATTTGTAAGAAATAGTCGTTCCTTTTCAAAGGTTCATCTTGAGGATTAATAAAGAAAAGCTGGTCAAAACTCACTTCTTTTTTAATGGAATTATTGGTCTTATAGTCTAATACACGTAATATGTTTTCTCCATTAACATTCTTATAATCTATCCTATCTATCTGACCTCCTATATTAATATTATTGCCTCCTATATTGACTGGTGCGGTAACTGAGTATTCCATTGCTAATATCGTAAATGGAGCGTACTTTTTGTCTATTGCAAGAAGGGTTTTCAAATACTTGGTCAGTATTTCTATCTTTATTTTGTGGAATTGGTTATATTCAATCTTTGGGTGTGTTCTTTGTTTTATTTTAAAGTACTCTTCATCAAAACTTTCTTTAACAAAGCTTTTAGCCTCTTTTTCGTAGGATTTAATGTCTTGGAGAGTAATTGTTTTTGCCTCTATTTCTGAATTGGCTCTTGCTTTCTTATCTTCTATAATCTTGGAGTAGAATTTATTTGCAGCCTTGTGGAATATCTCTCCAAAGACATTATCTTGCAATTGGTCATCAAACTCTTCAACATTCTCTATCTTTAATACTCTTTTCAGGAAAAACCTTAGTTCACAATTAAAATAATCATTAATATATGTTGGTGAGAAATAAGCCTCTGTTCCTTTTTTAATGATTTCATCAATATAAGATTTATGCTTTATTATGTTAAAAACCTTCTCCTTAGGAGGATTTATGTCCGAGAGGAAATTACTATAATAAAATTCTTTATTGGCTTCCACTTGCAATTGTTGTATAAAACGAGACATCTCCTTTGGTTTAACATCATTGGAAATAGAATTGTAGAGGAAATGAATTGATTTGGAATGTTGCAAAAGACGATAAAAATAGTATGCAAAGACTGCTATTTTACGTTCTATTGTAGTTAGGTTGTAGGCTTTGCGAATAGAAAATGGGATAAAGGAACTCTCTATGCTTACATTTGGTAAGAAATCATCATTAGCCGAAAGGAAGAGTATGTGTTTGAAGTCTAAGCTCCTACTTTCTAAAAGTCCCATTATCTGAACACCATTGACAGGATCACCCTCAAAAGGAATCATTATGCTACTCAAACTACTACGAATGGCTTGAAAAAGCAAACTACCTTTGATTGTGATATTCTCGTTCTCAAATAAATCTTGCAAATTATTTAATGCTGTCAGTAATCTATATAACGTTTCTGAGAGCACTTCTTCAATGGAATTATGTCCTTTGGATTGGTTTTCAATATTCTTTTGAGCAACCAAACGAGCCAAAAGCTGTAAGTCGGTAAGTATTTCCTTAGCTGAGGTTTTCTTATTTAAGAATGTGGCAAGCTCACCAAAGCTTTCTATCTCATTATGACTTAAATAAACTGAATTATTCTTAATTAGCTGGTTGATTATTTTTGTATTCTCATCTCCAAAATAGCTATGCGACATAAAAGGAATTATATCTTTCAAACGGGCAGTAGGGTTTTTGATAAGCGATAGCTGATAGTTTAGATAGTTATTTATTAAACTATACATAGAAGAGGATTTGAACTTATATCCCATTGTGATATTAACTTGTGTTTGTTCAGTGCCAATTCTTTCTGGCAAAGCAGACAAAACAGAAGGTAATAGATCTTCATTGCATAGTATTATTGCAATATCTTTTTGTTCTAAGTTTGGGTTAGTATTAGCTAAATGATTTAACCACTCGCTAATATAACCTACTTGTGCGTTCTCATTGGGAGAAGAAATTATCTCTAAGTATTGTTGATTGTTTTCAATAAGATTTGTATTGTATAGAGGATTGTCTGCTTCAATATCTTTGGGCATGGGGAAGTTTTTAAGGTTCTCTCTCATAAACAAACCTGCCTCTTGCTTATGGTTATCAAGGTAGTAATTGTCGTAATCCCAATAGAATCTTGTTTTATAGGTTTGGTTTAACCATTTAAATATTTCTTTCTCTACATTATTAAGCACATTGAAACCAATAATACAATAGGCTCTATTTTCTTTTTTTGTAAACTCACTTAGTTTCTCCACTACATTCCTATAAAGCATTCCAGAATAACCAATACCTTTTTGAAGTAACTTCTCTTTATATGTGGTGTAAATCTCAAACAGACAATTCCAAATGGAGATAAACCTCTTTTGTATTTCGGAATTTGTATGATTATTGAAGTTAGTTTCAAAGAAATTGCTAAGCAATTCTTTTTGTTCTTGGGTTAAGAAATCAAAGTTATTATCAATCTCTTTGTAGTCTTCTATATGCTTAAATATATGTTTGGCATTGGCAAGATGTTTATCTATATCATCAAAGTCTCTTAAAAGCATTAAGCCCCAATAATAGAAAGACTCAAAACTTTCCTTTTCTTGTGAGGGTTTGTCTTTATAATATACTTCTGAATAAACCTCATAAAGATTATATACTAAGACAATCTCTTCTGCCAAAACCAAAGAAGAATACTTGCTTACAAAATCATTAATGGTATAATATTTAGGAGAGAAAAAAGGCTTTTGAATATGTAAATATAAAGCTTCATTGAAGAATGTCTTAGCTCTTTTATTGGTGAAAATTATATTTAGATTAGAGAAGTTGTTATCAAATTTCTCTGAAATATCTCTTGCTACGTTAGAAAGAAAAGAGTCTTTAATCATAAGTTTATCTCAACACTTCTACTGAACCAACATATTCAAGGGTTTTATCGGAGCGTTTGCCTAAAAAGCGATAGAAGTAGGTGCCTTCTGGCGAAGAAGTTTTATTTGGATCCCATAGGTCTGTTTCTTTACTTATATTCTTTACATTATAGATTAACTTCCCTTGGCGAGAATAAATAATTAACTCGTTTTCAGGGAAAGCATTTTGCTCAATCAAATTATGAATATCAAATACATCATTAATGCCGTCTCCATTAGGAGTTACAACATTAGGGAACATAACATTATCTACCTGCAAATCTAAATAAATTATACTATCACAACCCAAATAAGTTTGGTGCTGTTGTTCATAAATACCCGTTACACTTTCTCTAAACCCAAACAGAGTATAAACATTACCCTTATAAATTTCCGCTTTTATAGTATCGTAGTAAGAAGGATTAACCCAAAGATGTAGAGTTAGAATACTATCACAACCAAATTGTGTTTTTAAGTATTGAACATAAGTTCCAGAAGAATCGGCATTAAAGCCATATTCATAAATATCTCCCTGACATATGGTATCGTAGATTGTATCAAAATAAGGGTCATTGACTACTAATGAAAGAGTTATTATACTATCGCAACCATACATGGATTGGAAATAATGAGTGTATACTCCTGTTTGTGTTTCAGAGAAACCATACATTGAATAAGTTTCGCCATTACAAATTGAAGCAAAGATAGTATCATTATAATTTTGACCAACAATAAGATTTAAATTTATAATACTATCACATCCCAAAACAGTTTGATGTCTTTGAGTATAGAATCCCGTTTGATTTTCATTAAAGCCAAACTGCGAATAAACCTCACCATCACAAATTATTGCATTAATAGTGTCGTTGTATGAAGAATTAAAACTAATGAAAAGATAATACATAGTGTCAATATCTGTTCCATCTGGCATTATTGTACAAACAATTTTAACTACAGCTCCATACATTGCATAGTATCCTCCGATAGTATCTTCCACACTAATGCTATCAAAATTTTCATCAGAATAATATTCATTATTGCAAATTGTAGCGTAAGTTGTATCAAGAATAAGTTCATCTTGAGCATTTATATTATTTATAGATACAGCAAAAACAAATAAACCTAATAGTATTTTTAACAAACTCTTCATTAATTTTCTTTCTTACAATTGCAAATATACATTTTTTATTTTATTTCTATTATCTCGGAGGAAAATTCTTGCTTGTCAAAATTAACGAACCAAAGGAAAGATTTAATATTAGAGTAGCCCATTTCTTTGATTAATAATTCATAATTCTTCATTTGAGAAGTGTAGAGGTCAAGGCTTTTCTTTGATGAGGCAAATTTATAATCAACTATTATTATTTCATTATCCATACCAATCATTAACCTGTCGGGACGCTTAGTAGTTATTTGATTACCTTGCTTTACAACAATATCTACCTCATTAAATACCTTATACTTTTCAGAAAACCAATCCTTAGCATCAGTTAAAGAAAACATATCATTGATTAAAGCCTCAAAAAACACTCTATTCTCTTGTGTAATTTCACCCTTAGCCAAAGATATATCCAATGCCTTTTGAATATCATCAATCAAAATAATATTAGAAAGAAGATTATGAAGGATTATCCCTTTGAGGCGTGGAGTAAGAATATTAGTTTTTTCTTCAAGCATTGCTTTAATATAATCCTCGGCCTGTTTGGTTTGTGAGTATCTGATTTTTGCTTCATTAAATCCTGTACTAATTGGAATCTGCTTAGGATTATCTATTGTGTGCGGTAGCTCTGCTTGATTGTCTTGTGAAAATGTTAAATTTGAATTAGAGCTAATTTTATCTGCCGTTAATGGCTCTACATGATAATGATAAGCATTTGTAATCTGATTATCTAAATTATCATCTTGGTCTGTTGAAGATTGAGGAATTATTCCCTCTTTTAAGAGATTATGAGAATGGAGTGCAGAGTAGATAAACTGAGATACATTTTCTATTGGAGTAATATTAGGCTCTTCTTTTGACATTTTTAGATGTCCAATAACTGAAATGGCATACTTAGGGCGAGTAAGGGCAACATATAGTAAATTGAGATTATCTACATATTGTTGCAATACCTCATTGGAATAGTCTTCATCATACAATGAGTTATATAAAGACGAAAGATTAGAATAACAAACCTTTGGAACATCAGACAACTTATTCTCTAACCAAAGATGTGTTTTTGTCCCTCTTGTGTCGTAAAATTCCCAATTGGCATAAGGCACTATAACCACAGGATACTCCAAACCCTTTGCTTTATGAATAGTTAAAACTCTTATCCCTTCCACTTGGTCGCTAATTGCAATACGCTTATCCATCAATTCTTCTTCCCAATAGATTAAGAAAGAAGTAATATCCCCTACTCCATCTTCATTGCCAAATTCCTGAACCTTATCTAAGAAAGAGGTAATAAAGCCTAACTCATTGGGGTCTTGGTCAAGTTTTAACTGTTTAATAATAAATGCTATTAAATCAAAAAGAGGTTTATTTAGAAGGTTATCTCTATTTTTAAGCCACAAAAGTTCATCAACCTCTACCTCATGAGTTTTTGCTCTTTGTATATCTTCCGAAAACACAACCTTAGATGAAAGGAAATTAAGTTTTAGAGCTGAAAGTGAAACATAATTTTCTTTATTTGCAATATATCGCAAGGCTTCAATAATCAATCTAATACTTTCCGAACTCTGATAAGAAAAAGCTTGCTCAGAAACAAGGGGTAAATTAATCTCACGCAGGTATTCTGAAACCTTATCAAGCTCCTTATGAGAACGGAAAAGAAGAGCAATATCACTATATGCAAATCCTTTTGAAAGAAAATATTCTATCTCCTTTGCCAAACAAAGCCTTACATTTTCGTCAATCGAAATATCCTTTTCTTTTACTAAAAATTGACATCTTAACTCACCTTTATCCTTATAATCCTCCCTGACTTTTTGACGTGCATCCGAAAACACTGAACGCAAAACTTCCCTCTTCTGTTTACTAATTAAAGACTCATCACTTGGAAGCAAAAGCTCATTATCTTCAATCACTTTCAAGCAATCGGCAAATAGAAGATTATTAAACTCAACTATATTGCCATAAGTCCTATAATTATCTTGCAAGAACCTAATCTCAGGTTTACGAAAATTGGTTATATCTGAATTAGTAGAAAGTCCCTTATGAATATTGTTTAACAAAGTCCAATCCCCATTACGCCAACGATAGATAGATTGCTTAACATCACCCACAATCACACTTCTATAACCATTATCAAGACTTTCCGTTACTAAGGGTAAGAGAGTCCGCCAATTGAGCCTTGAAGTGTCTTGAAACTCATCAATCATAATGTATTGTAGCTTAGAGCCTATCTTCTCATAAATAAATGAAATTTCGCTACTGTCAAGAGAAATTATATCCGTTAAAAGCTTAGAAGTATTGGAAAGCAAAAATTTATTATCCTCTCTTAGTATTTCATCCCTATACTTAGCAATATCCCTCAAAAGGCCAATACGTAAGACAAAAGGCAGAACCGCCTTCCAAGTATTTAGAACCTTAATTTTAGAATCGTAAAACCTAAAATATTCTTCCATCAAAGGTATTAGAGTATCATTTGCAAAAGAAAGATTTTCCGCAGATTGATTCTGCTTAACAAACCATCCTTGTGCATCATCCTTTGCCTTAGTATAATATGCCTTATCCCTAAAATCAATCACTTCATTTTTTATTTTACACAAAGCACCGGCAATACCCCTTTGCTTATTTGCAAAATCATCAGGCGTAAGTCCCCTTTGCTCTATCAGAAGAATAAACCTTTCTCCATAGTCTTTTAACTGCTTTTCTATTAACTCAACTTCCTTTTTGCCTCTTTGCTTAAAGCTATCCCAATCCTCTTTCTTTAAGAGCTTTATGTCGGATGCAAGCATCTTAAACTTTTCCTTATCTAAATTACGCCCAAACTCCAAAAGTTCTTTTTCAACATCAATACGCTTACCTTCATCCATCTTAGAGCTAATCATACCCATATACCAATCAAACAAGAGCTCATCACTATCCGAAGCCTCTATCATACGTTCAATAGCTTTCTGCAAAAGCTGAGTTTCATCAATAATAAGATTATAATTAGAACCAATGCCTAATTCCTTAGCAATCGAACGCATAACCCTTTGCAAAAAAGCGTCAATTGTCTGTATATTAAAATAAGAATAGTCGTGTAAGATATTAGAAAGAGCTTCCTTTGCTTTAAGAGATATTGTATTGTCGTCTAAGCCATTAATCCTTTTACTTAGAGCATTAAAGAAATTACCTTTATTGTTTTTTGAAATATCTAAAAGTTCTTTGAGAATTCTTTGTTTCATTTCGGCAGTTGCCTTATTGGTAAAAGTAACAGCCAGAATAGACCTATAAGCCTTTGGATTTAAAATAAGTAGGCTCACATACTCTAAAACCAAATTAAAAGTTTTACCGCTCCCTGCCGAAGCCTTATAAACAATAAGATTAGTATTCTCTGACATAAATTCTCTTTATACTGCAAAAGTACAATATTTCTTTAATAAAAAGAATTTCTATAACAAAGCAAATATATCTTTAAGAGTATTAATGAAATCAAGAGTTAGTAAATTAATATCAAGAGTTAGTAATTTAGAATCAAGAGTTAGTGAATTAGAATCAAGAGTTAGTTTTTTGAATCAAGAGTTAGTTTTTTGAATCAAGAAATTAAAAAAAATAATCGGTGCTTAATTTTGTCTAAACACCGATTATTTTCAAATAAGACTTATTTACTTTTATGCAAGTTATGCTTATTTTTTCATATTTGCATTTCTCAACACTGCATCAATTGATGGCTCTTTCCCGCGAAAACGTTTGTACATAGTCATTGCTTCATCGGTGCTACCCTTTGAAAGAATTTCGTTCTTAAACTTATCTGCTGTTGTCTTATCAAAAATATTACCTGCTTCTAAGAAAGCATCAAATGCGTCAGCATCCAACACTTCTGACCAAACATAAGAATAGTAACCAACTGCATACTCACCTGTAAATACATGAGCAAAATAGGTTGAACGATAGCGTGGTGGTATTTGAGGGATTAAGCCTATCTTATCCATAGCTTTTTTCTCAAATGCTATGATATCATCTATCTTATCTTTGGAACTTAAAACATGATATTCCATATCAAGATATGCAGCAGCATATCTTTCAGTCATTCCATAAGCTATATCAAAGGTTTTAACTGAGTTGATTTTATTTAAAAGAGCATCTGGTATTACTTCGCCCTTCTCGTTTTTTGCAAACATTTTAAGTACTTCTGGTTGTGAGAACCAATGTTCTAATATTTGTGAAGGCAGTTCCACAAAGTCTCTTGGAACGGTTGTTCCTCCTGTGCTTGGATAGGTACAATTGGAAAGGAGTCCGTGTATTGCATGTCCCATTTCGTGAAATACTGTTGAGGCTTCTTCGGCTGTTAGGGTTGTTCTTCCGGAAGGGGATTTTGCATAATTGAAGCATACAGTTATAATTGGAGTTATTTTCTTTTCTCCTTTTACGTATTGTTCTCTATATCCATTACACCATGCTCCTGAGGTTTTGGATTCTCTTGTATATGGGTCCCAATAAAGTATGCCTACGTGCTGATTCTTCTCATTCTTGCACTCGTAAACTTCTACATCTTTTTCGTAAACTTGTATATCTGTTCTTGGAGTAAAGCTTAATCCGTATAGTTTGGTTATTACGTCAAAACAGCCTTGTCTTACGTTGTTTATTTCAAAGTATGGACGGGTTTGTTCTGCATCAAAATTATATTTTTGCTTCTTTAATTTTTCTGCATAATAAGACCAATCCCACGCCTCTAAGGTTGCTCCTTTATGGTCTTTTGCTAAGAGTTTTTGAAGTTCTAATACGTCTTTCTTTGCTGCTGGAACAGAGTATTTCAATAGCTCTTCCAATAAATTATATACTTCCTTAGGAGTTTTGTTCATCCTTTCTTCAAGCACATAATCAGCATAGGTCTTATAGCCTAAGAGTTCGGCTTTGGTTGCTCTTAGATTAACTATTTGTTTTATTACTTCTTTGTTATCGGTTTGGCCTCCATTATTGCAACGATTTACTCTTGCATTGAATATCTTTTCTCTTAAATCTCTATTCTCTGCATATTGTAGGAATGGAAATACAGAAGGATTATCCAAGGTAAATATCCATTTGCCTTCTTGCTTTTTATCTTTGGCTGTGCTTGCTGCTTGGTCAATTAACCATTGAGGCAATCCTTTTAAATCTTCTTCTTTATCAATTACAAGTGTATAGGCTTTTGTTTCTTTTAGTTGGTTTGAACCGAATTTTGATTCTAATTTGGTTAGTTCTCCATTTACTTTCTTCAACTCTTCTTGCTGGTCTTTATTGAGTAATGCTCCTGAACGTACAAATTTCTTATAAGTTTTTTCAAGAAGCATTTTCTGTTCTTGATTAAGGTTCTCTTTTTCTTTATTATCCCAAACGCTTTTTACTTTCTCAAAGAGTTTTGCGTTCATCGTGATTTCATCTTTATGCTTAGCCATCATTGGGCCAATCTTTTCTTCAAGTTTTTGGATGTCTTCATTTGTATTTGCAGCTGTCATATTATAGAATACTCCTGCTACTTGTGCTAAAAGTTCTCCGCTGTAATCAAAGGCTGCTATTGTGTTCTCAAAGCTTGCTTTTTCTTTGTTTTTGATTATCTTTTCTATCTCATCATTATGTTCTTGCATTGCTGCTGTGAATGCAGGTAGATAGTCTGTAACTTTAATTTTTTCAAATGGAGGAGTTCCAAAAGGAGTATCCCAAGTTTGTAATAATGGATTGCTGTCTTTGGAAAGGTCTTTGTTTTGACAAGCTCCAAATAATAATGCTGCACTTAGCATAAATAAGATTTTCTTTTTCATGTTTGTTTATTTAATTTGTTATTTCTCGTCTATAAAATTTATTCAGTCATCAACTGTTTTCTTAAATTTGAATTTGGGTTCTTCCTTATTGATTAGCCTTATTATATTCTTCCTGTGCGTGTATGGTATAAAAATAGCAACTAAGCACGTAAAGACTATTAAAGGAACATAAACCTGATAATTTAACCAGTGTCCACATGTTACATAAAGTATTGGAAATGCTATTGAGGTTAGAATAGAAGCTAAGGAAATGAATTTGGACAAAACGAATGTTATTACAAATACTGCAAGTATTAAAGGTAAGAGGTGTTCAAAAATACCTATTACTACTCCAAGCATTGTGGCAACACCTTTCCCTCCTTTAAAACCTACATATATTGGTAGGGCATGGCCAATTACAGCAATTATTCCCAAAACTAATTTAAAATATGTAAGGTATTCTGCTCCTGAAACCATTCCCCATATTTCAGTATAGAAACGTCCGAAAAAGTTTCCAATATAAACAGCAAACCATCCTTTAAAAGCATCTATGCCCAAAACGAATAAGCCTGGTAATAGTCCAAGTACTCTTATAGTATTGGTTGCTCCTGAGTTTTTACTTCCCTTTTCTCTAACATCAACTCCATAAAAGGACTTCCCTATCCATACTGCCGAAGGAATAGAACCTATCAAATAGGCAAGTATCCCTCCTATTGCTAACATTACATAATGAATTAAAGTCATAATTACTCTTTATTATTATCTTCTATCGTTTCGTCAATTTTTTCCAATCTTCGAATAAAATCTCTTTTTTCATTTGGTGTTGCCAAGCGATAAGTATATATTTTTCCATTAGGGGCTTTAAATTCTCTATCATTATTTGGCACCACCTTAATATAATCATTAAACATTTCATAAGAAGACATAACACTCATTGATGCTCCATTATAAGAGAAAAAATACCAATGGTCTGGATTGGCTTCTATATATATCCTTATTTCATTTGAAAGAGCAGTTCTTAATAATTGTATTTTTGTTCTTATCTTCTTATTAACCTGATATTTTCCTACTATACTCAATTCCGCATCTCCATAAGAAACATAAGAGTTTAGAATTGGGTCCCATTGCATTCTTACATTAGAAAAATATAATGAATAATCCATGTTTTTAGGTATTTCTTTCCACTCTCCTGTAATTAATAAGTCTTCAAAGAGTTCATTACCCGCTTCTCCAAACATTGATACAAGTTGGTCTTTATATTTAGAGGTTTCAAATTCTATTGGAATTAAATTCATATCCTCATAAAGCTCTACCCCCATATAGTCTAAGGCTTGTTGATTAAATGGAAATCTTAAACCAAGGCTCATATTTATGTCAGCAGTAATTCTATTATTATTTATTTTTATCTCTCCATAATTAGTTGTTGTTAAAAGTCCAGAATTATTAAACCCAATATCAATTACTCCTTGTCCTTTGGCATCACAAGTAGATTTATTCAACACCAAATAATCTCCTAAGGCTTCTTGCATATCTTCTAATTTCTCCATCGAAGCTATACGATATTCATTTGAAGCCTTATCATAGGTTAGAAATCCTTTTGCTTTCATAAAAGTATTATCTGCTTCTTTATCATTTGTTAAAAAAGCTGATTTTGGTTGCATATTCTTTGTTGAGAATTGTAAAGAAGCTGTTATTCTCTGTCCATCAAGTGAGGTCGGAGCTTCTGCAATTGGAATATATATTTGGTTTGCATCAACCCTTGATTTAAACTTAACCCAAGCTAAGTTTTGATTACAATTATGTGTTAGCTGTACTCCTCCATCAAATAAGTAATTACTATCTTGTGCATCAACTTGAACTGTTCCATAGAAATCAAATGCAGAACTAAGAGGTATTGCATTTTCTCTATTAATAGTTCCAATAGCAATAGTTTGTGTTGGAGCTGGATTTATCTTTGACATAAATATAGGATGTTTTTTATTGTTTTCATCTATATAATCAATGTATCCATTTGCAGTATATAAAGCAGAAGAGAATATATGAACCTTTGCATTATAGAATTCATGCAATTGAGTTTCTGTATTTACAAGTATTTTTGCGGTTTCAATTGTGTCCATCTGAGCTCCTGGACGAATGATAATTGTTGCATCTGCTGGGCGTATGGCTGCATCTGCACTTCTAATAAGAAATACTTCTTCGGCCGTTAGTTTGTTTGTTTTTAAACTAAGGTTTGCAGAAACAGAATTAAATGTTAATCCTTTTTGAAGTGGATTAGTTGCGGTGAATTTAGCCCCTGGTTGTTCTAAAGTAACCAAGTTCTTTAAATCTTTATTAGGAAAGTCTCCTGATTTCACACTTTCTGAATTAAGCAATGAAAGTTCTTTTGAGTCCATTGCCCAATCAAACTTATCCACTTCACATGTATATTGCAAATATGTTAAATCGCAAGGCTTTACTCCCTGCATTGAAGTAAACTCTCCCTTTCTCGTTTTAAAATCCACTATGGCTTTTACTTCTTTTGCCCTAAAAGCAACATCGCTTCCAGTTAAAGAATTGAGAGTAAAATTAGATGTATCGGCACTATAACTTATATTTTTGAACTTAAAATTAGTTGATTCAACAATCATTTCCGCTGCCTTATTTGTTCCACTACCTGTTAGTCCACTTGGTCTAACTGTAAGACTTCCTGAATGAAAAGCCTCTCCTTTAAACATATAGAAAGGTTCTGCTTTTTGCTCAACTAACATATAATCTTGATAAGGGTACCAATGTTCCAAGGTTTTAGTTACACTTACATCAGGAAACTCAATGGTTGTTTTGTTCTCACATATAAATTTATCGGTTGTGCAATACATTGAGTCGGGAAGAAATACAAACATTCTCGAATCGGAACGAGAGGCTATATATTCTAAATATCCTGCACCTAAAAGCCCTTGAAGGCTTAAATCAACCTGATTGTAATATTTCCCTTTCCCTCCATAAGCAGGTAGTCCCGCTTGTGGAGTATTGATAAGAAAACCAAGAGAATAATCTTTCATTACTTTTAAAGGCTCTTTTATATCTGGAAATATGCCTGCTGAATTCAAAACACCTGTAAATCTTAAGCTATCTGTTTTGAATGTCATTAGGTCTTTTATTTTGAAAGGATCTAACTTATAAAAGAACCTATCTCTTGAATAAAGTCCATTTTGTATCCTCGGCTGGTCATAATACACATAAGAATTCTCCAAAGATGAAAGCATTGGATAACCCACAACTCTTTTTATACTACTTTTATTATTTGGAGCATCTATCAAGAGTTCACAAACTAAGTTTTGAAGGGGAGTTTGAATTTTGACAATCTTATTAGTATCCTCAAATAATGGAACAAAGAAAGCCATTGAGTCAATCTTAGGGAGATTTAAAGCAAACCTCTCATAATCAAAATAACATCTCTCTCCTCCCATAATAAACCTCCCTGCTGTTACTCTTCCATTAAATTCAAAGCTCCTATTCTTTTTCATAACTATTTCTCCGTTTACAGGAGCAATATTAACAAAATGAGTATCGGATAAAGAGAAGTTTTCTATGCCATACATTCTTAAATCCATATCTAATATATTCAAAACGGCATTTGCTTGCTTCTTTGTGGAAGAAACAAAACGTATGTTATCATAGTCTTGCTTCTTATTGTTAGCTAATATATAATCGTATATCTTAGGCTTTATTATTGCTGTCTTACGATAAGACTCATAGTTAATAAACCCTCCTATTGCTAAACGCATAAGCATAACTTCTGCTTGGGTTTGGTCCATTCCAATGAATTTGGCAAACTCTTTAACAGAAATGATATTCTTCTTATACCTATCAGCAAATGCCTTTATTCTATAAATAGGATTTACCTCATCAATGCCTTGAAGTTTGTCCCATTTAGATTCAGTGTAATAGTTATTAGATTCAAAGGTTGCGAAAGCAACAGTATTCTCAGGACCTTTTATTGAAGTAAATTCTATTGTATGCCCGTCTAATGTGGCATAAACAGCTTCCGTATAAACATCTATTGCATGATAAGAATCTATCCAAGGACTTGCAGATATACCCTCTTTATTATTAATACAACCTATCTCTTTTGAACTTTTATTATATCTAAACAATAAGCCAGGGTGATATATTGAATCGTTATTCACGTAGAATGTTACTTGACAATCCTTAGAGGCAATCCCATCTTGACTAAAAGGATGAACAATTGCCTTTGCCTTACAAAAAACTTTTCCTTCTTTCTTAATAACCAATTCGGCAGGTTCTATAGCATCACCTGTTCCTAAGAACTTACCGCCTTGCTGAGTAAAACCACCAACATAATCAACATCAGGAAATATATTCTTGATAATTTCCTCCTTCTTAAAAGAATTGAAACGAGGATAGGTTGCATCGCCAGCCTTATCAGAACATTGGTCTTCAAGAGTACCTTGTAATTTATGCTGAAAATATTCTTTATTAGTGAAAAGTACTGAGTCGGCAAAAACATTTGCTCTTTTCAAATTAACAGAATAGGTAGATAACTCTGCATAAACTTGGTCTTTTGGAAGTCCTGCTCTTGTCCAATCTATTTTACCTCCCTTGCCTTCAAAACTCTGTTCAACAATAAAAAACCTCCCTATTGTAGAATAAATAGTGTTTTGGTCTTTTTGTGAAGAATAGGTTAAATCTATATTGGAAGTAAAGTCGGCATAAGGGCCTCTTAAAGTATCTATTCTTATTGTATATCCATTATGCTTAGCATTCCAATTAACAGTATTGGAACTATAAAGAGAATTATACTTAACCAAATTTAAAGAAGAGCTCACTGCATTATTGAACCCACCCAAAGTGGAAGACTTAATTGCCCATTGTAATCCTTTAAACCATTGATTAAAACTTTCCTGCGATTGATTAGTTGTTTGAAAGGCTATCTGAGTCTCAATAAAATCGTAGAACCCAGGAATAGGACGAACTCTTTTCTTCAACATATCATTAGAAAGGCTCATTACATCTTTCTTCTGTTGAGTTGGCATTGCCAACCAAACGTCTGTATATTTAATGATAAGCTCCTCTAACTCCTTTTGCTTATCCTTTTTCATATTTACATCAGAGAGATAAAACTCCTTTAACTCCTCAACATATGTATCTGCATTACCACTAAAAGCCTTAAATCTTTGAGCATACGAACTGAAACTCAATAGAAGTATTGAAATTATTAGAACAATTCTTTTATTCATCTTAAAATATTCTCATTTCTTTATAAAACGTAAAGCTGCCCAGTTTTCTTTTGAAATATGATCAATTAACACTAAATTATTTGCTTTTGCCATTTGAGTTAAGGCATCTACATCACTATCATAAAACCCACTTAAAAGCAATACACCATTAGTTCTAAGGTGCTTTGCATACAAAGCCATATCTTGTAAAAGAATATTACGATTTATGTTAGCAATAAACAAATCATAATCCTTGCTTAAATTGCTTGCATCAGAAAGTCTGACGTTTATATCAGCATTGTTATTAAGTGCGTTTTCCTTAGCGTTCTCAAAAGCCCACTCATCATTATCCCAAGCATCAACCATTTGAGCTCCTTTCTTTTTACACAAAATGGCTAAAACACCTGTACCTGTCCCCATGTCCATTACATCCTTTCCATACACCTGTTCATCTTTTAAGAACTGAATAATTTGGTAAGTTGTTGGGTGATGAGCCGTTCCAAAAGACATCTTTGGAGAAATTAAAATATTGTATTTAACCTCTGGCATTTCAGGATGAAAACCAGCCCTTACATAACAAAACTCTTCAACCAAAACAGCCTTATAGGATTTCTCCCACTCACTATTCCAATCCTGCTGCTCAATTTCCTTAAACTTAGTAGAAACACAAATATGAGGATTATTAGCTTTGAAATTCCCCAATAACACATTTAAGGCCTCTTGATTAAAAACATCTTCCCTGCAATAAGCAAAAAAGCCATCTGCTTTGTCCAAAAAGCTCTCAAATCCAATATCGCACAAATCACTCTGCAAAACCTCAGAACAGATTTCCAAAGAACTCAAAGTAAGCTCTAATTCTATATATTTCATTTATCTTCTAAACTAATAAGCTCTGCTTAGAAAGACTTGATAATAGCAATAAAGTCTTCTGCCTTCAAAGAAGCTCCACCTATTAAACCACCATCAACATCCTTATTTGCAAAAAGTTCCTTTGCATTCTTACTATTGCAACTGCCTCCATAAAGAATAGAAATGTTATCAGAAACTTTTTTACCATACTTTTTCTCTAATAAAGAACGAATAAAAGCATGCATCTCTTGAGCTTGACTACTTGTAGCAGTCTTTCCCGTGCCAATAGCCCAAACAGGCTCATAAGCAACAACTACATTAAGCATTTCTTTCTCTGTAAGGTGAAACAGAGCATCCTTTACCTGCTTTTGAACAACCTTAAAATGCTTATCCTTTTCCCTATCCTCAAGCACCTCTCCGCAACAAAATATAGGCCTAATGCCGTTTTCTAAAAGCCTATCAACCTTTTGAGCAATATCCTTTGAAGACTCCTTAAAATACTTCCTTCTTTCACTATGCCCAACAATACAATACTCAACATCCATAGCCGAAAGCATTTGAGCAGACACCTCTCCCGTGTAAGCACCATTATTCCAGCACGCCACGTTTTGAGCTCCCGAGAAAAACAAACCATCTTGAGCCAAATCAGAAGCAAGTTCAATATAAGGCATTGGAGGACACAAAATAACGTTTGGCTTAGCCTTAAAACCCTCTAAGCCAGAAACAATCTCATCAATTAAAATCTCTGCCTCTGAAAAGCTAAGATTCATTTTCCAGTTCCCTGCAACAATATTTTTTCTCATAAAAAAAAAGATTTAATAATTAGTAAAAAGTAATTTTATGCAAATATACGCTTTTTTATTTAAAGCGATGGGGTTTCTAAATTTCTTATCATTTAATTTTAGATTACATATTCAGACCCCTTAACCCAAAAGCAGAAACAAGAAGCACTCTGTAAAATTATGTAAACAAAAGAATTAATCAACAACAGAGCAAAGAAAATTAATACTAAACTTGATTGAAAAAATCTATAAAGCCTTCAAAATAATCCCAACGCCTATCAAAATATATTTCAACGCCTATTGAAAATAATCCAAACGCCGTTTGAAATAATCCTAACGCCGTTTGAACAAATCCTAATAGTTATTAGAAAAAATCCTAATAGTTATTGAAAAAAATCCTAATAGTTATTAGAAAAAATTTCAATAGGCGTTGAAATTATTTTCAATAGGCGTTGAAAAAAAATTCAATAGGCGTTGAAAAAAATTCTGATAGGCGTTGAAATATTTTTCAATAGGCGTTGAAAAAAATCAAATCCTAAAACCCTTTGTTGCAATGCTTTTAAGGAATATTTTATGGCAATTGGACAAAATTGAAACTTGATTTGGAGAAATTGTCTTTTGATTTAGATTTCCCGAAACTTGATTCTAATAAATTGTCTCTGGTTTAAAATCTCTTAAAGCTTTAATCTGCGGGAAGATAATAAAGAATCAACCTTTCACAACCCTTACTCTTGGGTCAATTACTCCGTAGAGAATATCTACAACTATATTAAGGATAACCAAAAGAACGCATATAACAAGCAGTGCTCCCATCACAACCGGAAAATCATACTTCTCTAAACCATCTACAATCACTACGCCAACGCCCTTCCAGTCAAAGATATATTCTACAAAGACAGCTCCTGCCATCAAAGAAGCAAACCAACCCGAAACACTTGTTATAACAGGATTAAGAGAGTTCTTTAAAACATGATGACGTAATATTTGAAATTGCGTTAGTCCCTTTGCCTTTGCTGTTCTAATATAGTCTTGCGACAATACTTCCAACATAGAACTCTTAGTTAGTTCCGAAATAACGGCAAGTGGTCTTATGCCTAAGGTGAAGGCTGGCAGGATAAGGTTTTTTAAATCTATAAATTCTCCTCTTCCTAAGCTATCTACTCCATATAGGCTTCCAAACATTGATAGTCCAGTGTAGGGAGCTAATAAATAAGCAAAAATCCATGCAAAAACTATTGCGGCAAAGAAAGAAGGCAGACTCATTCCAATGGTGATAAGCAATAAGTTGAGCTTGTCAAAGAGAGTATTATTGAATATTGCAGAAAAAGCACCTAAGATTACACCAATAACTAATGCAAAGCTCATGCTTGCGATGGCTAAGATAAGAGTGTTGGGGAAAGCCTCTGAAAGAATATCTGCTACCTGTCTTTTGCTTTGGTAGGAGCGTCTGAGATAGGGTTTCTTGATAACTAAGGTTGTGTTATTATTGTTTAGAAGCTGGGTATAGCTATATTTGTCATTATCTAAATAGACTATGCTTTGGGGATTCTTCTTGTGAATAGAGAGTGGGCTTAGGTCGTTTAGATATAATAAGTATTGCTGCCAGAGGGGTTTGTCTAAGCCTAAGTCTTTGCGGATTATCTCAACACTTTGTTCATCTGAGCGTTGTCCAAGCATCATTCTTGCCGAATCACCTGGCAAAATATTAAATAGGAAGAAGACTAACGTGATAACTCCTATCAATACTAATAAGCCATAGCCTATTCTTTTTAAAATAAAGTTGAACATTTATTTGTGTTGCTATATTTATTTTATTTATTCTTGTGCTATGTTTAATTCTTCAAGCTTTGGAAGGCATCTCCACGACCATTTCTTCTTTACTACACCATTTTCTATCATTACTACACCAGGGTTAGAACGCATCATAGTTTGTATTGCTTTATCGTCTGTGGAGTACATCATTATGCTTGTCCAATTATGTTTGTCGGTAAATTCTTTCCATTTATTTATTGGGCTGGCTGTAATTAGTGCACTTGCGTAACCCTTGTTTGAAGCTTGCTTTTCAAATTCTGATATTTTAGCTATTGCTTTTTCACTTGGCTTAGTTAAATCTACAAGAGTAAATATAAAGAGAGTACCTTCATGAGATAGGATTTCAAAAGCCTCGTCTTTGTTATCAATAATACCCATCATAGAGAAACCATCAGCTGCGATGGTATTGGTATTGATTATTCTGCTACTTATGAAGGTCCAATTGGTTGCAAAGTTAGGGTCATCTTGATAAGCTTGCATTAAATCTTCCATCCCAAACTCTTTTTCTTCTTGAGTTATATTGTTTTTATATGTTGCATAACTTATAGGAGCTGTTTGTTCATCTTGCATTGGAACCATTTTATTTCCTTCTTTCCATGGGCGAAAGTCTATCATTGGTTCGTAAATGGCATTGATACTTGTAAAGATTAAAATTATAAGTACTACTATCACTAATAATACTCTTCTGGTATTATCTTTGAGTTTAGGTTCTTTTATCTTATCAAATACAATTGCTAACACAAGCATTATGTCTAAGATAATATTCTTAAAGAAAGTCTCCCAATTTGTTAGCTTTACAGCATCACCAAAGCAACCGCAATCAGTAACTTTGTTTGTTAGAGCATCTATAAGTGTTAGAATAGTGAAGAATATCATCATTAGAGACACTATCCATGTTATTGGTTTTTTGTATATGCCCATCACTAAGAGCACTCCTACAACAAATTCTAAACTACATAGCACTATTGACATTATTATTGGCAAGGCATCAATTCTTTCTATTAAGTAAGAGAAGCCAAAAACGTTTAAGTATTCTGTAATCTTATAGGCTGTTCCATAAGGGTCTACGCTCTTAACAAAGCCTGAAAAGATAAAAACTAATCCTACTATTATTCTAAATATTCTCCCTAAGTATTTCATATTGTTTTTTGTTTTAATAATTTATAATTTATTGTATTTTAATGCTTGCAAACACTCCATAGTTAATAATGTCGTAGTAATTTGCATCAACGCCTTCCGAAACAAAAACCTTTCCTTTGTTGTCTTCTATTTCTTTTAGTCGCATTATTTTCATAAGTATTAAATCCACAATGGAGCTTACCCTCATACTTCGCCACGCTTCACCATAGTCATGGTTCTTATCTTGCATTAGTTCTTTGGCTTTTTGTGAATATTTATCAAAAAGTTCTATTGCTGTTGTAAATTCTAACTTTTCTTTATCGTTAGCAACACCAAGCTCTAATTGAATAAGGGCTATTATAGAATAATTAATTATGCCAATAAACTCCGACATAATACCTTCTTCTATTTTCATAACTCCTGATTCTTGAAACTGACGAATACGATTTGCTTTAATAAAAATTTGGTCTGTTAGAGAGGGAAGTCGTAAAATCCTCCACGAAGCTCCATAATCTTTTAATTTAGCAGAATATAAGTCTCTACATTGCTTAATTATTTGGTCGTATTCTTTTGATGTATTCATTTTTTTCTTTGTATTACAATGATTAGTATATAATATTTATGTACTTTTGTTAAATCTTTCTAAGAGAAAAAACACTATGAATTTGAGCAGTAAAATTACTAAATTATCTTGTAATAGCACAATTAATTTGCAAGGAAAATTAATTTCGTTTGAAAAACCCTTAATAATGGGGATATTAAACCTTACTGAAGATTCCTTTTCTGATGGAGGGAAATACATAAATAATATAGATAAAGCACTTTTCCACTGCCAAGAGATGATTGAACAGGGAGCAGATATTATTGATATTGGAGCTTGTTCAACTCGTCCTGGTGCAAATTTAGTCTCAAAACAAGAGGAGTTAAAGCAATTAATTCCCGTTATAAGAGCAATCCGAAAAGAATTTCCAGATATTATTATCTCTATTGATACAGTATGGGCAGAGGTTAGCAAAGAAACTATTAGAGAAGGGGCAGATATTATTAATGATATTTCAGGGGGACAATTTGACTCAGAACTTTTCAAAGTTGTTGCAGAGCTAAATGTTCCTTATATCCTAACTCACACCCCAACTACTCCTGACAAAATGCAAGAAAAAACCACATATAATAATATATATATTGATATGTGTAATTATTTCTCTGAAAAGATAAGTCTTTTAAGAAGCTTAGGGGTTAAAGATATTATCTTGGATTTAGGCTTTGGCTTTGGTAAAACAATAGAACAAAACTACTTTCTTTTAAACCATATAAACGATTTCAAAGTCTTTGAACTGCCCATACTAACCGGCATTTCAAGAAAAACCATGATATATAAGCCTCTAAATGCAACCCCGCAAGAAGCCCTTAACGGAACAACCTTTTTGCATGCTTTGGCTCTTTTGAATGGCAGCAGTATAATTAGAGTGCACGATGTTAAACAAGCAAAAGAATGCCTTACTCTTTTTGAATTAATAGATAAAAACAAATAAAATGATTGAATTAGCTATCCAACCTCTAAGATTAATAGACTTTATTGATATAATACTATCTTGCGTATTAGTTTATTTCATATACAAAATGCTAAAAGGGACTAATGCCCTAAGCATACTTATTGCATTTTTTGTCCTTTTTATTATTTGGCGAATTGTTTCCTTCTTTCAGATGCATATTCTTTCCGAGATAATTGGGCAGTTTATAAGCGTTGGTGCAATAGGAATTATAATAATATTTCAGCCAGAGATAAGACGTTTCTTTACAATGATTGGCTCCAAAAGTATGGAAAGAGGCAAACGAGGAAGGTTTCTCTTTTGGAAAATTACTAATAAGAAAGAAAATAATTTAAATACCTCTGTGTTGGTTCAAGCATATCAACATCTTTCTCAATCAAAGACAGGAGCTTTAATAGTTCTGTCAAAACGAAATGACTTAGAAAGCATAATACATACTGGAGAAGTTCTGGATTGCGAAATTAACTCCCAACTAATTGAAACCATATTCTTTAAGAATACGCCTTTGCACGATGGTGCTTTAATAATAAAGGGCAATACTATAAAGGCAGCAAGATGTATTTTGCCTGTAAGTACAAATTATAATATTCCTGCTTCATTAGGATTAAGACATCGTTCTGGAATTGGCATTACCGAACAAACCGATGCTATTTCCATAATGGTAAGCGAACAAACAGGAAATATATCCATTGCAAAAGCAGGAAACTTAGAAGAAAACATATCACCTACTCGCCTTCAAGAGTTTTTAAATAACGAATTTAATTCTTAAAAACTAAATTAAACCCATAGCAAGAGCAATTGAAATGATTATAAGCATAATTGCTACCAAGGTTTGAATGCTTCTAAATGTAATCTTCTTTAAGAGCTTCATTCCAATGTAAGCACCTACAATTGCAGAAAGAGTTGCAGAAATTACAAGAGTGAGGTTTTCATGCAGACTTGAAGCTGAAAAACGCGTAATATAAACACTCAATCGAGTAAAATCAATAAAACAAGCAATCACTACTCCTGTTGCTATATAAGCCTCTTTGGAAAGTCCACTCTTAATTAGAAAAGCACTTCTGATTGCTCCTTGTATTCCTGTTAATCCTCCAAAAAATCCACTTAAAACCCCTCCCAAAACAAGTTTATCTTTCCCAAAACTAATCTTTTGAAACCTTGGTAATATTTCAAATAAAGCAAAAAATACCAAAAGAATTGCAATTATGAGATTTACAGGAGTTACCGAAAACTCTTTTTGAAAGAGTTGATAAGTAAAAAGAGAAGGTAAGGTGGTTATTTTCAAGAGCAAGAAGGCTCCTAAAAAAGATGCAATTACAGCAGGAATTCCAAAACGCAAAAGAACTTTCTTGTCGGCTTGTTTTCCAACCAATGCAACTTTAAATAAATTGTTTGCAAAATGAACAACGCCCGTTAGAGCAATGGCAATATCTATCGGGAAGAAAATTGCAAACAAAGGCATTAGAATTGTTCCAAGCCCAAAGCCAGAAAAGAAAGTTAGTATAGCAGTTAGAAAGGCAGCTATTGAGATAAGTATAATTTCCATATTAATAAGTTTTTAGTTTTCTAAATACAAAAATAATATATCCATAAGACTTTATTGGTTTTTTATATTAAGAATATATTAAATCATACAAAAACCATCTCTTAGCCAAATCAAATAAGAAAAAATTGAAATCAAAAGATAAATTATTAACTTCAAAAGATAATTTCTTTAAATAAGGTTTCCGTGAAGTTAAACAAATACTTTTTGAATTTCTCTAAACTCTTTTTTAAAGATAACAAAGTAGAACAAAAAAGTATATTATTTTATGCTTTTTATTGCTCCATTATTGGGATTAAATTCAATGTTTTTATTTTTGGTTATCATTGATTTAATCACACCATACTGGTTTAACTCTACGCTTTTTGAGAATGTTTTCTTAGGAGTTTCAACACTTATCAAAACAAGTTCTGGAATAGCATAATACACTCCATTAATACCACTGGCTTCTTTTTCTTTTATATTGACTACAACTGATGTATCGGGATTTGCAGCAGCATTAGGTCTTTCTTTTAGAGCCTTGGTTTGATTATTTGTTTTAAAACGGGCTAAGAGAGGAATAGGGCTTGAGCTCAATTGCAAAACAAGGTCTTCCTCTGAAATAATTGGCTTCACAGGTGTTAGGGTGTAGGTATAAGTTTCTTCAACAACGGTCTCTACTCCTGTAAACATAGAAACATATCCATCAATCATTTCGTCCAATTGCTTATACATAAAATCTACTGTTGTGTTTATGTACGTTCCTTCCAAACCTCCTGAAAGTATATCTATTTGTCTATCTCTAAGTTGTTCGATTTTCTTTACTGCATCGGCAGCTGTCATATTTACCTTTTCAAGCATTCCTCTTTGTTGCAAACGTGTTTCAAAGATTGGCTTAGTCTTAATAGAAGAAACCTCTTCCATAGGTTTTGAATAAGAACTTGATTCATTCTTTTCTTGATTAAACTCTTGGGTCTTTTGAGTTTTATAGCCACTTTTCTTTCCCTTTACTCTTATACTTTGAAGAGTGCCTTCGCAAGAGGTAAGCACATCAACCTTATCATTTTTGAGAATTAAAGAATATTGATAGAGGTTACTCGCATTAGTATTAGTAGATATTTTTATATCTTTTACCTCATATTTAACCTCATCACTTGTTATTACATCTTTAACTCCTAATAAGTTACTTTGATTTGCAAATACTCCCTTTTGTTTTATGGTTTTGGTAAATGTAACATCAAAAACTACTTCCGTGCTTGCTGGAATGTTATAGTAGTAAACTGGTTTATTTGCTGTTTTTGGTGTGTATTCTACTGGATAAGATTTGTAGGTTGAAGAGCAAGAGTTAAGCCCTATACCAACTAATAATATTAAAATTCGCTTTTTCATTTTGTTTATTTATTTTTTTATTTTTACTTCTCTAATCGGTTTTAATCTAAACACTCCGTACTTATCATTCTTTCGGATGTATTGATACGAAAATCCTTCTTTATGTGCGTAATATAAGAGGTTTGCCATTTGTTCTAATTCACTTTGCACAAGATCTTTATCAATTATTGTGAATACCTTATTAAAATCCTTATCTATTATCTTCAACTCTTTACCTTCAACCACAAAAGCATAACCTTTTGTCATTGGAGTTATGTAATTATAACGTATATCATTGATTGGTTTTAAAGTTTTTCTATTTGCATATAACACTCCTTTACTATCTTTAACAATAATGATTGAATCAAAGACCTCTCTAAACTCTTTATAATTGATATTAATAATTTGGGCATTAGGCATTAGTTTATTGTTTCTAATTATGCCTCTTTTTAAAACATTTTCTTCAAGATATAGTATTGAAGAATCGGTAATATCAATTATTGAATTGAAACCATCGTAGATTTTATTTCCTATTGTTCCAAATAGAGTGTATCGGTTATTTCTTCTTGCAACAAAGAAAGTATCTGCTTCCAAATAAACTCTAACTTCATCGTATTCTGGATAAACATACATTAAGCCTTCTTTGGTAATAATTCCCTTTGCTCCATTTTCAATTTGGTTATAAAAGCCTTCTTTGTTGGCTGGTTCAATATCTTCATAAAAACCTTGAAAGATTACTCTGCCTCTCCTATTTAATAATGCCGTTTTATTATTTGATGTGATTGCCTTTATATATTTTGTATTATTATATGTTACAGCACTAAGAGCAATAAATTGATTTTTGTTATATATCTTTCCATCTCTATTAATTAAGCCCCATTTACCTTCTTGTTTATAAGAATAAAGTTCATCTTCAATAATTATTGACATATCCTCATATTGAGGCTCTACTATTATTCTTCCATCGTAATCTAACATTCCAACCAATGCGTTGTCTCTATAAATTATCCTTGACCAATCAAAAGTAACTAAATATTTTGGGTCAAGAGAGAGCTTTTTGTTTTCTATCTCTATTGCTTTCCTATTAACTATTTTAGTTTCCTTATCTTTTCTGCAATAGAAATTACCTCCACCAATATACTTTACAACATCGTATTCGGGTTCAAGTATCCAAGCAAAAGGAAACAAAGACAAATTATCTGTTTCAATAAAAGAAACTACTGTATCACCATCAAAATACTCTATTACTTCACTATTTGTGTTGAATACCATATTCTTCTCTTGCATTGAAGCAAGAAACAAAGTATCTTCATCAATCATTACCTTAACAGTATCAAATTCTGGATGCAAATAACCTGTTCCATTCATATTTACCATACCATACTTACCCTTATGTTTAGTTAAGAGTAAATCTCCTTCTACAAGAAATAAATCCTCATAATATGGTTGAAATTGTACTTGTCCTTCAGTATCTAATAAAGCAGTGTTTCCATTTGGCATCTTACCTTTAATATAAGTGTTATAGTTTGCTTCATATACTGAAATGCTTTCAAAGTAGGGCTCATATACGATTGAACCTGTTACATTAACCAAACCAACCTTATTCTTTGTTTTAAAAGAAAAAAGATTAGATGTTTTTAGGTCGGTAAGCTCCGAAATAGTATCATATTTTATCTTTAACCTTTTCAATAATACTCCCTCTTGTGCATTAGCTACAAGAGAAATATTGATAAGTAATAATAGAAAAACAAATCTTTTCATAATTAATAATATTATGGTTCTGGTTCTTGTTGGCTTAAACAATGGAAAGAGCCTAAGCCCCAAATTATATCTAAGGAGTTTATTCCTACTACCTTCCTGTCCTTAAAGCATTCTTCCAAAGTATAAATTGCCTTATTGTCATTCTTAGAGTTAAACACAGGAACAATTACAGCCTCATTCGATATATAAAAATTAGCATAAGAAGCAGGTAAACGCTGATCTTCCCAAATTACTGTTTCGGGCATAATAAGTTCAACAACATTCAATTGTTTCCCATTTTCCAGTCTTGACTTCTTTAGAATATTAAGATTTTCTTTTAGAGGAGCATGATTAAAATCGTTCTTATTCTCCTCAACAACAGTAACAACAGTATCTTCGTTTACAAATCTTGTTATATCATCAACATGCCCATCTGTATCATCACCCTCAATTCCATCTTCAAGCCAAATAATATTATCTACTCCATAAAACTCAATAAGCTTTTCTTCAATCTGCTTTTGATTAAGGCTTGGATTTCGATTTTCATTCAACAAACAAGCCTTTGTTGTAATCAAAGTTCCTTTTCCATTAAACTCAACAGCTCCACCTTCCATAACAATATTTGGACGAAAAACCTCTAAGTTGAGGTAATCTGCCATTTGAGAAGGAATTTTATTATCAAGCTCAGAAGGATATTTCCCTCCCCAAGCATTATAGTCCCAATCAACCAAAGCTCTCTTTTGTTCATTCCGATTCAATAGAATTGCTCCTCCATGATCCCTACACCAAGCATCATTGGTCTTAAAATCATGAAAGACTATCTTTGACATATCAACTCCAATCTCTTTCAATTCCTTTTCAACCCTTTCCTTCATTGAAGAGTCAAGAATATTAATATTCACAATTTCTCCTTTTGATAATTCCTTTATAAATTCATTATAGTAAGGGAATATGGTTTCAATCTTATCAGGCCAAGAATTTTCATTATGTGGATATGAAAGCCATGTTGAAGCATGCTTAACCCACTCAGCAGGGAAATAATAACCTAATTCTTTCGGTGTTTTCATATTATAAATTCTAATCAAATAATAAGGCTGGATTAATTTTAAACTGTAACATATTTGCAGTATTTCTACCTCCATCACCTCCTTTTCTTTGCATTGTTATTTTACCTATCTTTATACTACCTTTGGGAGAAATAATTACTTCCCCATTTCCAAAAAAGTTCAAACAGTAATTTATAGGCTTTAATGTCCACATAGAGTTATAATTTACTTTTTGCACAACTAACATCCATTCTGCAGCGAACTTTCCTCTTCCCTTCAAAATATCTGAAACAATTAATGATTGATTTTGTTTTAGCCATTTTAAAAGTCTTTTTTGTTCTTCAATTTCAAACTCATCAACAAACATTCTTCTTTTATCTCTGGGATATTTAATAATTGGCTTAACCTCTCCTGTAAATAACTTAAACGTAGTTATTAAATCCTTAGGAATATTCCACAAAGCTACATATTTATCTACCCAACGTTTATCAATCTGATTATAGCCTTTAGTATTACTAACTAATTTAACTTGAAGGTTTTCAACATCAATCAATCTTGTAAGCTTAATTGTTACTTGAACTTGAACATCAGTTTTCTCTCCATTTAGTTTTTCTGCATACACATACTCTATCTCATTAATATTATAGTTCATTATTCGTAACCATTCTTTAGCCTCAGAATCTTTCTTCCAATTATTGAACTTAAGAATGATATCATCTTCATTCTTAAATCCATCTTTTGCTGTTTGAGAACCCTTCAGTATTAAATCCATATTATTCTATTGAATTAAATAAATTATCTAACAAATATTGTTCAAGTCTCCTTTCTGCAATATTAATATATTCTTTTGAAATCTCTGAACCTATCCATTCTCTATTTAAAAGTTGAGAAATCTTTGCAGTTGTTCCACTACCCATAAAAGGATCATATATTAAATCTCCTTCATTAGTCCACGTTATTATTTGATCTCTTACTAATTTTTCAGGGAATATCGCAGGATGTTGATATGCTATCTTATCTTTTGTTGATATGCCTCCTCCTACAGAATAGAAGAAAACATTTCCTACTTTCTTTTCTTTTGTCCTTTCTACCTTATCATATATCAACTCTCCATATTTACCCCTATTCTTCATATTAGCTAAACCATTATATTTAGTTGGTTCAGTAATGGGATTAAACACTTTAGGGTTACCTTTTGAAAAACAAAACATATATTCAAAATGCTGATGATATCTATTTCCTGTTTGAGGCATTGGATTATTCTTGTAGTATATCATAGTATCATGAAGCCTAAACCCAATATCCATAAAATACAATGCTTGTCTGAATGAAGTACCGGTTTCACTTCCATTAATTGTAGCATCACCAACAACCCAAATCATCACACCCCCTTCTTTTAACACTCTAAAAGTTTCCTTAGCGATATTTTCAAAATCAAACTTATATCCATTATAATTTCTAATATCATCATAAGGAGGTGATGTAATAATAAAATCAATAAAAGAATCAGGCATTGACTTCATGGTCAATAAACAATCCTCATTATAAATCTTATTCAACTCAATATTATTCATTATCAATATATCTTTTGGTTATTGGCTCGTAGGAGTCTATTCTTCTATCTCTTAGGTAAGGCCAGTGTGTTCGGTAATGGTCTGTTTTCTCTAAATCTATTTCTATTACACTAACGTCTTCTTCAAGGTGTGGTGCTTGATACATAACTGTTCCAAATGGGTTAGAAACAAAACTTCCTCCCCAAAACTGCATTTCTCCTTCCTCTCCTGTCCTATTTACACTAACCACATGAACTCCATTAGCTATTGAATGTGAACGTTGAATGGTTTGCCAAGCATTATATTGCTCTGTGTTTGTTGCATTATCTTGAGACTTAGCCCAGCCTATTGCTGTTGGATAGAAAAGAATTTCCGCTCCCATAAGTGATGTTATCCTTGCAGCTTCTGGATACCATTGGTCCCAACAAATCAAAACTCCTATTCTTCCAAACTTAGTCTTAAAGGTCATATAACCTGTGTCTCCTGGGGTGAAATAGAACTTTTCATAATAACCTGGGTCATCAGGAATATGCATCTTTCTGTATTTTCCAAGATATTTTCCATCAGCATCTATAACTGCAGTAGTATTGAAATATAGTCCATGAGTACGTTTTTCAAACATAGAAGCAATAATAACTACTCCCAATTCTTTTGCAATTTGTTCAAATATCATAGTGGTTTCTCCAGGTATTGGTTCTGCTAATTTAAAATTTTCATAATCCTCAACATCACAGAAATATAATGAAGCAAATAACTCCTGCAAACAAATTATATTGGCTCCCTTTTGTGCAGCTTGGCGTATTGCCTCTATGGTTTTTTTAATATTCTCTTCCTTACTTTTTGTGCAGCTTAATTGCACTAATCCAACTTTTACTTTCATAATTCATTCTTTTAAAATTAATTTGACTTAGGAAAACTCCTAATAATACAACGACCATTCCTACAACTTTATTGATAGTTAGGTATTCTTTTCCCAAAAGTACTGCAAACAAAATGGTAACAATAGGTACAGCATTGGTAAATACTGAAGTCTTGGGAATGGATAGTCTTTTGGCTGAATAGGAATAACAAATAAAGGCTATTGAGGAACATAGAATAGCAAGTGCAAAGAGAGGATAAAGAGTATCGAAGTTGAAGGTAAGGCTTTTAAGAGTCTTGAGTTCAAAGATTAAGAATAGGGGAAGATAGTAAATTGAACCAATAATATTCTGAGTTGTAGTAATTGTAATTGGCTCATATTTCTTTATAACATTATACAAAACCACACTATAACCAGCAGCCGAAAATACCGCCAAGAACATTAGAGCTATACCTTTTCCACTAACGCTAAATTCGGCATTTGGTGAAAGGCTAATAATGAAAAGCCCAATAATGGTAAGAAAAACCCCAATAATCAGTTGCCAGTGCAAAGCTTCCTTATGGAAGAAATAAAGTCCAAAAGGTACAAAGACAGGAATAGTGGAGATTATGATTGAGCCTATGCTTGGGTCAAGATACTGCAAACCCCAATTCTCTCCAAAGAAATAAAGGAAGGGTTCAAAGAATGCAAGAGCCATGAAAAGCTTATAATCCTTCTTGTCAATCTTATCTAATTTCCCTGCAATCTTGAAGATAACATAGAGCAAAACAGCAGAAATCAAAACCCTGAGAGTTATGATAATGATTGGAGAAAAGCCAGCATTGAGTAAGTCCTTAGTCCAAATGAAACTCATACCCCAAAAGAGCATTGAGAAGAAAATGGGAATATAGGCTCTGAAATTCTTCAACATGAAACAATAAAACTTTAGTTTGCAAATATCCGAAAAAAAAAGCAAAGAGCAGAATATCACGCAAAATATTATCTTTGCAAAAAGAATTAATATGAAGAAAATTGGTGTTTTGTCCGATACGCATGGCTATTTGCCTAAGGAGGTTTATGAGTTTTTTAAAGATGTTGACCTTATTATACACGCCGGAGACATTGGAAGTGAAGAGGTCTTGGACGAACTTCAAGCATTCAAGAAAACAATTGCCGTATATGGGAATATTGATGATTTTGGAGTGATTACCCGTACAAAAAAGGTTGAAAACATTGAAGTTGAAGGGCTGAAAATTATGATTACACATATTGGAGGTTACCCTAATAAGTATGAAAAAGGGATTAAAGAACTGATTGAATTGCATCGTCCCAACATATTTATTGCAGGACATTCCCATATTTTGAAAGTTATGAACGACCCCAAATATACTCTACTACATATCAACCCAGGAGCAGCTGGACGACAAGGAATTCATAAAATATCAACCCTCGTACGCTTTAAAATTGACTCTGAGCCAAAAGATTTGGAGATTTTGGAGTTTAACAAATAGGAGAATAAAAAGAAATTACTAACTTTGCAAACAAAAAGTCCAATGAAAAGAATAATCATAATCATACTGCTAATTTTCCTAGTCCAAAAAGCAGAGGCTCAATGGATAGATAGGTCGGAATTTGGAGTAATAGTTGGAGGGAGTAACTATATAGGCGACATTAACCCTAAGTATAACCTATATAATACCAATCTTATGGTAGGAGCAATAGCCCGTTATAATTTCAATCCTCGCTGGGTATTAAAAGCAAGTGCAATGTTTGGGAAAGTAGGAGCCTATGATTCCGATTTTGGCAATATACGTAACCTAAGCTTTGAATCAAAGATAAATGAAATTGCCCTTACCTGCGAATTTAATTTCTTTGACTACCAGACAGGAAGCCGTCAGCACCGCATTACACCTTATATATTTGGAGGAGTAGGTTTGTTCTGGTTTAATCCAAAAGCAAAATTAACTGACCCCATAAGCCTTGAAAAGCAATGGGTAGAATTGCAACCTCTAAGCACCGAAGGACAAGGAATGGAAGGCTATTCAAATCCATATTCCTTGGCTCAAATCTCTTTCCCTTTTGGCTTAGGATTAAAGGTTAGTCTTAGTAAAAGAGTATGTATAGGCTTAGAATGGGGCTTACGAATGACCCTTACAGACTATATTGACGATGTGAGTAAAGACTATGTGGATAGAGATGCTCTTTTAACTTGGAGCGGACAAATTGGTGTTGTGGCAGCCGATAGAACAAATGAAATTAAGCCCGGAACATTTCATAAAGCAGGAGAAATGAGAGGCAATCTATCGGTAAACGACCTTTATCAGTTCTTCGGTTTAACCCTAACAACCAAACTCAACTTCTTCAAACGCAGCTGTAAAACCTTCTAAAGCAAGGTATCTTATATTAAATTTAAAACCTCTCTTACAGCAAGCGTTTTCTCTATCTTAAACGCTCTGATGAACGGACTATTCTCTCGTCTTTTCGGATTGCTCTTTGAGTGAGTATCAAAAGTAAAACTTGTAGCACCGGAAACATAATTGAGATTTTATTGTAGGTAGTTTTTACTGTTACCTGCAATAGTTCTGCTATTTTATCTTCTAAGGAGTCTATTTTGACAAAGATTAAAAAGGCAATATATATTGTCAAAAGCAACATTCCGCCTGCTACCACTTTAAGTTGTAATGGACGTTTCTTGTAAAGGAAGATGGCAACCAGAGCAAATAAAGCTACTCCTATTTGCATAAATATCAAACTCCATTCATAGGCTTGAACGTTGTTGATTATTTGATATATTGTGTTGTTTTCTGGCAATAATCCATAAGTGCCTGTTATATTTCCCTTGTAGTCAAAGCTAAATTCTGCTATCGGAAAGAAAAAGCTTGCACCTGTCAATAGTACAACAAATGCTAACCATAATGTTTGTATTCTTTGTATCATTTCTTTGTTTTATTAGTTTGGGGGTTATTGATTTGCAAAGATATTATTTTTTTATTTACTCCAAAGTTTTTAAGATATAAAAAAAGCCCTCCTTATTTATTCAGAGGGCTAAAATCATTATTATGAAAAGTTATTATTAGTACATTCCGCCCATACCACCCATACCTTGTGGTGATGGCATTGGAGGGGTTTCTTCTTTGATTTCTGAAAGAACACATTCAGTAGTTAGTATCATACTTGCTATTGAAGCGGCGTTTTCAAGAGCTACTCTTGATACTTTTGTTGGGTCTATTACTCCTTTTTTGTGTAGATCTTCATATACTTCTGTGCGGGCGTTAAATCCTCTATCGCCTTTTAGTTCTTTAACTTTATTGACAATAACACTTCCTTCCAATCCTGCGTTTTCTACAATTTGACGAAGAGGTTCTTCAAGTGTGCGGCGGATAATTTGTATTCCTGTTTCCTCATCTTCGTTATCTCCTTTTAGTTTATCTAAGGCTTTTATTGCACGGATATAACCAACTCCACCTCCTGGAATAATTCCTTCTTCAATTGCAGCTCTTGTTGCGTGAAGTGCGTCATCAAAACGGTCTTTCTTTTCTTTCATTTCAACTTCTGATGCTGCACCAACATATATTACTGCAACTCCACCTGCTAATTTGGCAAGGCGTTCTTGAAGTTTCTCTCTGTCATAGTCAGATGTTGTCTTGTCTATTTGTGCTTTTATTTGATTAACTCTTGTTTCTATCAATTCCTTCTCGCCTTTACCTGACACTATGGTAGTATTATCTTTGTCTATGGTAATCTTGTCTGCTGAGCCTAACATATCCAACTCTGCATCTTCCAATTTATAACCTTTTTCTTCTGAAATAACAACACCTCCTGTAAGGATAGCTATATCTTCCAACATTTCTTTTCTTCTATCTCCAAAGCCTGGTGCCTTAACTGCTACTATCTTCAAATTACCTCTAAGACGATTTACTATTAATGTTGCTATTGCTTCTCCATCTAAGTCTTCTGCAATAATTAATAGAGGCCTTCCTGTTTGAACCACCTTTTCTAATACTGGAAGAAACTCTTTCATATTAGATATCTTCTTGTCGTAGATAAGGATGAATGGGTTTTCATATACCACCTCCATCTTTTCGGTGTCTGTAACAAAGTAAGGAGAAAGGTATCCTCTGTCAAACTGCATTCCTTCAACAACCTTTACTTCTGTTTCAACCCCTTTTGCTTCTTCAATGGTTATAACGCCTTCTTTCTTTACTCTTTCCATTGCTTCGGCTATTTTCTTACCTATGAAAGAGTCGTTGTTTGCAGATACCGTTGCCACTTGTTCTATCTTTTCTTTGGCATCACCTATCTCACGAGATTGTTTCTTTAAGTCTTTTATTACTAATTCAACTGCTTTGTCTATTCCTCTTTTCAAATCCATTGGATTAGCTCCTGCTGTAACGTTCTTTATTCCTGCATTAACAATAGCTTGTGCTAATACTGTTGCAGTTGTTGTTCCGTCTCCTGCTTGGTCAGCAGTCTTTGCTGCAACTTCTTTAACCAATTGTGCACCCATGTTCTGAACAGGGTCTTTTATCTCTATTTCCTTTGCAACGGTTACTCCATCTTTGGTTATTTGAGGAGCTCCAAACTTCTTATCAATAAGAACATTTCTTCCCTTTGGACCTAAGGTTACCTTTACTGCATTTGCCAAAGCATTAACACCCAAACGTAATTGTTCACGTGCTTCTACATTATATAAAATATCTTTTGCCATTTCTTTTTATCTTTTAATTTAATTGTTTTACTTCTAATTTTGATTATCCTAATTAAATGATTGCGTAAATATCACTTTCCCTCATAATCAAATATTCTTTTCCATCAACATTGATTTCTGTTCCTGAATATTTGCCATATAATACTTTATCGCCAACCTTTACTGTCATTGGCTCATCTTTCTTTCCTACTCCAACTGCAACAACTTCACCTTTCATTGGTTTTTCTTTTGCAGTATCTGGAATAATAATACCTGCTGCTGTCTTAGTTTCTGCTTCTGCTGGTTTTACTAATACCCTATCAGCTAAGGGTCTTACATTAATCTTTGCCATAATTTTTTAGTTTATTATTTTTAAATTATTTTATTATTCTTTGATTTAATTACCTATACATTAAATAATGTGCCAAAATTGTAATTAAAGTAAATTTATGACAAAACGTCAGTAAAGCTGACTATTGTAAATAAAAAAGAGCCATCAATTAAGACAGCTCTTTAAAAACCAAATTATGAAAAAATAAATTATTAAATTTATTGTTGCAATGGAGTTTGTGATGGTGCAGCAGGTTGAGTTGGGGCAGGAACTGTTGTTTTAAGAGCATTGGGATTTAAGTCTGTTCCTTTATTTGTATCAGTATGTTTGCCAGGAACAACAGCTGTTGCTACAAGACAAAGAACCAATAATGCAACTGCCAATCCCCAAGAAGCCTTTTCTAAGAAGTCTGCTGTTTTTCTAACTCCCATTATTTGACTTTGAGATTGGAAGTTTGCTGCCAAACCACCACCTTTACTATTTTGTACTAATACTACAAGCCCTAAAAACAAACATATTATTAATATTAATACTACAATAACTACATACATATTTATATCGTTTTTTTTACTTAATTATTATCTACTATTTTTTGAATTTGATTTGCAAAGTAACTACTTTTTTCTGGATTAGCCAAAATTAATTGTTGATAAATTTTAATTGCCCTATCCTTATATCCTTGCTTCAAATAGACCTTTGCCATTGTCTCTGTTACTATTTCAAACTCTTGTTCAACACTTTTTTTTACTACTTCATTAATACTAACGCTCTCTTTTTCGTCTTTTAAGTTCTTTAATTTTGGGTTTTCAATATGCAAAAAACGTTCAACTAACTCCTCCTTAGTTGGAGTTGTTGAAAGATTAGGCTCTGCGTAGGAGTCAATTTCCTTAATTATGTCAGGAGTTGTATCTTTTTCCTTCTCCTTATGAGTAGGATTTGTGCCATAGAGCTTTTTTAACTGCTCAATCCTTTCATTAATCTTGTCCATATCGGTCTTTGGAGCCTCCTCAGAGGTAAACTGAAAAGCAATATTAGTTTCCATAAACTCCTTCAATCTTGCCCTATCGGGAGAATAAGTTGATGCCAAAGAAAGAGCTTGATTAGGATTTTGAGAAAGAGATTTTGCACATTTGGCATTATAATAATATAGCAGGGAAAAGAAAGGATATTTCTCCATTGTGCGTTTCAAAACATAGAGAACCTGATTATTAAAATCTTCATCCTTTAATTGCAATAAATTATTAATAAAAGTTCTATCCATGCTAATCTTAAACGTTTTCTTACCTTTTTTTCATTAAGTTTGAACTTGCAAATATAAATCAATCTTTTGAAATGATAAAAAAAGGAAGCAATAAAAACTTAATTGCTCTAAGAAATAATAACCTTCAAAGCGAATAAAAACAACAAAATAAAACTCCGATACATTTATATTATTGAGGTTAAATTTTTAACTTCAATAATTTTTCCCTGACAAATAATTTACCAAAAATTCATATAAGAAAACCTAAACGCAGTTTTGATAAATCGTAAACAGAGTTTTTAAGAGATTAAAACTACGTTTTTATGACCCTCAAACTTTGTTATTACGAGCACGAAATGCCATTTCATCGCAACGAAATGCCATTTCGTGTTCATTAAGCCTTTGTTTTGGGGTCATCAAAACTGCATTTTAAACTCATAAACACTTGCTTCTAAGGTCATAAACACAGTATTAAACTAAGAGGAATCTTCAAAAGAATAATTCAATGCAATAAATAAATTGTCGTAAATATTGATTTAGTATTATTCTAACCCAAAGACAAGACAGCAAATAAAAACTTTCTTATTTTCTAACGCATATACATATATAATATAGGGCGAGTTTTTTAATTTATAACTTGAATTAAGAGTAAAAAAACAAAAAATTATAGGAATATATTTGCTTAATAAAAAATTTGTTGTACTTTTGCAATCCGAAAAATTGATAATAAGATGAAAAGAACATTCCAACCTTCACGCAGAAAAAGAATAAACAAACACGGTTTTAGAAAAAGAATGGCATCTGCCAATGGTCGTAGATTATTAGCTAATCGTCGTCGTCACGGAAGAAAAAAACTTACTGTTTCTGACGAAAGATAGAATTTATTCTTTTAGAGATATACTAAGAAGCATTGTTATAACTATAAAGCAATGCTTCTTTTTTATTTCACTTAATTAGCCCTTAACCTTATGAAATTAAACAAGCCAAAAAGACAAGAAATAATTGAACAAGTTGAAGTTATTGATGCCGGAGCAGAAGGCAATTCTGTTGCAAAGCATAATGAACTTGTGATCTTTATTCCTTTTGTTGTCCCAGGGGATATTATTGATGTGCAAATCACTAAAAAGAAGAAGAACTTTGCAGAAGGTAAGGCCATTTATTTTCATAAATTCTCTGATAAAAGAGTGGAAGCAAAATGTCCTCATTTTGGGGTTTGTGGTGGTTGCAAGTGGCAAACAATGCACTATGAAGACCAGTTATTCTATAAAAACAAGCAAGTTATTGATAATCTTCAAAGAATTGGGCATATTGACTGCACAGGGGCTGAGAAAATTATTGGTTCTGAGAAGATATTCTTCTATCGCAATAAATTAGAATTTACCTTCTCTTCAAAGCGTTGGCTAAGCGAGGAAGATATTAAAACTCTTGAAAGGGGAACAAATAGAAATGGGTTCGGATTTCACGTTCCAGGTTTTTTCGATAAGGTTTTGGAGATTGATTATTGTGCTTTGCAGAAAGAGCCTTCAAACCATATTCGTAATTTCATTAGGGATTATGCCAAGGAAAAAGAGCTTTCGTATTATGATATAAGGGAGCATAAGGGGTTACTTAGAAATATTATTATCAGAACAACCACTGGCGAGGATTTAATGCTAATTATGGTTTTTGCAGAGGAGAGCCAGGAGATTTTCCCTATGCTTGATGCAATTGCAAAGGAGTTCCCACAGATTACTTCCCTAATGTATGCCATCAACACTAAGTTTAACGACACTCTTTTTGACCAAGAAATTATTTGCTATAAGGGAAAAGATCATATAACTGAGATTATGCCTTCATTTAGGAAAGATAGGCAGGATTTGAGGTTTAAGATAGGGGCAAAATCTTTCTATCAAACCAATTCGGAGCAGGCATACATATTATATAGTAAGGCAGGCGAATTGGCAGACCTAAAAGAAGACGATATCCTTTACGATTTATATACAGGGACAGGAACAATAGCTAATTTTGTAGCACCTTACGTTAAAAAAGTTGTTGCCATTGAGTCAATTGAAGAAGCCATCACAGACGCAAAGATAAATTCTAAGGAGAATAATATTAACAACACCCATTTTTACGCTGGTGATATGGCAAAGATTCTTAATGAAGAATTTGTTAGAGAAAATGGACGACCAGATACAATAATCACAGACCCACCAAGAGCAGGAATGCATCCAAGCGTAGTTGAGCAACTATTGAATATTGAAGCAAAGAAAATAATTTATATAAGTTGCAATCCAGCCACACAAGCAAGGGATGTAAATATCTTAATGGAAAAGTATTCCGTAAAAAGAATTCAACCCGTTGATATGTTCCCCCACACACAACATGTTGAGAATATTATTGAGCTTTGTTTGAAATAGTATTAGATAAACATATAGCCAAATGTTAAGCCGAAATTAAAGTCAAAATTTCTATTCTTTCTTTGTTTGTACATGCATTTTATTCTTTTTATATAATCTTGATGTGAATATAAGTATATTTTTTTTCTCCTCTTGTTTAAGTCTTTTAATTTTTTGCCTTTAACTATTTTATATACTATATTTACTGTGTCAGAAGTTAAACTAATTGCCATATAATTTTCTGCATTACTAGTTCCATACATATTTGAATAATACAAATCATAAGAACCATCAAAACCATAACCTTGCTCACATAAAGAAGAGTAAGTTATTGGACAAAAATGCCCCATCATCACTTCATCTTTTAAATTCAAATTTATAGGTTCAAGATTCTTTATTAAAGGACTTTTTGCATAGTGCCAAAGAAGGATAAAACCTGTAAAGTAACCATAATCTTTCCCTGCCAATTCTCCATTTTCCTCATTTATCTTTGTATCATTGCCTACAATATTCTCTCCCAAATAAACATTATTTTCTTTCATATAAGAATAAAGCAATTTGATATTATTATTATCTAATTCTAAATATTCTTCTGGTGAGGATATCTTATTTCTTATTGACTGATCTTTGCGTTCAAGTTCATTTAATTTCCTTATAAATTTCACGTTAAGTGTTGGTTTTAAATCAATAGTTTGCATTAAAAATCTCCAATAAGACATTAATTTAAAATTACCATATTGCTTAATATAATAACTATCATCATAGGCTCTTTCTTTAAACTTGACACAACAAAACCTCAGGGCAATACTATCATTTATTCGAAACGCACACCTTAGCAAATTACTAATATCTTTTCCGAATGGTTCATTAAGATATTTAAATGCCTTTTTGTAATATTCGCACGCTCCTTGATAATTACTATCAATTATAGCAAGCTCAGCTTTATTTACATTATTAAAATATTTGCGAGGGTTCTCTTTTTGAGCAAAAATGCTAATGGATATAAAAAAGAGAAAAATAAGAATAAAATATTTCTTGAACATAGCTATAAAAATAATATAAAACAATACTGCAAAGGAACAAAATAAAGATTAAACAAACAAAATATTTTATAAATCCTTTCATAATTTCTCTTCGTGCGGAAGTATTTATCGGCTTGCCTCTTTACTCTGTAAAGAAATCCCGCACGACAAATTACTTTTGTTGTAGAAGGATCATTCTTGGTTGATAAAATCAAAATTTTACTCACTCTCTATAATATTCTTCAGGAATAATACTATCAGGAAAACGTTTTGCATTTTCTTCTACTGTTGTGGTGAATCCCATCTCTTTTCTTCTTTTATTAACATTTTTAAAGTCCTCAACTGGCCATAGAATTAATTGATTTGGATATTTCTTATCTTTAGTACTTTTACTGAATTGAGTACCATATATTTGTTTTTTGCCTTTTCCCATTAAAACTCTATCTGTTAACATTGCATAAGAAACAGAGTCATAATCTCCTTTTTTCCATGCTTTCTTAATCAATTTGTAGTATTTCCTCTTATCAAAAGAATGTTGAACCATAAGAAAGAATTGTATAGAAGAGAATTTTCCAACCATTGAAATAGTAGGTAAGCCTTTTTCTTTTATAATCTTTTTATACGTTTCTCCTAAATATTCTTCATTTTCAACATATTTTCTCGCATCTTCGTTTGTATATTGACCCAAAAAATGTAAATAAACTCTATATTTCTGATCTAAAGTTCCTAAATAAAAAAGTTCAATTGCTAAATTAGTATCTTTTATTATACCAATATTTTCTACAAATCCATTTTCAATTTTTTGTTTTAAATCATTCCATTGTTTTACATAAGTTCTTAAGGTGTCAAAATTCTTATCTACAAGCATAATTCTATCATCACATGAATTATCCACATATAAATTCAAATAGTAAAATGCTGAATCTATTTTTCCTAATTTTGAATAACAGGTAGCAAGACGATATATGCCTCTATAAACATTATCTTCATTTGAAGAACTATCATTTATAACTTTTAGATTAAGTTCTATAGAGTTATCATATTCTCCAAGCAAAAACAATGAATCACTATTATATACCTGCGTTGCTTGTGGATTCTTATGATACATTTTCTCACATTTAGTAATATTCTTATTCTCTTGTGCAAAAGAAAGATTACTAATAATCAATAAAAATAAAAATATCTTTTTCATAATGAAAATATAAAGGAATCCAATTGCTCAATTATAATCAATTGGATTAATAATAAATTAACATGCTGCGTCTTTACCTTGTCTAACTTCGTCATGGGGGATATGTTATTCCGCACCTCTTTATTACTAAGATGTCTTGCTGTGCAAGCGGTAAACCGATAAGTAATCCGATACTTATTCATTATTAAATCTTTTCTGCAAATATACAATTTCTTATAGGATAATTATGAATGTTGCTTAATTTTAGGTTACTCAGTTTTTTATACGCATAGCTTTAATAGTAATACTTGCGGATTGAAAATCCTTATAGTAGTAAAATGCGGGAGTATTTATCGGCTTGCCGCTTTGCTCTGCAAAGAAATCCCGCACGACAAATTTAATGTATTATAGTATTTTACTATCTAAAAACACAAAACATTTGTCATTTAATTCCATATTAGTGATGTAGGATATGTTTTTTTGTTATAGGTTTGAGATATAAATATCCATTCTTATAATCCAATATTACATCAAAATGCTTTAAAAACTCTATTCCTAAAGTTCCATCAAAAGGAGCTGGAGACCAAAAATTATAGTAATCATCTTCTGAATCTATTAATAAAATTGTTTTACAATCATTAATTGAAATAAATAAATTTGAATACATTAAAGAGTCTAAACCAAAAGTATAAACTCTATTTTTTAATATATCATCAGAATGAGGACCTATTCTGCTTCTTGTTGTATCGTAAGAAAGATTAACTTTTAATTTGGTATTAATTTTCTTGAATGTGGGAAGAGTAAATTCACTCTCCATTGGATTGCCCAAATCTACAATAAAAATTGAAGAAAAAGGATTATTATTAATATCATACAATCCATTTATCTTAACTCCATATTCAGAATACTCTCTTTCCCTGAGTTTAAAGTAAGGCATCTTATAATAACCTTTTATATCAGGTAAAGTATCATTAAATGCAATTGTACTATCACTAAAGCTTAGAGATACTATATTAGTTAAAAATATGTTTTGACCTATTAATCCATCAACAAAAGGCTCTATTTTAACATTAATCTTTTGAAATTCTTCTTCAAATGATTTGTTGCATATCATAAAAGGTAATTTTAGTAATTGACTATCTGTTTTTATCCCCGCCTTTTTCAAAAATAAACTATCAATATAATTTGAACCTTGAGCTTCATTATCCAATAAAAATAATCCTGAAACACTATCATTAAAGTTAATTCTTACACAAACTCTATTGTCAATCAATTGAAAAGGGTATACTTCTTTTTTTGCTTCTTCCTTATTGCAAGAATAAAACAATATGATAATAAATAATACAAATAAATTATTTTTCATTTCTAATCATAAACATATAAAAAACATATTTTCGCCGTGCAGGATATGTTATTCCGCACCTCTTTATTATGAGGATGTCTTGCTGTGTAAGTGGTGAACAGATAAGTAATCCGATACTTATTCATTATTAAATCTTTTCTGCAAATATACAATTT
>ENA-UOOK01000404-UOOK01000404.1-fermentation-metagenome-genome-assembly--contig:-NODE-404-length-56389-cov-11.817144_pt1 | contig 56389 bp, 47 predicted proteins | sample MGYA00245777_ERZ724023 | MGnify/ENA primary metagenome ERZ724023 (study PRJEB28704, sample SAMN03018312) | fermentation metagenome | biome: anthropogenic terrestrial biome; feature: soil; material... | reverse complement strand
AAGTTGAACCTTAACATAGGATGTATTGAAATATTGATGACGACATGTTAAGTACATATATATATATAAGTTGAACCTTAACATAGGATGTATTGAAATGGATAAAAACAGAATAAGAGAAGCTATAGACAAAATAGACCCTGTAGTATCTCAGATGTTTTATGAAACAAAAGAAAATAATACGGACATTGAATATCAGCCTACAAGCAGGCAGGAAGTTGAGGATATGGTGACTTCTCCTGCTTTTCTTAACAATGGGGATATTCAAACGCAAGGGTACAATGAATACACTATAGAACAGTATAATTTTGCTAAGGAAAAGGGCATACTTGATACCGTAAAGGAACAATTGAACAGAGGAACGAATAAAGCGGCAATTGCTGATTCAATAGTAAAAAGCCTTCCAAGAAAGAACAGAAGCGTCTTAGCTGCAATGAGAGTTATTAATGCGGTGGAAAAGGTTCAGAGGGAAACTAAGGCTCAAACCGTACTGAATGAGCTGTCTAACCTTCAAACTCTACAAGATAATATTCCTTCTCCTAATCCGTTGACCGAAGAAACGGAACCTATTGTTCAGAATAACGAGCAGGCTAACCAAAACGAGGGCAGAGAGGAAGGGGCTAAGGAATCCATCACCGAACAAAATCAACCTGCTGAAAGTGTCGCTACAGAGGGTACGGAGACTTTAAAACAGGAAACAAATCAAACGGAAGGAGAAACAGAACAAGAAACAGCGGCAAGTCAAACGGAAGAAACAGACGAAAATTTAATAGTAGAAGATATTACCGGAGCACCAGAAACAAAAATTCCCGAAAATGATGTAGGGAATGAAGAAGAAACTCCCGAATATGAACCGGGCAATACCGTAATGGTTCCTGTAAAAAAAATTAATGTAGACCCCGAAAGGTTCCAATTCAGGTATGATGCTCTCGGAGAGAGCGGTACAACCTCACGGCTTGCCGGTGCGGAATACAATTCTGCTCTTGCAGGAACGATACTTTTGTGGCAAGATAAGAATAAGGACCTATATGTTGTAAACGGACATCATAGGGTTGCTCTTGCAAAAGCAAATAATGTTGAAGAAATGCAGGCTACAATCATTACGGAAGATGAATATACGGCAGAACAAGCAAGAGCATACGGCGCCATGTTAAATATCGCCGAAAATAACGCAACGGCAATTGATGTTGCTAAGCTGATGAAGGATACGAAAGCTACGGAAGGAGATTTTAAGTCCTATGGAATATCGCCGAACAGCAAGATAGCAAAAGACGGAGCAGCGCTTGCCAATTTAAACGATTGGATTTTCCAACAGGTAGCAACAAGAGCTATTCCATTAGAAAGAGCCGTCATTATAGGTAGAGAGTTTGCCGGTGACAGCGCAAATCAAAATGCAGTAGTAAGAGCTATTTCCGAGTTAGAAGCAAAGGGAAAGACAATTACGAACTCTGTATTAAATGAAATGATTGCGCAGGCTAAAGGTACAGGGCAAACAACCTTCACACAGCAGACGTTATTCGGTGAAGAAACCATTACAAAGAGCTTAGCAGTTGAAAGAGCGGAGGTTGTCTCTTATGTTAAAAGTCAATTGAAGGCAAGGGCAAGCGTACTTAAAAACGTATCAAAGGATAGAGCTATAAGCATATTAACCAACTTAGGAAATGTCTTGTCGGTTGATGAAAACACAAAGGAAATGACTAAAGCAGAACAAGCGTCGTATATTCTTGACAAAACTTTAAATTATCAGGGAACAAAGACAAATGAGCTGTTTAATCGTCTGGCCGAAGAATATGCCAATGCTAATCAGCAGGAGAGATTGCAGATAAAGAAAAGAGCATTAGCAGAGTTTTTAAGGCTGATGGAGGGAGGTAATTTATTTGGCGAAGCTGACAAAAGAGGACAAAGACAAAGTATTCAAACTTCTATACAAGACCTTACAGAAGGGAAATTATCCGGGCTTGAAGGCAGTACAGCCGAGCAAACCCCAACAGAAGAACAAATAAGCCTGTTAGGGGAGGATAATTTAAATCAGTTAAAGAAGTTAGACAGGGTAAAAGTTGTTATCAATGAGGGAGCATCTGATGATTTAAAGAAAAGCACGCTCCCGATTATAAAGGCAATGCAGGATAACCCAGTACTTAATGGTTTAACAGTTGTTTATAGCGGTCAAGAAGGTATAAAATACTTTACAAGGGAGGAATTGGACAATGCCGGATACAAAAACCTCAAAGAGGGAGGGTATCGCATTAACGGAAAATTTACAGGACCTCGTGGAACCGGGGGAAGTACTTTTGGGGATAACACTGGAACCGATATCGGACGAGGAACTGACGGAGGAACAGAGGGAAGAGATGAAGCGTATGCGGGAAAAATCACACTCAACAACGGAGCAGGAAAAGACACGCTCCTCCACGAAGTAATACATTTTTTACAGGATAGATTCAAAAGTATTAGTCCTGAATTGGCAGCTCAAATAACAGCGTGGGAAAATGACATAGAAGCAGAGGCAAAGGACAAGGGAATAAGCATACCGGAAGGAAAAGAGCTTCTCGTTCATGCGTTACTTCACGGAGAATTTGGGTATGCAAAAGATGACCCTGTAGGTGACCTCATCTCTATAGATGATGATATTGTTTCTAAAATCAAGGACATTTTAGGAGAAGACATTATAACCTTATCTTTTGGAAAAGACGAAGCAATTCCGAGAAAAGAAAGGCTGTTACAATCGCAGTACAAAAATTATGCCGATAGAATGATACTTCAAAAAGGTTTTGCCGAGACGGTTGAAGCAGCTAAGACTGATAGAATGTCCGAAATGAAGCAGGAAGTCGAAAATGGAGGAACAACAAAGTATTACAACCCTGTTAACGGGAGATATGCTATGGTTACACGCTTTAAGGATGGGGGTTACATGGTTGCATACTTTGACGAAGAAGAAGGCGTTATATCGTCAAACACTTTCGACAATACGGAAGGGTTGAACCTTAACATAGGATGTATTGAAATAGTTCATCCGTAAAATAAGCAATATCATCACGGTAAAGTTGAACCTTAACATAGGATGTATCAGAATTAAAACTTGTAAGATGTAATTAATAAAAAAAAGGGACTGATTTAAATGGATAATAATGAAAAGATTTAATAAAGTAAATTCTAAGACTGATAGCTTAGAAAGCGAATTATTATCTAGTAAAAGGCAAGATACACTATGTCAAATAACCTTAAAAACAATTATCGATTAAATATTACATTTTATTATTTTATATCTTTTAACCAATTATTAGCTAAAGAATTAGATTACACAAAATTATTTATACAGGCTAAACCCCTAACGTCAACCTTTCATATAAGAATCTCGGTAAATTATTTTCTGCGATTTTTCGAACGGTTTTGTTTATATCGTATTCTTGACGTCTATAACAAATAGAATATTTTTCCGTATCATATATTACATAGCAACTTCTTGAATCTCCATCTCTAGGTTGCCCTACCGAGCCTATATTAAAAATATATTTTAAATGTTCATCTAACAATATTTCTTTATCATAATCAATTGTTGTAAACTCTTTTATATTTTCCAAACTATCTTCTTGCCAAATTATAGGCACATGTGTATGGCCTACAAATAGTAAATCGGTACTCATTAACTTAAAATTTTTTTCCGCTTGATAAATATCTAATAAATATTCAAAAGGGTCATCTCCCAGGCAACCATGAACAACTGTAAAATTCTCATTTTTATAAATTCTCTGAAAAGGTAATCCCTTTAAGAACGTGAAATCTTCTTCCCTCAATTGCTTTTTAGTCCAAGTTAAAGCTTGCCTTGCTACAGAATTAAACCACCAAATCATGTCTGGATTGCACATTGCATAATCATGGTTGCCTAATATACAATCAAAGTCTTTTACACTATCTATGGCCTCTTTGGGATTTGCCATATACCCCACAATATCTCCAAGTACAATGACATTGTCTATCTTATTTACCTCTTTCGTTAAAACAGCATCAAGTGCTTCTATATTTCCGTGAATGTCTCCTATCAAAAGTATCTTCATTTTTGTATACGTTTACTTCTCCTTTCTTATGAACGAGAGAATAAATTTCTCATCTCAATATTATTTAAAAAATAAGGTTGCAGGAATTTATTTATATATATTATACCCTATTTAAAATGCAAAGAAAATAATAGTTCCGATAGTAATTTTTATAAAAAAGTAAGAAGGAATGTTTGGAATATTATAGAATAATTATCAGAGATTATTGAATAATTTATAGGAATTAGTCAAGAAATTATGGCTTTTAGTCAAATAAACGGGAGTTTTAATGCTATCTTACCTTGTTTGTAAATCATACCTCAGGATCAGCAATGTACGATAAAGGTTCCAAAGATAAAAAGGTCCTTGAGTGTGGACTGAATCGATGCCCTGCCCGAATTTGTGACGATATCCGTAAAAATCGGTACGGGCAACCTCCGGATATTTTTTGAACATCACGCGGGCAGCGCTGCCGTAGGGGTTGCAAAAATAATATCGTGGTTTTCATGGCTGAACATCTCCACTATTTCGTCCAGCTCGTCAAAATAGTATTCGTGTTCAGAAGGCCGGATTTTTGCTTACGAAAACACATTAATGGTGGTACTGTTAATGCCTGCTTTGCGTAACAGGCGCATATCCGCGTCCCAGATTTCTCTGAGTATATTGAGCTTTGCCGAAAAAGATGCTTAAAGCCATTAAAATCCGGAATATCAATCCCGGATTTTAATGGCTTTAAGCTAAAACACTAATTATATTCTGTTAACGTTAGAAGCCTGCGGGCCTTTGTTTCCTTGAATAACATCAAAGCTTACTGTCTGCCCTTCGTCTAACGATTTGAATCCGTCATCTTGAATTGCAGAATAGTGTACAAAAACATCATTTCCGCCTTCAACTGTAATAAATCCAAATCCTTTTTCTGAGTTAAACCATTTTACTGTACCTTTGCTCATTGGGTACCTCCTAAATTTTATTTATATTCAAATGCAAGTTTAAAAAAATCACATGTTTTTACAAATTATATATACAGATACTTATATAATCTCTAAAAACATGTGATATCTATAAATACATCTATAATACCTTTATAATATAACATAGATATTTATATATGTCAAGGATTTTTTATTTTATCTGTTACGGGTCTTTGACACTTGTAGAATAAAAAAATCGCTAAAGTTATTGAAAAGACTTTATTTTTGGTCAATTGTAAGTTTAATTGTCCGAAAATTTTAGTTACTTAGATAGCGAAAATATGATTTGTATATTTATAATTAAACAATCGCCCCGGATAGTTATTTATCCAGCTTCGATTGTTTAAGGCTACTTTCCCTAATATCTTATATTTTCATTTCTTTTCGTTTTTCTTAACAGATAAATCTTTATTATTTATATTTAAAAATAGTCCCATTTCTATATAATTATATAATACATTTGTACATAAATTAAATTTGGATTTACAGAAGAGATAGCCTATAGCATTTATTAAGGATTTAACAATTTTTAATAGATGGTATTATAATATTATACTTACCTAATGTTTTTTTGGGTGCTTTTTCTGTAAATTCGTACTGTTTTTCGCTCAAATCCAAGACATTAACTTGATTCATCAATATATCATCTTTAGTCCAGATATTATAAAATGGAGTTTTATTGCTGTGATTTTTATAAAAAATAAGGAGGAATATTTGGAACATTGTAGAACTGTTATAGTAGATTGTTGGATAAGTTATAAATGAATGGATAAGAGGTACTGAGAGTTTGTTGGAGCGATTAGAAATCGACAAGGTTATAGCAATTCAAGAAGAGAATATAGCTATTTCCTGTAACAAAGAAGCTTATTTATAATTATGACTTTGGTGACAATTGTATTGTTATTATAACCAAGAAAAAAGATTGCGGTGATTTATTGGAAAGAAATGTTATATCTTACGAAGAACTTGTTGAAGCAAACAAAACTGTACTAATTAAGCATAAACCTGTTTGTATCAACTAAGATGGAGTATCTGTGATTGATAATGTGGAAGGACCCAAGGGATTTGCTAATTTTTTAGGAACTGTATATGAGAGTGAGGACAAAGAAGAAAGTGCCAATGCTCGTACCTGCAAATAGCCTTGGTTGGAGTATTGGAAAAGCTTCTAATAAAGTGAAGCTGTAGTTATAAAGTAACAGACGGGAGGTATTTATAATGAGTGAAGCAAGTAACAGGGATAAATATATGGAGCAGGTCACTGTCGGTAAACTGGAGCTGCATAATGCGGAAATTACCCTCAATGAATATGATACTAACTGGCCTGTTTTGTTTGAGCGGGAAGCAGATAGAATCCGAAAGGCACTCGGCAGTAAAGCAAAGCTGATAGAGCATGTAGGTTCGACTTCGGTTCCGGGATTATGTGCAAAGCCGATTATCGATATATTATTGGTCGTGGAAGATTCTGCGGATGAACCGTCTTATATTCCGGATTTGGAAGCTGCTGGTTACATCTTGCGGATACGGGAACCGGATTGGTATCAGCATCGGTTATTTAAAGGTCCGGATACAGACATCAATTTACATGTTTTCAGCGAAGGGGTCTCTGAAATTGAGCGGATGCTGCGTTTCCGTGATTGGCTGAGAAACCACGAAAGTGATAGGCAGCTGTATGCTGAGACCAAACGAAGACTTGCCAAGCGTAAATGGAAATACATTCAAAATTACGCAGATGCAAAAACAGAAGTCGTTCAGGAAATTATGAAACGTGCGTGTCCGGATTCTCGTAACGTACGGAATTAGATTTGAATTTATATTGGGGAGGGTTTATCAAGATGTATATGGTTAATTATACAAGCGACGATTTCAAAAAAAATTTATCAAAATCAGATTTGGTTATTGTTCCTGTAGGTTCTGTGGAAGCCCACGGCCATCATCTTCCTCTCGGGACGGATATATTTTCTCCGCGATTGTTTTGCCAGAGGATAGACAAAAAGATCGGAGACGAGGTATGGATTGCACCAGAAATCCCTTACGGACAGAGCTATGACCTATCCATATATCCCGGAACCGTACATATTCCGTCGGGGGTAATGGCAAATTACTTATATTATGTTGGGAAGAGCATGTTTAATAACGGCATGGGAAAAATTATATTTTTCAACGGCCATGGCGGAAATATAAATGCCCTCAATCTTGCAAGCGAAAGGCTTGTGCCTTTGGGCTTGGATGTGGCTGTAATCAATTGGTGGCTTGATTACTCGAAGGAAATACTTACCGTAACTACAGGCCAGGGGCACGCAGGAGAAGATGAAACATCCGCAATTTTATATTATGATGAGAAACTTGTTAATATGGATAAAGCGACTAAAAATACTAAAAAACCTCTTATAAAAGTACGTTATAAAAACAGAGGAAAAGAGATATTTGAAAATGCGCTAACGGGAGATGCCACACTGGCTTCAAAAGAAAAAGGGGAAAAGATTTTTAATATACTCGAAGGTAAAATCATAGAATTTATACACATCATGAAGAACGGAAAATATTACACCTCATAGATACCGAATAGACGGGCTGTTTTCTCATAAAGAAAAATAAATTTCATGCCGGAAATTATCACAATTGACGACATGAAATTTATTTATATCTCTGTAATCTGTCTATTTCAAATTTTTATAATAATAAATAGCTAACTGAGTTCTGTCCCTTAAGGACAGTTTATCCAGCATATTGGAAATATAATTTCTGACGGTTCCTTCGCTTAAAAAGAGTTTTTCCGCAATTTCTTTGTTATTCAATCCTTCTGCCACCAAAAGCAAAATATCCAACTCCCTTTCGGATAAGCCTATATCCATATTTTTTCTGGAATACTTTTTAATATTGGATACAATTTTTGAATCGAAAACTAAATTTCCTGAATATACTGCATTTATAGCAGGAATGATGCCTTTTATATTTTGTTTTAATATGTATCCTTTACAGCCTAAAGAAAGAGCAGCTCCGATATATTCATCATCTTGAAATGTAGTTATTAACAGGATTCTGGCATGGGGATCCGTTTTTAATATTTCTTCCGTTGCATCTATTCCGCTCATTTTTTCCATTCTTATGTCCATAAGAATTAAATCCGGCTTGTATTTCTTATAAAGTTTTACGGCCTCAAGTCCGTTATAGCCTACGGCCGATATATCGATTTCGTTAGCGTTTATAATTGTCTTTAAAGATTCTACCACCAAAGGGTCATCATCTATAATTATAATATTCATATACATTATCCTTTCATTAAAGTTAAATGTATTTTAAATCCATTGTCAAACTTATAATTCAAAAATCCGTTATATTTATTAGCTATTTCTTTCATGGAAACAAGTCCGATTCCCTTAGTTGAAAGTAAAGCTTTTTTATCGAAATTATTTCCGTTGTCCTTTATTATAATTGAATAAAATTTCGGCTGGCTGAATAAACTTATTCTCAGCCTTGTAGCATTGGAATGCTTAATACAATTTGTAATGCCTTCTTTTACAACGGACAGAATGTCAAATTTTAAATTATAGCTCAGATTGTCTTCAATCCTATATATAATTTCGGTATCTATGGTGGGCACTTTATTGCAGAGTTTCTCAATTTGGCTCTCCAAATCCAAAGATTCATTATATAGATTATGTATGCTTTTTCTGATATCTTCCATGCCGTTTTTTAAGGTGTTTTGGAGGGTATTAAGATTTTTTATTATATTATTTTCAGTAGATATAATTTTCAGGGCTTCCACTTGCAATATGCTGCTGCTTATTACATGACCTATCGAATCATGGAGCTGCCTCGCAATTCTGTTTCTTTCCGTAAGGATGGCAATATGAACGTCTTTCTCTTTATCAATTTTTAACTGCTTATTATATTTTTCCAAATAAAGAGTTTCTCCTTTTAATTTATCTCTTACCGTTTTATTTTCATCTAAAATGAGTTTGTGCTTTTTTGTCATGGCTGCAAGATATACAGAAATAACGGAAATAAAAGAGTTTGATAAAGAAAAATTCATAAAAATCAGAGGTAAGGAAAATATGATATATGTGCTGAAATCTAAATACATATTGTAAAGAATTAAAGGCAGATAAAAGACGAACAGAGTATCGGAGAAGCAGATCATTGCAAATGAAATATATATAATAGCTTTAATTTTTTTATTGTTTAGCAAGTCCATCATTAAAGAGAAAATAATGCTTATAAGAAAATAAAAAGCTAAATTTCCATCCGGTTTTATTTTATAGGTATTATATAAGCAAAATGTTGCAACAACTGCCTTTTCCCATAAGATTCTCATAGCAGTCCTCCTGTAAAATTTAAAATATATTGAATTTTACTCTGTATTTTAATTATACTAATATTCATCATTAAATACAATTTAAGTTATGACAAATGTCATATTAGATTATAACTTTATACACTAAAATAGATTCTTTAAAAATCATACAATAATATCAAGATCGAACGGAAGGAGTGAAGCAGATGATAGTAAAAGTGAAAAACTTAGTAAAAAGATATAAAGAATTAATCGCCCTTGACCATTTTAATATGGAAGTGGAAGAAGGAGAAATATTAGGGCTTTTAGGACCTAACGGCTGCGGAAAGACTACGGCTATAAATTCTATTCTGTCCTTATTAAACTTTGATAAAGGAGAGATAGAAGTATTCGGCAAGAAAATGACTCCGAATTCTTATGATATAAAAAGAAAAATCGGAGTGGTTCCCCAGGAGGTTTCGGTTTTTGAAAATTTAACGGTAAAGGAAAACATAGATTATTTTTGCGGATTATATGTAGATGATAAGAATTTAAGAAAACAATATGTTGAAGAAGCCATAGATTTTGTAGATTTAAATAACTATATTAAATTTTATCCAAAAAAGTTAAGCGGTGGTTTGAAGAGAAGACTAAACATTGCCTGCGGGATAGCCCATAAGCCTAAGCTTATCTTTTTAGACGAGCCGACTGTTGCGGTGGATGCCCAAAGCAGAAATTTTATATTAAACGGAATAAGGGAATTAAACAAAGAAGGCAGCACGATTATATATACGACTCATTATTTAGAGGAAGCAGAGATGATCTGCAGCAGAATCATTATAATGGATAAGGGAAAGGATTTGGTTTCCGGCACGACAGAAGAATTAAAGGCTATGATAACTACATCTGAAAAAATAGTAGCCGAATTTCTGAATATTCAAGATGAAACAATTGAAAAAATGAAAAGCATACCCCATGTAATTGATATAGAAAAAGATGGGAAAGATTGTATTATAAAATTTGAAAACGGGACTAATAACCTGACCAATCTTTTGGAATTTATAAAGGAAAATAATTTGGCCTATACAAAACTTCACAGCCAATTGCCCACACTAAACGATGTGTTCTTAGAATTGACAGGAAAGGGGCTTAGGGATTGATATGAAAAGTCTATTAAGAAACTGCATATATCAAGGGAAGAGTTCAATAAGGGATTTGGGATTTTCATTTTGGAGTGTATTATATCCTCTAATTTTGGCAGTTTTTTTCTATACGGCCTTTAACGGAATGATAAATATGAAATTGGAAGACATAAATGTAGGTATAGAAGATGGAAATGAGATCGCATATATATTAGAAGAAACGGATCTTTTAAAGGTTCATAAAATTTCTCCAGACGAGATAAAGGAAAAACTGGATAGCGGAGAGATCGACGGGTTTATAGACAATGACTTAAATATAATTGTAAAAGAATCCGGTATAAATCAAACTGTAATAAAGGAAATAGTGGAAGAAATAAAGCAAATGGGAAAACTGAACAGGCCTATTGAAAATTATGACTTTAATGTAGACTATGTGTTGGACAGAAATCAAAAGGCAAATTCCATGATTATTATATTTTATTCATTAATCGCAATGTTTTCTACTTATGGAAATTTTGTCGGGATCGAAACAGTCAGTTTAATCCAAGCCAATTTATCCAACATAGGTGCCAGGATTAATGTTACTCCGTTAAAAAAACACAGTTTTCTATTAGCTGGAATCATAATGGCATTAGCATTAAACCTGCTGTCCAACGGACTGCTTCTTATTTTTATAAAATATGTTTTAAAGATTGAGCTGTTTAAAGAAATGAAATACAGCAGTATCTTTATAATATTGGGGAATTTATTCGGAGTTTCCTTAGGAGTATTTATAGGTGTTTCCAATAAAAAATCAGGCAATGTAAAAACTTTAATCTCCATAGCTTTGACATTGTTTTTATCATTTTTGTCAGGTATGATGGGACCTGATATTAAAGTAATAATAGATATGAAATTTCCCATTTTAGGTAAAATAAATCCCATATCTATAATAACGGATAATCTGTATAGGGTAAATTTACTGGATAGTACTAAAAGTGTCGGGGAAGGAATCTTCCTTTTATCCGTTTATTCTATAGTTTTGATTTCCATATCCTATGTATTCCTAAGGAGGCGAAACTATGACAGTATATAAGTATTTTATTAAAATAGCATTAAGAAATAAATGGGCCATTCTTTCATATACTATTATATTTTTTATAATAGCTGCTTTAAACGGTTCCAGTACCTCACAGAGAGAAGCTAATTTCGTGGAAACTAAATTAAATATAGGAATAATTGATAACAGCAAAAGTGAATTATCAGGAGAGTTGAAGAAATATTTAACAAAACAGAATAATATAGTTGATGTTGGCGCTGATGAAGCATCTATAAAGGAGGAGATTTTTTTAGGCATAGCAGATGCCGTAATAGTAATACCTGAAAATTTTGAAGAAAGGGTAATAAATAAGGAAGAGGCCGTTGAGGTTTATAGAGATGACAGAAAAATGGAATCTGTACAAATTCAAACACAGCTCAATAAGTTCTTTGTCTTCATTAACGCAACTTATGAAAATGGCAGGTTTAATTTAAGCGATGTAAACACAGCTTTAGATGAAAAAACTACGGTAAACCTGATGAAAGACGGAGGCAAGGTTAAAGACCAAGGTGCCGTTCAATGGTTTAGGTATTATTATAATTTTACCAGCTATGTAATTATAGGAATTTATATTATGGTAATGGGTTTGGTAATGAACGACTTTATGAATGAAAATGTTGATAGCAGGAGGAAAATATCTTCAAAGAGATTTTTACGGTTTAATGAGGAGATATATTTGGGGCAATTGTCATTAGCCGGTTTGATTACACTGATTTTTATTTTAGGAAGTATTGTTCTAAGGGGGAAATATATCGGAGAAGTAAATTTCGGTATGTATGTAGCTAATTTAGTGGTCTTTTCGTTTACAATTCTGTGTCTTACATTTTTAATAAATAATGTTGTCAAGAATAAATTTGCAATAAGTGCTATTTCCACAGTATTATCCTTAGGGACTTCGTTTATATCCGGAGTAATGGTTCCACAGCAGCTTTTGGGAAAGAATGTTTTAACTGTAGCAAAATTTTTTCCAACTTATTATTATGTGAAAATAAATGATATGCAAGCTAATTCCTTTTCGGACGTAAGATATGAAATTTTCATGCAACTATTATTCGCAGCAGCGTTTCTATTGATGGGACTGTACTTTTCTAAAGCAGCCCAAAAAGCTTAGCGACGTAAACAGCACAAGAGAACACGCGGGGACGGTTCTTTTGTGCTGCTTTTTTGTCCTCAAATTGTGTTAAAACCAACATTTACGGGCAGATGCCTTGTTTAACAAAAAAATTCTATGGCTGCAATGTTGATAATTGCAGCCATAGAATTTTTTTATCAAGTATTCTCTATGGTAGTTAAAAAGAGATCACTCTGCAGGGGTGCAGAGTAATAGTCAATCGCATTGTGCTAAATCAATTGACTATTAATATTATACCATAAATAGATGTAAGAATTTAAAAAATGTTGAATACTTAATATATTTCTGCGGTTAACTTTATACTTTACATAAACATAAAGTGAATTTAACATATACTTTTAACTACTTTGTTATATTTATAGTAAAGACAGAGTAAGAAGGGAGGCAGATATATGTTCTTTTTTACGCATCTTTTCATATCTAAAGAATTATATCAGCACTTTTCCGGAGAAATGAAAATAGATAGGCGGGCATTTGCTTATGGCAATATAAAGCCCGATTTGCCGCTTTTAAAACACGATGCCCATACTTTAGAAAATTGTCTTTTTATTGTTTGTGATAAATTCAATCGTATTATGGAGGAGGAAGAAACATCGTCAGAAGAGTTTTCAATGGAATTAGGTGAGATTTGTCACTATGTATGCGATTTCTTTTGCTATTATCATTTAAGTGAAGAAATATACAACAAAAAAATCCGGCATTTTTTATATGAATTAAGGCTTCATTTTAAGCTGTATATAATTCGATTTACACATGGGTTTACGATGTCGCCCAGCAAGATGAAACCTAAAAGGAACATAGTTTTTATAGTAACCGAAATGCGCAAAGCCTATTTTTCTCAGCCTGACAGTATGAAAAAAGATCTGGATTATGCTTTTTTAAGCACTATATGGATTTGTGAATCCATCATATGTTATATGAAGCATTCTTCCAATGCTTCAGAGAAAACTGAATTGGCACTTCATTCTTATTATTAATGAAAGGGGAATATCTATGAAAATCGCTTTATTTGCTGATACTTATCTACCACAGATAAATGGAGTGACTAATACTCTAAATAAACTTATTCAATATTATGATTCAATGGGAATCCAGTACAAAATATTTGTACCAAAATATAATACGGAGATACCTGATGAAAATATTGAACAATTCTATAGCGTTAGATTCTTTTTATATCCTGAGTCCAGAGTTGCCTTTCCGAATTCTTTTAGGATTTCTTCTCTTCTTTCGGATTTTCGACCTGATATCATTCACAATATGACGGAATTTAATATGGGAATTTCCGGTCTGAATTACGGTAAGAAACATGGTATTCCAACTGTATCAAACTATACCACAAATTTTTCCCAATATGCGGATTACTATAAAGTTAATTTTCTAAAGCAGCCTATATGGAACTATATGAAATGGTTTCATACACAAAATGATATGACCTTATGTCCTTCGGTTGTGGCTCAAAAACTTTTATATAATCATGGCATCTATAATACGAGATTATTTTCACGAGGCATCGATTATAAAAAATTTCATCCTATGTATAGAAGTAATCAGTTAAGAGAACAGCTCGGAATTTCAGATAAGATTGCTTTCCTTTATGTCGGAAGAGTATCCTACGAAAAGGATCTTGATATTTTAAGTGAGAGTTATCAAGATATCCATCGAAAATATGGAACCAAAGTTGCTATGATTATCACAGGAGACGGTCCATATCTGGAAAAATGTAAGGAGATGTTCCCGAAAGATACTATATTTACCGGTTTCAAAAAGGGAAAAGAACTCTCGAAAATATATGCTTCCTGTGATATATTCATTTGTCCCTCTTCTACAGAAACTTTCGGTAATGTAGTTTTAGAGGCTATGGCTTCCGGGCTTCCTGTTATTGGGGCAAATGCCGGCGGCGTCGGAGAAATCATTCAACATGAAATAACCGGACTTAAGTTTTCACCGAGGGATCCTGAGAAACTCGTACAATGTATGGATAACCTTATAGAAAATGCCGATCTCAGGAATCGTCTTAAGAAAAATGGACGGAAATTTAGCGTTAACAGGTCATGGGATAAAATATTTAACGGGCTTATCAATACTTATCATGAAATATTGGAACAGAAAGGAGTAAATGATGAAACATACCAAAAATCCTGTTTTTCAAATCGATAATTTGCGTTCTGTATTGAATGGAAGAATTCCGGGACAAGTGGTAATCCAATATACAAACAATTGTAACGGTACTTGCCCTCAATGCAGCATGAGAAAAACGGAAACATATCCCCGTTCCAGATTATCGGAAGACGAGATTTGCAAAGTTATTGATTCAGCAGTACGGCAAAACGTCCAAGCAATTTCTTTTACGGGAGGAGAACCATTTCTCTATCAAGACTCCCTTATTCGGCTGATTCAATACGCATCCGACCGCAATATTCAATTTATCAGAACCGGTACCAACGGTTATATGTTTACTAACTCGGATAGTATTGGCTATACGGATAAAATTCATCGGCTTGCAGAGCGGCTGTCAAAAACTAAGCTCCGTAATTTCTGGATTAGTATAGATTCGGCCGATGCTCAAACTCACGAACAGATGCGGGGATTAAAAGGTGTTATTCAGGGAATAGAAAAAGCATTGCCTATTTTTCATGGGCATGGTATTTATCCTGCTGCCAATCTCGGAATCAATAGAAATACCGGCGGTTTGGATAAGATATCCACGAAGATGACGGATAAGGAAGTTTTTTATCAGGAGTTTAAAGAAGCTTTTGAGCATTTTTATCAGTTTGTTATAAGCCTGGGATTCAGTATGGTTAATGCTTGTTATCCTATGAATGTCAACGGTGATGACCGGAAAATGAAAGCCGTTTATGGTGCAACCTCTATAAATCCTGTCGTTAATTTTTCCAAAGAAGAAAAAATACAGATATTCCAAGCTCTAATGGATACCATTCCAAAGTACCGTTCCCAGATACGAATCTTTACACCGCTGGTATCGCTGTATTCCTTGATTAGACAATTTGAAGGTGATGAAGATTTCTCCATTCCCTGCAGGGGCGGTATTGATTTCTTTTTCATTGATGCAAAGGACGGAAATACATATCCCTGTGGCTACAGAGGAAACGAAAGTATGGGTAAATTTTACGACTTGGATATAAAAGCTGTGAAAGAGAAGCCATTCTGCAAAGCCTGTGATTGGGAATGTTTTAGAGATCCTTCCGAGATGATCGGCTATTTAATATATTCTTTTAAACATCCCTTCAGCTATATTACAAACGGTATAAAAGACAGTACATACCGAAATTTATGGAAAAAGGATTTGAAGTATTACAGAAGCTGTAGTTTTTTCGACGGAAGGAAGCCATTCTGAGGAAAACAGGGGGCATCAACTAATATTGTTTAGGAGGAATAAAGGTGAAAATAGCAATAGCGGGAACAGGTTATGTAGGCTTATCAAATGCGATTTTGTTGGCCCAGAACAATGAAGTTACAGCATTAGATATAGTTAAGGAAAAAGTAGATATGATCAACAACAAAAAATCTCCGATTATAGATAAAGAAATAGAGAAGTTTTTATCGGCAAAGGAATTAAATTTGTTAGCTACCACTGATAAATATAAAGCCTTCAAGGATGCTGAGTATATTATCATTTCTACGCCGACTAATTATGATCCGGATAAAAATTACTTCGATACAAATACAGTAGAATCCGTGATTACAAATGTATTGTCTATTAATCCTGATGCAGTAATGATAATTAAATCTACCGTACCCGTAGGTTATACGGAAAATATAAGAAAAAGGTTTCGCACGGAAAATATTATATTTTCACCGGAATTCTTGAGAGAAGGCAGTGCCTTATATGACAATCTATATCCATCGCGCATCATTATAGGTGAAAGATCCGAGAGGGCAAAGAAATTTGCCGGTTTATTAGCTCAAGGTGCCGTTAAAAAGGATATTCCAGTTTTATTTACGGATTCTACGGAAGCTGAGGCAATTAAATTATTTGCTAATACGTACCTTGCAATGAGAATAGCCTTCTTTAATGAGTTGGATTCCTATGCAGAAATCAGAGGATTAAATACTCAGCAAATTATAGAAGGAGTCGGGCTGGATCCGAGAATAGGAAATCATTATAATAACCCTTCTTTCGGCTATGGAGGGTATTGTCTTCCAAAGGATACAAAGCAATTACTGGCTAATTATAAAGATGTACCCAATAATATAATAAGGGCTATAGTGGATGCTAACAGAACAAGAAAAGATCATATAGCGGAGATGATTTTATCTGAGAATCCAAAGATTGTCGGGATATATAGATTGACTATGAAAACCGATTCTGATAATTTCAGGCAGTCTGCCGTTCAGGGAGTTATGAAGCGGATTAAGGCGAAAGGCATAGAGGTAATAGTATACGAGCCGTTTCTTAATGCGGATAATTTCTATAATTCAAGAGTAATAAAAGATCTGAATGAATTTAAAAATGTATCTGAAATAATAGTAGCAAACAGGATGACTGATGAAATTAAGGATGTTGAAGATAAAGTTTATACAAGGGATTTGTTTAGAAGGGATTAGGGTACCCCAAAAATTAGTTAGGTCAGCTGATTTGAATATGTCTTAGGGGATGAAATATTTTTTTAATATCTGTTGTCTAAAATTTTTATAAGAGATATAATAACAGTAAAAGATTTGGTTTTTAAAAATAGTAAAAGGTCGGTGCTCAGACGTTTTGAGGACCCTATCGTAAGATAGGGTTTTGATTTTATGAAGAATTGCCGCAATCAATTAATATTAAAAGAATTATTTGGAAATAATATTCAAATGAAAATTGATATGAAATTTATATTTAAATTTTAATGGTTACAAATCAATTTGCAATTTGTGTATATGTAAAAGGAGGAAATAGCATGACTAAGAAATCTAAAACACAACAAAAAAATGGAAGAGATTTTACAAAAATACGTACGCCTCATACTTATGCAATCATTTTTGTGGTAGTGCTTATTTGCTGGGTCTTAACATTTATTATTCCTGCGGGGAAATTTAGTGTACATGAAATTGAATACAAAGATTCTAACGGAGAGGTAAAAACCAAGACTGTATTAATGGCGGATACATTCAGGTACAGTTATAACTTAAATACCGATTTTTTATCTGTGAAACTAAAAGATTTATCTAATGATGCTGAGGCTCTTCAACAAATCGGAGTTGACCAAAAGGCTTTAAAAGAATTCGTTAAGACGGATCCTAAAACCTGGGATCAATCTAAATTAGATGATTTGGGATTAACAGATGATGTTCTGTATGAAAAATACGGCAGATCCATATATGATACAAGCAAAAAGTTACATAAAACTGCAAATGTATGGGGTACAGATGATTTTAACGGTTTCGGGTTTATGAATTATGTTTTTGAAGGTCTTGTCACCGGAGACAAATACGGTTCTGCAGTGGGAATAGTAGCATTAATTTTAGTTGTTGGCGGTTCCTTTGGAATTATTATGAAAACAGGAGCAATTGATGCCGGAATCCATGCTTTTATAAGAAAAACAAGAGGGCTTGAAAGACTTGCACTTCCACTATTGTTTTTTATATTTTCTCTTGGAGGAGCAACATTCGGCATGTCCGAAGAGGTTATTCCTTTTGCGATAATAATGGTACCCTTTGTCATTGCATTGGGATATGATTCAATTGTTGCTGTTACAGTTACTTTTGTGGCTTCTCAGGTTGGCAATGCAGCTTCCTGGATGAGTCCTTTCAGTGTGGCCATTGCACAGGGAATTGCGGGTGTACCGGTATTATCGGGTGCAACATTCAGACTTATAATGTGGTTTATAATAACGGCTCTCTCGGCGGTATATATGATGGCATATGCTGAAAAGATAAGAAAGAAACCGGAACTTTCCGTAGTCTATAACAATGATGAGTATTTCAGAAACAGAATAGAAAATGTAACAGAAGAAGAAATGAAGTTTACCCTTGGTCATAAGCTGATACTTCTTGAAATGCTGGCAGTTTTAATTTGGATTATTTGGGGCGTTACTGCAAAATCCTATTATATACCTGAAATAGCTTCTCAATTCTTTGTTATGGGTTTTGCAGCAGGGGTTATAGCAGTTATATTTAAATTGAATAATATGACGATAAATGATATGGCATCATCTTTCCAAAAGGGAGTTGCCGATTTAGCCGGTACGGCAATTGTTGTCGGTATGGCAAAGGGGATACTTTTAGTCCTCGGAGGTTCCGATGCTAATGTTCCGTCGGCTTTAAACACGGTTTTGTACGGTGTGGGAAATGCTTTAAGAGGCGTGCCCGCAGTTGTAGGCGCTTGGAGTATGTATATATTCCAAAGTTTGTTCAATTTAGTCGTTACATCGAATTCAGGCCAGGCCGCGCTTACGATGCCGATCATGGCCCCTTTATCGGACATAGTTGGTGTCCCGAGACAGATTGCCGTTTTAGCATATCAGCTTGGGGCAGGTTTTTTGGATGCATTTACCCCTGTTTCCGCAAGTTTAGTCGGAGTACTGGGTGTTGCAAGAATAGATTGGTCCAAATGGGCGAAATTTCAGATTAAAATGCAGGCATTCTTTTTCTTATTGGGTACTATTGCAATAATTATTGCCGTATCCGTGGGCTTACAGTAAATTAGGTTGATAGTAAGAATAGGGAGGAATAAAATTATGATCACAATAATAAGAAATGCGGACGTTTATAAGCCTGAGCATATAGGCGTCAAAGATGTTTTGCTGCTGGGAAATAAAATTGCGGCGGTAGATGATAATATTTCTATAGAAACAAAGGGCTGTGTCGAAGTGAAAGAAATTGACGGAAAAGGTAAATCATTAGTTCCGGGTTTTATTGATTGCCACGTTCATATTTTAGGAGGCGGAGGGGAAGGAGGATTTGCTACAAGGACTCCCGAAGTTACATTGACGGGCCTTACTTCTGCAGGAGTTACTACTGTTGTCGGCTGTCTGGGAACAGACGGAATGGCCAGGGATACGATATCTCTTTTGGCAAAGGCCAGAGGATTGGAGGAAGAAGGAATAACTACGTATATATACACCGGTTCATACAGGTTGCCTTTAAAAACAATAACCGGAGAAATTATGAAGGATATAATGGTTGTTGATAAAATTATCGGTATAGGAGAGGTCGCTTTATCGGACCACCGATCTTCTCAGCCTACATTTGAAGAATTTATAAGAGCAGTGGCAGATGCGAGAGTTGCAGGAATGCTTTCGGGGAAGGCAGGTATTATTAATATTCATTTAGGTGACGGACCAAGAAAGATTGATTTTTTAAAAAGAACATTGAAAGAAACGGAGATACCTATTACTCAGTTTTTACCGACTCATGTAAACAGGAATCCCGAACTTTTTGAAGAATGTGTTAATTATGCTAAAGATGGAGGATATATAGATTTTACCGGAAACGAAGATCCCGATTTTTGGGAAGAGACAGACGGAGAAGTAAGATTCAGCAAGGGACTTAAGAGATTGCTTGAAGAGGGTGTGAACCAGAACAATTATACACTTTCATCTGACGGTCAGGGCAGTATGCCGATATTTAATGAGAAAAAGGAATATGTCGGAATAGGAATCGGTAAATCGACATGCTTAATCAAGGCAATAAAGGAATGTGTTAATCGTGAAAACATACCTCTTGAAACGGCAATAAGGGCAATTACATCAAATCCTGCAAGAATATTAAAGTTGAATAATAAAGGCAGAATTGAAGCAAATATGGATGGGGATTTGTGTCTGTTAGATGAAAATCTTGACGTAGACACTGTAATAGCTAAGGGGAAAGTAATGGTGCAGGATAAGAAGCCTGTTGTATATGGGATTTTTGAAAAAAATAATTTGAAATAAACTGTTTAATATGAAAAAGGAGACCTCTTAGGGTAGAGAAATTTCTTGAACCCAAAGAGGTCTTTTTATTTATAAAAGATAATAAAAGGGCTGTATCTCCGGTTTGAATTATATGTCGGAATTTGCGATGAATAATTAGAGGAAATTAAAAATATTTACAGAAATAATAAATGTTAGTAAAATGTAGTACTCATACTAATTGCATTATTCTGCGATTAGCTAATTAAATTATATTAAAGGGGGAGTTGTTTTATGAAAAGAACCAGAAAATTAGCGGTAATACTGACAGTACTTATGATTCTATCAGTATTTCCAATGGGAGTTTTTGCTGAAGAAGAAAGCAAAAAAATGCCCACGGCATCTTTTGATGAAAAGGTCACATTGAATGATGCAGGAGAGGTTATGCCAATTCGCAGAGCCGTTTTGAATCTTGAAGACGAAGATGGGCCCTATACAGTTACCAGAGTCAGACTTAGAGATGTGGCTTTTGCTTTGAGCAGTACTGAGGCTAAATTTGATATCAGTTTTGATGAAAAACAAAATGCTATCATCATTACAACAGGAGTACCCTATGAGCAAAGTGAATATGACAAACGGGAAATTGATTTAAAAGATGCTAATATTATTGATTCGCCGCATAAAGTACTGGTGGATGGAGTGGAGGCCAAATTAGACGCTTACAATATTGATGGAGAAACATATACTTCAATTACTAAATTGAGGAAAGCGTTAGGAAATAAGTTCTATGTCAGAACGATTCACGATACGGGAGAAACCCTTATAAGTTTTGAAAAAAATGATATGGAAGAATTCACAAAAGAGGCATTTGATGCAAAAGTTAAGGAAAAGAAAATTACATTGGTTTATGCCGGTGCTCCATGGTGCCCCTGGACCAAATTAAATCTTAAAGGATTAATACCTTTCCAGGAGTACATTGAAAAGAATGGTGCAGATGCACAGATTATAGCAATGGTACATGATTATCAGGATTATTATAAATCGGATGTTCTGAGAGACTATCAGGAATCCTCATCTAATTCCGAGAAAGAAATGACGGATTATCCGTTCTATACAGTTGGTATGACTTCCGAGGGTTGGGATCATATCAGCAAAATTGCGGGAACGGAACTGAAGTATCTTCCGTCCATCTTCTTTATGAACGACGAGGGAAAGCTTATTAAATATATCCAAGGCGGAGAGGATGAAGGAGAAGATCAGGAGGAGACAGATGAAAACGGAGAACCGGTTTCTTATAATTACATTGAGATGTACGAAGAAATTATAAAAGATTTAGATAAGGCAGAATAAAGTAATGTAGGCAAGGGATATATCCTTTGCCTGATTTTTTTGTCTAGAACCATTGTAATCGATAGTACATTGGCTAACAAATTATTCTTGTTCATGATATGGAATAGTATATTAATTTTATATTGTTAAAAGGTTATTTAAAAGTATATAATTAAAACATAAATGCACAAATTTTTTAAGAGATTATATGTTGCAGAAATTAATCATAAAGAATATAATTTGAAAATTTTAAAAATGACATGGCAGTGACTGCCGTTGTTGGTGCGGACTTGATAATAAAACAGGAAGGTGAATAGGTATTGAAAATCCAAGAAAAACCAAAGGACATTTTAGAAAATATTTTAAGACAATATGAAACGGGCGACAAAGTTTTATTTCAGCTGAGGCATAAGTCTATGCTTCATGTAGATTTAAGCAGGGGTTATCAATATTTAGAAGACGGCAGTTTAAATGAATCCTATGTAGAAGAATGTCTTCAAAAAGCAGTAGAAGTGTACAACTTTATGAAATATAGCGATAATCTTCTGGTCGTTTACGAGGATTCCTATGGAAAAGATAATGAAGCAGAAAAGAAATTTTTAGAGAGTACTTTAATAGGTATAACCGAATACGATACATATAAACTAAAATGGCAGTTTCCTATAAACAAGGATGATTTACCTATGCACAGAGATGAAGAAATCTACACTTGTACAAGACATATTTATCATGTAAAAAAGGTGAATATAGAAAAACTTTTTCCGAAAATTATCCTATCGGATATAGGTGGAGAAATGGATTTTTGTTCATCTGTTTTTATTATAGATATAAATAGTAATTGTATTTTCCATTTATATGATGACAGAGGGCTTTACCTATTTGCTTCTGAAGAAAGATACCTCACAAATGTATGGGGAGAATTTCATGATAGTATTTCTAGAGATAACAGGGATTTTAAAATAGAAGTAAATAATCTTTATTGGATAGATGGAAAGAAGGATGATCCTGATGACTTATGCCTTCATGGTGATATAGAAGTAATTATAGGAGAAGAAAAATTATCCTGTTCCTGTACTGCCAGTGCGGCAGCGCTCAGAATGTTAAAGACATTGTCTGAAGACCATTTACTAACAAAAGGAGAACAGATGCTGCCTTGCTGCGGTTTTTTTATGATTCCGAACGAAACCTTAGATGAGGTGGAAATCAGCGGATGTGATAACGGAGTTGATTGGACTGTTCTGCATGATGATGGAATGATAAGGCTCATTACCGAAAAGGGAAACACCGTATATATTTATTACCTTCAGTATAAAGAGGAAGTTTTGCGTTTTGTAAATGTGGTGGAAGAGTATTATAAGAAATCCTTGCCTAAGAATATTCCGGCAGACGAATTTGAGAGGAATGGATATATAGCATTTTGGAATGAATGGAATAGGAGGAGAGGTTAGTTTGTGGCTGTTTTTTTTTCAGTGAAATAAAACTATTTAGAAATCTATTACGGATATAATAATAGGTAGTTAGGAGATTATAAAACATAAGAATAAGTGGTGAGAAATGGACAGAGATAGAAAACTGATAAGAAAGATAAAAAAGAAATCGGATAAAGATGCGGCTAATGAACTTATTTCCATATATTATAAGGAAATATATGCCTATGTATATAAGCAGACTATGGATAAAGAACTATCTATGGATTTGACTCAAGAAATATTTATAAATCTTTTGAAATCAATATATAGTTATGACGAGAAAAAGGCTTCTTTTAGAACTTGGCTGTATAAAGTTGCAACATATCGTCTGGTGGATTATTATCGTTCCAAATATTACAGATATAACAGCATGACAGTATCTATTGACCAATTTGATATATACGACAAAGAAGATATAGGAATTACATTAGAAAATAAAGCAGATGTTGAGAAGATAGTCAGTATAGTAAACAGATTGGATACTTCTGCACAACAGATATTCAGATTAAAATTCTTTACGGATTATACATTTTTGGAAATATCAAATGTATTGGGAATACCGGAGTCTACAGTCAAGACAAGATATTATTCCATGATTAAGAAGATTAAAAGAAAATTTGAGGAGGGATAGTATATGAAGATAGATATGCCGAGTGAAAGAGAGGTAAAGGCTGAAATAGACAGTATTACGGAACAGGGATTAAAAGGGAAAGAATCATTTTATTTCTATTTAAAAAATATGTATAGGCAAATAGGAATCAGATACTTATTTCATGACGGCCTGGAGATTATCTTTATTATATTATTGATATTTTCTGTTTTATTTCCTGTAGTTACAAGCAGCAGTATGTATTATATGGAAAACATCGGAGGTATATATGCCTGCCTGTTTACGGTTTCTCCTGTGTTATATCTGACAATGTCCCTTTTAAGCTTTATTAATGCAAAACAGAATAAAACCTGTGAGATAGAGATGACATGCAAATACAATATATATCAGATATCGGCTTTTAGAATGCTCATATTCAGCGTTATATGCATTTTGTTTAACTCTTTCTTTATATATATAGTTGCATATGTATATGAAAAAATAGATTTTTTAAAAGCTTTCATAATCTCCATAGCATCATTATTTCTTTTTTCTACAGTTTTTCTGTTTACCATAAATAGGGTTAAAAACAGATATGTAAAGTATTTTATCATATTAGGTTGGATAATCTTCAATTTATCATTATATATATTTAAAGTTGATTTTTATATAAAGTTTCTAAATGGTATTTCTTTATATACATGGATTATGGTAACCCTTGGTTCTGTATTTGTATATATAAAAAACCTTAAAGCACTTATTGTATTTAGAAATAAAGAAGGGATGGTTTAGATGTTGGTTGTGAACAATGTAAGTAAAAGTTATGGCAAGTTTTTAGTTCTTAAAGGCATAAATATTGAATTTGCAAATGGTGTATATGGTTTATTGTCACCAAACGGAGCAGGGAAAACTACTTTGATCAAGATGCTGACTACCTTGATTTTTCCGGATGAAGGAGAAATACTTTATGATGGTACCGAAATCTCTGCAATGGGAGATGATTATAGAGACATATTAGGCTATTTGCCGCAGGAGTTTGGGTATTACAAAGATTACAGCCCTAAAAGATTTCTTCGCTATCTGTCTGCATTAAAGGGAATAGACAGAAAGAAAGCAGAAAAAAAGATAGAACAGCTTTTAAAATTAGTCGGTCTTGAAAATGTTGCAAATAAAAAGATGAGAAAGTTTTCGGGAGGAATGATTCAGAGAGTCGGTATAGCTCAAGCTATGCTAAATGATCCTAAGATTTTAATATTAGACGAGCCTACGGCCGGATTAGATCCAAAGGAAAGGGTACGCTTCAGAAATTTATTGGCGGAATTGTCCCGGGAGAGAATAGTTATTCTTTCTACCCATATTGTCTCTGACATAGAGTCCATAGCTAATGAAATAATTATGATAAAGGATAAGAAAATCTTATATAAGGATACTTTAAAAAACATATGCAAAATCCTTGAAGAAATGGTCTATGAAACAAAGGTTGAGTTTGATGAAGTTCCGAGCTTTAGAAATAAGTATTTTTCTCTCTCGGAAAAGCAAGAAGATGACAAGATGAAAGTCAGATTTATATCTGAAGATAAGCCGGAGAATTCCTGGGATTCTGTAAATCCAAGTATAGAGGATGTGTTTCTCTATGTATATAAAGATGAAATCATAAAAGAGGAGTAAATATCACATGAATATAAGGATAAATGAATTTAAAAAAGTTATAACTTCTCCGATTATAATAGGGCTTTTAATCCTTTTTATAATTTTTAATTCTACCATAATATTTAAAAGTTCATATATTAAAGAGGATTTAGAAGTTTTAAATAAGATTGTGAATAAATTCGGCTATAAAATAGATGACAAAATGATATCCGGATTTAAATCGTATTATGACAAAGGATTAAAGAGATTAAATATACTTGTAAACGAAAGGGAATCGAAAAATTACAATAGTGTATCGGAATTTTATGATGATCATAACTATGGCATTGAGGATATATACGATAAAGAAGAAATAGAATTTATCAGAGAACTGGGAATAGTAGAAGCCTATTATTATAAAATCGGAGAAATTGATGATGTCTATTCAAACATTGATATTATGGAAAAAGCCGAGAATGAAATAAGTAAATACGGACTCAAGGGAGAAGCTGCAAATACCGTAAGAAATGAGTATAGGGATTTTAATAAAAGATTTCATCAGTTGGTCAACAATAAAGAACATAAAAATTTGTTCTATATAGGTCAGATTTATAGAATGCATTCTCTATTGTTTAAAAGTTTATTTAAAAGCATTATATTTGAGATAATCATATTAACGGTGCTTATCACATCTTATTTGACAAACTATGAATTTGAAAATAATACAGAGGCCATAACTTATACCACAAGAAGGGGAAGAAATTTTATTCTGGACAAGATATCTGCGGCTATAGTTTCCAGTATATTGGCAGCGGGAATTATCTTGATTACCGGTTTAGGTTTGTACTTTATGACTTTTGACTACTCGAGACTTTGGAATGTTCCTATAAGCAGTTATTTTAACGCTGATTACGACTTCGTATATATGTCTTGGTGGAACATGTCCTTTGTACAATATTTATTTGCCGGTATAGGGGTGATTTTTGCGTGTATGTTACTTTTTATCGGAATCACTTTTATAATAGCAAGGGCAATAAAGAATAATTATATTGTATTCGTTATATTTGCCATAATATTCGGGTTGTTTTTAATTGTTCCGGGAATGGCTCCAAGAAACAGTAATGCTATATTTATAGGTGGGTTTACTCCTTTCTTTTTAATCATGAATCCTTTTATATGGTTTATGGAAAGCGGTGCTTTTACAACTTTTAAATATTATGAATTAGCTACAGTGGGTATATGGTCAGTATTGTTGCTGATTCTTGGGACTTTATCAATTAATAGATTTAAAAAACAAGATATAGCGAGGTGAAATAAATGGATATTATTTTAAACGAATTGAAGAAGATATTTAATATAAAGTCTGTCATATTGCTGATATTGATAAACATCATCATGTATTTTTTGTTTATCGAATTTGAAATAAGCGTATTTCCAAACGGCAGACCGCCCTTAGATATTTATAATATGTTTGTAGAGATGGAAGACGATTATGGAGAGTTTATGGATGAAGAGGAATTTAAGGATTTCAAAGTAAAATATGAAGAAGCCGAAAGGGAAGCAGATGGGTATATCCAATCGAGGAAAGATTTTAAAAGAGCAGGAATAATGAATTATGACGATTTTGTCAATATGGATACAAATAATAAAGAACTTAAAAAATTAAATAATGATGTAATCTTTAAAAGGAAAGTAGATGTATTTTGGGAACTGCCTTGGAGGGAAGAGTATATACAAGTCTATGGAAATAGAGAAGATTATATGATGAGTAAGGCATCAAATGAAAAACAAGAGACAAGAATTAAGGAGATATTGGAAAAAAATTTAGAGACTTCTGTATTTACTGATGTGGTATTTTTTAATTATGATAATTTAATAAAACCCGTAGCGGCAACTATATTGCTAAGTGTAATGTTTATGATAACGCCGATATATTTAAGAGATAATAAAGACAGAATAAGCTATCTTCAATATACATCTAAAACAGGAAGAAAAATATTTAAAAAGAAGATAATTGCGGGGCTGTTGGCATCTGCTATAATTGTAACTTTACAGTTTATATGCTTTTTTAGTATATACTCTACAAATAATACATCCATGTTCTTTAATTCAAATATAAATTCAATATATAATTCCATTATTTCCTGGTATAATTTAACATTTATTCAGTATATATATCTTACGGTAATAGGAATTTATATATTATCCTTTACCTTTACACTGATATCCATGTTGGTTTCCAGTATAGGAAACAACTATATAACTTTAATCGGGATTCAATTGCCTATAGCGTTATTTGTTTTTGTAATATTATTAAATTATTTGATACATTATATGACAAGCATCTTTTATCCAAAATATTTTTTAGAATTATCTTATATTGCTTTGATGCTTATCAGCACTGTATCCATGATAGTGAGGTGGAGAAAAGAGAGAAAAACGGATATTTTATATTAGAAATAAGGTATGGGTGTAAAAACGGTTGACAATGCTTACAATAACCTGAGATAATAACATATTTCGCTTTTAGGTACATGATAACCCAACGGTTCGCATATCTGGTTTAATAACTTCTTAATTTCTATATATAGGGAATGATTTAGATTGATTATTGAATTTCCCCACTCAGGCATTGGATCTGCTTGGTTAGTGTGTATACGTTCAAGCATACATAGAAAATGTAAGGATATGTTAACAAAATAATTACTTGTATATGGTTTTGAAACTATTTTTTTCTTTACACCATCGCAAAAAGCCATGCAGGCATTCATTGCTACTGTTGAATCAATAGATGGAGTAAAATAAGAACATCTCTGCTTAATTAGGTTGAAAGCCTCATCATTTGTCATAACGGTATCTGATATTTCTGTTGTTGTTGTGAAACAATTCATATTTAAGAATGACTTTATTTTATTTAATCCTTCTTGCGTAAATACAGATTCTGCACCGATAAAAGGAACCCCGGGAATCTGAGGATTTATTCCGCCGACTATTAGTTTTACTCTTCCATGAAGATTTTGCACATATGTATTTATATCCTGATCGATTGCTAGTGCAATTATTTCAATACTAATATTTTGAGGCAATTTTTCTGCAAGTAATTGTTTTAATACAGAAGCACTTCCATATCCTGTTGTACAAACAGTAAGAATGACGTTTTTCATATCAGCCGACTTTTTACTGTTAGTTGACGGCAGACTTCCGGCCTTATTAACGGATTGTTTGAACTGATTAACAAAATATTCATAGTATGAACGATAAATTCTTTTGTAGACAGTATATAAGGAGTCCTCCGTAGAAAGTACAATTTTTGCCGCTTCTAATACTAAAATCGGGCTTACCAAGGGTATAATCTTACAAGGAATTCCCGTAGCATTAATCAAGTCATCCTCCATATTCACAAAAGATCCCATATCTACTAGAAGCAAAACACCTTTTCCTTTATTTACTTTTAAAACAAGTTTGCAAAGATCATTAAAAACGTCGGAAAAGGACTTTTGCAGTGGAGCATCGACAGCATAAACATAGTTTATGGACATTACCTCATTAACAAAGTTTGCAATACTGCTGGCAGTGGAAGTTCCATGGCCGACAACAATTAACCCGATCTCCATGGAAGAGTCCAAAGAAGAATCATGATGACTTAAAAACATAGCCCAGAATCCTAATTCGTCATCAGGAATTGACACTCCTAATTTTTGGGAAATTGGATTTTCAATTTCCTTTAAGAATTTAAATTCTCTTTCATGTACTTTGCGTATATTTTCTAAGTTGGGATTATAAATTATTTCACCGGTTTTTATTCTTTCTAAAAATTGTTGTATATGCAAAGTAAATGCTATAGACAGACTTTTAGAATATATCCTTTCAAGACGTTTAGAAGCAATTTCAAGAATTTCATCAGCTACTTCGCTGTAAATGGGAGAAATAATCGAATCTATTAACTTTGAGCCATAATCTTCAGAAACCATCATCCTCTGAATAATATTATTATGATATGAATCCAAGTCCTGAGCGACGCGCAGCTCCACTTCATTATTATTAAGATGTAAATTTCTGTAAGCTTGAATCTTTTTTTCAATAAAATAATATAAATTAATTGAGTATTTGTCTTCATCAGAAAGAGAGAGGGATTTATTGAAATTGTCGGGATAAAACATAAACCCTTCACTAAATATCTTTGAATCAAAGCGATTTTCCATATAATGTGCAGAATTTATTTGCTGGTAAACTTTCTGAGGAAGGTCGTATATATTTAGTTGTAGATGACGGAGTCTCTGGTCCGAACTTTCTGTACCAGTTATATTATTGTCATTATTAGATAAAAAACTAAGATAACTTTTTGCACAGGAAAGATTAATAATATTTCTAAGCTCCCCAATATTTCCTTTGCCAGTATAGTTAACCAGTAACTTTAAAACGTTACCAGAAACCCAGATAGGAAGATTTATTCTTTTTGCTTCCTGAACAATAAAAGAATTTACCAGTTGTAATCTTTCTTTAGGTGAACGCTCCGATAATTTTGGCACATATATATGAACCGGAATACGTCGAATAAATGTTTTCAGAAGAGATGTGGAGATATCTTCCGTAGTAGCACAAATTATCATCACATCCACATGACGATCGACAGTATCTCCTATTCTGCGAAAGGTACCCTTATCGATTAATGTAAATAACAGCTCTTGACCGGCTGAAGGAAGCCTATGCACTTCATCCAAGAAAAGTATTCCATGGTCGGCTTTCTCAACCAAGCCTTCCTTATCACTAAGGGCACCGGTGAAAGCACCCTTTGCGTATCCGAAGAGCTGTGAGAGAAGTAGCTGAGGGTTATCTGCATACTCGGCACAGCAGAAGGTTATAAAAGGAATGTTGTCGGATTTATTTTGGAAAGTTTTTTTATCCGAAATATATTGCCACATAGCCTCTGCTAAAAAATTTTTACCGACTCCCGTTTCTCCAGTGATAAGTGTGTTCAAACCGTGGGGAGGATAAGATGCAGCAGCTTTGGCCAATTGAAAAGCTGAACGGAGGCTTGGGCTGTTGTCTATTATATAATCTAAGGCATTATTGATTTTGGACTCATGAACTTTGAGTCCGGTATCACATATATCTGCCTTATTTTCCGAAGGGAAAAATTCTACAGGTTTTTTCCCTTTTTTGATTAGCTTACCTGCTGAAAAAAGTTTGTTTAAGTCTGTAGATGCATCATTTCTGTTAATTCCCAGAGCTTCTGCAGCTTCAGAAGCCGTTATTCCGGAAGAAATACCGGAATTAAATCTTCGGCTACACTCATCCTTAACATATTCTTCTATTTTTTCTACCCTTCTCATCATAAAATCACCCTTTTCACCAAAATATAACAGATAAGGTTTTCCACACTTCTTTATATTAAAGTTATTCTTTTTTCATTACGGATAGTATTTATAGATTAGCTATGATTATTATTGTTGATAAATAGGCAAAACTTATGATTTTTATTTAAATAAATTATACCATACATCATAAAGCAAGACAATAGTTATTTATGGTAAAAGGGCAAAAGAGACAATATGTAATGAAATTTGACAGGGTTATACGACACGTTTTGGCATAAATATTGCTTTATATAAAGATAGTCGTATTAATAATTTTTATTGAAGAGAGGTGAATGTTATTAATAATAGCACTGTCTAAGACTGAAAATTTTGCTGAATATATAAATCAGCGGTAAATAGTAAACATTAATATTATTAGGAGGAGTTTTAAAATGGAAGGCAAAATGAAAGTAATGGTAATGGAGGATATAGGCAAGGTAACTATCAGAAAAATGGATATTCCTAAACCGGGGCCAGGACAGGTACTTGTAAGAATACATCAGTGTAATATATGTACGACAGATTGGCAAACTTGGAAAGGACTTAGGAAATCCATGGGAAGAAAATTTCCCTGGGCACCTGGACATGAAATGGCTGGAGAAATTGTTGAATTAGGAGAAGGGGTTACAAATCCGGCATTGAAAATAGGGACTCACGTTGTATTCGGCGGACAGGGCTCCAGAGGTTGCGGAGAATGCCATTTTTGCAGGTCAGGTCATCCGGATAGGTGTATAAATAAGCCTAAGGAAGTGGAATTTGGTGGAGTAAGCGGTTCCTTTGGATTCAGCCAATATGCGGCATATGAATCAGGAAGGTTGTATCCGGTAGACTCAAGTATTTCTTATGAAGAAGCGGGTTTTGTTGAACCGATATCTACCTGTATACATGGAGCTAAACGTATAAGAATTGCCCCGGGAGATAAGGTATTGGTAATAGGAGCCGGTAATTTAGGGTTGGTAAATGCACAGGTTGCAAAAGTTTTTGGCGGAGATGTTATTGTAAGCGAGATCAGCGAAGAACGCTGTCGGCTTGCTCAGTCTATCGGTCTTAAGACTGTAAACCCAATGAAAGAAGATTTAAACTCGGCAATCAAGGGGTTCACAAAGGGTATAGGAGTGAATGTTGTAATACTTGCTGTTGCCAATACAACGGTAAATGACCAGGCTTTAAAGGTACTTGCTCCCAGAGGAAGAATTCTCTTCTTCGCATCAGGGCATCCGGTACCGGAACTTAATGTAAATGCAAATCAAATTCACTATAAAGAAATGGAACTAATAGGAACATATAACTCTGATCCGTCGGATTATCAACTTGCAGCCGAATTTTTAGGTTCGGGAGTTGTTAAAGTAGGCAAGATAATATCCCAGAAGATACCTATGGATGACTGCCAGCATGCCTTTGAGCTTGCATCTACCCCGGGGACTTATAGAGTGTCAATAACTTTAGATTAATTTAGATAAAACTAATTCATAAGTAAATAAGGAGGAAAATTGTATGTTTGTTTCAATGGATAAAATATTGAATAAAGCTGCTGCAGAAGAATATGGGGTTGTAGCACCTAATGTATATAATTTGGAGACTGTGGGGGCGGGTTTTAAAGCTGCAATAGAGCTTAAATCTCCGTTAATAATGGATGTTTACGATGCTTTAGATCTTGAGCTTATTGCAGAAGCAGCAAAGTTTTTTAGCAAGAGATATCCGGAAGTTACCGTAGCATTAAACCTCGATCACGGTAAAAGTTATGAGGTTGCGGTTAAAGCAATTAGGTATGGTTTTACCTCTGTAATGGTAGATAGATCAAGCTTGGCCTTTGAAGATAATATAAAACAGGTCAGGGAAATTGTTAAAATGGCTCATGCAATCGGTGTCTCGGTAGAATCTGAATTGGGACATGTCGGACAAGGTATAACTTACGATAATGATAGAGATAATGGTCTCACGAAAGTTTCTGAAGCCGTAGAATATATAAACAAAACAGGTGTCGACTGCCTTGCAGTTGCAGTAGGAACAGCCCACGGAAGATATGTAGGAACACCTCATCTTGATTTTGAAAGGTTAGCAGAACTTAAAGCAATATGCAAGGTGCCTCTGGTTCTTCACGGTGGCTCATCTTCAGGGGATGAAAATCTGAAAAAAGCCGTCGAGACCGGCATAACGAAAGTAAATATAGGTACGGACTTAAAAACCGCAGGAGCCTTAGGGGCTAAAGAATATCTTGAAAGAACAGAGTTTCCGAGTCTTATTGAAATGATTGATTGTGGAGTTGAGGGATATAAAGAAAAGATTAAACATTATATGGTCCTTTTCGGATGTAATAATAGGGGATAGATTTACGACTAGTCGTGGAAAATTATGCGGAGGTATTATTAAATTTTTATAAAAATAAATCCTTTAAGGCCTTATATTAAAGATGATACCGAAAGTGGAAGGGAGTGACAAATAGTGAAAAGTAATTGCCCTGACGAAATAAAGGCTGATTTACCCGGCATAATCGTTATGAGCCATGGGCCGTTAGCATTGGCATTAATTGAATCCACAAAGTTAATTGCAGGAGAATCCGAAAATTTGGCAGCTTTTTCATTGGAAGCCGGAGATACAGCTGAAAATTTCAGAAATAAATTTATTGAGACTTTGAAAAAGTTTCCCAAAGGTTCGCTTGTCCTTTTGGATATTACGGGAGGAACTCCCTTTAACCAATTAATTTTATCAATTAAACAATATGACGTAGAAGTTTTATCATTAAGCGGCGTTAATTTGCCTATGGTAATCGAGGCGGTATTTGCACGAAAGTCTATGTCAGGAAAAAAACTGCTTAAACAAATAGAAAATGCCGGAAGGGAGGGGATAAAGAATGTGACGGAATTCATAGAAGAATTTAATAAAGAAAACGAAAAAGCGTAACGGAGTCAAGTGGTAGGAATATTTTGTTAATCGTAAAGATCGTTATAACTAATATTTAATTAAATGAAAAGAATAGGAGGAAAGGATATGACAGTATTACAATCGATTTTATTGGGCGGCTGTTATTGGCTTAGTTCGATTTATCTTGGAACCATTACCGAATCTTTTTTTAGATTTCCGTTATGTAATGTTCTTTTAGTCGGATTAATCCTTGGAGATGTTCCAACGGCAATGATAATCGGAGCTACTATAATGCCTGCATATTTAGCTTTTATAAATGCGGGGAGCGTGGCACCTGCAGATCAGGCAGCAGCAGGTATTGTACCTGCGACATGTGTTATTGCCTATGGAATGAATCCCGATGTGGCAATAGCATTAGCTGTGCCTGTTTCATTGTTATTCGCACAACTTTGGACTCTTAATAAAAGTTTATATTCATTCTGGTACAGCTTTGCGGATAAATGTGCCGAAAAGCTTAATTTTAAAGGGATAACTTTAGCTCATATAGTATTCCCGGCTGTTCAGAAGATCATTACCATGTGGATACCCATGAGTTTAATTCTTTATTTCGGCGGAAGCTGGCTTTCTAATGCGGCTTCAGTACTACCGGCTACGGTGACGGCAGGATTGGGTGTGGTAAGTAAAGCAATGCCTGCAATTGGATTTGCTATGGTTATGAAAATGATAGGCCGCAGCGATTTAATGCCGTTTTTCTTTGTAGGTTTTTTCTTTGTTCAATATACTCAGGTAGGAACAATGGTAGTAGCCATAGTTGCTATATTTATCGCATATCTTGATTATCGCTATGGAACAAAGGACAATAATAATGAGGAAGGGATTTTTGACCTTCTTAAAAAGAGGAACGACGAAAGATCTGAAGAATATAAAGTGGTGACTAAGAAGGATATTACTACCTGTTATCATCGTTGGTGGATTACCGCTTTCATGTCAGACGGCTTTGAAAGGATGAAGGGGCTTTGCTTTGCATGGTCCATACTCCCTATACTTAGAAAAGTATATAAAGATAAGCCGGATGAATTACGTAAAGCTATCCAAAGACATTTGCTGTTTTACAATACAGAGGCATCTATAGGCGGCACTCTTATAGAAGGTATAGTTATTTCTATGGAGGAACAGAAGGCTAGAGGAGAAGACGTTCCTGAAGAAACAGTAATTAATGTAAAGAATGCTTTAATGGGACCCTTTGCCGGCATTGGCGATACTATTAATCTTGTTAACTTAAGACCGCTTATTTTATCGTTATTTGTTGCCTATGGCTTAAAAGGATATTGGTGGGCTGCCGTAGTTCCGATACTTATTCTTCTTGCGATTACTCAATTTGAAGGTTATAACTTGGTTCATTTGGGATATAGGCTTGGGACAAGGGCAGCAAGTAATTTGCTTCAGTCAGGACAGATACAAAAGATTATATCGTTTTTTGGCGTTTTAGGCTTATTTGCAATGGGTGGAATGTCAGCATCAATGGTTAAGGTAACACTTGGTATTATGATACCTACAGGTGGGACACCTTTGAACCTTCAGACGGGATTATTGGATGCAATATTACCCGGTATACCTGTACTTGTTGTAATCCTATTGTTGTATAAATATCTTAAAAAAGGTGGAAAGATGTTAAATGCAATGCTTGCACTATTAGTTGGTACTTTTATATTAGGTTTTCTTGGTATTCTTGTATAATCCGATAGGTTTTAGTTCGTATGTTCAGATAGATTGTTTCTAAATTTTAGAGACAATCCATCTGATACATGTAATAACGGTGAGATTATTAAAAAAATTAACGGAGCATCAAAAAGAGGTGGAATAATGAAAATAAAATTAGCATTAGGTACTAAATTGGAACAGCCTTATTATGACAGAGTAGCTGAAGTCTGTGACATTAAAAAAGTCGGAAGTTTATTGAATGAAGGATTTATAGGAGAGGAAGAGTTGATAGAACAATGCATGGGATGTGAAATCATATATATCGGTTCAGACTTGGTTACCCGCAGATGTTTAGAAAAGTGGAAAAGTGCCGGATTAAAACTTTTAGGCTGCGGTCGTGGCACTCCGGTAAATGTTGATTGTCAGGCAGCCCGGGAATTGAATATTCCGTTGGTTTATTGCCCGGGAAGAAATGCGCAGTCCGTAGCTGAATTTACAGTGGGATTGATGCTTGCCCTTGTAAGAAATATCGGAATGAGCTGTAGCAAAATAAATGATGGTACGCTTTTGGGAGACAAAGTAGAGGATATATACAGGACTGAGGGAAAAAAAGATGTCTTGTGGAAAAATGATAAAATTTTTGTAAGGGATATAATACCGTCAGGTCAGGAACTATATGGGAAAACTTTGGGAATAGTCGGTTTCGGAGCCATAGGTTCTAAAGTTGGAAAAATTGCAAAAACTTTTAATATGGATGTTAATGTCTATGATCCGTTTTGTCCGAAAAAGATCATAGAGGAGGCAGGTGTAAAACCTTGTAATTTAGAAGAATTATTGATAAATTCCGATATAATAACTATTCACCTTCCGGCAAATGACTCCACTATAGGTTTAATAGATTCTACCTGGTTTGAAAAGATGAAACCGACGTCATTTTTAATCAATACATCAAGAGCCAGTGTTATAGAACAGAAAGCATTGATCAAAGCCTTGGATAATAATCAAATAGCTGGGGCGGCTATGGATGTCATGTGGATTGAGCCTTGCCCTAAAAATCATCCTCTTTTACACAGAGATAACGTGATAATAACACCTCATATTGCCGGCTGGACATACGGCGTTTATTTATGGCAGTCCCGTATGATATGCGACGAAATTATCAGATATGCAAATAATCAGGAACCGCAGCTTGTATGGAAAAAGTAAATATATATAAAAGTGGAAAGTATTCTTAAGGAGGAATGGAACAGATGGCTGAAGTAAGTTTAGTACGTATTGATAGTAGGCTGATTCATGGGCAAGTGGTTACAATGTGGGTTAAAGTTACGGAAGCAAAAAAAATCATTATTATTGATGATAATATTGCTAAGGACCCATTGATGACTCAGATATATACTATGGCTGCCCCCCCTGGAGTCAAAGTTGAAACAATTACTGTTGATCAAGCAGTTTCTTTATGGAAAGATGACAAGTTTGGAAAAACCGGTCCGATTTTAGTTTTATTTAGCGGAGTTCCTACGGCTTATAAATCATATATTAAAGGATTTGATTACAGTAAGTTGCAAGTAGGCGGAATCGCAGGCGGTCCAGGAAGAATAGCTGTGGAAGGCACTATAGCGCTAAATGAAAGCGATGCAAAAATGCTAAACGAAATGGAGAAGAAAGGAATGGAGATAATATTTCAAATAACTACTGATACAAAGATTAAAACATGGAAAAGCATAAAGGATAAATATTTTAAGAGCATATAAGAATGTATTTATAAAAAGGAGTGTAAGTATAATGTGTAATGGAATACAAAAAGCGAAAGAAGAGATAATGTGGGGAGTAAAAATGATGGCCGAAAGGGGTTATTCCTTAGGAACTGCAGGAAATATCAGTGCAAGAGTAGAAGGAGAAAATATGTTTGTAATAACTCCTTCCTCAAGGGCATATGCAACTCTTGCTGCTGCTGATCTTTGTGTAATAGACATGGAAGGAAATATTGTTGATGGAAAATACAAACCTTCTGTGGAAGTTACTATGCATAGATATATTTTTTTAGAAAGACCGGAAGTTAATGCAATCATACATTCTCATTCAAAGTATGGTACATTAATTGGTTCCATAGAAGGTGTTAGCGAATTGCCAATTATTGATTTAGAGAGCGTAAGTTATTTGGGCGGTGAGATACCTATAGCTCCTTTTGCACCTGCCGGTTCTTTAAAGCTTGCTGAAAACATAAGAAAATCAATAGGAACAAGAGCAGGCATTATTATGGAAAACCATGGTGTCATTGGGGTAGGAATTACAATGGAAAAAGCAATGATAGTTAATGATAACATTGAAAGGACGAGTGAACAGTATTTAATACTATTGGCAACGGGGAAGAGCATTAAACCATTACCGGATAATTATGTTCAGAAAGTAAAAGAAATATCTTTAAAAAATAGAAAAGTAATATAAAAGAAAGGAAGAATAGGACAATTATGAAAGCATTGATGAGGCTAACGGAAAAAGCTTATGATATGAATGTGGTAGAGATCCCCGAACCGGTTGTTGATAAAGATAATTGGGTTAAAGTAAAGGTTGCTTATGCCGGAGTATGCGGCGGTTCGGACATTAAATTAATGAAAGTTGATGCGGTTGGAGATTCTGCTAAGCTTAAGCCGCCAGTAATCTTGGGTCATGAAGCCAGTGGAATTGTTGTGGAAGTGGGAAAAAGTGTAACTCGTACGAAGGTAGGGGATAAAGTTGTTTATGAGACAACCGTTGATAACTGTGGTGCCTGCCGTTATTGTCATTCCGGAGATTGGAATATGTGCCCTAGCAGAAAAGGGCTCGGCTCTGCTATAAACGGTAGCTTTGCAGAATATGTAATCGTGCCTGAAAGAAATATCAGATTACTCCCTGAAAATGTGTCATTAAAGGTTGGTGCCCTTGCCGAACCATTAGCTTGTGCCTACCATATTGTTTATGATAGGGGACATATTCATAGTGGCGAAAATATTGTAATCATAGGTCCTGGGATAATAGGTTTGTGTTGCTCTTTGGTAGCTTTAGCCGCCGGTGCTAAGGTGATTATGATAGGGACAAGGCATAGCAGTCATAGATTAGAAGCTGCTAAAGAATTCGGCTGTTCCGTTCTTACTAATGATATAGACAATTTAGATGAAAGAGTAAGAGAATTATGTAACGGAGATTTAGCCGATATTTCGGTAGATGCTATAGGTTCAAATCAGGCTTTTGATACGGCCTTGCACCTTGTCAGAAAAATGGGGCGTATTGTTATAGGCGGAGTGCCAAGTCTGGAGTCAAATATGTATACGGTCGATATGTCATATATTTATAAAAATCAGTTATATATTACTGCAGGCCGCAGTTCAAGGCCGTCCAGCTGGACGGGGGCACTGAATGTTCTTTCCAGGTATCCTGATAAATTTGAGAAATTGGTCAGTAAATGCTTTCCTATTGAAAAATGGCAGGAAGCTTTTGATGCTACAATAAAAAAGGACGTTCTTAAAGCAATGATAAAATTCGATATATAAGGAAGCAGAAAACGGAGGAGAGAAAAATGAGTAAGTTTAGAATAGTACCTGATATATATGAGTTTGATACGTTTAAAGAATTTACAGAGAATTTTCCTATAGATAAAGAAGATTTACTTGTTACACAAAGATTTATTTATGAACCTTTTATGAAAGGCCTCAACCTCTCTTGTAAGATAATATTCCAAGAAGAGTTCGGAAACGGTGAGCCATCGGATGTGATGGTAGATGCGATATTAAAAAAGACAAAGGGAATGAGTTATAAACGTGTTATAGCTGTAGGCGGGGGAACCGTTATAGATATATCAAAATTATTATCCCTTAAATCTTTTGAATCCGCAGAAGAAATTTTTGATGACCCGTCCAAAATTATTCGGGAAAAGGAATTAATATTGATACCGACTACATGCGGTACAGGAAGCGAAGTTACAAGGTCGGCGATAATCACATCAGTACAGAGAAAAACAAAGGTTAGAATGGCTTATGACGCTTATTTTGCTGATGCCGCGGTACTCATACCTCAGCTGATATCAACTTTGCCCTATAGATTTTTTGCTTACAGTTCTATTGATGCTTTAATCCATGGTGTAGAATCATTTTTATCACCCAATGCTACTCCTTATACGGATATTTTTGCAATGGCTGCCATTAGAACAATAGTAAAAAGTTTTCTTGTAATAGCCAATGAAGGGCAGGAAAAGAGAAAAGATATTGAAAAAGATGTTTTGTTGGCAAGCAATTATGCGGGAATTTCTTTTGGCAATGCAGGTTGCGGTGCGGTACACGCCCTTGCATTTCCGCTGAGCGGAAGATATCATGTGGCACATGGAGAAAGTAATTATCAATTTTTCTGTGAAGTTTTAAGAAAATATTATTCCAAGAATCCTGAGGGGAAGATAAAAAATTTGTGTAAATGTTTGACTGAAATTTTAAATTGTAATACTGATAATGTTATTGATGAATTAAGCAATTTACTGAATAAAATCTGGCCGGTAAAAAAACTGAGGGATTTTGGAATGCGTGAGAATGAAATAAAGGAGTTCGCGGAAGAAGTATACAATGAATTGCAGTCTGTTTTAGCTACAAGTTATATACCGTTGGCTAAAGAAGAATTAGAAGAAATTAATAGAAATCTATATTAGGCATGAATATATAATATTTCCTATGACGATAAGGGATTATTTATAAAGATGGGAGAGAAAAATATGGATTTAGGTCATAGAGGAAAAACGGTAATAGTTACCGGAGGGTCTAAAGGCATAGGATCAGGGATTAGTGAGGTATTCGCTAAAGAAGGTGCAAATCTTGTTATAAACTATCATAGTGATTCCGTAAGCAGTGAAGCCTTTTCTAAAGAACTGATGGACAAATATGGCTGTAAGGCTATATGTGCGCAAGGTGATGTAGGAAACGAAGCAGATGTTAAGAGTATCTTTGATGCCGCGGAAGAATACTTTGATAGGGTGGACATACTTATAAATAACGCTGGCAAGGTATATACGAATAAGGTTACGGATATCAGTTTGGAGGAATGGAACAAATGCTTAAAAGATAATTTGACAGGACAATTTTTGATGTCAAGGGAATTTGCCCGCCGAGTTGTTCTCAAAAAGCAGAAAGGATGGATTGTTAATGTTGTTTCAAAAGCCGCTATGATGTCAACTACAAAAGGCCGTCTTGCTTATGTAAGCAATAAGGCAGGCGAGTGGGGCTTGACTCACGCATTGGCCGTGGAATTAACGGAGTATGGAATTCGTGTAAACGGAGTAATGCCGGGGCATGTTATGAATTCAAGATTGGTTAAAGAAATGGAAAATAACCCGGAAGGATTTAAACAGCGTATTAACCGTTCACCCATTAAACGTGTGGGCGAGCCCTGGGAAATTGGAAATATGGTAGCTTTTTTGGCAAGCGAACAGTGTGCCCTTGCGGTCGGTTCTGTGGTTGATGTAACGGGAGGATTGCTATTGGGTTTTTAAGATTATAATGGATATATTATGGTTAATGGGAATGATGAAGCAGTGTAAAAAAGCATATTTTTGTAAGAAGAAATTCTCTTTTTTGGCGAAAATCACAATAAGATTTAAGTCAGAAAGGAGAATTTTTTATGCCAATATTTTATTTTGGATTTTGAAAAATATTGGCATATTTATGAGAAATAAGAAGGAATATATGGGATGATGTAGAATATTTATAATATGTTGTTATTTATGCAAATTTAAGAATATAGATTTTAGAGGTTATAGATATTCAAATAAATGTAAAAAATCATAATTTTCAGTGAAAACTTTATGCAAAAATAAAAATTCAGAATATATTAAGAAAGTATTTACCAGAAATTCTAATATAGTTCTATTAACTAAATTCAGATAAAAATACAAATTTACATTCTATTATTAGTTCTATTAATATATTTACTATATTTATTAATATAGCATAATTATTTAAAAAGGTAAATGTTAAAAATATGATAAGTTGTTTCAGTTGTAAAACCATATGTGCACAGAATATTTTTACTATCTAAGTAAACTAAATTTTTGAGCAGTTAAATGTTTGATTTGTAAAATCTAAATGATAAGTTGTATAATGAATTGCCCAAATAAATAAAAAAAAGACCCATAGAGGTTAGAAACCAGTTATAATGAAGTTGAGAACACAACACAATGACTGGAGGAAACCACTATGGATCAAAATAATAGTACCACAAATAAAAGAAGATGGAAACAGATTTTGGAAAAAGAAAGATATCAAATTGAATCCCTATTAAAAGCGGGGTTAACCCCACTTTTAATAGGGATTCAGATGGATCGTGACAGCAGAAGTATAGAATGGGAAATAAAAAGAGAAAGTAATAGTAGCCTGACAAAAGAGATTAGGTATTGTGCAGATGTAGGACAGCGTGTTCACGAGGAATGTGCAGCTAATAAAGGAAGATGTCTTAAAATAGGAAAAGATCACAAATTAGTTAGCCACATAGAGAAAAAGATTAAAGATGAGAAATATTCTCCGGACGCTGTAATAGGAGAAATAAAAGAAAAAGGTTTTGTATTTGAAAGTTACATTTGTACAAAGACGCTATATAATTATATAGACAAAGGATTGTTTCTAAAATATTAGTAATAAGGATTTACCGGTAAAGAAAAATGGTAAAAAGCGAGAATATAAGCGAGTGAGAAAAGCAGCCCTTAATAATCTGAAAGGAAGAAGTATAGAACAACGTCCGGAAGAAGTAAAAAAAAGGGACGAATACGGGAACTGGGAGATGGATAGCGTTGTAGGCAGTGGTAAAGCATGTTTGTTGGTATTAACAGAAAGAAAAACCCGTCAGGAAAAGATATTTAAAATGAATAATAAAACTCAGGAAGAAGTGAAGAAAGTAATAGATAGAATAGAGAGAGAATATAAAGATGAATTCAGTAATATTTTTAAAAGCATAACGATGGATAACGGAGGAGAATTTCTAAATAAAGATGGAATAGAAAGAACATGCCTTAAGGATGGGAAAAGACGAACGACATGTTACTATGCACACCCATACAGCGCATGGGAACGAGGATCAAACGAAGTGGCCAACAAACTGATCAGGCGATTTGTTCCTAAAGGAACAAATATAGATAAACTAAAAGAATCAGAGATAAAAAGGATAGAAAATTGGATCAATAACTATCCTAGACGTATGTTTGGATATAAAAGTGCGAATCAAATGGTAATTTAATATAACTGGCAAAATTTTACTGGGCAATTAAACTTGCAATTTATATTGTAAAATCTAAATTTAAAAAATTGTTGACATATACAAATTTATATTGTATATTTAAGATATTAAGATAAAATTACAATGGATAAAAGGAGGTGAATTAATATGAGAATTATTGTAGAATTTTTGTTAGAAAAAGGCAGCATTGACAAAGATAAAAACAGAATATTTATCTCTATTATTAAAAGTAACTTAGAAAGTTATAATAAAAATTATTACAAAAAATTGTTTGAAAGTGGAACTGCAAGAAAATCATATTGTTTTGCATTATATATGAAAGATGCTGAATTTACAAGGGACAAAATTATAATACCAAGTAAAAAAATAATTTTTAAGTTTTCGACGTCAAATTTAGAGGATTCTATACATTTTTATAATGCTTTTTTGCAGAATGTTAAGAGAACTTATAAGATCAAGGAAAACGTTTTAAAACTCAATAAAATAAATATAATGAGAGAAAAGAAAATATATGATAATCAGGCGTCGTTTACTTCTTTATCTCCCGTTGTAGTTAGAGAACACAATGGAGATAATAAAAAAACCTGGTATTTTTCTTTGAATGATGAGAATGGAAGAATATTATTTTTGAACAATTTGAGGATTCAACTGTTAGAAGAATTTGGACAAGATCGTATTCTTGATGTTGAAGAGACAAAAGTTGAAGTTTTAAGCAATAAGAATGTAAAAGTTAAAAATTATGGAATTGAAGTTTTAGGCAATTTATGCAAAATAAATATATATGCCAAACCATACATATTAGATTATATGTATAAAAGTGGAGTGGGAGGGCTTAAAAGTTCCGGGTTTGGAATGTTAGATTTATTATAGGAGGTGATAGATTGAGTGGGAAAATTAGATTTTACCTGGATGACTGGTTGTTTAACAGTGGATTAGTTGGTTTTTATAATATATTAAAAAAATCTGAAGATTCAGTTGTAGTTGGCAAAGATTATTTGGAATTTGAAATTGAAGTATTAGAAAATTTTGAGGAAAAGTATTTTAATTATTTTATCTCTACTTATGAGAAAAATCTGACTTGGTATAAAATCATTTCTTTTGAAAATACAATTAAATATTATGAGGAGAAACAATTTGAAGGATTTGATGACAAAGCACTTAAAACCTTAAATAAATACATCTCTGATGTTGCCAAAAAATTCATAAAGAGTAACAGCTATTTGGCTGCTTTTGAATTTCTGGGAACGAAGGAAGAAATGTTATCTTTGGAAAAGCAGCTTACACCATTGAAGGTAAAAAAAAACCAAGACTTAAAGGATATTATTCCGGATGTGAGAAATACTTTTGATGTTTTGAAGGAAATTATTAATTATTTAAATAGAAGAGATGTCAAAAAATATGTGGCAGCAAAGAATGTAATATATTCCATTATTAACAAGGCATGGAATGGTATATGTTTTTTAAATCCTCAGACAAAAGAAAAGGATATGTACAAGGATTATAAAGAATATTTTGTAAAGCCCGCAATGGATTATTTTAATGAAGACAAGTCAAAGTACAAATATGATTGCTTTACATGCGATGAAAAAATAAAGGATATGACAAATGACCTTGGCTTTTTAAATGCTATTGGGTTTGATGTGAAGCGAAAGGCATCTCATGTTTGGAATTTCAACAATGATATATCTGTATGCCCTTTGTGCAAATTAATATATTCTTGTGTACCGGCGGGTTTTTCTTATGCTATTGATAGCGGAATATATGTAAATGACAACTTTTCTATGTCAAATGCAATTGGTATTAATAGTAAAATTAAAACGGAAGTTTTGGAGACAACGGATACTAACAGATCATTAACATACAGGGCATTGGTTGAGTCTATAAAGGAACAATTTACAGAAAGCACTAAATATGAATTGGCAGATGTGCAAGTAGTCAGGTATGTGAACGAAAAATATAGATTTAACATTTTGACAAAAAATATATTGGAATTAATTTATAAGTGCAAAACTGAACTGAATAATTTAATATCAAGCGGATATAAGGAAATCAACACATATTTTAATATTTATGATATAGTATTGGACAGTTTATTTAACAGCCAGAATTTGTACTTATTAATGCATAAGATGCTTCTGTACAAATTGACGGATTATAACAATTGTTATTTTTATGGGAAACAAATAAATAGCGTAATGAAGATTAACTATAATTTTATGAGGAGGTTAGGATACATGGAAAAAGTAAAAAACTATATTGTAGATAAAGGCAGAGATGAAGGAAAAAATTTGCGTTTAGGTTATGGGAAAAATACAGATAAACTAAGCGGTATATCATATAGACTTTTAAATGCCTTGAAGGTAAATGATGTAGACATGTTTATGGATACAGTACTTAATTGTTATTTATATGTTAAAAAATCGGTTCCTCCAATATTATTGGAAGTTTTAAAAGATGAGGATGCTTTTAAAACAGTAGGTTATGCTTTTACCAGCGGATTAATAGAAGGTCAAGATAATATAAAAAATATGGAGGTAGGAAAAGATGATAAATAATTTAAAACCGAAGGGTTTAGCTATTTCTATGATTATTGAGGCGGAGAGTGCAAATTATGGTGAAGGGGTTGGAAATGTTGCTTCACTGAAGAAAATGTCAAGAGGAAAAGGTAACCAGTATACTTATATTTCTAGACAAGCACTGAGATATAACATTGGAGAACAATTGGGGGAAAAATATGCACCTGTTAAAGCCGAAGGTAGTGGAGAGAAAAAGGTAATTCAATTTGATGAAAGTGCAACTATTGATGAATATCCAGAAATAGATTTTTTTGGATACTTAAAGACTGAAAAAGGTACCGGAGGAAAAAAACGTTCAGCGAAGATCAGAATATCAAATGCGATTTCTCTTGAAACTTTTAAAGGCGATTTGGATTTTTTAACCAACAAAGGATTGGCAGATAGACTTAAAGATGATATGAATATTGCTCAGGCAGAAATACACAGGTCTTATTACCGTTATACGATTGTTGCTGATTTGGATCAGATAGGAATTGATGAAGAATATAGTATAGAATTACCGAATAGTGAAAAGACAAGGAGGGTTAAAAAACTTCTGGATACCGTGGCTTTTTTGTATAGAGATATAAGGGGTAGAAGAGAAGATTTAAAACCTTTATTTGCTATAGGAGGAGTATATGATATTAAAAATCCTGTTTTTCAAAATGTAGTCGATATTAAAGACAACAGAATTTTAGTGAACCAAATACAAGGAGTCCTATATGATAATATAGCAAAAGATACTTATTGTGGATTAGTAGAGGGAAAGTTTGACAATGACAATGAAATAAAATCAAAACTTAAATCTTTATCAATGCCTGAGTTTTTTAATAAACTTAAAGCAAAGGTAGATGATTACTATGAAGGGAATTAGAATTAAATTACAGCAGGATATGGTGAATTATAAAAAACCTAACAGTTTTCAGTTAAAAGAAACTTATCCTTTGCCGCCTTATTCTACAATAATAGGTATGGTTCATGAGCTATGTGGCTTTAAAGAGTATAATGATATGAGAATAAGTGTGGTAGGGAAGTATAATTCTAAAGTTAATGATCTCTATACGAGATATGAATTTAGTAACGGCATAAAGTATGAAAATGGCAGGCATCAGTTAAAGGCCGGAGAATATGGCATAAGTAGAGGCATTTCTACTGTTGAACTATTGGTTGATGTAGAACTCATAATACATATTATACCGGTAGATCAAAGTCTTGTTGAAAAAATAGAAAAAGCTTTTTTGTTTCCTATAGAATATCCTTCTCTAGGTAGAAGAGAAGATATAGCTATAATCAACGAGGTTAAAGTTGTAGATATAATAGAAGATAAAATAAAAAAAACAGTTCGTATGAATGAAGATTACAGTGCGTATATACCAATAGAAGAATTAGAAAAAATAAAATTTAAAAATAGAGAAGAAGGTGTGAGTATATCAGGTACAAGATACAAAATAAATAAGAATTATGAATTAGTTAATTTAGGTACTCTCAACAAACCTAAAATTATTAGAAGATGGAATAAAATAGATGTTATATATGGAGGGAATATATCTGCTTTAGGAGATGAAATTCTTACAATGGACGAAGACGGGAACGTATTATTTGCTATCTGATGGGAGGAATATCTATGAAAGAATTTTTGGCAAAGACTAATCCCAAAGAAACTATACAGGAACATACTGATCAATTGCTGAAAAACTATAATTTACTAAAGTCAGCATATCCTAATCTAAATGTAGATTGGGATATGCTGTATATGGCATGTGTATATCATGATTTGGGCAAGATCAACAGAAAATTTCAAAATAGGTTAAAGCATGGGAAAAGAGATGATTCAGAAATACCTCATGGCATATTGAGTCTGGCTTTTATAAATTATGAAGAGCTCGAGAACAATGGATATAGTGAAGAAGATATATCAGTATTATTTCATACAGTAGGCTATCATCACGACAGAAAACTTGATTTTAGTCTTAAAGATGTTGATGATGAAATTGAGTTGATGCAAAATGAGATTGATGATTTTAAGTATGATAAATTTAAAGAAGTGATATTGAATAATACTATAGAAGAAGAGTTCTTTATTTTAAAAGATAGGATATATAGAAGGAATGGAGAAGAAAAATTTTTTAAGTATATTATGCTTAAAGGATTGCTAAATAGAATTGATTATGCCGCCAGTGCCCATCTACCTGTGGAAAATGAAAATAATTTCTTATTAGAAGGGATGGAAAACCTATTAAATAATTGGAAAAGAGAAAATCCAAACTCTGAATGGAATAAATTACAAAAATTTATGATTGAAAATAGGAATAGAAATACTATTGTAGCAGCGCAAACGGGAATGGGTAAGACGGAAGCAGGTTTATTGTGGATTGGAAACAATAAAGGTTTTTTTACACTGCCGATTAAAACAGCAATAAACTCTATATATAAAAGGATTATAGAAAATATTGTGACCGATAATTTTAGCAATAAGGTAGGTCTTCTGCATTCTGATATAATGAGCGTATATCTTAATACCCAAAGAGAAGAAGTAGTAGAAATAGATATACAAGAATATTTCAATAAAACGAAGCAATTATCTTTGCCTTTGACTATATGTACTATTGATCAAACCTTTGATTTTGTTTACAGGTATAAAGGCTTTGAGCCTAAGTTGGCAACTCTGTCATATTCTAAAGTTGTTATAGACGAAATACAGATGTATTCTCCTTTGCTTTTATCATATTTGATAGTTGGTATAAAATATATAACTCAGATAGGTGGTAAATTTTCTATTTTAACAGCTACACTTCCTAAATTTATAGTTGAAATTTTAAAAGATGAAAAAATAGAATTTGTATATCCAAAAGAAGGACCTTTCATAGATACCACAATGAATAGACATAGAATAAAAGTTATACAAGAAGATATTAATTCTGAGTATATAAAAAAACTGTATAATAAAAATAAAGTATTGGTTATATGTAATACGGTGAAAAAGGCACAGGAAATATATATTAATCTTAAGAAAGACAAAGTTCAAAATATAAACCTTTTACATGCGAGATTTATATTAAGTGATAGAAAAGATAAAGAGAAAGAGATAACAGATCTTGGGAAAAAAGAATCTAAAAATTATGGCATATGGATTTCGACTCAAATTGTTGAAGCCTCTTTGGATATTGATTTTGATTTATTGATTACGGAATTATCTGATTTGGCTGGACTATTCCAAAGAATGGGAAGATGTTACAGAAATCGTGAACTTGATAATGATGAATTTAATTGTCATGTTTTTATAGGTACTGATGATAAAAAATGCAGTGGTGTAGGTAGGATTATAGATAAAGACATATTCAATTTGTCAAGAAAATATATCATAAATAAAAAGGGAATATTTACTGAACAGGAAAAAATGGATATGGTAGATGAAGTATATTCAATGGATAAATTAAAAGATACTGATTATTATAAAGAACTTTGTAAAAATATAGATTACTTACAAAGTATAGAGGATTTTGAAAAGGAGAAATCAGAAGTACAAAAAAAATTTAGAAACATTGACAGTGAAACGGTTATTCCATTAAAAGTTTATGAAGAAAATATAGATATAATCAATGAATGTATTACAATTGTTAACCAAAAATTTGATGAATGTATGAATGAAAGAGAAAAAAAAGACTTGAAACTCAGGAAGATAAGTTCAAAAGATAGACTTATGGGTTTCACCGTTAATATCAGGGGTGAAGAAGTGAAGGATTATAAAGAAAAAGAGTTAAGAATAAACAAATATGAAAGTATACCCATAGTAAGATGCAAATATGACAATGAAATTGGTGTTTTATTTTCAAATGAAGACAAAAATAAAAATATTAGATCCACCAATATGTTTTAAGAGGGTGTATTATGAAAAATATAACCGGTGTAATGGTATATTATTATTTTGTTTGCAAAAGGAAATTATGGTATTTCAACAAAGAAATTAATATGGAATTTAACAGTGAGCTTGTTGGCATGGGCAAGTTAATTGATGAAAATTCTTACGGGCGAGAAAAAAAGAGTATTTTGATAGATGAAACTATTAATATAGATTTTTTAAAGGATTGGAAAATTATACACGAAATTAAAAAATCTAAGAAGATTGATATTGCTTCAAAGTGGCAGCTAAAATACTATATTTGGATACTGAGAAATAAAGGTGTAGATATTGAAAAGGGGGTTTTGGATTATCCGCTCTTAAGGAAAAGAGAAGATATTTTTTTAACAAAAAAAGAGGAAGAGGGGTTGTTGCATGTACTTGATGATATTCAAAATATTATTGCAATGGGCTTACCTCCGGAGATAATTAATAAAAAAACATGTAAAAAGTGTGCTTATTATGAGATTTGTTTTATATAAGGAGGTGCAGCGTGAAATTGGGAGAGACATTTTATATTATAAATAACGGAGATCTAAGGAGAAAAGATAATAATATAATCATTACTGGTACGAATGGTGAGTCTAAAAATTTAAAGGTAGAAGTTGCAGATGAAATTTATATATTTGGAGAAGTAAATTTAAATACAAAAGTATTAAATTTTCTATCTCAAAATAGGATTATTCTACATGTTTTCAATTATTATGGTTTTTATAGTGGAAGTTATTATCCTCGAGAGACAAATGTAAGCGGATATTTGTTAGTTAATCAGGTTAGGCATTATGATAACTATGAAAAAAGGATTGTAATTGCAAGGAAAATTTTAAATGCTTCTGCTCATAATATTTATAGAAATTTAAGATATTATAATGGAAGAGGTGTTGAATTAGAACAATTTATGAGTCAAATTGAATTATTGGCAAATACAATAGATGATGGAAATAGCATAGAAGAAATAATGGGAATCGAAGGAAATATAAGAAAAATATATTATTCATCATGGAATAATATTATAAAACAGAATGTTAAATTTGACAAAAGAGTTAAAAGGCCTCCTGATAATATGGTCAATTCTTTAATTTCATTTATTAATAGTTTAGTTTATACCACAACGTTGAGTGAGATTTACAAAACACAACTGAACCCAACAATTAGTTATTTACATCAACCTGGGACGAGAAGGTTTTCTTTATCTTTAGACTTGTCTGAAATATTCAAACCGCTTATTGCTGATAGAATGATATTTTCAATGCTTAACAAAAATCAAATTACAGAAAATGATTTTGATAAGGACTCAAATTTTTTATATTTAAGAGAAAATGCTAAAAGAAAAATTTTGGCAGAATATGATAACCGATTGAAAAATACTATATTTCATAAAGAATTGGGGAGAGATGTATCTTACCAATATCTAATAAGACTTGAATGCTATAAATTAATTAAGCATCTTATTGGGGAAAAAGAATATGAAGCCTTCAAAATGTGGTGGTGATAAATTTGTATGTAATACTTGTATATGATATAGTTATGGATAAAAAAGGTGCTAAAGTTTCAAAAAATATATTTAAAATATGTAAAAAATATCTTACTCACATCCAAAAATCTGTATTTGAAGGAAACTTAACTGAATTAAATTGTATGAAATTAAGGATGGAGTTAAATGAATATATTAGAAATGATAAAGATTCAGTACTCTTGTTTAAAAGCAGAGATGAGAAATGGTTGCAAAAAGAATTTTTAGGAATTGTTGATGATAAAACGTCTAATTTTTTCTAAGTGCTTGTCGATGTGTAGTAGCGCAAAAAACATAGAGTATTGACAAACCTGTAAGTTTCAATATATAAGTTAGTATATTTTTTTATTTTGATGCTGTTATATATATTAATTTTATAAATATTATATTATCGACAAAATATAGAGCACAAATTGGGTAATATCAATAACTAATAACAAACGGGTTTTAATAGAACTACAGTAGAATGTAAATATAGGTGAAAGAGGAGATGTGACATTAGGAGGAATAGTTTTAATAGAACTACAGTAGAATGTAAATGAGTTTTCCACATATTGAGCATGTTTCCGTTCCCCAGTTTTAATAGAACTACAGTAGAATGTAAATATGATGATGTAATAAAGAAATTCTTTTCTAAATCAGTTTTAATAGAACTACAGTAGAATGTAAATTTTCTCTCTCCCTCCATCCGAATTTGCTCAAATCTGGTTTTAATAGAACTACAGTAGAATGTAAATATAAATATCTATAGAAGTTCTATAGAGGTAATTTTTAGTTTTAATAGAACTACAGTAGAATGTAAATACCCTAAAATTTTACAATTAAAAGCGAGGTGGTATAGTTTTAATAGAACTACAGTAGAATGTAAATCAGCTTGAAAGGAGTGTCAATATACAATGCTAAATTGTTTTAATAGAACTACAGTAGAATGTAAATATCCCCATTACTGTTACATTGTATTTTTCTTCTATTGTTTTAATAGAACTACAGTAGAATGTAAATTTTGTCAATCGTGATGTAATTTTTTTATGTATATTAGTTTTAATAGAACTACAGTAGAATGTAAATATTCTCGTACTCCGTGGTTTCTTTTGGAGTATATGCGTTTTAATAGAACTACAGTAGAATGTAAATAGCAATTTTGCCCTTCCGACTGCCCCGTTTCTGTTTTGTTTTAATAGAACTACAGTAGAATGTAAATAGAGCAAATACCTCTTTCTACTGCCAACGTAATTGAGTTTTAATAGAACTACAGTAGAATGTAAATTATGATGGACAGGCTATTGTAAAGGGGGTGAGATAAGTTTTAATAGAACTACAGTAGAATGTAAATTATTTACGACCTGGTTATCACAGATAGCAAATTCTTGTTTTAATAGAACTACAGTAGAATGTAAATATACTTTTTTTAGCGGAAAGCGTGGAGAAGGTATACGTTTTAATAGAACTACAGTAGAATGTAAATTTTGCAAGCTCTATTTTATCAAGCCTTTCCGAATGAGTTTTAATAGAACTACAGTAGAATGTAAATTTCAGGGAGGTAATGTTAGTTGTAGCAAGAAAAAAGTTTTAATAGAACTACAGTAGAATGTAAATATCTATGAATACATCCCAATCAATCTTAGTTACATCGTTTTAATAGAACTACAGTAGAATGTAAATTTGCTGAAAAAGAAAATGGAGAGAGAAATAGAGGAAGTTTTAATAGAACTACAGTAGAATGTAAATTAAAAGCTATCGAGCATTCCCCTTAAACCGTTGTTGGTTTTAATAGAACTACAGTAGAATGTAAATCCTACTTTTATAGGCCAAGGGGGAATAATCCCCCTCGTTTTAATAGAACTACAGTAGAATGTAAATCCATAACAATATTTCAGCTGTGTGATGATATTATCTGTTTTAATAGAACTACAGTAGAATGTAAATAAAGGAAATTGGTATTGGTATATCTTTCCTGATGGGCGTTTTAATAGAACTACAGTAGAATGTAAATGAAAAATATAAAGAAATAAAAGAAACAAGGTTAAAAGTTTTAATAGAACTACAGTAGAATGTAAATGAATGTAAACAAGCATCTTGTAAATATATTTTATTGTTTTAATAGAACTACAGTAGAATGTAAATTCTATAATCTGTATTTCTTCCTCTACAACATAAACACGTTTTAATAGAACTACAGTAGAATGTAAATTAAGAATGCCAAGACGTTTATCTGTGCTTTAATCCTGTTTTAATAGAACTACAGTAGAATGTAAATTTGCTGCAATAAATTATTTACTCCTCTGCTGTATACGTTTTAATAGAACTACAGTAGAATGTAAATTTTGTATAAAAGGGGAATAAGAGAATATTCATAAGTGTTTTAATAGAACTACAGTAGAATGTAAATTACATACGCATTACCATAGTGATTCCTGTTTTGCTCAGTTTTAATAGAACTACAGTAGAATGTAAATGTATCCTGGACAGGGATGCTGGAAAATTACAAAGGTGTTTTAATAGAACTACAGTAGAATGTAAATACAAATGAAAAAGGAAAAAGATTTCTATATAGAAAAGTTTTAATAGAACTACAGTAGAATGTAAATCTAATAATTAATACTTCACTCATTTTTATTCCTCCTGTTTTAATAGAACTACAGTAGAATGTAAATGGAAATGGGAGATAATGACGCAAAGGTGATAGACTTGTTTTAATAGAACTACAGTAGAATGTAAATGGACGGGAAGGATACGATTATATAAGGAATTATCCTGGTTTTAATAGAACTACAGTAGAATGTAAATTGAATTGGCGGCAGAAGTAGCAGGGCTTGCAAGGAAGTTTTAATAGAACTACAGTAGAATGTAAATAATAATAATGAAAACAAGTGAATTGTAAAACATATGGTTTTAATAGAACTACAGTAGAATGTAAATTTCTTTTTTAAAACTGCTATGACAGTTTCTACATCGTTTTAATAGAACTACAGTAGAATGTAAATATGCAAATTATCAAGTTTGTATGATGAATGGTGACCAGTTTTAATAGAACTACAGTAGAATGTAAATGATCTCTATGCGAATATAGAGATTTTGGATAAAAAGGTTTTAATAGAACTACAGTAGAATGTAAATTGCTTACGAAAGGATATCCGGAATTTAACCGGATAGGTTTTAATAGAACTACAGTAGAATGTAAATAAAGTTATATCAGGATTGTTTATATTTGTTTCATTCAGTTTTAATAGAACTACAGTAGAATGTAAATTAAACCAAAGCCGCCTATCGATTTGATAAACGGCTTCGTTTTAATAGAACTACAGTAGAATGTAAATGTATCTCTATCAACCTTGTAAAGCCTATCTACACTCGTTTTAATAGAACTACAGTAGAATGTAAATACGGTGAAGATGTAGAAGTAGATATAAACTCCGGCGGTTTTAATAGAACTACAGTAGAATGTAAATTGAAAGCATTGCAAATACTAATATATACGGCATGGCGTTTTAATAGAACTACAGTAGAATGTAAATCTTGTTTGCACTTGCAAAGATACACAAGATTTATTGTGTTTTAATAGAACTACAGTAGAATGTAAATGAATTTTTGCAAGAAATGTATGAGCAACGTGGTACAGTTTTAATAGAACTACAGTAGAATGTAAATTACAATAGCAGAGCAATTCTCTATTCAAGCCTTTCAGTTTTAATAGAACTACAGTAGAATGTAAATTGATGACTACAATACTTCCCAATTGCAAAAGCAAATGTTTTAATAGAACTACAGTAGAATGTAAATGCAGGAAAGAAGAGAAAAAGAGAATGCAGAGGCAGCGTTTTAATAGAACTACAGTAGAATGTAAATTTCTTTATTACAAATTCTATTAGATGATTTATGAATGTTTTAATAGAACTACAGTAGAATGTAAATTTATCTAACCGCTTGCCTCTAAACTTAATTTCTCTCAGTTTTAATAGAACTACAGTAGAATGTAAATATTCAACCGCCTGGTAGTATTTCAATTCTGGCTTAGTTTTAATAGAACTACAGTAGAATGTAAATTAGCAAATCTAACCTTAATGGCGAAGGTAGGAATTTGTTTTAATAGAACTACAGTAGAATGTAAATTTAGGAATGTCGGAATATATGACAAGTAATACTCGGTTTTAATAGAACTACAGTAGAATGTAAATGCAAAGAACGCCGGTATTCCTGCAAAGAAGGATTTTAGTTTTAATAGAACTACAGTAGAATGTAAATTATACAAAAATATGTTCAAAGGTGGATAACAAACGATGTTTTAATAGAACTACAGTAGAATGTAAATACCTAAATGAACAGGATTTAATAGATAGCTGGAGCGGTTTTAATAGAACTACAGTAGAATGTAAATATATTAAACAATTATAAACTTAATATAATTAATGCAGGTTTTAATAGAACTACAGTTGTTTATGCTAATCTAAAAATAGGTCAGCTGGCTCATTGAAAATTAGGTCACTTTCTTAAGAAAATATGGTATCCTTTCAGTATAAACTGGGAGGAGGAAGAGAAGGAAGTGATAAAATTGAATCAAAAACAAAAAATCATACTTAAACATATTGACGGTATGAGCAATCGAAGCATTGCCAGTGAGCTTCACATGAGCAAGGATACTGTAAATAAATATGTAAATGAGTATGAAAATCAAAAGCAAGAACTTTTAGCAAAAAATCCTGAAACAGATACAAAAGAATTAATTCAAGCAATTGTTGAAAAACCAAAATACAATTCTGAAAACAGAGGGCCAAACAAGGTAACATCTGAGATGATTGAAGTAATTGAAGAATGCTTAAAGGTTAATGAATGGAAGCGTGCTAACGGTATGTCAAAGCAGCAAATGAGAAAAATTGATATTCATGAATACTTGTTAAAGAAAAATTTTAATATTAGTTATTCATCAGTTAAAAGATTAGTTAAAACAATCGAGGATAGGCATCGTGAAGCTTTCATAAGACAAGAATATGTTCTTGGAGATGTATGTGAATTTGACTGGGGTACGGCAAAATTAGATATAGGGGGAGAAGGATATAAAGCTTATCAAATGGCAGTTTTTACTCCTGCTAAAAGCGGAATCAGATATTCAATGCTTTTTAAATCTCAAGATACTCCAGCATTTCAACAATCACATGCAGAATTTTTCTCATTTTGCAAAGGTAATTTTAGAACAATGGTCTATGATAATATGAGGGTTGCAGTTAAGAAATTTGTTGGATTGTTCGAAAAAGAGCCAACAAAAGCATTGACAGAATTATCAATATACTATGGATTCAACTTTAGGTTCACGAATATTGCAAAAGGCAATGAAAAGGGCCACGTTGAGAGAAGTGTAGAATATGTTAGAAGAAAAGTATTCAGTGAGCCGGGTAATGACAAATTCGACACTCTTGCAGAAGCAAACAAGTTTCTTTTTGAAGAATGTATGAAGCTTAATAATAAAGAAACATCTAACGGATTGGTGCCGATGGAAATCTTTAAAGAAGAGCAAAAACACTTGTTTCCTAACTTACCTAAGTTTGAAAGCAGTATTTATTCAGAAAACCGTGTTGACAAATATTCGACCGTAACGGTAAGTCAAAATCATTATTCTGTGCCGGATACATTAGTTGGTAAAATGGTAAAAGTGAAGATGTTTACAGATAAGATAATTATCTACTACGATAACAGCATTGTAGCTAAACATGACCGCAGTTTTAAACTGCATGACTGGAAAATTGAGATTCATCATTATCTTAGAACTCTACATAAAAAACCAGGTGCCC
>ENA-UOOK01000403-UOOK01000403.1-fermentation-metagenome-genome-assembly--contig:-NODE-403-length-56411-cov-5.650028_pt1 | contig 56411 bp, 49 predicted proteins | sample MGYA00245777_ERZ724023 | MGnify/ENA primary metagenome ERZ724023 (study PRJEB28704, sample SAMN03018312) | fermentation metagenome | biome: anthropogenic terrestrial biome; feature: soil; material... | reverse complement strand
GAATGGTGAACAAACCGGTACGGTTGCCCCCCAGAATATCGGTAAATATCTGATCACCCACCACCGCGGTCTGGTCGGCCCGTACGCCCATTACTTCTATGGCCCGGCGAAAGGCCCCCCGGCGGGGTTTAGCCGCCCGATGTATAAAAGGAATACCTAATCGATCTGCCACCAGCTTGATCCTTTGCTCGGCGTTATTGGACAAGATACAGGCCCGGAATCCTTCCGCTTTGATGCGCATGAACCACTCCTCCACCTCGCTGCGCAATTCATGACTGTTCCATTCGGTTATAGTATTGTCCAAGTCAACGATAAAGGCTTCAAAATCGCGGGCTTTTATAGAAATCTTATATTCCTTGTTTTGGGCTAAACCGTTAAGTAACATATTAGTTGAGTTTCCTTCTATCCACTCACTTCTTTGAACACCATCTATGTTAATATTAAAATCTTTAACACCGCTCAGATGTAAAAAATCATGGTAAACAGTACCATTATCTTGAGGTGTATCCCAGTGTATTTGAATATTATCAAGTTTGGTATAGGTTTTTTCTTCTTTTTGATAAATCCCGTCCCCCTGTGAAAAGCAAGGTTTAGTTGGTTGTTCGGGACTAGCTTCATCATATTTGAAATCAAGAGTGTAAGAACATTCAAATCCTTCCGGTATGTACTCTGTATAGGGAATTGGGATTATATACGGAGGATAAGGAATAAATATAACTCCCCAGCTTACAACCTCCCTAGTGTATTTCCCAGTATAAGCCTGAATCTTTATTGCCTCATTAGCACTAATTGTAAAATATTTGGTATGACTAATATTTTTGCCTACTGAATTCAGCAAAAGAGTTGACGACAAATTAGTTCCATTCTCATCACAACGAAACACCCTAATACAAGGACTACTATTAACCGAATGACTGACATTCTGAATCCATACATTACATTTAACCCGAATCGGATAATTACGTATTTCCAGATTACTAGTATTGTTTGTTGTAGAATTATATGTACCTGGTGATGGTTTGTTTGCCGGAAAATACATAGTATACGTCTCATTTATGGCCTTACTTGGATATTTCATATAATATACTTTTGCTTCCCCAAACAACCATTGGGAAAAGACGAAAAAAACCAATGCAATAAACAACAATTTTATACAATATCTAGGTTTTTTCACGCTAACCCCCCACTTTCTCTAATAAAACCGACTAGGGGCTTATTTTTCTGTATGTTCTTCTAGTCTTTTAGTGATTATATTTCCCCACTGTTTCGAAATCTCGATAAACTCTGTAGTTGACTCAGAAGTCAAATTCACCATCTTTCTACCCAAAGGAGAATCATAAAACTGGATCAATGTTCTTATTTCATCATATGTAAAGTTGTCGTTAAAAAAAGGTATATACAAGTTAGTTAATTCCGTTGCATCATAATCGCAGGTAAAGTTCTCTACTAAATCTAAGTCCATAGCGTTTATTACAGCAATTTGTTTGATATAACTTTCCATTATTGCTTCATATCCTAATAAAATCAACAGTTGCTTAATATCTTCTATCTTTTCATCGTTATCCGTCCGGCTAATCCCTTGACCGGAAATCGCTAATGTAAATAATGTGCATAGCAAGATATAAACCATAAGCTTTCTACCGTAAATCAATAACTTTTTTCCCATTTTGAAACCCTCCATCAATTTATTATGTAGATTTAGCTTCTACAGAAAATAGCCACTCAGAGATAAGGCAAGTAAATTTAGGTTTTACATAGTTAACCCTATATTCGTTATTGTTGGAGATTTTGTAAATGTATCCATATATTATCATGATGTGCGAAAACTGTAAAACCTCATTTCCATGAGCTTTTGGCAGGATTAGTCAATTTTAGGGCGAATATTCCTTGAAAAGGATTAATTTTGCCAAGATTAGTTAATGGGGGTTCGGTGGTGAAAATTAAAAACAAAGGGTTCATCCCAGTATTTTTTCTAGTTTTTGTTTTATTCTCAACGGTATCAGTTGTTTCTGCAGCAACTAAGCACAACCTGGATTTCAAAGATACGGATCTACAGGACATCTTAAGAGCCCTGGCCAGTTCGGAACAGGTTAATATGGTGATTGATCCGCAGATCCAAGGGCAGGCCACCTTTTACCTCCATCAAGTCACTTTCAAGGAAGCCCTCGATACTCTGGCGCGGGAGTATGGGTTTAGTTACGAACAGAAAGGCGCGGTCTATTACCTCACCGCCCTCCTCACTTACGAAATGGAGATCACCGCGGATAATGAGGGGCAGACGTTAGACGTCAAGCTAGTAAATACCCCGGCGGTGCTGGTCTTGGAAGAGTTAACTACGCTTACTGGGAATAATATGGTTTTCCCCCGCGATCTAGGCGCTTATCTCACCCTTACCCTCCAGGATGTTTCCTTTGATCCCCTCCTCCACCTAATCGCAGAAGCAGCCAATTTGGAGATCAAAAAAGAACCGGATTTTATCCGGTTGAGCAAAAAACCAATTTCGGCAGAGAATCTCCGGATTGGTTGGGAAGAACAGCTCTTATCGTTAAACGCCACTAATGTCAGTATTCGGGAGCTGGCGCGCCAGCTTACGGTCGAAACCGGTTGTTCCGTAGTCACTGATACCGACTTAAACGCAAATGTGACAGTCTTCTTCCAAAAGCTATCCCTGGAAGAGGGTTTACGGGTATTATGTCAGACCAACAACTTGTCACTCCTGAAGGAAGGGGAACAGCTTTTCCGGATTACCAAGGGGGACGGCGGATTCAGCCTTAAATACCAAGATGGCCTCTTGTCCATCGAAGCCAAGAATATTGAGGTCAGCAGAATTCTTGATGATATCGCCCGCCAGGCGAGGGTAAATATCCTCTATGACCGCGAGGTCAGAGGGGCCGTTACCATTAGATTTATGGACTTGCCATTAGAAACCGGTCTCCGGGCGATCCTCGAAAACAACAGCTTTCTTTTGGAACAAAGAGCCGGAAGCTATTACGTGTATCGTTCCACCATCGCCGCCAATAGTAAGATCTATTACGATCCGGAAAGTAAGCGTTTTGATTTAGAGCTACAAAACGCTCCATTATCCCAGGTGCTTGCGGATTTAACCAAAAAAGCCGAGCAAAACATGGTCATTCTAAATAATGTCAACTATACCATCAATCATCTCTCGGTAAAGGGCGTAACTTTGGAGGAAGCGTTTATCCTTCTCCTCAAGGGAACCCCTTATACCTTCATCAGCAAAGACGAGGTTTATCTGTTCGGTGATGGCCGAAACCTGCGTCCAGAGAGTACGGATTTAATCACGGCCGAACTTTATCCCTTAGCATACACCAATGTTGAATACATCTTTAACAATCTCCCGGCCCATCTGCCGCGGGGAAATATCGTTCCGTTCAAAGAACAAAACGCCTTCCTCGTTAGTGGTAGCCGGGAAGTACAAGCACAGATTAAAGAGTACCTCGAGCTATGTGACCGGCCGGAAAACCAACTGCGAACGGAAATTATCCGGCTGAAGCACCTTCAGGCCGAAGAAGCGTTGAAACTGTTCCCTTCAACTTTGTCCAGGAATGATGTGATGGTGATCAAAGAAGCCAATGCCATTGCCGTTACCGGAACCGAAACCCGTATCGACCAAGTCGCTTCCTATATAGAAAAGGTTGACCTCTCCAACCCCTTAATTCTCTTTGATATCATGGTCGTCCAGTTAAACCATACTTCAGGGAAGAATTTCGGGATAACTAGAGCCGAAAAGGCCGCCGCTGATGATATCTCCTCCTTTATATGGTCATTGAAATCCCTTACCGGGCAAGTAATTGTCCCTGGCTCGACGGAGGCGAATAACCTTAAACTCTCCTTAGAGGCTTTGGTCACTGAGGGCGAAGCCCAGCTTGCCGCCAACCCACAAATTACCACCTTAAGCGGGCACAATGCTAATTTCAATGTCAGCAGCCGTTATCCACGTACCGTCCTCATTAAGTCAACCGGCGCTTCCGGAGAGACTGAAAGTTCAGAAACGAAATTAGTCGAAGTCGTCACCGGAATCCAAATAACGTTAACGCCTTGGGTGTCCGCAAATAAGGATATTACGATCGAAATCAAACCCAAAATCACCCAAAGCGTCCCGGACACCTTGCCCGGCAGTGAGCAGTCGCAAATCCCAGCCACCAGCGAACGGTCTACCGAATCCACGGTCCGAGTGCGGGACGGCGATCCGATCATCATCGGCGGCTTAATCCAGACCCACGAAAGTGTCTCCAAAACAAAAATACCAATCTTAGGAAGTATTCCCTTGATTGGCGCTTTGTTCTCCAACACGGTTATTAATAAGGAAGAAAGTGAATTCGTCATTGTCATCACCCCCTATCTGCTGTCGGGGGAATACGCGGAACAAGAAGTAGAAAACCAGGCGGCGTCGGTTTTGGAGAAATATGAGGAATACCTGCCGGATACTTCTACTCTTCCTTAGCGAGCGTCAGCAATTGACCATCTTTCCGAATGACCACCCGTCCGGCTTCAATGGCCATCACCTGCTCCCCGAGGATCACGTCGCCCTCCTTCGCCAGAAAACTTTGGCTCGCATCTTCCAGCAGCACCAACACCGCCGTTTTACTGCTGCCGATGACTGTTCCCTTTAGAGTTAATTTGGACACGGCAGGAGTCCGGTCGGTTTCGGCCGCTGCGTTTTCCTTGTTTAAAGAAAACGGGTTCGGCCGCCAGGTGACCCGGGACTGGTCACGACCGAGAAACAACATTTCCGCTTCGGTCTCCTTTTCCTGCCCTTCCTCCATCACCCCACTTATCCCAACTGCCGGGGGATCGGTTAACCCACGATGGACGGCTTTTCCCAAGACCAAAATGGCAAACACTAAAACAATTACGGCACAATAGGATAAAATTTTCTCCTGTTTCACGGTTTCACCTCGTAAAAGAGTACAGGCTGATTCGATAATGCAAAAGTCCGGTGTACTCATCCAAACGTAACTCCAACCGCTCGATGAACAAAGTTTTTGCTTGGGTAATCAGGTCGTCATAAAACCCGGTTAATTCACGATATGCGGCCCGTCCCTCAACAGTAACGCCGATGCGGTGCCACCCATCCAGCGCAGGCCCCTTCAGCGCCGGGTGAAGCGCTTTATTGGTGATGACAAGTCCCCTGTGGGCCGCCATCTTCTCCACGAGCGCAACTAATTCGACCGTCGCTTGTTCCGGCGTCCCACGCCATAAACTCCGTTCCCAGCCAGTAAGGGCTTTTTGACTTTCCGCCAACCGCTGCTGGTAAAATTGTTCTTTACTCAGTAAGTTGTTAACCCTGCGGGCTTGATGCTGCAGCACGGCCAGATCGGCGGCCGCCAAATCCGACTGGGCAACACCCGAAGCCACCCCACTTTGCCCCTGGGAAAATGAGTTTGGTTCATTCCATTTCCCCGCAAGGGTAAACCCCTCATACCCATCCCGGTTAATTGTAATCTCCCCCTTTAGCTGTAACTGGTGGAAAGAGGGGGAAGCTAAAAGTGCCGCGTATAATTGGGAAAAGGAGCGGGTGCGACCGCTTAGTTGGGTGATTCGCTCCTCTTCGAGCATGACGGAAGTAAGGATGGTCCCTTCCGGCGCGGTTTCGGCCCAAAGGTTGAAAAACACTAGCATTTGGCGGGTTCGCTCCCAATTCCCCCGGTAAAAGTTGGCTCGTTTTCGTAAGTTTTCATCTTGCGCCATCAGGTTTCTAATCTCCTGAACCTTTGGTTCCTTCTCCACCAAGTCGGAAAGGAGTCGTTGTTTTGCTTGATAATTTAGCCAACCATTGAGTCCGACGCCAACGAGGGAAATGATCAGAGCAAACACCAGCAAGCGAACCGCCCGAAGTTTTTCTCCTTTTTGCTGCCGGTTCGCTCCGCTGATCAGGTGAAGACCGGCCGGGTCCTTCGTACCGCCTTCGGCCGCGAGACCCACGGCGATTAGCCTCCGAAGCGCAGTTCCCGCATTTTCGACACCCACTTCCGAACCTAGCTTAAGCGCGACAGCAGTATTAATCCGGTGGGGTTCCAGATCAAAACCTGCTGCAAGTAGCACTTTCCACTCCTCGTCGGAATACTGGCCTGTTTGATCCCAGAGATAACAAGTATGGGGTGGCAAGTTGCTTTCTTTCCGGATCATGTGTTTGGTTAAACGCAAATCCTCCACCAAAGCCTGACGATGGATTAATTCTTCCGTAAGTAATAAGGGGAAACAACGGTAAGAGGTCAAGTTCTCCCCTTCAAACTGAGCGACCTCGACAGTAAGGCGGTTTACGATCACATACAAGACCGCCCCCTGCGGATTATAGTCTTCCGGAGCAGCCAGCTTCATTCCTTTCCGGAGGCCCTCAAGATCCGGCAGGTAATAAGCCGGGCTAATCCCTGCCTTTTCCAACAAGACATGAAGTTCATCTTTTACCTGTTCCGACAGGGCAAAACAGGCCGCCCGTAACTGGTTGGCACCGCCTTTATACTTTTTATAACCCCAACACGGTTCGGGGGAAAGCTCAGGGATACTTGCGAAATAATTATGCTTAATTAACCGCTCCGTCTCACGGGGCGCTAGAGCCGGTAGATCCAGCACGCGCCAGAAACCGGCTTTCAGTGGGGCGGAAACCACCACTTTCTCTTTGGACAGCCCGTAATCGAGAAAAGCCTGCTGGATGACGGCCGCTTTTGCAGCAACAGGCTCATCAGGCGACCATTCTCTGCTCCGTACCTGGGTAAGCTTGACTTCTTTCCGTCCGAAGCTTTCGGCAAGCGCCCACCCCTCATCCATTATGGTCAGGCCGATCTGTTTAGCCATCGTCAGCGCTTACCTCCTTCCCTGTTCCCCATTTTTTGTGCCGGTAGATGATTGTCAAAGGATCTTCCTCTGCGCGGCCCCGTTCGACAACAGTGTTGACTTCCAATAAGACTTCGTCCCCGTCTTGGTCAGCGATGAGAACCTTGATCCCCAGTACTGTACTTTGGACGGAGAAGAGATGGCGGAGACGAACGGAAGAAATGGTTACGCCCTGGCTATTATGGAGATAATCTTCAAACATTTCCAGTGAAGTAAAGGGTTGTTCTCGTTGCCGGACAGCCAGATCGGAAAACTCCCGCTGTTTGTCCGCGGGCATTAACAAGCGTAAATAGGACGGTTCAATAAAATTCGGGTTAAGGCTGCCTTCCGCAGTTAAAAGTCGTTCTAGCTGTTCTAGCGGTGGAAGTTCCGGAAGTTGCAACTGGCTTAATAAAGTATCCAAGTGATCATTATAGAATTGTCCCCATTGGTCATTGAACCGTTCCAGCACCGTCTCCACCGCCAGGGGAGACAGCTTTAATCCTGCCCGCATCAGGAGAGAAACAAAGACTTCCCCATCGAGTAAATAATAGTTGGCCGGTCCAAACACCGTCAAGCTAGAGCTGGGGAAAAGCCTACGGTCACCATCGGTCAAGAGCTGTTCCAATTCCTCCGGGGTCAATACATAATTGTTCCGGATCGGTGTGGCAATTCGGACGGAGAGGTCCACGGGACGGAAACACCACTCTACAAGTCGTTCATGAACTTGTGGCACATGACGAAAATAGGCTTGCCAATAAGCAACCGGCAGATTATTCGGGTTAAAACGACTTCCTTCATCCCGGATTTCTACGGTGGCTTGGTATCCCGATGCCAAGGCGGCGATTTTTTCTTTAGAAATCTTGAAATGCTCCGGCGCATCATAGTAATCGGTATTCTGCAACAGGTGATCCATAGCCAACGCTGTTAGATCCTCCGCCATTTGACTCAAAATCATTTCTTGCTCGAAACTGGTGATTAAGATCCGATTTAATTTTACCTTTTCGCTAACAAAAGACAACACAGCGCTGAGGAAAAGACAAAGCCCAAAAATATAAACGAGCGCACTCCCCTGTTGGCCAATTCCTGCTTTTTTCATCATTCCCATCCGTACTTCTGCCCGATCCGAAGCGGAATCACCACCGGTACCAGGTCATATTCGTCGCCACTTTCAAAGCGAAGACCGGTGATCAACCGGACCAGGCGGGGGTAATCTTTTTCATCCCAAACACTACGCCAAACACCGGAGGTTTCATCCAAATAAGCGAAATAGGGGTTAACCAGTCGGTTGGCGAGAATAACGGTTTCCTCTTTTTCTTGCGGTTCGGCGGCAAGCGCATCCCGTTCATAATAGAAGGATGTTATCTGCAATTCTCCACCCTGCAGCAGATATTCGGTTTGCGCCAGCCCTTCTTCTGATTGAGTAAGGACGGTAAAACCCCGTTCATCACCGGTAAAGGGCGGGAAATTACCATCAAAAAAAGGATAGTGATAGACATTGTCCAGCGTCGCCGCCAATCTTCGATAAAGCAGACGTTGCATCCTGCTCTGTTCCGCGGTGGTATTGGTGCGGAATAAAAAACGGTCCATGTTAAACAGCGCAGGAGAAAGCAGCAGTAAAAGGAGTCCGGTTAGGGTCAACGCCAAAAGGACCTCTAGTAAGGTAAAGCCAATCTCCCCGTACCTCTTTTTAGTCTGCTTGCAGTCGTGTGTGACTAAGCCGAAGTTGACGTTCATGATTTAAATCCTTCCATTTTACCGTTAAGGTCTTTACCTTTAAAGTTCCTTTTTCCTCCTCTTCCCACTGCCAAGCGTAATTAGACCACGGCTCGGCAAACTTGCCTTCGACGCCTAGCTCTGCTTGGTAAATGACCTCCTGCAACTTGCCGTATCCCAGAAGATAGGCATTGACCCGCTGCTGCATCCGGAGTTCAGCTTGACGAATTTGCGCCAAACCCGGAATAAACCAACTCAAGAAGAGGGATAACAAAACAAAAGCCGCCAACACCTCAAAGAGGGTAAAACCCGCTTCCGAAGACCTTTGCTTCGTTTGGGAAAATTTCAACTCGACATCACACTCTGTTTTAAGCTTTTTGGTCACTTTCGCTCAATAACCGGTTCTCCCCGGTCATTAAAAGTCACTTCGTAATTCACGTCCTGACTAGACCGGAACGTTAAAACGGTACTGACCATGTTACGGGCGGAAAAATCGATTTTGGTTTCCGTTGCAATGACCAAACCCGATAACTGCCGCTTTAACTCCGTACCGCCCACCTCAATCCGGTAATATGCTTGCCCCGGTTCAAAGCTGATCACTGGCGCTTCATCGCCGCCTAAGGCTTGGGCCCTAAGGGCCAATAGGTCGTCCTCCAGTTGGTCTAAGCTTAGCTTGATTAACAAACGTTGATGAAGCGTGCCACTTACCGGAAAGACTAAACTGACCACAAGCAGGATCAGCGTCAGAACCACCATTACTTCTAGAAGGGTAAAACCGGTTTCCCGCTTATTGCTCCATGATTCCTTCAGTAACATGGGTATCTTCCCTCCAAAGGTGGAGATCAGCATTAATCCCGGTCCCGCCTTCCAAACGGTCGGCACCTAAGGAGTATAGATCATAGTGCTCTCGGTTGATCTCCCCCGGATTGCGGTAAATATATGCTGTTCCCCACGGATCTGCAGGGATCGATCCGTTAATATACGGCCCATTCCACAGCCTTTCCTTTCCGTTCGGCGCTTGCCAGAGCGCATTCAACCCTTCCTCGGTGGAAGGATACGACCCGAAGTCGAGTCGGTAATCATCCAAACAATTACGAAAGATCGCCATCTGGGCCTGGGCAGCCTTTACCCGGCCTTGATCCAGTCTGTTCCAAACCGAGGAACCAACCAAAGCATAGAGCAGAGCGATCAAAAAGAAGACGGCAATGATTTCTAAAAGGGTAAACCCTGCTTCATCCTGGAACTTTATATGTTTTCTCCTACCCACTTTCTTTCCTCCTTACACTATATAATCAATCTAGTAACGGGACATTGATGATGGGGAACAAGATGGCTACGATAATCAAGAAAACCAACCCGGTTAAAATTAATATTAGCACTGGCCCGAGGAGGGCCATGAGGTTTTTCAGCTCCGAACGGGTTTCCTGTTCATAAAAATGGGCTAGATGCGCCAGCATCTCATCAAGGTTGCCCGCCTCTTCCCCAATCATCACCATCTGTTTAACCAAAGCCGGCCACTGGGCTTGTCGTCCAAAACACCGAGCCAAGCTCCCACCTTTTCGTACTTCAAGCTCTGCTTCGTGTAATAGTTCACTTAAGACCAGATTATCCAGTACCCCCTGGAGAATAGCCATGCCTTCCACCAGTTGAACTCCACTCTGCAACAATAAACTTAACATCCGCGCAAAACGGGCAATACTAAGTCGTAAACGAATACTACCCACTACCGGAATGGCCAGTTGAAATCGATCCCAGACCATTTTGGCTTTGGTTGACTGTAAACCGGAGCAATACCAGAAGATAAAGCCAACCACCCCCATGATGATGAACAGACTCAGGTAGGGTAGGATGTCGCTCAAAGCCAAAACAAGCCGGGTGATGCGCGGTAGTTCCTGACCGGAACGGGCAAATAACTGCGCGAAACTGGGCACCACTACTCGGATCATGACAAAGGTAGCGATGGCGCTGACTAGAGTGACCAGGACCGGATAGATCAAACTATTGGTCAATTCGCTTTTGAGTTCATGCTCTTCTTCTAAAGAAGTGGATAGCCGTTTTAGCACCTCCGGTAAAAGGCCGATCTTTTCCCCTGCTTTCACCAGAGTAACATAGAAGCGGCCAAAAACAGCTTCATAACGTTCTAAGGCCTGAGAAAAAGAGGCCCCTTCCTGGACCATCTTTTTGAGATCGAAGGCAATCTGCGCGAGCCGTGTTTTCCCTAAGATCGTAGCCACCAAACTAATGGCTTGGTCAATTTGTAATCCTGAACCTAACAGACCAGCTAATTGGCGGGTAAAAGCCATCAGCTCAGTTTTTTTTACTTTTTTCCCAATAATCCGCGTATGGTCTTTTTTTTCGTGGATTTTTATAATAAAGAGGCCCTCCGCTTTTAACTCCCGGATGACATCGGCTTTACTTTCCCCGCTACGGGTTCCGGTCTGGATTTTCCCAGACCGGTCAGCCGCTTGATATGAAAACAAATGTGTCATTTTCCCTCTCCATTCACGTTACCCGTAGCACTTCAGAAATGGTAGTAATTCCGGCCTTAACTTTAGCAAGGCCATCTTGGCGGAGGGTAATCATCCCTTCCTTAATTGCTTGTTTTTTAATAACCGAGCTGGGTACCCTGTCCATGACTAAACCCTCAAGCTCTTCACTGTTAATCAACAATTCAAAGAGTCCGGTCTGGCCTTTATAGCCGATGAAGTTACACTTTTCACAGCCTTTCCCATGATAAAAAACCGTCGGAACTTTTGCCGCTTCCCCTATTAGCTCCAGTTCCACTCCAGTTGGTTGCTGCTCTTCTTTACAAACAGGGCAGATCTTTCGTACCAACCGCTGGGCCAACACTCCCCGCACCGTAGATGCCACTAAATATTCTTCCATCCCCATATCGATGAGGCGCGTAAACGTACCGGCTGCGTCATTGGTATGGACGGTTGAGAATACCAAATGACCGGTCAAGGCCGATTGAATGGCCACTTCCGCTGTTTCCCGGTCCCGGATCTCACCGACCAGGATAATATCTGGATCATGCCGGACAATCGTCCGTACGCCTTGGGCAAAACCAAAATCCAGCTTTGGTTTAACCGGAATTTGATTCACGCCGTCAAGCTCATATTCGACCGGATCTTCAATCGTAATGATCTTCCGATCCGCCTGATTCAGACGGGAGAGGACCGCATAAAGGGTCGTCGTTTTCCCGCTTCCTGTTGGCCCGGATACTAAAATCATCCCATGGGTCAGCCGGATTAGCCGCTGAAAACGGTCTAAACCCTCTCTTTCCAGCCCTAAGTCTTCCATTTTCAAAGAAAGGTTTTGCCGGTTGAGAATCCTCACCACAACTGCTTCGCCATGCATGGTAGGGGCGACTGCTACCCGTAAATCCAAATTGCGACCGGCATACACAAAACTAATTCTTCCGTCTTGCGGCAACCGCTTTTCGGTAATATCCATCCCAGCAATCAGTTTTAACCGGGAAACTACGGCCGGATATAGGGTAGCCGGCGGCGCTTTGTATTCATAAAGCACCCCGTCGATCCGATATCTCAACCTTACACCAACGCTAAAGGGTTCTAAATGAATATCACTGGCGTTTAAACGAACCCCCTCGTTGATCAGAAAATTTACCATCCGTACGATGGGGGCTTCATTTACCAATTTATTCGGATCCTCACCAAGCCCCTCGGGACTGGGATAGGACAACCCCTCAAGTTCCGTCGCGCTTATTTCTTCGAGGATCGCGGTGACTGTATGGAGGTGTTCATGGTAAAACCGTTCTAATGCTTTATCGATCTGTTGATTGGTAGTGACCGCCCACCGAATAATCGTCTTTAATTCTCGGCTTAACTTCTCCTGAAGATCGCGGTTCAAAGGATCGGTTCCCGCCACCTTAACCCAATTGGCCCCCTTCTCGACGGGGATAACGCGGTACTGCTGGGCCAGCTTCGCGGAGATCGTCCCTAAGACCTCGGGGGGGATCCCGATCTCGGCAGGGGCTACATATTCTAAATTTAACTGCTTTGCCAAGGCTTTTTGGAGCTCCTCCTCCGGAACCAGGCCTTCTTCCACCAAGATCTGCCCCAAGTATTTACCGTTCATCCGTTGTTGTTTGAGGGCATCATGGAGTTGTTCCGGCGTGATCAAACCTTCCCGGATTAAAATTTCACCTAAAAAGCCGGAAACTGACTCTTTCATTTATTCACCTAATTCCTGCAGATACTTAATAACATAAATTTCTGCTATTTGCCGAAATTTCCTGCTTAAATAATTTCCAAAACTATGAAAGTCATATTTAGGGTAAAAAAAGGACAACAAACGTCCCAAAGGCTAAAAACGGCGCAAAGGGAATTGGTTGGTGGCGTTGGAGGCGCCCGCGCCAAACTAGAGGATATAAAATCAAGATACCAGTCAGGCTACCAAAGAAAAGCGCACGCATCACATCATGTCCGCCTAAGAAAATTCCCAGCACCAGCAGTAATTTAAGATCTCCGATCCCGATCCCCTGCGGGTATAGCAAGTAAATCAGTAACATGACACTACCGGCAATGCCGACGCCAAGTAAGGCGGAGATAATTTCACCCTGACTTAGGCGGTAGATTAGTCCACCCAGGAACAAAGGATAGGTTAACCGGTTGGGAATTAGGTAGGTTTTCAAATCAATGGCGGCGATCACAATTAAGCCGTAGCCAAGAATTAAGCGCCATATTGCCGCAGGCACCAAACCAAAGCGGAACGCCCAGGCCAGAGTAAAGAGGCCGGTAAGGAGTTCAATCACTAAATATGAAAAGTGGATCGGTTGCTGACAGTAACGGCATTTTCCTTTTAGCCAGAGATAACTAATGATCGGAATTAGATCATAACCCGCTAACCGGTGGCGGCAAGCGGGACAGGAAGAAGGTGGCCAAAGGATCGACTGCTGAAGAGGAAGCCGATAAATCAGCACATTTAAAAAACTACCGATACAAGCAGCGACAATAAATATGAACAGAAACAGGCTGTATTCAAGCATCTAACTACAGATCCCTTCTTTCACTGAACGGGAAATTTACCAATCTTCCCCTCTTCTTCTTTATGTTTACGGATAACCCTGCCCGTGTGCATAAATAAGTTCCGCCTTATTCTTTAAATTCCGTTGATTTTATTGATTGATAACATATTGATGTTATGTTATTATGCAATTGGATTTTATGTTAAGTGTTTTTGTTTGTAGTAATTCGTTTTTGCACGAAAACTTGTGTGTTTATTTCACAAACGTTTGTGGTGAAAGGGGGTGCCGTCGCCCACTACTAAAGCGATAAGAACGAGCGAATTTAAAACAAGTTAAAAGGAGGAATGAATAGTGAAGGCTAAAATAATGCGCGTGTTTCTGACGATGCTAGTTTGTTTGGTGTTTGTCGTCAACGTACTGGGACAGACAACAATCACGCAAAATCAAACTGGCACCATTGACGGTTATAACTATGAACTATGGAAAGACTCCGGAAACACCAGTATGACTCTAACTGGTGGTGGTACCTTCAGTTGCTCGTGGAGCAATATCAACAATGCATTATTCCGCATCGGCAGGAAATTTGACTCCACCAAGACTCACCAACAACTTGGAAACATATCAATAAACTACGGTGCCAACTACCAACCCAACGGCAATTCCTACTTGTGTGTCTATGGATGGACAAAGAACCCCCTCGTCGAATACTACATCGTCGAAAGTTGGGGAAGCTGGCGGCCGCCCGGAGCTTCATCGATGGGCACCATCACCGTTGACGGGGGTACCTACGATGTATACCGGACCACACGCGTCAACCAACCTTCCATTGAAGGGACAAAAACTTTCGACCAATACTGGAGTGTCCGGACCTCGAAACGCACGAGCGGAACCATCTCTGTTAGCCAACACTTTAATGCGTGGGAAAGTAGAGGCTTACGGATGGGAAATATGTATGAAGTCAGCCTTTGTGTAGAGGGTTACCAAAGTAGTGGAAATGCTACAGTCCATACTAATACGATTAGTATCGGCGGTGGCAGTCCCCCACCTCCTCCGCCTCCCGATGATGATAATGGGGGAGGAATTGTTCAATGCGAAAATATGACACGAGGTGGTACCTACGCGGGGCGAATTTACTCGCCTTTCTCCGGAGTAGCTTTATATGCCAATGGCGATTATTGCAAATATACCCAGTACTTTGCCAACGGCACCCATAGCTTCTCCCTCCGTGGTTGTTCCAATAATTCCAACATGGCTCGGGTTGATCTACGAATCGGCGGACAGCACAAGGGGACCTTCTACTACGGTGGAAGCTATCCCGCAGTCTATACCCTAAACAATATCAGCCACGGAACCGGAAATCAAGAGATCGAGCTGATCGTAACCGCTGACAACGGGTCCTGGGATGCTTACCTGGACTATTTGGAGATTAAGTAAAACCCAAAGCGGTAAGCGCCCCTATTATCTTTTACTTCTCTAATCCCATTACTCCTTTAAAAATTCCCCGGTGGGCTGGGCACCCACAGGGGAAATATCCCCTAACATCTATAAGGTTTTTACACACAAAAAAGGACCGGTACCGGTCCTTTTTTGCCACAAACATCCTTTTCATCTTTTCCATTTCCACATAATAGTTTGATTATGAGAAGTTCCCGGGGACCCTCTCTTCGTGTCACTTACTCACTGTCACTCGTCTCCTGCGGGTCTAATGAAGAAATGATTTCATCGAGTTGTTGCTCTTCATTTAAGTCAATAATCTTTTCCAAATCCAGGATTAAAATTAGACGGTCTTCGAGCTTACCCATGGCCCGTAAATATTGAGTTTTTCCCTCCGCCGTAAACTCGGCTCGTTGTTGGAGTTTATCCTTCGGTAAATTTTTGAGGTCGGAAACACGATCAACGGTCATCCCAAACATCCGGCCGGAATGCTCAATAACAATAATTACCATCGCATCAGAATTATTGTGATCATCAATTCCAAACCGTTGTCGCATATTAAAGACCGGAATTACCTCTCCGCGGAAATCGATTACTCCCTCTACAAACGTAGGAGTGTGAGGGATTTTCGTCGGCTTGATATATCTAATAATCTCTTGCACGCGTAAAACATCTAGTCCAAACTCCTCATCGCCAACGTTGAAAATGATGAGCTGTTCCTCTTTTTCCGCGCCGATTAACTGAAGGTTCATAGTTTCTAGTGTATTATCCGAATTTGCCATCGCTTGCCTCCTCCTTTCTAGAAACGATCCAGACTGTCTTGTTTAAAGTTTTCCGCTCTGTCCCCCTTTGCAAGGCCATATTTTTGAGCGGCTGCTCCTTTTTTGAATTTACCATGGAAACTCTTCGGTTCTTCCTTTTTCCTTCCGAACGTCTCTTGTTCTGCCACTTTGAACTGGGCAACATTGTCGAGTAGGCTCTCCGCCTCAGCATCCAATTCTTCACTGGTCGCGTTAATCTCTTCAACCATGGCAGCGTTCTCCTGCGTCACCTGATTAAGCTGTTCAATCGATGATTGGATCTGTTCGGCGGCGCTAGACTGTTCACGCATGGCTGATGCCACCTCTACAATTACGTCGGAAGTTTTTTTCGTATTCTCCACAATCCGTTTGAGCATGTCATCAGACTTTTTAATCATAATGTTCCCACGATCGACCCGGCGGACGCTTTCGCCGATCAGATCTTCAATCTCTTTTGCCGATTCAGCGGTTCGACCGGCCAAATTTCTCACTTCCGCCGCAACCACAGCAAAGCCCCGACCTTGTTCTCCGGCACGGGCGGCCTCGACGGCGGCATTGAGCGCCAGAAGATTGGTTTGGAAGGCAATGTCATTGACTACCTGAATAATCTCGGCAATCTGTTTACTACTGTTCGAAATCTCTTCCATCGCATCAATCGTTTCTATAATTGACTGATCGCCCTCATTCACTGCTTCTAAAGTAATTTGCGCAACCTGGTTCGCTTGATCCGTATCGACAGCTACCTGTTGAATCGAAGCGTTTACCTCTTCCATGGTGGCCGAGATTTCTTCCAAAGAGGAAGCCTGCTCTTGAGTACGTTGGGAAAGATCCTGATTGCCGATGGCAATCTGCCCTGACGCCGTCTGGACGCTTTCCGCCGATCCCACCACATTGGTAAGCGAATCTCGCAAGTCATGCACTGTAACGTTTAGTTCGTTAGCCATTTCGCCAATCTCATCCTGCCGAGCGGTGGCAAATTTGACTGTAAAGTCACCAGCAGCCACCAATTTTAATTTCTCATTAATCCCTGAAAATGGCTTGGTAATCGATCGGGCAAAGAAAACACCGATCAAAGCCACTACTACGGAAATGGCGATCGCTAGGAAGATTGCAAATTGTTGTAGTTTTCCAACCACGCCAAAGGCTTCATCATAGTCGACCTTTATGTTGAAACCAACCGTTTGTTCACCAAGGGTAAAGGTGCTGGTATTTCCGATCACTTTATTGCCTTGCATATCCTGGTAGACAAAAACACGCTGAAAATTTAGATCACGAGCGGAAACCGCTCGAGCTGCTTCTTCAGCGGCCACCGTATTGATCCTGGTCTTCAAAACCTCCATTCCCTGCGAAAACCGGGGGACAGTTAGTAACGTCTGCTTAGCGTCAACTAAATAAGCATCGGCAGTTTTTCCAATCAACTCGAGTTCGCCAGTTAACATTTCGCTAATCTGAGCGACATTCAAAAAGAAGTTGATAACGCCATTAACCGTTCCAGATGTGCCATTACTATAGATCGGTGTTGCTAATACCATACAATTTTGGTTCATGATCTCCGAGTGAAAAATCTCCGAAATGTTGGTCTGACCCCGAAGAGCTTTTTCAAAATAACCTTGACCACTAAGATTATCATTTAAACGTTTGCTATCGGAGGCACTAATCACTGTTCCTTCCCGATTGATTACCGTTGAAAACTGGAAACCGTACTGAGACACTAGTTTTTGTAAAAACGGAGTCAGTACTTCCTTATTCCTGGTTTCCCACAGAAATGGGGTCCTCAATTCATCAGAATTCCTTCCTGCCATGGATTGATCATCATAGTAATAATTAAGGCTTTCATATACATCCCTAGTGCCCGCGACCATCGCTGCCACATCCCTTTGCGACTCAAACCAATTTGTTAGAATAGTCTGCTGTTGGTCATGAAAGAGGCTAACCTGCGCTACGACCTCTTCGGTAAGGGCTTGATCGGCTAAAACTAAAGAGAGAACGACGGTAATTAGCATCGGAAGTAAACCGATTAATAAAAAAAACGTGATCATTTTCGGCATAAGCTTCATGCGGTTGAACAAGATAAAACCTCCCTTATAATTTTCGTCATAGCATTTTATTATTCGACATATTATTTTATTAATCGACACATCAATTCATCTTATAAACCATTTCTCACCTTGTTTAACCAACTTGTAACTAGTCTGTATGGAATTATTCTAATAATTGTTCTGAGAAATTAAATAGTTTGTCAACACCCATCTTTACAGAGATTTCAATATTTTTAAAACATGGTCCTTATTAAAGGGTTTTACAATAAAGTTTTTCGCCCCTGCCATCACAGATTCCCTGACATAGCTTTCCTGGCCCATCGCGGAAACAATAATGACGGTAGCATTAGGATCAATCTTTATCAGTTCTTTCAACGCTGTTAACCCATCCATTTCCGGCATGGTGATGTCAAGAGTAACGATGTCAGGTCTTAATTCTTTGTACTTTTCCAGCGCAACCAGTCCGTTTTCGGCTTCACCGACGACCTCAAAGTCACCGCTTTCCTCCATGATTTTGCGTAAAGACATCCGCATAAAAGCAGCATCATCCACAATCAGTATCCTTTTCATTATTATTTTAAACCTCCTTATCAAAAAGTTAAAGGTGAGCCTTCCTGTTCAGTGCTGACCACTTCGTGCGGTATGAAGATTCACCTATATCGACACTATAATATAATTATCGACATTTCTTTTAAAAGCAATAGGCTTAGGATCAAAATTATTGTTTTTAACTCAGTAGTAATGGATCTAAGGCCACAAATAAGGACCCAGCTACCATCATGATAACAGGGTCCTTATGTTTTTTGAAGAGCGTACTTGCGAGCCTTACTTAATAGTCGCCGGCTCCAAGGCCAAGACTTTCTTCAATTTTGTAAAACGGGGCAGGCTATTTTCCAACGGAGGCGATGATTCCCCCTGGATCAAAGGTAAAGCATAATCAATAAACGGTTGCTTCATCCCATTGCCGGCCTCATTAATCCATTCCCGCGGCACCTTTTTTTCCTTGTTGGCTACTTCACTGAGATTAACCAACTTGATCTCGCACTTATACTCTGATCCTGGCGCTCGTTCAAACGCCACCATATAATCGGTTTTTCCTTCCACCGCATACTTGACCGCCATTTGACCCGCCAAGACCGCTTCGTTAACGTCAGTGCGGGACCCCAGATGCGCAGCACACCTTTGCAGAAGACTAAATTCGATTCCTCTAATTTTCGTATCAATCTTTTCGCGGAGGATGTTGACCAGAGTTGAAGCGAGGCCGCCTAACTGCACATGGCCAAAGGAATCCTTATAGGCAAGATCGGCACCATACTCGGAAATATACCTTCCGTCCTGATCTTTAATGCCTTCAGAAACCGCAACAATGACATTTTTTTGTTTTTCGTAGACAGCATTAACTTCAGCAACAAATTTATCCACATTAAAAGGTAGTTCAGGAAGGTAAATTAGATCAGGCCCACAGCCGGCATTCGTAGCCAACGCAGCGGAGGCCGTCAACCAACCGGCATTTCTCCCCATAATTTCCAAGATGGTAATCTGACCCTGATCATAAACCCGGGCGTCTTGATAAACTTCCATAATCGAAGTGGCAATATACTTGGCCGCACTCCCGTAGCCGGGACAATGGTCGGTTCCCCATAAATCATTGTCGATCGTCTTGGGGACACCCATGACCCGACATTCGTAACCTGCTTGCTGCATGTACTTACTGACTTTATTACAGGTATCCATCGAATCATTTCCGCCATTATAGAAGAAGTATCTGATGTTGTGTTTTTTAAAGACTTCCAGAATCCGTTGATAATCGGTCTCATCATCTTCCGCCTTTTTGAGTTTATAACGGACCGAACCAAGGGCGGAGGATGGAGTAGTTTTTAAAAGTTCTAGTTCATAGGGGTCTTCCTTGCTCATATCATAAAATTTTTCCTCAAGAATCCCTTTAATACCATGGGCTGCGCCATAGACTGCCGTAATCGAACCCTGTTTTAATGCTTCTTGAAATACCCCGGCCGCACTAGCATTAATTACAGCCGTTGGTCCACCGGATTGCCCGAAAATTGCTGCTCCTTTTAATTCACTCATCCAACTACACTCCCTCTATCATCTTTCATTCATAAAAATAACCCACTCATCCTTAGAATCTCACAATTACAATTCCTTAACCAGAAGCCAAGTCAGATCTTTCGTGGGTAAAATATTTATCTTTGTTATGTTTGGGTATTCATTTCCCGTAGCCAAAAGCACATTTTTTCCTAGATTAAGATACGTCATTGCTACTGGTTTTTCCTCTCGTTTAACGGATTGGTTCCTTTATCTTAATCTAATTTTAAGATTCCGGCTTTTCAACAAATTAAAGCTCTGCCACCTTCCGGTAACAGAGCAGAGTCTCACTACATGATTATTATGGTAGCTGGTTGAGCGACTAGTTAATGGCAGGAGGAACAGTGTCCTCCTCCGCAACTGCCGCACCCACATGAACTGCCGGAACCCTTGGTTCTGGAGTCACCGGTTACGGCAAAAGAAGACACCAGGCGGTTTGTATTTTTACCACCGCACTTCGGGCACGGAAGCGAATCCGTATTACACTTGCAAAGTTCCTCGAATTTATGCTTACATTCGGAGCAGCTAAATTCATAAATGGGCACCTTACTCACCTCGAATCAGGAGTTTCCTGGTTGAGCGACTATTTAATGATCGAAACCAAGTCACCGGTTTTGAGGCCAGCGGCATTTGCTTCATCAATATCTAGATGCAAATCTTTTTTGAAATTCGGGCTAACGCGTACTAAAACTTGGTCAAAAACAAGTCCACGCTTGCCTTCTACTTTTACTTGGATATAATCCTGATCCTTGAGCTCAAGGGTTTCGGCTTCTGAATCATGCAGATGGAGATGGCGCTGGGCGACAATTACCCCTTCCTTAATCTCAATCCGGCCTTTGGGGCCTTCAATGATCAGTCCAGGCGTATCTTTTAGATTTCCGGAGTCGCGGACCGGGGTATTTACCCCTAAGGTAAATGAGTCGGTTAAGGAGATCTCAACCTGAGTTTGCGAACGCACCGGTCCTAAAATTCTGACCTTCGGGATGGAGCGTTTGGGTCCAATCAGGTCGACGGTTTCTTCTGCCGCAAACTGGCCGGGTTGGGAGAGGTCTTTTTTGATTGTCAGATTATAGCCTGTCCCAAAAAGGGTTTCCAGATCTGCTTGTGTGAGATGAACATGACGGTTAGAGACGCCTACAGGTACTTTGATCGACATTGCTATGTACTCCTTTCTCGAACACCTTTTTTAGACTCAACTTTTCACTTTCAATTTATACCAAGAAAAGTGAACCAATTTAAATCAGAAAAAAAACCGGTTGATCCGGTTCATATACTTTTTTTGGCAGGGGAGACAGGACTTGAACCCGCAGCCACCGGTTTTGGAGACCGACGCTCTACCAATTGAGCTACTCCCCTGTGCCATTCCACATCTTAAATTATAGCCGGATTTCTTCATGGTGTCAAGCTTTACAGCCGATGAGAAATCCGCACTCACAAATTGATCCCGATCACGCCACCGACAATCCCAAGTAAAATGGCTATACCCCCATTAATTAAGCCTTTGCTGATGTCTTGTTCCAATCCGATTATCCGTCCCACAATAAAAAAGAGTAACCACACCACGACGGCAAGCAGGATCCCCATCAACCAGCCCTTAACCTTCGCCTTGTAACCGGTTGCCAATGCGCCCAGTATGATGGCAGCATAAATTGAATATTGGTAGATGGTGTGCTCGTAGGCGCTCCAGTCCCAACCCAACCAATAAGTTACCGCCAATAAGAGGATGGTAATCAGCAGTAAAGCAATGGCATATTTTAACCCGGAAAAAAGCGAGGTGATTACAAGGCGTAAATCGATCGCCGTCTCTTGTTTAACCACAGGTCCCACCTCCAGCCAACACTTTACTACATTTATATGAGTAAAGCACGGGAAGTATGTTTCAACCGGGAAATGGTAAGGGTCCACAAAATGGCCAAACTGATTTGTAGAGAATTTCGTAGACGGCAATAAAAAACCAGCTCAAAAATTACCTGAGCTGGTTAAATTTCTGGTCGGGCCGACAGGATTTGAACCTGCGACACCTAGACCCCCAGTCTAGTGCGCTACCAAACTGCGCTACGGCCCGATTATCCAAAGGCAATTTTTATTATAGCATTGGATTTCGGTTGTGTCAATGAATCCTTGCCCGCCAATTTTTTAAGCGCCTTGGATTCTTCGACTTTTCATCACATTCCCAAATTGATCAACGGTAATTTCCATGCGGTGAATGAAATCACCCAGTGAGGCTAATTTGGCCACACTTTCGAGATGCATGAAATCATTAAGCGCACCATTCAACAATTCGTAAATCTCTGTCAGTTCCTTTTCCCGCTTCCCAATCCGTGCCCGGTCTTTTTCCCCTTGTTCGGCCAGACTTTGGTTTTCGGCGACTAACCGATCAATCTCGGCGAGGAACTTCTCTTCTTGTTTCAGATCCCGTTCAACAGCCAAGAGATGCTCAATGAAACCCCTTAAATCAAGTTGGCGCTTTTGGGCGTCCTCCAGGGAGTCAACCCGCTCTTCCAACTTTTGAATGGCTTCCGGTAAATAAGCCAGTTGATACAAGAAAGTAGATTTATGCTCTTCGCTTTCGGGGGTAAAACTATGTTCAAGGGCTGATTTTTTCTCCTTTTCCTCCTCAACAACCATTGCTTTTTCGATCATTTCCTCCTTAGGAAGTTCCCGCTTGGTGTAAGTCTTCTCTTGTTTCATCTTCCTCGTACCGATGGACGGAATTTCTTTTCCGTTCAAAAGCGGCTCTTCAGGGATCTTCACTCCCGATCGCTTCAGGACATCCCGGCCCAAACTATTAATCATTTCCTCACTTAATTCCCTTTTTTGGACCAAACGATAAAAACGTAGTTTTAAAGCAGCCTCGCTGATTTTTTTCTGTAGTAAACGTTGCAACTCTACACAAGCTTCATTTCTTGTGCCGCCTAATACCTGGTGTTTCGCAAAGATTTCGAGAATTAATTGATCTTCATCATCCGCCAGTATTTCTTTGGGTGTCGTGGTTTGGTATTTAGCGCGCATCATCTTGTAATAATCCGTGTTCGAAACCCCTTTTTCTTTTAGAATCCGACAGAACTGGCTCCTTAAAGCCGAAATCTTTCTACCAAAACGCTGGGATAGTTCTTTGCGCAACTTGGGATTCCACCAGTTTTCGTAGATCATTTCGTTTTCATTCTCTGAGTAGCGCGGTTTTGATCTAGCCCCTTGATCAATGCTATGCTGATTAAAATCCTCTTTTGGCGCAAGCCCATTCATTTTCGCCATTTTATTCCCTCCAACAAAATAATGGTTTTTCCATCCTTGGTAAACATAGGGTGGATTACAGTTTTATTATGTTCCGTTCTGAAAAGATTTATGCCAAAGAAGAAAATTATTTTGTTGTCAGCTGCTACTATACTAACGTTCCCAAACCGCCGCAAATACAGAAAAACCCTGACCGTAATGGTCAGGGTTAAATTTTAAAGCATTCAAGATCTTTTTAATGGAAACAACGGAAAACTCTTAAAGGAATCGAAAACCGCCTTGATTAACCGCCACCGATAACCACTGCGCTTTGATTCCCTGTTGCGCAAAGACGGAAACCATCCCCTCACCGACTGCTTGGTGATTGGCAGCGGGCACAAACGCCATAATCGTTGGGCCGGAACCACTAAGGGCTGCCCCTACGGCACCCTGCTCATAAGCGGTCTCGATCACCTGGTGGAAACCGGGAATTAAAACCGCCCGTTGGTTCTGGTGCAAAGCATCTTCCATCGCCGTCCGGAAAAGATCAAACCGCTGGGCATAACAAGCCCCCACCAAAAGACCGGTCCGAGCCAGATTAAAGACGGCTTGCTCAAGGGAAACTTGCTGCGGTAGGAGTTGCCGCGCCTGGGCAGTCACCACGCGGAGTTCCGGAACAGCAATCACGACTTGAAGCTCAGCGGGGAAAGGGATTTCCATCGATACATAAGGCGTGTTTTTGTTCGTTACTGCTTCCTGAACAACCCCCACTAACCCGCCAAAAATGGCCGGCGCCACATTATCCGGATGCCCTTCAAGCTCGGCCGCCAACGCCAAAAGCTCATCTTTAGTTAAAGGATCACCAAGATAATGGTTAGCAGCAGCCAGACCGCCGACGATTGCCGCGGCGCTTGTTCCTAAGCCTCCTGCTTCGGGAATCCGGTTATCCAGATGGACAATGCCACCGTTTAAGGGTTGTCCTACTTCTAGAAAAACCCGTTTCAGCGCTTGACAAACCAGTAGATCAGCGCGCCCGGTCAGTTCAGCGGCACCATAACCTTCAGCGGTAACGTGCCAGTCCGTGGCCGGGGTAAAAGTCACCGTATCATATAAATCCAAGGCCAGACCGAGAAAATCAAACCCTGGTCCCAGATTAGCGCTGGTCGCCGGAGCCATTACCTTTACCATCTTCAAACTTTCACCGCCTGATCGTACTTCCAGGAAACCGCTGACGCCGCTTAATTTAAAGCCGGTTTAGGCGCAAACCCTGAAGGCTTTTAATAAATCGGAGTACCGTGCTCCATGGCATATTTGTGGTAAGCATCTTTTAATTGCCGGGAATAGGTCCCCGGTTTACCATTGCCGATTTTCCGTCCGTCAACTTCCGAAACGGGAATCACTTCCGCCGCTGTTCCGGTCAAGAAACATTCATCGGCAACATAAATGTCATAGCGGGTCAAAGTCGTTTCAACAACCTCCAGCCCAAGTTCGGCCGCTAGCTTCATCACGACACCTCTGGTTACGCCTTTTAAAGCTCCAAAAGAAACCATGGGGGTGGCTAGGGTTTTGCCTTTAATGATAAAAATATTGTCACCGGTACATTCGGCTACGTAGCCTTCCTGGTTTAGCATGATGGCTTCCGCTGCGCCGCCCAGTTTTGCTTCGATCTTAGCGAGAATATTGTTCAGGTAATTCAGGGATTTGATCATTGGGTTGACTGATTCCGGTAGATTCCGCCGCGTCGGAACGGTAATAATTTTCAAACCTTGTTCGTAAAGCTCCTGGGGATACAGGCTAATCCGATCGGCGATAATGATCACAGTCGGTCGGACGCATTTTGCCGGATCCAACCCCAAGTCCCCGACCCCGCGGGTCACAACAGTCCGAATATAGGCGTCGGTCAATTCATTCTTCCGCAACGTCTCCAGGTGCGCCTGTTTCATCTCATCTTTGCTGATGGGAATTTCGAGGGCAATGGCTTTGGCCGAATCATACAACCGGTTAATATGGGCATCAAACTCAAACACCCGACCATTGTAAGCCCGTGTTCCTTCAAAGATCCCGTCCCCATACAAGAGTCCATGGTCGAAAACGGAAACTTTCGCTTGTTCCCGTGGATAAAATTGACCGTCGATGTAAATTTCCAAATTTATCTCCTCCTGTTTTCTTAATAATTGGTAAAATGTAGATCCCGTTTAAATTTTCCCTCATTTTATCATATAATACCCGCAGAAACAACGGTTCACCTTAACTTAACCAAACGGGTCATGAAAAAACCATCCGGTTCTTCCTGGCGCGGAAGGATTAAGAGCCCCTCCCCGGTTCGTTCTCCACTAAAGCGGGGGGCAAAATCCTCCGGAATCGCGACCACAAAATCCGGATGGGCTGCTAGGAAGTGGCGGATCTGGGCTTCATTTTCTTCAAATTCCAGCGCACAGGTGCTGTAGACCATCCGTCCGCCAGGTTTGAGGAGTGAAGCGGCGTGGTTAAGTAAAGCTTGCTGCAGGTTAACCAGTTCCCGTAGATCCGTCGGTTGCCGCCGCCAACGTATGTCGGGACGGCGGCGCAAAACGCCCGTTCCCGTACAGGGCGCATCCAGCAGAATGCCGTCTAAGGGTTCCGGGGGACGCCAGCTCCGGGCATCGGCCGTAATCGTTTCAATGATCTTTATCTGCAGTCGTTGCGCATTTTCCGCAATCAGATCGGTCTTATGGGGATATTGGTCTAAGGCGTAAATCCCTCCGGTATTCTGCATTAACTGTGCCAAATGGGTAGTTTTCCCCCCTGGTGCCGCACATAAATCAGCAATGATTTCTCCCGCCTCCGGTGCCAATAAGTGGGCAACCAGCATGGAAGCCTCATCTTGGATGTAATAATGGCCCTCTGCCCATAGGGGGATCGTCGTTAACTCTTGGCCGGTCTTGAGGCGCAATGCTTCGGGTACAGTCGAAACCGGCGCGGTTTCTATCCCAGCCTGTCCTAGAGCGTCCGCCAGCGCCTCACGGCTGGTAAGGAGGGTATTTGTTCTGATACTGAGGGGAGCCGGGGCATTATTGGCTTCCACCAATTGGTGGGTCCTGTCTGCTCCCCAGCGCCTAACCCACCGTTCCACCAGCCAGCGGGGGTGGGAATGGGCGATGGTCAGATGACCGATGGGATCCTGGAGAAAGTCGGGCCAAGCAAGGTCCGTTTCCTGTTGCCGCCGGAGATAATTGCGTAACACGCCGTTGACCAGACGGGATAAACCCCGGTATTTACTGTGTTTAATTAAATCCACCGCTTCATTAACCACCGCATAGGCCGGATGCGTGGTAAAGATCAATTGATAAAGCGATAAACGAAGAACTCCCCGCACGGTTGGTGGTAGTGCGGAAAGTTCTTTGGAGAGCAATCGGTTGAGGAGATAATCAAGCAGGTTAAATTGGCGGAGGGTCCCAAAGACTAATTCGGTCGCCAGCCGTTTCTCCTGCGCCTCCGCTTGCCTTTGGGTAAACAAGGAGTTCAAAATCCGATTGGCATAAGCCCCTTGTTCTTCAATGGCTGTCAAAGCGTCAAGGGCAATCGCCCGACCGGAACCTTCTTTAGTCATTACGGCGGTGACCACGGAGTACGATTAACCTGAGCAATTGAAGCAAGGCCATGGCTGTTGCCGCCAAATACGTTAAAGCCGCCGCGTTTAAAACTTTTCGAGCCCCGGTGATTTCCCCGCCCCGCATTAAATAACCTTCGCCTTCCAACATTGAAAGCGCCCGTTTACTGGCGTTGAATTCCACCGGTAAAGTAATCACTTGAAAGAGGACGGCAAAGGAAAAGAGGATGATTCCCAAATCCATTAAAAATGACCCGCCCTCTCCGAACAATAAACCGATAAAGAACAAGGGAAAGGCTAAATTCGAACCAAAACGCGCCACCGGGAAAATTGAATTACGCAAATTTAAGGGAATATACTCCTGGGCGTGTTGCGCGGCATGGCCGGTCTCATGAGCCGCCACTCCCAATGCGGCGAGGGAATTTCCGTGGTAAATCTCGGAGGAGAGGCGTAACTTCTTTGTCCGCGGATCGTAATGGTCCGTCAAATGACCGGGTGTAATCTCCACCGATACGTGGGAAAGGTGGTTTTTATCCAGTAAACTCCGCGCCACCTGGGCACCGGTCACTCCGGAACTGGCCCGTACCCTTGAGTACCGTTGAAAAGTAGACTGTACTTTAGCCTGGGCATAAAGGGCAAGGATAATCGCTGGAATAAGCAGCATGTACGTGGGATCAATGTAAAAGGGGAAAAACATCATGAAAGCCTCCTTCGCTTAGTTTCTCCACAAAGTAACTATCTAACAAAAGTAACGTTCTTCCGGTGGAAAAGTTTCCGTTTAGAAAATATCAGTCTGTCGATAGCATCGTTCCGGCGGTCAAGGGATTGCCGGCCATAAACTGCAAGATCGGTAGGCGTTTCTTCCCTGGACTCTGGATCTGGGTAAGGAGAAGAACTCCGTCCCCGCTGCGGACCGGAAGGCCTCCGCCCTCCTCCTTCGTGACGACACCGATGGTTCCGGGTTTGGCCTCTTTCAGGCCGAACCAGCCCATGCCCGGACTTGCCGCCCAGATTTTAAGCGTTTCTCCGTTTAAATAGGTGCGGGCACCGGGAAAGGGGGAGAAGGCCCGAATCCGGTTATGTAAGGAAAGGGTCGACTCCTCCCACGGCAAAAGAAAATCCTTTTCCGTCAACTTCGGAACATAATTTGCTTCCTGATGGTTCTGGGGCACCGGCTCAATGGTTCCGGCAGCAATCCCGTCCAGGGTTTCCAATAAGACTTCCCCCCCAATCGCAGCCAGGCGGTCATGGAGCTGACCAAAATTTTCATCAGGATCAATGGGTACCCGTCGCGTGAGGAAGAGATCGCCGGTATCCCAGCCTTTATCCATCCGCATAGTGGTGATTCCGGTGGTCGTTTCCCCGTTTAAAAGCGCGGCTTGGATCGGAGCGGCACCCCGGTATTTAGGGAGCAACGAAGCATGGACATTAACGCAGCCATGGGTAGGTAAAGATAACAGAACCGGTGGAATCAGGAGCCCGTAGGCGACAACCACGATCACCTCCGGGCGGGTTGTGGTTAAAAATTCCATCAAAGTATCCTCGGGGAGGCGTTCCGGTTGAAAAACCGGAAGCCGGTGCGCCAAAGCAACTGTTTTGACCGGTGAGGGAGTCAATTTCAGTCCCCGCCCCCGCGGCCGGTCTGGTTGGGTAACAACCCCTAACACCTGATGTTTGGCGTCGAGCAAACGGCGGAGGGAGACCGCAGCGAAATCAGGTGTTCCCATAAAAACCAGTCTCAATCTGCTTCCCCTCCTGCTCTATCTAAGTAGTCAATGAATAAAATCCCTTCCAGATGGTCAATTTCGTGTTGCAAAGCGCGGGCCAAAAAGCCTTCACTTTCCAGCTCAATCCGGCGGCCGTCCAGATTAACCCCGGTAACCTTAACTTTAGCCGCTCTGGTCACATAACCGTTGCGGCCGGGGATACTCAAACAACCTTCCACATCTCGCTCCTGCCCCATATTACTAATGATCTCCGGATTAATCAGCGCAAGCGGACCGTTCCCCACATCAACCACAATAATGCGCTCACCCACTCCAACCTGAGGACCGGCGAGACCGACCCCATCGGCAGCATACATGGTTTCCAGCATATTCTGGGCCAATTTTCTGATCCGTTTCGATATTTTCTTCAACGGTTGGGCTTTTTGGCGAAGAAGCGGATTCGGCTCAGTCACAATTGGTAAAATCATCAAACAGCCCTCCCTTTCCTTCAAAATACGTCAGTACAGCTTTTATTATAACACGGAATAAGGATTTTCGTCGATGATGATCCGGACGCCCTTATTCCGGCTCCGAAAAGCGCCGGTAATTTTGGGTAATAACCGTTGAGCGATGGTGAGATCCTGGGTTTTGATTAAGGTATGCCACCTGAATTGATTCTTAATCTTTTCAATAATTGCCGGTTGCGGCCCCAGTACTTCCATGGTCGCTGGGGTAATGTTAAGCTTTGTTAAAGCTTTTTCTAAAACAGCAGTCACCTTCTGGGCGCTGTCCATCACTACCCGTTGGTCGGCTCCGGAAAAAACCAACCGGATCAAGTAATTAAAAGGAGGATAAGACCCCGCTGACCGATAGGCCAGTTCTTGCTGGTAAAAAGCGCTTTCTTCCTGCTCAGCCAGGGCTTTAATACTGTAGTGTTCTGGATTGAAGGTCTGGATCACCACTAAACCGGCCTTTTCTCCCCGTCCTGCCCGACCGGCGGCCTGCGTTAAGATCTGGTAAGTCCGTTCCGCCGCGCGGAAATCGGGCAGGTTTAAGCCGGAATCAGCGGCCAGAATCCCTACTAAAGTAACATTCGGTAAGTCTAAGCCTTTAGCCACCATTTGCGTTCCTAATAGAATATCGATCTCCTGCCGGACTAATTGGCGGTAAATCCGTTCATGGCTACCTTTCCGACCGGTGGTATCCAGATCCATCCGCGCAATCCGCGCCTGTGGAAATTGGTCAGTTAATTCTTCTTCCAGCCGTTGAGTCCCATGGCCAAAGTAACGTAGATAATGACTTTTGCAGTGGGGACACCTTTCGGGGGGTTCCGCTTGATAGTTACAATAATGGCACCGTAGCACAGCCGGGTTCCGGTGGAAAGTCAACGTTACGTCGCAAGCAGGACACTTTAGCACATGACCGCATTCGCGGCAAATGATAAAAGTAGCAAACCCCCGCCGGTTCAGGAGAATGATCACCTGCTCCCCCTGGACGAGGCGGTCGGCGATCTCTTGGTTTAAGCGGGGCGATAACACTGTAAAACGCCGGGCTTTAAACTCCTCCCTTAAATCCACCAGTTCAATGGCTGGCATGGCGCGGCCCAAAATACGCTGGGAGAGGGTAAGCTTTTGGATTTCCCCTTTTTGCACCGCGTAAATGCTTTCCAGAGAAGGTGTAGCACTGCCCAGAACCAAGACGCCGTTAACGCGGCGGCATAGTTCTTGCGCCACCTCTTTGGCGTGGTAGCGGGGAACCTCTTCCTGTTTATAAGTAAACTCGTGTTCTTCGTCGATGATAATCAAACCCAAGTTCGGTAAAGGAGCAAAGACGGCTGAACGGGCACCAACCACCACCTTTACTTCGCCGTTTTTAATCTTCCACCATTGATCAAAGCGCTCCCCATCGGATAAACTACTGTGTAAAACCGCCACCGCTTCGCCAAATCTGGAACGGACGCGTTCGACGGTCTGTGGGGTCAGGGCAATCTCCGGGACCAGGAGAATGGCTTCCTTTCCACGCTTCATTGCGGCGGCAATGGCCTGTAAGTAGACTTCCGTTTTCCCGCTGCCGGTTACACCATGTAAAAGAAAAAATCCCGGCAATTCGTGGTCTATGGCCGCTTCAATCTGGGCAAAGGCTTCCGCTTGTTCATCGTTTAGCACGAGTGCCGGTTGGGAGAGCGCTGGCTGCAGAAAGGGATTCCTTTCTACGACTAAAGATCCTTTGGTTAAAAGCCCTTTCCGGGCCAGCGCTTCAACAACACTAGCCGTCACACCCGTCGCCGCCAGAATTTCTTTCGTCGCGACCAGCTCCTGTTGGCCGCCTAAGAAAGACCAGACTTTCTCCTGTTTCGCGGTTAAACCGTCAGGTTCTTCCTGAACACATGCTGGGTCAATCCCATAGGCCTGTACCGTCTTGAAGGTGACGACCGGTTTTTGTGGCCGCCAGCTTACTTTAATCAAACCGGCACTGACCATTTTTACTAAAGAGGGTTTCAGTTCGGGTTGGACCGTTGGATACGGCGTATATTCCGCCGTCAATTCCCCCAGCACCGCCTGGAGCTTCCTACGTAAGTCGTCTGTGAGCAGCAGTCCGTTCACATACTCCACCACTTTTTCCCGGGTTCCAGCCTGCCGCCAACATTTTTCGGTTTTACCCTTCATACCGGGCGGAAAAAACAGACGAAACAGATCCTGTCGCCGGCAAAAAAACCGCTGCGCCAACCATTCAATCAAAGACATTTGTTCGACCGTAAGGATCGGCGTCTCATCCAAGACCCCATGGACATCTTTGATCTTCTCCGCATAAGTCGGTTCTTGATTGCCCCAAACGATTCCCTCTACCCGGCGTCCGGCAAACGGAACCAAGACCCGGCTGCCCAAAGGCGGAATCAGCTTCCAATCCTCCGGGATATGGTAATCAAAGTTTCGTTCGGCAGGTAGTTCCGGTAAGTTAACAACGACTTGAATGTAGCGACAGGCTTCCATCTTCATCCTCCAAGCGATTAGGGCTTTTTGCGTTGTCCCTATATTCAACTGTCCCAGCACAATATATTGATAGCCGATGCAAAAAGCTTGATTAAAGGTTGTTGCCGATCCATGACAACGCGTAAAACCCGATTTAAAAGGCCAAAAAACAAAATACCCGGCGCTGATGCGCCGGGGTTAAAGTTTACCCTTTACTGATTACTATAGGGTTCCTGAACGGGAAAGGTATCCCCCTTCAGAATTTCATCTAAGGCGGTTGAAACAGCCCCGATCGCTCCATCCTCATCCGATTCACTTTCAGCAATAATCTGGCGGGCGCGTTTAGCGGCGGTTACGACCAGTGAATATCTACTGTCAACCTTTTCCAATAACTTTTCCAGAGAAGGTGTGTTCATCGTGGAAATGATGCCTCCTAAAACAATACTATAATTAAATTACGCGTTATTTTCGTTTTTGTCAAGGCAAAGCAACCTCTTCCAGTACCCGCGGGTTACTTTAACTTCTTCGGCATTGATAATTGATTCTACCCGCATACAAGCTTCGTCCAGACGATCATTGAGTACAACATAATCATAAGTAGAGACAGCAGTTAATTCCTGTTCGATATAGGCTAATCTTTTTTCGATCGACTCTTGGTCATCGGTATTCCTCGCCAGTAGCCTCCGCTTTAACTCCGCCCGTGACGGCGGATAGAGGAAAATCGAAATTGCATTGGGGTAATTCTTTTTAATTTGGGCAGCGCCTTGAATATCCACATCTAAAATAATATGTTGTCCCTTTTGTAGCCGGTCAAGGACGATCTGTTTTGGCGTCCCATAATAGTGGTCGTATATCTCCGCCCATTCTAAAAAACCGTCATTTTCAATCTCTGCGAAAAACTGTGCTTTCGATAAAAAATAATAATTCACACCATCTACTTCTTGGCCGCGCGGTGGACGGGTCGTCGCGGAAATTGAATAAATTAAATCTGTCCGCTTCGCCAGCACTTCCTGTAACACCGTATTTTTTCCCACTCCGGAAGGACCTGAAAGAACATATAGTAGACCAACCATCAATTACTACTCCTCAGCATCATTATTTACAGCTTCTTTAGTATTTAAACGGTGCGCAACTGTTTCCGGTTGAACTGCAGAAAGAATTACATGAAGACTATCAACAATAATTACAGCCCTGGTCCTTCTGCCATATGTCGCATCAATCAGGGTCCCGCGATCACGGCTTTCCTGGATAATCCGCTTAATTGGGGCAGACTCAGGACTAACAATCGCCACAATCCTGTTGGCCGCGACCATATTACCAAAACCAATATTAATCAGTTTGATCTCCATGCGGAGTGGAATCCCCCTTTTACTAGTTGCCAAAACGCTCAATTAAAGCCTGTCTCTGCCGGGAACCGAGGCCTTGGACTCTTCTGGTTTCATCGATCCCAATCTCATTCATGATTTTCCGAGTACGAACCTTTCCAATCCGTGGTAATGACTCAAGCAAGTAGGCAACCCGCATTTTCGCAACTACATCACTGTCTGTCTGTTCCAGCACTTCACGAATCCCGGTTCGCCCTGCTTTTAAATCCTGGCGAATCTTCGCCCGTTGACTCCTGACCTGTTGCGCTTTTTTCAAAGCTTGCTTTTTCTCTTCTAGAGTTAACTGTGGAAGCGGCATTTTTTCACCTCCTATTCGATATTTTGAACTTGTTCGCGTATGTTCTCTACTTCACTTTTAACCTCCACGATATAACGGGAGACGGAAAGTTCGGTGGTTTTGGCGGCGATGGTATTGATCTCGCGGTGCAACTCCTGGGCAATGAAGTCGAGTTTTTTACCAATCGGCCCCTGGGTATTGATGGTTGATAGAAACTGCTCGAGATGGCTTTTAAAACGGGTGATTTCTTCGGTAATGGATGAGCGTTCAACATAAAAAAGGACCTCCATCGCTAACCGGTGTTCGTCCCAGTCCACCTTACCCAATAATTCGTTAACTACTTTGGTTAGTTTTTCCTGGTAGATGCTGGGCAGCTCAGAGGCTAAGCCTTCAATATCGGCAATCGCCTGCTCCAAGCGATGGATCCGCGCCTTCAGGTCGGCGGCAATAATCTCGCCCTCTTTTTTTCTCATCGCCAGTAGCCGTTCTGCAGCGCCTTGGACAGCCTGCACAACTGCATTTTCCAGTGCTTCTTCATTAACTTCTTCTTTTTTCACAAACAGATCAGGAATCAAAAGCACTTGTTCCATCCCGATTTTCCCGGGAAGTCGAAATTGTTTCTGCACCCGTTTAACCTCATGCAAATAGTCGGCCAAAAGCCTTTGGTCAATTTCTAGTCGACAATGGGGGTTTTTCGGTCGTTCTTCAATTGCAATAAACAGATCGACTTTCCCCCGTCGGAGCAAGGGCTTAATCTGTTTAACAATCTTCTCTTCTAACCAGGAATAATTCTTTGGTAAACGGATCGAAACATCAAAATAGCGATGATTAACACTGCGAATCTCAACGGTAATTATGTAGCTCGGGTCATCTTCTAATCTGAATCTACCGTAACCGGTCATACTAAAGGGCATCAATCAATTCTCCTTAGGCTTAAAAAAAGCTTTTCTTAAAGAGGTTAAACAAAAATCTGAATACTGCTAACTTAATTCCACCCTTATCAGGAAACTCCTCCTTTTTAAGTCCATTTTTCTTTTATTTTCCGAGGGAACTTTTTGCAAGACAGATCGTTTTAAACCATTAGAATCATGACCTTAATCCACTCCATTGTGTCAACTTTTGCTTTGAGGAGGAGTTATCGATGGGTAAATTGAATCCACGCCACCAAAAATTATTAACCCTATTGTTTGTCGTAATTGCGACTTCTATGATTACTTCAGCCGTCTTTCTTGCCTTTAGCGGCCCAGAGGATAAATCCGTTCCGACGCCAACCGCTGAAGCCCCTGCTGAACAAAGGCCAGCGGTACAACAGGCCGCTTTTAGCTTTGGTCCCGATTCTTCCTGGGAAAATGCGATCATTAATGTTAATAAAAAAGTAGCGCCGGCGGTAGTTTATATCGACACCGAACGAACGGTAACCACAAATCCGATGGTCCCCGAATTTTTCCGCGACTTCTTTGGCCCCGGCTTCTTTGATAGCTATGGTGGTAATCGGGAATACAAGCAACAAGGGACCGGGTCCGGATTTATCATCCGTCCCGACGGCTATATCGTCACCAATTACCATGTGGTTGAAAACGCCGATAAAATTACGGTTAATTTGAAAGGCGGCAAAAAATACGATGCCAAGGTTATTGGGGCGGACAAGAAATATGATCTGGCCATCGTTAAGATCAATGCGAAAAACCTCACCTACTTAGAAATGGGCGATTCCACTGAGCTTCAAATCGGCCAGTGGGTGGTGGCCTTCGGCAACCCCTATGGTTTACACGAAACCGTAACCACCGGAATCATCAGCGCCTTGAACCGTTCGCTTTCCGAGGATGCTAAGGAAGGTTACCTAATCCAAACCGACGCCGCCATTAATCCGGGGAACAGCGGCGGGCCATTGGTCAACCTCAAGGGCGAAGTGATTGGGATCAACGAAGCAATCCTCTCCAATGCCCAAAATATTGGTTTTGCCATTCCCATTAATCTGCTCCAGGATAATCTAGACGCCTTAATTAATGACGGAAAAATTGCCCATCCCACATCCACCACGCCGTGGCTGGGAATTTATATGCAAGACGTGAATGCCGACATGACTTCTTATTTTAACTTACCCTTTAAGAATGGGGTCTATGTTGGCCAGGTGGTCAAAGACTCGCCCGCCGACAAAGCAGGTCTACTCCCCCAAGACATTATAACGCAACTCAACCGTAAAGAGCTTAATTCCGGTCAAGAGTTGTCCACCCAGATCCAAAAGATGAAGATTGGCGACCAAGTCTCCCTGCTGGTATGGCGAGACGAGGAATTTAGAAAGATCGATGTCGTCCTGGAAGCAAAACCCGAAGACGAATAGGCAAAACCTGCTTTTTGACATAACTCGCGTTAAGCGATAAAATGCTGGTAAGAGATTATCTGAGAAAGGTTTGGATACGATGTTGCAAACGAACACCTTGTCTCTGGCCAGATTAGCGCCGAATGCTCTGGAAGAATTCGAAAAACAGGTCAAAACCCACGAGAAAGCCTTCTATCATTTTGCTTACCGGTTAACCGGAAATCATGATGATGCTCTGGATTTGACGCAGGAAGGCTTGCTCAAAGCCTATCGTGCTTTTCACCGTTTCAAAGTGGGAACTTCCTTTGACCGCTGGGTTTACCAGATTATTTACCGGTTGTTTATTGATCAATACCGAAAAAAAAAGCGGCGTCCCTTTGTGGCCTCTTTAGACGAGTCCCCACCCTATCTTGAACAGGAAAAAACAAAAGAAATACCGGATTACAGTAGACTACCGGAAGACTATGCCCTCCGCCACGAACTGGGCGACACCATCCAAAAAGCGCTCTTGCGCTTACCTGAGGAGTTCCGGGCTGCCGTTGTCCTCTGCGATGTCCAAGGTTTTTCCTATGAAGAGATCAGCAATATCCTCCAATGTTCGCTAGGAACGGTTCGTTCTCGGATCCACCGGGGACGGCGCCAGTTAAGGGAATATTTAACCCCCTATCTTGGTGGGGAAAGGAGAAAACAAAAATGAATTGCCATCGTGTCCAAAGCCTGCTCTCAGCCTATCTTGATCAGGAACTCTCCCCCGAGGAACGACGCCTGATCAGAAACCATCTTTTTAACTGTCCGCTTTGCACCACTAACTACGAGGAGCTCGCCACCGTAAAGAGCTGTCTGGGCAACCTGGAGCCACCTCCCACCCAGCTTGAACTCTTGGTGCAGATTTGCCGCACTAACTTCGGTTCTGCCCCTTCCTTTCGTACCACCCCCTTGATCTGGAGTAAAAGGTTGGGCTTAACGGCGGCCTGTGTCTTTCTTTTTCTGCTAACTTCTTTTCAATTGTTTCCGGTTAATAACAATGGGATGATGGTTAGTAAGGAAGCGACGTCACCCTCCACCGGTAAGACCACCCCTTATCGACTGGTCAGTGAGGACATCAACAAGGTCAACTTGTTCCTGGAAGAAGAGCAAGCAGAGGAAAAAATCACGATCGATCGCTACCTTGCCCCCGACCCTAGCAAACTTCTACCGGGAATCCCGGTATCACGCTAAAAGGACTTTAGCACCACTGGCCGCCAAACCGCATACAATGGGAGTAATATATTAGTGAAAAGGTTTGGAGGCTTACGGTAAATGAGTAAACTCTATCCTTACCCGGCGGTACAGTATATTCCCCTTGCTTTTGGGGTTCTGGTTCGCCGTGAAAATTTCCCTTCCCCTCCCATGATCCTGATCGGACCGGAAATCAGCGCGCAGAAAGTTTCGATCGAAGAGAAAATTGGGGAGCAGCTTCCCAATTTTAAAGAAAATGTCGACCAGCTGTTCCTCTTGACCGGCGGCTTCGAACCCTTAGAAGTAAAATACCGTGGCTACTACGTAACAATCAAAGCCACGCGTAGCCCAGTCCTGACCTTACTTTCCGTATCTAAACATTATTTTTATAAAACAAGCTTGGTTTTTCAAGCTAAAACAAACGCTGGAGACCTTCTAGTCTCTAAATCCTATCAACTGCAAAAATAAGTTTCGGAGGAAGGATTATGCACAAAGAAATTGTTTATCAGGATTACGCCCCGCAAGTTATTACCCAGCTCGACAGCGGCGGAGCCTTTCTTACCGTCAAAAACGGTGAGCAAGCCAATATTATGACCATTGGCTGGGGAACCATGGGAACGATCTGGGGCAAACCCATCCTCATGGTGATGGTGCGCTATTCCCGGCATACATACGGCATGCTCGAAAAGGCCGGTGAGTTCACCTTAAGCGTACCCCTCAACCGCGATCTCAGCAAAGAACTACTAATCTGCGGTCGTCAGTCCGGTCGTGAGATCGACAAATTTAAAGAATGCCGTTTTACGCCGCTGAAAGGTCAAGTCGTTGGTACCCCCGTGATCAAAGAATGTCCTTTACACTTTGAATGCCGCGTCGTTTACCAACAAGCGATGGAACCCGGACAACTTACCCCAGCGTTACGGGATAAATGGTATAAAAACTCGGATTACCATGTTTTATATTTCGGCGAAATCGTCGCTAGCTATCTCACGGAGTAACAGCGGCCCCCATCTCCTTTTTTAGTTCGGAAACTGCTTTAGGGATCCAGCGCCCGTCCACTTTTTTAAGCCCATAGGCCGTCGCTAGCTTCTGCTGCAATCCAGTATGGAGCTTACCGGCGGCCTTTTTCAGATCGGTGGTCGACTCCGGTGCCGCCGTAAAGCTGGGATCAGCCAAACCAACCCCGCTGGCCATCAATGTTTCCAGCGCAATCTTGGCCGCCAAAAATCGGTCATATTTATCGATTCCAAAGATATAAAAATCATCGAGCATGCCAATGATTTCCCAGGTCACCTGTTCCGCCTGGGAATAGCGCCCGGCGTCCTTATCCTGATCCGAAAAGCGCAGCGGTAGATTGGTACTGATCGCCTCCAAATGGGAAACCAGGTATTCGAGGTCAAAGAGGCCGGTCGCACAGTTAAATAGAATCTGCTTCCCACTTTGCTCCGCGGCCAACATTTCCTCTTGAGAAATGGCCACCCCCAAATCGGCACAGTTTAGCCGCTTGTTCTGATCGACGACCAAGACTCCCCCCTTGGTATCAACAACCGTCCGGAAGGCAAACTCAAAGCCGCCGGTTTTCCCTTGGAGGGCAAGTAGCGCCACGGCCACCGGGTCGACGGTAAAACCTAGATTGTCAACGTTACCAAGATAAACCATTTTTATCCCCCTGGCGAAGAGGTGACGATAACATTCCTTTAGAATCTGGAAGTTCTGACCATGCCCACCCGGCATCGGAAGCGGTGTATTTATTTTACCATAGGCGGTGGTGAAAACATCCTTAGGCCGACCCACACTACTGTGGGTATAAGCCGCCAACATCGGTTGGATGCCGGTCAATACTGCTTTCGTGATTTCCACTCCGGTGGCGGCCATTAAATCCCGGAGATAAGGACTCTCCTGAAAACCCTGGTAAGCCCCTTCTAAATCTTGATAATTATAGATGCTGGCCATCTGGAAAAGGGGCAGCACCGTCCGGGACTTAATTCCGGTAATCACCTGATAGCGGAGGGTTTCCAGGAGAAGGGCGCGCATCTTCAATTCCATAAAACTGGCCCCGAACGTCCCATCCTCGTTTAGGTAAGCTGGGACTAAAGCTTTAGCGCTATTCCGGCCCAACTGCGCTAAGCGGTCAAATGGTGCTTGGCAAAGGGCAAATAATTGGGGACTAAGCGCCGCATTCTTTTTGTAATCAAAGTAACTACTGGCGGAACCACCATTGAGTACACCATAGCCTAAAAAAGGGTATAGCTGTACGCCGACCTGTTCCAGACCAGCTCGGTCAAAACAGCCGGTGTTCCCGTCCACGTGGCAATAAGCGGAAAGGTCGAGCTCTAAGCCCCATTGCTGCAGGCGGGCTTCCGCGGCAGCAAGGTCAATGTCAACTTCAAGCGGTCCGGTCAGATCGATAATCCGCTCCCCGTCAATCCGGGGAAAACCCGTGGCTTGCACCGGCTGAAAATGGTCATAAGCTCCGGCATTATATTTAGTCAGAATCGCTCTGGTCAGTTTTAAATCAATTCCCTTACTCCGCATCACCGCCGCCAAGGAAGGAGGAAAACCATAATTCTCATTGCTCTGGCCTATACTCTTCATTTACGCATTTCCTTTCAAATCTAGTGATTCCAATATTATTGTCCTGTAATTAATTCTTGATTATTAAAACTTTTCCCTTTATAATAATTGAAATATTCTGTTAACCTGGACTACCCCTTGTCGTTTCGGCAAATTGGTAGTATAATTGCACTAATAAATATTCAGTAGAAGCGAGGTATTATGAAGCATGCAAGAACGAGTTTATAACTTCTATCCCGGACCTGCAACTCTTCCGTTAGCGGTCTTAGAAGCAGCACGGGAAGAATTACTTAATTTCCAATCCAGCGGGATGTCGATTCTGGAAATCAGCCACCGCTCGAAACCGTACGAAGCACTACAGGACGAAGCGGCCGCCCGCCTGAAACGCCTTTTAAAGATTGGTGATAACTACAAAGTCCTCTTTTTACAAGGAGGCGCCAGTCTCCAGTTTGCCATGGTCCCGATGAATTTTCTGGCGCTGGAACAGACCGCCGATTACTTAGTCACCGGTAGTTTTGCCAAAAAAGCCGCTCAGGAAGGAAAATACTTCGGGAAAGTCAACGTGGCCGTTGACACCGGGCAGGAGGAATTTCGCCGGATTCCCGACCAAACCGAGCTGAAATTCTCCCCTAATCCGGTCTATGTCCATTTGACCAGTAATAATACGATCTATGGGACCCAGTGGCAGACCTTCCCCGCTTGCGGGTCAGTCCCCATGATCGCCGATATGTCCAGCGACATTCTCTCCCGCCCCTTTAACGCCGAATCATTCGGTCTGATTTACGCCGGGGCGCAAAAAAACCTCGGCCCTGCCGGAGTAACCATTGTCATTATCCGTGAAGATCTGCTGGCTAAGGCCAAGACCGACCTTCCGGTGATGTATCGGTACGAGACTTTTGCCAAAAACAATTCGCTCTACAACACCCCACCCACCTTCTCCATTTATATGGTGTCCCTAGTCCTTAAATGGCTTGAAGACCAGGGCGGCGTGGAGGCAATCCACAAACAAAACCAAGCTAAAGCGGCTTTGATCTACGACGAAATTGACCACAGTAACGGTTTCTACCGGGGTCATGCCGAAAAGGATAGCCGTTCGCTGATGAATATCACCTTCCGCCTCCCCAGCGACGAGCTGGAACAGCAATTTGTCCGTGAAGCAACCGACCAAGGTTTGGTCGGCCTGAAAGGTCACCGCTCGGTGGGTGGTCTTCGCGCCTCCATCTATAATGCCATGCCGAACGAGGGGTGCAAAGCGTTGGCCGCCTTCATGAAGGATTTCATGAAGCAAAATGGATAAAGCTTGATACCCAGATCCTAATAAACAAAGTAAAACCCGGTCCCCTCGCAGTAGGGACCGGGTTTTTGTTCCCTTTTACAAAACCTTTGTAGACAATAAGAACGGGCGGTAGCCAGCGTGAGTGACTACCTTTAGCACTGCAGTTTGGTGAGGGCTTCCCATAACCCGTAAAGATAGGTGATACCTAATGCCCGATCATAAAGGCCATAACCAGGCCGGGCTTCTTCTCCCCAGATCATTCTGCCATGATCAGGACGGATGTAGCCATCGAAACCAGTGTCGTGCAGGGCCTTTATGATCGCAAAAAGATCCAGATCCCCGTAAGAGTTGGGATGGGCGCTTTCGTCAAAATCCTGTGCCGACAGGCGCTTAATATTTCTCAGATGGGCAAAGGGTATCCTACCCCGTGCCGAAAACTCCTTGGCCATGGCCGGTAGATCATTGTCCAGGTTGGCACCGAGCGAACCGGCACAAAAGGTCAGTCCATTGGCTGGACTATCATTGAGGGCGAGAAAAGTCCGGATATTCTCCGCATTGGTAATCACCTTGGGAAGGCCAAAAAGCGGCCACGGCGGGTCATCCGGATGGATGGCCATTTTAATATCGTATCTTTCCGCATAAGGCAGCACGGCATCGAGGAAATACTGTAGATTAGCCCAGTACTGGTCTACGGTCACGTTCTGATAATACTCAATATCCCGAGCCATAGCTGCCAATCGTTCCTCTTCCCAGCCCGGTAGCGAATAACCTTTGGCCTTACTGAACATGGACTCGGCCATGTTTAAGGGGTTCATCCGTAATACTTCTTCCTGCCGGTAGGACATCACAGAACTGCCATCGGCTAATTTAAAAGCCAGATCACTGCGGATCCAGTCAAAGACAGGCATAAAATTATAACACAAGCATTTGATCTCAATAATCGAAAGGTTAGCTAAGGTTTTTATATAGTTTTCGATATACCGATCCCGAGTAGGCAATCCTTTTTTAATATCCTCGTGGATATTGACACTTTCAATGACCTCCACCTCAAGGCCAGCGGTGGCGATCTCTTCCTTAAGGGCAATGAGCCGCTCTAGTGGCCATACCTCGCCCACGGGTACATCCGACAGACTGGTGGCCACACCGACGATCCCAGGGATCTGCTTAATCTGCTGCAAGGTGACACTATCATCCCCACCGGAGAACCAACGCAAAATCAGCTTCATTCATTCTCCTCCAAGAACAGCGCCGGACCGGATAAAACTAAATTCGTTTCCAAAACCTTAGCGCCTGTTAGGGAGCGACTTTTAGCGTCAGGTTGTTGGCCGCCCGTGGATAACCGGATCTCCCCTGCTTCCAACCGGAAGGCACCACGCTCATCCACTACCGCCAACTGCCGCGGTTGGAGGATGAATTCCACCGCTTGTTTCTCACCGGGGGCCAAAGCGACTCGCTTAAATCCTTGAAGCTCCCAGTTGGGGGTCTCGACACTGGCCCCCACGTGCCGGAGATAGATTTGGACTACTTCGTCCCCAGCCACCGGTCCAATGTTTTCCACCTGAACGGAGATCCTTACTTCCTGGTCATCCCCAATTTTAAAAGCGGGTTTAGCCAGTGCCAAGTCGGTATAAGCAAAAGTAGTGTAACTAAGCCCATATCCAAAGGGGTATAGGGGTTCTTCTTCCATATAGCGATAAGTGCGGCCCTTCATCGTATAATCCGTAAAAGCCGGTAACTGGTCAAGAGATTTCACGAAGGTCACCGGTAACCGACCACCCGGGTTGTAGTCACCAAAGATCACCTCGGCAAGGGCTCTTCCGCCCTCTTCCCCGGGATACCAAGCCTCAATAATGGCCGGAACGTTCTCTGCGGCCCAATTAATCGCCACCGGGCTCCCGTTAAAAAGCGCTAAAATTACCGGCTTACCTACCATCGATACCGCCTTCAGTAGTTCCTCCTGCATCCCCGGCAAGGTCAATTTGATCCGATCCCCTCCCCCGTCGGAGTTAGCCACCGCCCCTTCTTCTCCTTCCAGTTGCGGAGAAAGACCCAGACACACAATAGCCACATCCGCTCGTTCTACGGCAGCGATCGCCTCGGCAAACCCGCTGGTCGGCGCTTCTCCCCAAAAACTAGGCCCATCGGTAACTAAGTCGCAGCCTTCCGCGTAATTAACCTTCACATCTGGCCCGACAGCTGCTCTAATCCCAGCGAGGGGTGTAACATACTGGGAAGGTACACCGAAATAGTTACCCAGCAAAATCTCTTTGGAATCGGCATTCGGCCCGATGACCGCAATAGATTTAATCTTCCCTTTATTTAGAGGGAGCAAATTGTCTTCATTCTTCAACAAGACCATCGATTCACAGGCCGTCTGTAAAGCGAGCTTGCGGTGTTCTGGTGAATCGTTGACTTCATAGGGAATGTTCGCATAGGGTACCAGCTCCGGTGGGTCAAACATGCCCAGTTTAAACCGGGTCTCAAACAGCCTAGCCACCGACCGGTCGATAGTTTCCTCTGTAATCAAACCCTGCTCCACAGCTTTTAGAAGCGAAGCAAAGATCCGACCGCAATTGAGGTCACAGCCGTTATTCACGGCCGCAGCAGCCGACTCCTCCGGCGATGAAGTGTACTTATGGTACTTATGGATGTCTTCGATGGAATCGCAGTCCGAAACAACATGGCCGCTAAAGCCCCATTCTTCCCTGAGGATCTTCTGCAACAGCGTAGGTGAGGCGCTAGCCGGCTCGCCATTTACTCTGTTATAAGCGCCCATTACCGCCTCGACCTTCCCCTCAATTACCGCTTCCCGGAAGGCCGGCAAATAAGTCTCCCGGAGATCCTTCGGGTTGACCACAGCATCAAACTCATGCCGCAGAGATTCCGGCCCGCTGTGCACAGCAAAGTGTTTGGCACAAGCGGCCACCTTTAAGTAGTTTGGGTGATCGCCCTGCAGACCACGGATGAAGGCCACCCCCAATCGACCCGTGAGATGAGGATCCTCTCCGTAGGTCTCCTGCCCCCGTCCCCACCTGGGATCACGGAAGATATTAATATTAGGCGTCCAAAAAGTCAGCCCCTTATAGATCCCCCGCTCCTCTTTCTTGGCATACTCATGGTGTTTAGCTCTGGCCTCATCGGCGATGGCTGAGGCCACTTCATACAATAAATCCTGGTTAAAAGAGGCCGCCATCCCGATTGCTTGCGGAAAGACCGTGGCCACTCCGGCGCGGGCTACCCCATGTAAGCATTCATTCCACCAATTATATTCCGGAATACCTACCCGGCTAAGGGCTGAGGAAAAGAAAAGCATTTGGCTGATCTTTTCTTCCAGGGATAACCTGGAGATCAGATCGCGTACTCTTTCGTCTATTGTCCTGTTGGGGTCTTGGAATACTGGTAACACTTCATCTCTTTTCACCATGATAAAAGCCTCCTTGTGCATATAGATCTTCTTTATTGATAAATCTGTCTCCCTAATTGATCTGGAATCCCTGTTTTACGGTAAAAATACGTATTGATCACATCTCGCCATTCCTTGGCGTGTTCAATCTGGAGAATTAGCCGGTCCAAGACAGCAGTGTAACGCTGCTCGTCGAGGTATCCTTTCAGCTTTATCCAGCACTCTTGCAATTCTTTAGCCTGCTCCACGCCGCGAAAATGTGTATCATAGATGTGCTGGATAATTGTCTTTCCATCCTGTAGTCGATAAGTATAAGGCAGGTGATGAAAGAAGAGCAACAACTCCTCCGGACAAGTTTGCGGAGTTTCATAACACAAAGCATTCTCTGGGTGATACTGCCCGGCATACCCGGTTCCCGTTCCCACTGTGCGATCAATTCCAATCCCGGTATGATCGGCCCGATGGTAAGTCCCCCACTGGGAGTATTCATAACCGTCAACGCTCGGTCCATAATGATGACCGGGATTTACCATCCAGCCAATTCCCAAAGGCGCCGTATAGTTCTCGTAAATTCGCCCCGACCTCTCCAGCATGGAGGAGATCTGCTCCACCACTGTTTCCTGGCCGCTAAAGGTCAATTTCACCCATTCTTCCGTAATCTCCTGGACCGAGAGGTTGGGGTTCCAAGCCAAACGGCCAAAACCGAAAAGGTTCGCCTGAGCCAAGGGATGCCCTGTCCAGTTCTGATCAGTACCGACATTGGCGACGCCGGTGAACCCGTTAAATTTCCGCTGGAACAAGGAACCATCTGCCACCTTTTTGACAAAGGAGCCCTTCCCCCGGGCGTAGGTGTCGAACTCAAGCACTGCTTTCCACTGGGGCACCAGGTAGAAAAGGTGCACCTGTTGGCCGGTGTATTCTTGGGTGATCTGCAACTCCAAAAGCTGATTGGTCTGCTCCATGCCACCGAGTAAAGGAGAGACCGGTTCTCGGACTTGAAAGTCCATCGGTCCGTTTTTAATCTGCAGGATGACATTCTCCGCGAATTGTCCATCTAAAGGCATAAAGTGTTCATAGGCTGCTTTTGCCCGGTCGGTCGCCGTATCACGCCAATCCTGTTGACAATTATAGACAAAACACCGCCAGATAATTAAGCCCCCGAATTCCTTGATCGCTTCCGCCAGCATATTAGCGCCCTCCGCATGAGTGCGGTGGTAAGTAAAAGGGCCGGGGCGGTGTTCGGAATCGGCTTTAACGAGGAAGCCCCCAAAATCCGGGATCTGCTGATAGATCTCGGCCGTCTTCTGCCGCCACCAGGCCTTCACCTCGGGATCGAGTGGGTCGGCGGTGGCCAGCCCAGCCAGTTGCATCGGCGCAGCAAAATTTACACTCAAAAACACCTTGATCCCATAAGCGCGAAAGATTTCCGCCAATATCTTGGCCTTCGGCAGATGATGACTGAGAAAACGAGTTTCTTCTTCGTACACATTCACATTATTTACGGCAATCCCATTAATCCCCAGCGAAGCTAATAAACGGGCATAATCCCGCACCCTTGTTAAATAGGGAGTCAACTCGTAGTTTTGGTAAAATATGGAGCGGCCGGCATAACCCCGTTCAATAGTGCCATCCATGTTGTCCCAGTGGTTAATGAGGCGCAAAGGATTGGTCGGTGCTTCCCTGAGCTGTAAAGCGCTTAGGTCCTGCTCCGTCTGGAGTAACCTTAAAAAATGATAACTCCCATATAAGAGCCCCCGGTCAGTGAGGGCGGTAATAACCAGATACTCCATGCCCTCACGACGTAGGGTTTTGATGAGGTACCCTTCTTGGTCAAGGGTTGCTTCTTCGGGACCATAAGCCGCATCTACTAACGGACTGTCACCATAGATCCCGAAGAGAACAAACTTCTTCTGGAGGGGGGCCTCGGAAACAACCGGTTCAATGGAGACCATTTTTTTTAAGGCATAAACCACTTCTTCGCGGGCCGAATTTACCACTAGGGTAGTAACGGGAATCACCAGGTTATTACACCAGTCCTGATAATCCTGGCGTCTGCTACTATTCTGGATCGGTGTGTACTGTAACCAACACTGGTAATCCAAATCTATCATAAATGGTTCCATCTCATCTACCCCCAACTGATATCTATCGTGGTTCTTACTCTGCTTCGTTCCCGGCCGATAAAAGTAAACAGCCAAAATACGAGGTGTCTCGATAATCATTACCAATCGGGTCATACCAGGTTACCACGTTCTGCCTGCGTCCGCTGGCATCAGCATCGTTAATCTGGGTATCAAACCCAATGACCACTCCCGCTTCACCCTTAATGGTCTTGAAGGGGATCGCCGCCTCCACGATATACCCGTCCGCCGTAATTCTCGTCGCGGACTGGAACCGATCATCCGGACCGTTGGAACCGAAGGTTTGTAGATTATCAAAATTCACTCGGTATTGGGCGTCATCAGCCTCATACGTAATCGTTCTGGCGTTATTCTCATCGATAAAGAACTCCATCGAGTCTTGTTCATGGGGCTGGGTACCGTCTTTATTTAATAACGGATCAGTCACGTCAGCCCAGACATAGAGATAATCCTCATCCCATAAAGTCCGTACCAAAGCTGTGGCTTGAGCTGTCCCCTGAACCACGGTTTCGGTGGTGATCGTCTTCGCTTGCACCCAGATGGGATCATACTCCGCATCGATCACCGGAGTACCGGGAAGGGCTTCTATCAGTTTCATTTCCCTTTTCAACTGAAGGACGCCATATTTTGAGGTATCCCGATTCTGGCTGTGCGTAAGGTCGTTCCAACTAATTACCACCGGTTCACGCTCCCGCGCGGCATCGGTAATCCGCAGATCAAAGCCGATCTCTTGGTCGAAGGAAAACTCCTGTGTGGAAATGGAGGCTTCTAACCGATAACCACCGTCATATTCCTGCACTCGATAAGTAGCACCCCGCGCCCGCTTTCCGTTCCTTGCCAAGACGATCTGTCGGTCATCCTTTTGCACGGTAGCAGTTTTATCATTGTTTTGATCAATAAAGACCGCTATCTGATCGCCCTTGTCGACCGTGGTGTCCGGCACATCCACGAAAACGTAGATCAGCCGCTGATCCCAAGCCACTTTGAACCTGGCTTGTTGATCACCCATTGCCATCCTAATCCAAGGCGCAGTCTTCCAGGCCGTCTCCTCAACTCCGTCGATGGTCTTCTTGCCCATAAACACATTCAGCTTCTGGGTTAGGATGGGTAATTTCTCCGGGTCAACCATTCCCCAGTACGCCGGCTTTGCTTTGAATTCCTGGTCAAAGGCAAAGGGAGCGTCCCGCCTGGGGATCGGTCTGTTATGCAGCCATGAATGGTTATCGGCAATTCCCCAGAAGGTTACATTACTGATGTAATCCTTCAGTTCTTTTAACCCGGCAAATAATTCTCGATAACGGTGCCCCTGTCGGACGATGAGTTCTTGGGGAACCGTTTGGTATGAGGTTTGATCATTTGTATAAACGCTTACATCCATCTCGGTTAGTTGGTTATCTAAACCAAGCCCCGCAAAAAGTTTGATGGAGGCGCTCAGCGCCGCAACGGAGGGCGCTTCAACATCAACATGAGCCTGATGGCCAACGCCGTCAATCGGCACTCCCTTTTCCAATAGTTCCTTGACAAAGTTATAGAGCAAATCTCTTTTCGTCGGATCGGTGGTGCTAAAGTCGTTAATGTACAACTTGATATCCGGTCCGCCCACCCTACGTGCGGTGCGGAAAGCGGTTTCAATATAATCGGTTCCGGAGATTTGATACCACTTACTCCTCCGCATTCCGTCGGGTTCTGCCGGATCAATCACTTCATTGACCACATCCCAGTATTTCACCTGATCCTTGTATCTTTCGACAATCGCCGTGATGTGCTGCTCCAAGCGCTTGAGAAGCAGTTCCTTATTGGCTGCTCTTTTTGTCAGATCCGTCTCCTGAGTCATATCTTTCCCGTCTTCATCCAGAAAAAACCAATCGCTGCACTGTTGGTGCCAGACCAGCGTATGGTAGCGTACCCCCATGCTATTTTCTCGGGCGAACTTCACAATCTGGTCGGCACCCGCCCAATTGAAGTTTCCTTCCTGCGGTTGAATGCTCACCGGTTTCATCACGTTCTCCGCCACAATGACATTATAGTGTTTCTTGAGGAGTTCGCTTTCGGGTTTCGTCAATTGTTCTGGCTCCACCGCGGCACCGATTGTGAAATAATCGGCATAAACGTCACTTAAAGCCGGGAGATCCTGTTCAATCGATCCACCCGCCGCCGTATCTAAGCCCATCCCTTTGATGGTAACACTGTCAATATAATAGGCGTCAGCGGCATTTTCACTCTCGATATACAAAAGAAGCGTATCCAGATCTTCATCATAGGAGTATTCTCCGCTGAGCTTAACCCACTCTGTATCCTTTACAGATGCCTGGGCCACCGTCGTCCAACTGGTGCTGGCACCAAATTTCTTCTGTTCCATGGTAATCTTAAAGTTAGTGGTAGCGGTGGGAGTCCCCATGAGCTTGACATAACCGGTAACCTCATAGACCACCTCTTTTTGGAGGACACCAGTCAGGTCCAAACTCGGTCCGTGCCAATTGGCGGTCCGGTTTGTCGTCTTTAGACTATATGTGCCGGAGTGGGCCGCCTCCCGGACCACTGCTATCTGTACTCCATCGCCCCTGGGGATCCACCCTTGGCGATCACCTTGCTCGAAACCATACTCCATTACACCTTTTCCAAGGGCAGAGCCACCAATTAGCGTACACACGGTAAGGAGGCAAAGAGTTAATAAAATTCTAGTATAAAACCTTAGTTTACCTACCAATCCGATCAACTCCTTCGTTATTCTCCAGTTACCTCGTGATGTATACTTGTTCCACTATAAACTTAAAAAGCCCGGCCGAAACCGGGCGTTTCTCGAAAAAATACTATCCTTTAATGGCTCCGGCCAGTGTGCTTTGGATAATCCACCGGTGACCGATCATATACAAAATAACGGTCGGTGCGGCGGCAATAATGGCAGCAGCTGCATACCTTGGCATATGGTCGGCACCATATGCATTCAAAAACTGCGATACCCGCAACTGCATGGTATAGCGATCTGCACTATTAATCATAATTAAGCTCAATAAGTAATCGCTCCATGACCCCATAAACACCAGCAGGGTAGCTAGGACGGTCGCTGGTTTGGCCAGTGGTAACATGATCCGGACAAAAATGCTGGTGTGTCCAGCACCATCGATCCTCGCCGCTTCTGCCAGTTCATTGGGTAGTTTAACAAAAAAGGAACGATAGATGATTGTCCAGAACGGAATCCCAAAGGCGGTCATCGGCAAAAACAACCCCGGAAGCGTATCGGTGATCCCCATCAACCCGCATAACTGATAAAGGGGAATTAGGACCATCTGCACCGGCACAAAATAACCGGCTAAAATGAAGTAAAAGAGCACTTCCGTGACTTTACTACGGTACCGCGCGAAAACATATCCCGCCATGGCTGCCGACGGTACAGTACAAACAATCGCGCCCAAACAAACATATAACGTATTTAAGAGGCCTTGGCCAATCCGGATTACTTTCCAGGCTTCAACAAAGTTTAGCCAACGAAGCTCTGTCGGCCAGCCCCATGGATTGTAGGCAAATTCTAAACGCGTTTTGAAGACAAACATCCACGGCAAGATTAAAGGTAAGATCACAGTCAAGGCCAGTAAAACCAGGATAAAGGTCACTAAGATCTCCTTCAATTTTGGACGGTAATGAGGAAAGGATTCCGCCCCAAGGGATAATTTTGCGGTTTTTGTCTTCATTACGCATCACGATCCTTTCTCTGTAAAGAAAATTGGAGTATAGTGAAGAATAATGACAGCAAGAAGATGATTACACCAACAGCGGCACCCCTACCATACTGCCAATTAAGAAAACCGTTTTTATACAGGACAATTCCCAATGTGGAGGTAGCATAACCCGGTCCGCCGGACGTCATCAGCCAAGGCAGGTCAAATAGTTTCATGCTCCCGACGATACATAAGAGGGACACAATCCGCAGGGCATAGGAGGTCATGGGGAGAACGATAAACCTGGCGTATTGCCATCGCGTTGCCCCATCCAACTGGGCAGCCTCTTGAATATCTTTAGGGATCTGTTCGATGTTTGCCATTAGATAAACAATATAAAATCCGGAATAAGCCCAAGTTGCTACGGCAAAAATGGACCAGAATGCTAGATCTGGATTCCCTAAAAAATCGATCTTCCCTAACCACTCCCATTTAAATTTAGCGGAGAGTGTAGCCATCACGCCATTTCTTGGCGCAAACATAAACTTTCCTAGCATGGCGGTGATCGCCGAAGGTAGAACATTTGACAAGTAATAGATCACCCGTAACGGTTTGGTGATTTTGTTTTTATAGACGGACAAGGAAAAAGCGATAAAAAAGGCTAAAGGAATCTGGATGCAGACACTCCAAAAAGCCCACAAGAGAGCATTTTTTAAACCCATGAGGAATTCTTCATTCTGAAAAAGCCGGACATAATTCTGAAACCCAATAAACTGAGTCGGGCCGAGACCGGTCGAACGTGTCATTGAAAGCCGAAAAGTTTCTTCGATCGGATAATACATGAATACGGCTAGAAACAAGATGGCAGGTAAAAGGAGCACTGATTTGAAGAGTAGGGCATTCCAGTCCCGCGTCTTCATCTTTTTCTTGCCAGGCATCATTGCATATGCTTTGACGTTCATGTTCATCGAAAACACCTCCAAATCTTGGGACATTATGGTTAATCAGAATCAAAAACGAAGTCGAGAGGTTTTCATTCTGTCTTCCGTTCGCATTCACGCTTGAACTTTTTGGGTTGTCATAGCAAAAGTTTGCTCATAACCACGATTCATTGATAACAAACATCTTTAACCTTTGCCAACTGAAAACGCACTAAAATATATTGGAGGAACAAAGCTAAACAAGAAACCATGAGGCCAATAAATTTCGGGTAGTTCCAAATCCCAGGATAAGCGGGGGAAAGATACGCCCCCGCTTATCCATTTACTTATTTCCTTATTTCGCAGGACCTAAGTTCTCTTCTACCAGCATTTCGTAATTAGTTAAGAGCTTCTTCACATCAGTATTGGGCATTAAGAACTGCTGTAGGGTATCATTGAGCGGCGCGGTAACCGTCATTGGTAAATCCTGATCCCACCAGAATTGGATTCCTTCGGCCTGTGCAAAGACGGCAGAAGCCATCTCAGTCATACGAGAGGGGGCTGGCACACCAGGCACTGAGCAGATCCGGCCTGGTTCAGCCGAACAAGCTTCAACACTCATGGCGTATTTCATAAAGCGCACAACGGCATCTTTATTTTTCGCTGCAACTCTGGTCGCGGCAAACCCAATATCAGGCATACCCATCATGTCGGTACCTTTACCGATTCCACCCTTCATCTCAGGAAAGGCGTAGAAACCGATTTTTTGATCCGTAAGCTCTGAATCGGAATACTGGGCGCACTTCCAGGACCCAGTAACGCGCATAGCGGCTTGTCCTGTATACATCAGGTTATCGGCGTCACCGTCTGCTTCACCCAACGGCATGTCGCCAAAGTAGCCTTTCTTGGCCCAATTCTGATACAACTGTGCAGCCTTGACAAAGGGTTCACTATCAAAACGGCCTTTTCTTGCTGCAGCGTCATTGAAGGCCTGGAGTCCACCGAAACGGTCCACCAGATACATGTACATCGCCAGCACTGGCCATTTATCCCGAGCGCCGACCACAAACGGTTGGATACCGTTAGCCATGAGCTTATCCGCTACATTTTCCATCTCATCAATCGTGGTTGGTACTTTCAGGTTATATTTGTCAAAGATATCTTCATTTAAATACAAACCGGCGATAGCAAAGAAGGGGGACACCCCGTAGATCTTACCTTTCCAAGTCATGGCCTGTTGAGCAGCGGCGCTACCAGGAATATTCTTCAATTCCTTGGTCAAATCAAGTAAACGTTTGGCATCGGCATATTCGCCCATCAAAGAACCGCCCCAGCTCTGGAAGATGTGGGGAAGGTCGCGGTTATTAGCCATCGCGACTTTGGTCTTATCCGTTAGACCCGGATCCCCTAGCGCAAGGTATTCCACTTCAATATCAGGGTTCTGCGCCTTAAAGCCATCAAGCAACGCTTTAATATACGCATGAGCCGGATCATCATCCGGAAGATCTCTACCCCAAATCACCAGTTTTACTTTGCTGGCGGCTGACACGGAAAACATCCCTACTACCATGACAACGACGAGAAGCATCGCCAAGAAAATAGTTTTTTTGGACTTAAACAACATAATCCCTCCCTAGTATTTTTTAAGATAAAGCCCGAGAGCCTCCGCACCACCTCGCGGAAGAAACATAATCGTCTCCTCCTCACCTCCTTCAATAAAACCTTCTGCTTTTCCCTAGTAATCTGATATTATGACAAACGTTTGTGGAAAGATGATAATTTTACGCAGAGTTTCGAATAATCAATTCAAAGGGAAGACAAAGGTTTATTCCGTTATTTTCCTCACCCTGGAGAATTCTGGTTAATATTTCCATAGATTTTTTGCCCATATCATAACGGGGTTGCCGTACAGTGGTCAGCGGTGGATTAGTAAACGCTGAGAACTCCAAATCATCAAAACCAATCACGGCAAAATCTCTCGGCACTACTAAACCAGCTTCATGGATTGCTTGCAGTGCGCCATAGGCCATGCTATCATTCGCGACAAAAACCCCAGTACAATCTGGATGTATGTTTAAGATGTCTTGCATTGCTTGGTAGCCATCCTGACAAACATAGTTGCCATGAAACACCCGACGATCAGGATCCGATAAACCAAATTCACTAATTGCCGTCTTGTAACCGGCAAGACGTTCCATCGTTACTTGATTCTGTAAGTTCCCCGTAATATGGGCAATTTCTCTATGACCTTTTTCGAACAGGAATTTAGTGGCTAGGTAAGCCCCTTTTTTGTTGTCAATCCAGATACAATTCACATTTTCATCATCTAAATTACGCTCAATCAGCACAAAGGGAATCTTTTTCTTCCGGAGTAACCAGGTGAAATTCTTATCTTGCACATTACTGCCGACGATCACTAAGCCATCCACATTTTCCGCAACGATCATCTTCTGCAAAACATCAGTCTTCTCCAAATTATCGTAAGAATTGGAGAACAACAGTGTATACCCGGTCTGATTGGCTACATACTCCATCCCTTTGATAATTTGCGCATAAAAGGGCTCGGAAATATCAGCCATCATCACTCCGATCATTCCTGATTTTCGCGTAACCAACCTGCGTGCCGCCGCATTAGGGTAATAGTTCATTTCCTTAGCGATTGCTTCGATCAATTCTTTAGTGCTTTCTTTTACGCCGTACTTGTTATTCAAAGCCCTTGATACCACACTAGGACTTACTCCGGCGCGTCGTGCGATGTCTTTTATTGTTACCATTGAAAACCTCCGAAAGTTTCACAAACGTTTATTATAGATATTCTTTTTTTTATCGTACAATCCTCTTTTAATAAAATATTATTATCTATTTTTTTCGGAAATTTTCTCCTCCACGTACGTTAAAGGTTTAACCCTTATACATCACATCAAAATATTTCTGCGCGTCTACCACTGCTGCTCTCATCAGATCCTCTGCTTTGGCGGTCTCCCGGGCTGCCAGGTAGTTCATCAAGGCTTTGGTATCAAGTTCTTCAGCAGCCTGAGCGCAGGCTTCCCAGCTGATAATACTTCTAATGATCCGGTCGATCCCTTGCTCTTCATTATCATACGGTCTGACCTGCATGTCATGGCCTTTCCAGCGATTAAATCCAGCCTCCGCAATTAAACCGGCAATGGCAATATTCATTCCATTAACCCTGGTTCCGTGGTCAATATCGTATCTTCCAGGTCCGCCCAGGATAATGCCATCATTATAACCTTGGCTGTTCAGGTGCATATGAACCATACCGTCATTGTCTAGTTCTTCCACCGTATCATAGACATGGTCAAGACCAATCATTTCAGAGTGGCCAAACTCTTTGTTGACACCCTTTTTCTGCTTAGAGATCCCATACTCTTCCTCCAAACGGTTGAAGAGCAATAGGGCAGAAGCGACGGTCGGCAGTAACATGGCAGGGTGACCTTCATTGGGCTTTGGTTCAATCCCGATGTACATTAAGCCGCCGGCTTTTTCCTCGTACTTACATAGTCCGGCAATACTTTCCTTTAAGTTTTGGTACATTTGCTTGATGGCGACCGAAGCCAGATCATAGCCGTAGGATCCATTCCACAACACCAAGCTCGGCGCCAGCTTTGGATCTGGGTGCCAGGCTTTACGCATCGTGCCATAGGCCAGATCTACAGTGCTTAAACCCAGTTTTTCCGCAGCTTTTCTTTCCTGTGGATCAAGGGAAGCAATTCCACCGTAACCGAAGTGGCTGTGCGCGCCAGGGGTAATCATCGCTAAATACATACCGGCGTCGACGAGGGCATCTGCTACTTCAGCAGCGTTATTTTCATTGATCTCCGTATCATAATGGACCTCGTAACCTAATTGGACATGATCCGGCATTCTAGGCATAATTTTTTCCTTAACGACCCCGATCACCTCGGCAGAATTAAGTCTCTTGGCGTCCCACGCCGGACGCATATCAGCCGGAACAAAACCTCCTTTACCGGGACTAAAGGTCCAGCGGCAGACAGCATGCAATGACTTTCCACTCATTAATTTCTCCTCCTTTAATTCAGAGCTATTACATTCGTTCCTGCAGAAACTCCAGCCAGCGTTCATATGCTTCCTTATACTTTGGAACCAAACTTTGGTTCGGCCTGATTGTTTGGAGTGATTCTAATCCGACAAAGGCCTGTTCATAGTCGTCATAGACCCCAGCGCCCAGTCCGGCACCACGGGCAGCGCCTTGGGAACCATCGGTATTATAGAGTTCGATGGTTGCGCCGGTTACGGAGGCAAAAGCCTCGCTAAAGAGCGGACTCAGAAACATATTGGCATGGCCGGCCTTCACTGTACGAATCGCCATCCCCATCTCACACATGATCTGCACACCATAATTGAGGGCAAAAACGATCCCTTCCTGCGCGGCACGGAGCACGTGACCACGCTGATGGGTGTTGAGATCAAGACCATAGAAAGTAGCGCCGATGTTTTTATTCTCCAGGGTGCGCTCTGCTCCATTGCCAAAAGGAAGAATAGAAAGTCCATCCGCACCTACCCCAGTCTTGGCGGCAAGTTCATTCATTTCCACATAGGAGAGGCCTTGCGCAAAATTATTCTTCATCCATCTGTTCAGAATACCCGTTCCATTCACACATAACAACACACCATAGCGGGCGGCATCAAGCTTATGGTTGACATGGACAAATGTATTGACCCGCGACTTCGGATCATAGTTGACCTCATCGATGACCCCGTACACCACACCACTGGTTCCGGCCGTAGCCGCCAATTCACCTGGATTTAGCACATTAAGGGAAAAGGCGTTGTTCGGTTGATCCCCAGCCCGATAAGCGACTTTAATCCCAGGCTTCAATCCTAACTCCTCAGCGGCCTGCGGCGTTAACTCGCCCTGAATCGAAAAGGTCGGGACCGCTTCCGGTAATAGGCTCGGATCGATTTGGTAATACTCCAAAATCCTTTGGGCCAGATCATTTTGGACAAAATCCCAGAGGATCCCTTCGGAAAGCCCGGACGGGGTTGTTTTAACCTCCCCAGTCAGCTTCATGGCAATAAAGTCCCCGGGTAACATGGCCTTGTCTACTTTCCGGTAAAGCTCCGGTTCGTTGTCTTGCACCCACTTCAATTTAGAAGCCGTAAAGTTTCCCGGTGAGTTGAGGAATTGCTGAAGACAAGTCTCTTCACCGATTTCCGCAAAGGCTTGATCCCCAATTTCTACTGCGCGGCTATCGCACCAAATGATCGCTGGCCGCAGCACTTCCTGCTTCTGATCAACCAAGACCAAGCCATGCATTTGGTAGGAAATACCAATCGCGACCACGTCTTCTAAACTAACACCAGCTTTTTCCTTTATTTTTGCCGTCACTAGTTTTATATGGTCCCACCACACCGAAGGATGTTGCTCTGCCCAGCCGGGTTTTGGAGCCATAATCTCCAATTCAGTACCCTCCGGCGAAGTGGCAGTCGCCACTATTTTGCCGGTTTCCGCCTCAAGCATACTGGCCTTTACTGAGGAGCTTCCCACATCATAGCCGATCAGATAACCCATTTTACCTACCTCCTTTCATCAAATCTTAAGGAATTACCTAATTAAATATATAGTGCTTATCCACAAAAAATAGTCTTGCTTTTTATAGGCCTTCAACAGCTTGATCCAGCACTATCCCAGCCACTCCCATCGCCGAGGCTTTACTGTTGAGTGCGGAAAACTGGATTTCCAGTTCGGTCAGGGATTTACTAAGGGTAAAGCATTTGATCTGTTGCAAAATTTTATCATAAATTACTTCCTTCGCCTCCGTCAGTTTGCCTCCCAATACTACCATTTGTGGATTTAAGCCATTGACGA
>ENA-UOOK01000402-UOOK01000402.1-fermentation-metagenome-genome-assembly--contig:-NODE-402-length-56559-cov-5.863638_pt1 | contig 56559 bp, 66 predicted proteins | sample MGYA00245777_ERZ724023 | MGnify/ENA primary metagenome ERZ724023 (study PRJEB28704, sample SAMN03018312) | fermentation metagenome | biome: anthropogenic terrestrial biome; feature: soil; material... | reverse complement strand
CCGAGTCCTTCCCGCGCCCTCTCCGAGATAGGCCTCCAGGGGGGAACCGCTCGAGGCCGAGGAAGCCTGATCTCTCCTGCCACGACGCGATTTGAACGGCTTCCCGTCGGCCACAACGCGCGACGTTGCGGAGGCAGCGTCATTGCTTAGCCTGACAACATCGCGCGACAGGACGCGTCCCTGCGCATTGCCGGAAAGCAGTGGTCAGCGACCTTTCCATAGGAGGCGGCAATGAAAAACCGCATTCGGATCGCACGCGCGATATACACGCAAAACAGCCATTTTTACTACATACCCATATACTCTCTCCTAACTATATATATTTAATGATATATATTTTATTATTAGATATTTAGACGTTCGGAAAAAGGTTCGGAAAAGGTTCGGAACTTCGGACTCTTTTTCTTTCCATGTTTGGAGAATCCGCAAATTTCCGAACGGCTCACATAACCTTTTTCCGTACCTTCGCGAGGTGCGGCGGCGGATAGAGCACCTTGAACCGATTACCCTCGAAATTGACCCATTGCCGCTCGCACAGTTCCAGCAGCAGATCTTGCCGCTGCTTTGCGGTGGTCCCGCTGCCGCTTGCCTTGCGCGATATCTCGCTTACCAGGAGGCCGCTGCCCCGGTCGTGGTCGCGGACGATCTCGAACAGCCGCTTCAGACGATGCTCGACCTCGCGGGAGTTGCCGACATCCTCGCTCACGCCGGTCAGCATCTGCTCCGCTTGATTGAAGAACCAGAGGACCATCAGCCGCGCCCGTTCACGGGCGTTGTCGGTGATGACGACGCTTTCGCCCTGCGTCTTGACGGAGTGGGTGACGGAGAGCATGACCATGAAACGAGGATAATACTCGTTGCAGAGCCGTCGCCACGAAGGGTTCAGCTTCGGGTCGCAGTTGCCGAGGAACATCTGCTGAAGGCTGTCGGAATAGTCCTCCTCCAGCTCGACGACTCCGCGCTTCCGCAGGAACACCTCGACGATCACCCGCATCTCCTCCATCATCTTGCGGCTGTCGAATTTCGCCGGGTTGCCGTAATGCTCCATCATCTTGACGAAGAGGAAGCGACCGAGGAATCCGGTGTATATGTCCTGCAACCTCACCATCTGATCGAACACGTTCGGCTGGATGTTCGCTATGATGTTCGGGCAGCAGTAGTCGACCCGGCGGCTCGAACCGCCGCGCCCCCGGTCGGAGAAGCTCTGGTTGTAGTAGCCTTGCCCGAACGCCTCGGTGAGGAAGCCGGTCGCCTTGTTCTGCCAATGATGCGGGTCGAGCCAGTTCGCCAGCTCGGAGATGCTCAGGAGGCCGTTGGGTTTCTTGGTGAGCGCGTAGGCCAGCCCCTCGGCGCTGCCGGAGGTGCCGAGATCCCAATCGGCGACGATGTTCTCGCCGTCGGCGCAGCGGACGTCGGGATTGTGCATCCGCGAGAATTTCCCGATCAGGTTGCCAATATCCTTGCCCGAGGCGGAGTTCGCCGCGATCATGCCGTAGACGTTGCAGACTTGGCCGCCAGCAGTGTTGATCTTCAGCTTCGCCCGGTCCGCCCCGAGCAGCACCGCCGCGCCAAGGTTGCCGCCATAGCGCCGTTGCAGCTCCTCGCTCGAAGCTTCGCCGGTCAGACTGCAACCCGCCGTCACCAGCGCCTTCATCAGCGCCCCCTCGAGCGGCAAGGGCGGACGCGACACCGAGGCGTAGAGCGCCGCCAGCTCGCCGAGGAACGTCCCGGCGAGCGCCTGTCGGATGTCGGCGGTGGAGACCTGCCGCCACGGGCGGACGATCTCCGGCTCGTCGGGGACGACGATCTCCGTCTTGGGCGACGCGAGAATGCCGGAGAAGTCGACGCCGGGATCGGGCTTCGGCGCGTCGTAGCAGCCCGGTTCGAGCAGTTCGCGGAGTTCGCGCCAGTCCTTTCCGGCGCAACCGTTGTGATGGCAGCGGAAGGACACAGCGCCGGAGCCATGCTCGATCAGCACTGCCGATTTGTCGGTGTGGTCGGGGTTGAACGGGCAGACGGGGAAGAGCCACCGCCTGCCGTCCTTCCAAGGGCGCGAGGCTCCAAGTTCGGGGCAGCGAGCGGCGATCCAACCGTCGAGGTCGAACGCCGATCCGGTTTCCGCGACGATGGAGGGCTGGGCTGGCGGAGCGATAATCGCCTCCAGCAACCCGCGCGGCACGATCTCGGCGCATTCCGGCGCGAAGACGATCTTCGCCATGCGGTGCGGACGCTCGTCGGTGTGGTCGCCCTTGCAGTTCATGGTGCCGGGTAAACGCCAAATGCGGGCCGGATTATGAACCGAAAGGTCGATTTTCACCTGTTCATCACCGGCCACGGCGATCTCCGCGAGGAACTTTTGAACCAGTTGGTCGTCCTTCGCCGGAAGGTCGACGGCGTAGAGCAGTTGCGCCCCGTTGCCACTGTCGATCATGACGGGTTCGGGCCAGCCGAGCTGCGCCAGTCCGGCTTTGATCTCTTGCGCTTTTTTCTGCGCGGCTTCGTGTTCCACGGCATCGCTCGAAATCCCGGCGGGGCGCTCGGCGTCGCAGTCGATGGGAAGCCAGCGGCGACATGGGATGTCGGCATCGGTCGTGGTGGGTTCACGTCCTACGCTGCGGATGCGGTTCTTCGCCCGTGCCAGCAACGCCGGGTTCACGGGATTGAGCGTGACGTATACGCCTCGGCAGGCACGAAGCCTTGACAGCGCTTTCGGCACGTCATCGATATGTTCGTAATCGAAGTAGCCCGATTCGACATGTGGCCGCATATAATCGGCAGTCACCGCGTCGAGCGCCCTGATTTCAAACACGTCGCCGGGGCGGAACCACAAACGAAGCGCGTTTATGATTTCAGATTGATCAATCATTCGCGTCGTCCACCTCGATATTTTTGAGAAAGCGGATCGCCGTCGCGGCGGTGTGGACGGCCTCGGTAATCATCGGCTGTTTCGAGACTTTGCCTTCGCGGTGGTTCAACGCCGCCTGCAGGCATTCCCCGGCCTCTTCGGCGATGATCGCCGCCTGATGGATGTGATCCCGCGGCCAGACGGGGTGGATTTTTTCGGCGCGGTCGCATTCGGCCATGACCAGCGCCAGTGCGGTTTCAAGTTTCATGATGGGGATCTCCTTGCTTAAAATGGTATTTCATCGTCATCGAAGTCGTTGTCCGGCTGCCAATCCCCGCCATCGTTCCATCCGGGTTCGGGGGCGTATTCGGGGCGCGGCTTCAACCGCCAACCGGTTATACGGTCGAACTTCTCGCCCGCCACCGTTTTCACGGTGATGGATTCCGGCTCGGCGAGCGCGCCTTGCTGCGCCAATGCAGCGGCTTCGCGTGCGGTCGAGGGGATCGGCGTTCCAATGGCGCACCGTTCCCGCCACCACTTCACGAATTTGTCGCGGGCGTAGCCGGTGTGCTCCGGGCAGATCCACTCGCTTTTGAATTCGTCGAAGCCGACCCGGTAGTCGATGCGGACGGTTTTCGGCGTGCCGGGGTCGGCATAGCGTTTCTCGTGGACGGCGTAGAACACCTCCGACACCTCATGGTCAGTGTAGTCGATCTGCCCTGACAACACCCCGGCGGTCGAAGCGCTCTGTTTGAGGTTGCTCCGTTCCGGCGGCGGGAACTCGTAGCCGCAGTCGGGGCATGTGCGGTACGCCGCGTGGATCAGCGCCTGACATTCGGGACAGGTTTTCGCCGGGGCATCGCCGCCGCCGGGAGTCTTGTCCTTGACGGCGATCATATCCAGTGGTCCGTGCCGGAGGATGTTTTCGCCGTAGTCGAGAATAAGGCAGTTCTCTTTTTCCGTCTCGGGTGAAAGCCGGGTGCCGCGCCCCGCCATCTGCACCAGCAGCCCCGCTGAATTGGTCGGGCGGAGCAGCACCACGCAGTCGGTGTTGGGCGCGTCGAAGCCGGTGGTGAGAACGTTCACGTTAGCCAGAAACTTCAGCGGCTTCTTGAAGCTGAAGAAATCGTCCGGCACCAGCTCGCCCTTGAACCGGGCGATCAATTCGGCGCGTTCGCCGGGTGGCGTATCGCCGGTGACCATGGCGCATTCCATGCCGGAATATCCCGCGATCTTTTCGGCGACATGGCGACAATGCTCGACTGAGGTTGTGAAGATCAGCACCGATTTGCGGTTGCGGGTCAGATCCACGATTTCGCGACAGGCGGAAGAAACCAGCTCGTCGGTATCCATCGCGGCTTCAATCTCATCGGCGATGAACTCACCGCCACGGACGTGAAGCCCGTCCAGCTTCGCCGCCGTCCGCCCCGCTTTGGAAAGTAACGGCGAGAGATAGCCCTGAACGATCATCTCTTTCAGGCCCGCCTCGTAGCAGACCTCGTTCAGCAGATTGCCAGGCTGACAAATCAGCCCACCCTTGAGCCGATACGGCGTCGCGGTCAGCCCGATCAGCCGCACGTTCGGGTTGACCACCCGCATGTCGTTGAGGAATGTCCGGTACATCCCGTCACCATCGGGGGCGATCAAATGCGCTTCGTCGATCAGCACCAGATCGAACGCGCCGAGGTCACATGCTTTGTCGTAGACGCTCTGAATCCCGGCGACGATCACGCTTTCGCGAGTGTCGCGGGACTTCAGCCCGGCGGAGAATATCCCCACCCGGATATCGGGGCAGAGCTGCCTGATCTTCTCGGCGTTCTGCTCCAACAGCTCCTTGACGTGAGCGAGAATCAGCACCCGCCCACTCCAATTCATCACCGCGTCCCGGACGATTTTCGCGATGACCACCGACTTGCCCGTGTTATGATGAACCATGAAGTGCCCGTCCACATAAAGGTGATCGCCATCCAACTCGAAGCCATAGAAATCATCTTCCGGGAGTTCCTCCACGGAGAATCCCGTCCGCAAGACATTTTTTTTCTGCTCTCTCTTCTTAAAGACATGCCGCTTGCGGCGGCACGGGATCAGCGCAAGATCTCCCGAAATGTGCGTCCGGTAATACCATCCCCCCGCTCCGGTCTGACACGCGGCGTACTTCTCCGTGCAGTTTGCCATGAATCCAAGACTCCTGGCAAGAAACACGATGTCGCCCGCAAGTTCAATGGATTTGCTTGTGATTTCCAAGCAATGGCCATCGTAAAAACCATCGCTATCCAACAGTCCCGCCAGCAGTTGCAGCCGGTCGGCGCGGCTCGCCGTCAGGTATTCATGCGGAATGAACTTGTTGTGAGAACGATGACCATACAGCCCAATCGCATGAAGTTGCTCGATCAAAGGATTGCTCTCCCCTTTGTTCATCACAGCATGATAAGTAGGAACCCCGCAGTCATTTTCAGAAATACGGACGGAACAGTTGAGGCTCTCGGCATATCGGGTGAATTCATCCCCCAGCTCTTCATCGGCGCTGGTCAATGCGGCTACCCCTGTCAAGGTTCCGTCTCCCAGCAACAAGCCGAGGATATGTGGAGGAATCGGCAAGTCCCGAGGCTGCGCGAACTCCACCGGAACGCGATAGAGTTTTCGCAGATGTCTCCATGATTTTGCTTTTTCCAGATATTCGCGGACGGTGATATTGGTGATTTCACCGCCTCTTTGACAACTGAGGAAATTTCCTTTCCCCTCGTTGGTGCTGACCAGCGACAGGATATGGCTCATGTTCACTACAAACGATTCTCCTTTGACGGGGGCGATGCGAGCCATCTTCTCCCGCCCCCGTGCCAATCTCAAAACACGCCTCGGGGAGGAATCCGGCCCCATGACAAACTCGCCGACTTCGATATCTTGAATTTTTCTGACGCTTCCGTCAAACATCAATATCGGGTGGTTCTTCGCATGGCAACCGGTCGGCAAGACGATGCACGGGTTGTTCTCCTTGCCGCGCAGGTGTTCATAGACCGCATCGACAGCGGCTTGCTGATAGGGTCTTAATTTCATAAAAGTTCCTTGTTTTTACTGTCACGGTATTGACATTGCGTTACATTGCGCTATTTTATATATAGGGTATAACGCAAGGAGGCTGCGATGAGCACCGCAAATCTTAGTGTTCGGGTTGATGCCGAATTAAAAAAAGACGTCGAGACATGCCTTGATGAGATGGGGTTGAATATGTCCACCGCCATAAACATGTATTTGAAGCAGATCGTCAAACGCCGCGCCATTCCTTTTACGGTTTCCGCGAATCCAGTCCCCAACAAGGAGACCCTTGCCGCAATCGAAGAGGGAATGCGAATCGCCAATGACCCCAATGTCAAGGGGTATCGGGATATGGCGAGTTTGATCGAGGCTTTGAACTCATGAAATATGAAGTCAAGTTCACCTCCAAATTCAAAAAAGACTTCAAGCTTGTCAAAAAACGCAATCTTGACATCGACAGGCTTTATAAAGTCATCGAAATGATTTCCGACGGGTTGCCGTTGCCGGAAGAATACCATGACCATCCGCTTGTCGGGAACTACAAGGGAGCCAGAGAGTGCCATATCAGGCCGGACTGGCTTCTGATTTACAGCGTCTACGAGAATATTCTCGTTTTGGAACTGATGCGCACCGGCTCCCATAGCGATCTGTTTAAGTCCTGATTCCGGCTTTCCGCAGCTCAATCGCCAGCCGCAGCTTTATGATCTCAAGCCGGGATTTGCGGATGCCGAGCTGGCGGCAGATCTCCACTTCCGTATAGTTCGCCATCAGGAGATGGCAGACCAGGCGCTCGTCGTCTGCTTCAATCGTCAGCACGAACTGCTGGACGATGCGTCGGCGGCAACCGCCGTTCTGTCGATATTCCATGACTGTATCCTTATATATGCCATGCCGCCGGGCGGCATGGGTTCCTGTTTGATGACGGTCAGCTTGCGAATCAGGCTGTCGTCCTCGTAAAGCCCTCCGTGCGTGAACGCGTCGAGCATTATTTTTAGGGAATTGTCGATGTCACGGCGGCGGTTGTCGGGCGGGTAGAGTTCGATATGAAGCTCGACCGCCCCGGCGAACATCTCCGTTTTTTCCGCCTTCAGCTTCGCCACGACCAACTCCCGGTACCGCCGCCCCTCGCGGCTGATGAGCACGCGGGGGCCGACATGACGGTAGTAATGGTTCACGCTCGGAGGGTATGGCAGTTCCAGCTCGCGGGTCACTGACCGCGCGCCCACGGCGGCTTCGCGCCGGTCGGCTGCGGCTCGGGAGCCGCCGCATTCACGCCGGAAGCCTTCGGCGCATAGCCTTTGATTTCGTTGGTGAACTCGCCATCCTGGTTCTTGCGGCAGCGGACGGTGACGGTAAGCGGCAGATTATGAAGCTCGATGGAGTCTTTCGGCTGCGGCACGTTGATGGCGCGGCAGATCGCCGAAAGGTCGGCGCGGGCGAATTGGACAGCCTGAGCGTTGCGATTTTCGAGGTTAAGCCGCGTCCAGAGCTTGCGGCTCTTGTACGTCCCCTCGATGATCTCGAAGGTGAATTCGAGATACTGCCCATCGCCGTTTTTGGTCGGTTTCATCTCCGACTCGATGATGACCGCCTGGTATTTCCCGGCGGGGATGGCATCGATCCCGACCGAGGGTTCGACTTCGTTCGCGTTGAAATTGAGAGTCGCCATGATGTTTCTTTCCTTTATATTGTTGTTTACGCCAATGCCATGGCGCGGTTGAAAATTTGCGGAACCGGCTTGACCGGAGGCGGGCAGATTACCGCCGCTGCTCCGGGGCAGCTGATGTGCTCGTTGTAATGGCCGCGAGTGTATTCGTCATGGACTTGGTAGTACCATTCCCCGGCACGGATGACCGCGCCGCAGGCGTCGCAGCGCAGGTCGAGACATGCCCTAACTTTTCTTTCGTGCATTTTTCACCTCGTAGACCTTGCGGTCTTTGAATTCTTCCTGTTTACCCTTGTTCCAGTTCACGACCGGGCGGAAATATCCGCAGACGCGGCTGAACACCTCGCAGATCGCGCCGCACCTACTCATGACGCGCCCCCTGATACGCTTCGATGAAAGCATCCCACGAGAGCGGCAGTTCGGGCGGCAGGCCGAAGCGGTTCTTGGCGATGCAGGCGGGACTGCCGACCGTGCGGACGATGCGTTCGCCGCCGTCCGCGCCGATGGGGGCGGCGATGGCGCGTTCCCCGGAGAATCCGGCGTTTTCCTTCTGGACACGGAGCTTCTTGTTGGCGAACAACACCGCATCGACCCATTCCGAAAGCAGCGACGCGGCATGCTTGTGGAGGCGCGGCGTATAACGGTCATAGGCGGCGTTCTCCGGATCTTCGAAACGCTCGATCTTGGCGTGGGCGACCAGGATCACCAGCATCCCACGTTTGTCGCGGAGTTCTTCCAAGAGATGGACGATCTTGCGCCAGTGCGCCAAAGCATGGGTGTAACCACGTCCATAGCCGCCGTCTGCTTTTTCAATCGAGCGGACACCATATTCTCGGCATACATCTTCGAAAATCAGCCGCTCCAGCCAGTCGGCGGAATCGATCACGACCGACTGGAAATCGTGCTGTTCGTCACGCAGTGCGGTCAACTCCGCGAGGATTTCCGAGACGGTTTTCGCCAGCGGAAACTTCGAGCAGTCGATTTCTCCCAACCCGTCCTCGGTCTGGATGAAGATCGGTTTCGGGGCGGACGCGCCGAAGGTCGATTTACCCACTCCTTCGCTGCCGTAAATCATGATGCGCGGGGGACGGCTTTCCCGTCCGGTTTGAATGTTGTCGAGCATTCCCATTTTTGTTTTTTTCCTTGAAATTAAAGATTGTCAATGATTCTGATTTCTTCATAGCCAGTCGGCCATGCACCAGTAGCAAGGCACGAGCGGTAGCGTTCGAGCGCGGCTTGGTTGACCAGCTCCGCCTCGTCCAGCACTTCCGGCGTAAGATGCCATACGCCGGTCGAGAACGGCTCGCTCTTTTCGACGGCGACGATGTGTACGGGGACGGTTTTACCGGTCGCTTCGCGGATGACGGCGCGGTAGAATGCCAGCTGGTGAACGTAGCCGTAACGCCGTGCATCGCTCTCGAACCAGCGGAGCGAGTCGCAGGTCTTGAGGTCGACCAGCCCGTACTCCGGCGAATACCAGTCCATACGGATCTGACAGGGGACGCCACAATACTCCGTGCGGACAACGCCCTCCGCCACACCATCGGTCAATAGCAGCGAAGCCGCCTGATGGAGCCAGACGGAGGTCTGCAATTTCAGCAGAAAACCGTAGTCCTTGCCGGAAACCACCTCGCGTTCCTGCGAGGCGAGCCATTCGGCATACGCCTTGGTCTTCGCCCCGAACGCCTCGCCGGTCTTGGGGTTGACTGGTCCGTCCGCCACGATGTAGTCGCAGTCGAAAGCCTGCCGACCTTCGAGAATCAGACAGTGCGTGGCGCGGCCAATGGTGAAAGCGGCAGACTCGCTCTCCGCGATTTCGCCGAGGATTTTCTTGCGGTAGAGCGCCGGACTCTGCCGGAAGTCGCCCAGCATGTGGCTGGACATGAATTTGCCACTGCGGCTCCGGTCATGGTATTCGCCAGCCGGTTCGTGGGTAATGAAGTCAAGCATTTTTTTCTCCCTGTTCAATATTGAAGTATCTGCGGAACGCCTGCGAGAAATACGGAGGCGTGAATCCGTTGTGGTAAAATCTTCTGAAGTCGTCCTTGCGGAGTTCAAACACCGCCGCAAACCGGAGAACGTTCCACTTGAGTTCCGTTCGGGCGGTTGTGACCACATCCCCGATGGTCACGGGCATGGTCTCGTATTTCGTCTCGATCAATTGCTGAAGATTTTTCAGCGCCAGTTTTTGTTTTTTTGTCATTTTGCTTTCCTTGTAGCGTTTGGTTCACACCGGGTATATCTGCAACTTTTTTGCGATTGGTCCATCTTTTGGGGATTTTTTTCAAAAATCTTTTTCCGCGAAAATCTGCCGGAGTGGAAGCAGGTATTTGCGCCGGAAGGTGCAATGCGGGATATCCATTTCACGTTCGATGACGCGAATTGGAGTTCCGGCCAGGATTTTTTTGGCAATGGTTTTATAGGGTTCGGGGATGGACGCAATGGTTTCATGTACGTCCACCTCCAGCATCGCGCCGTCAACATTGTTCTTCGCACAGGAGGAATATGCGCGAAAATCCTGGAGGTTGTTTAATTAAACCACAATTATTCTCTGTTGTTGCAACAGATTGAAGATGAGCGGATTGCGATTCTCTGTTTTTTCAACGGTACGAGCATTGCATTATAGACCTAACGATGCCCGATTTCGATTTTTACCGAAAAAATTCTCTGTTTCCCACTTCCGGGATAACGGAGTTGAGCTTAGATTGGCTATTATCGTTAGGTAGCCGCGCTGAACTTTTCATCATACCTCCTATACCCTGCGGAGAATTTCGCATTTCGGGGGAAAATGCGAAATTTTCTGACCCCGAAAAATCCCGTGCCATACGGGGGGTGCGTAAATTCCCCACGCTCACGCGGCGACCTTTTCCCGTCGGTATCCGTGAAGAAGTCCGCCAAGGAATGATATCTCCCTGATCTCCCCGTTCATGTCCTGATCGTAGGGGTGGATCATCCGTCCGTCAAGCCCGGCATGCGGCCGGTAATGGTTCCAGTATTCGAGGTATTCCTTCACCGCGACCCGCAACTGGTCTCGGGAGGTGAAGATGATTTTATTGAGGCATTCCGTTTTCAGGGCGCGGATGAAATTCTCGCACCGGGCGTTCATCATCGGGCAGAACGGCGGCAACCGCTTGATGGTTATCCCGATGGATTCGAACATCGAATCGAACCGCTTGTTGAACAGACTGTCGCGGTCGTGGATCAGATATTTTTTGCCGAGCAGAAAGCCCTCCCACATGTCACACATGTTCCGGGCGACTTGCGCCGTCCAATTGCCGTCCGGGCAATGGGCGATACCCCCGAGCCAAACTTCACGGCTTCCGATGTCCATGAAGAACAACAGATGTTCCCGGATCAGTCCATGCTCCGTAACGCGTTCGACTGTGGCAAAGTCGGTCGCGGCGGCGACGTACTGCTGGGTTTCGATGAATTGCCGCCAGTCGCCTCGCTTCCTGCGTTCCGGGTCGGGAACGATGCCGTGGTCATTGAGGACTTTCCGTATCGTAGTTGCCGAAACATCGTAGCCGAGATACCGCATTGTTCCGGTGATGCGGTCATAGCCCCAATCGGGATTTTGTTCCTGAAAGAACAGAATCTTCTCGACGATCTCCGCCGAGACCGGCTTCCGGCCGCGCTTCCGTTGCCCATCGCCGATACTGTCGTACTTCCCGGCAATCAACTCCCGGTACCAGCCGTGAACGGTTCCCGGTGCGAAAGTCGGCTCGATGACCGAAAGCAGATACTCGTTCAGTTTCCGCCCGCGATGCGCCAGCCGCCGCTTCTGCTCCTCCGAAAATACCGGCTGCGGCTTGCCGGTTTCTTCTTCAATGATTTCTTCGAGAATGCTGACTTTCTCCTGCAAATAATAGATCTGATCCTGCAACGTCCGCAAAATCTGCGTATTGTCGCCGTTTATATCTTTCATGACGGCGTTCAGCCGTTTCAATGTATCCGTCTGTTTCATAAAGCCCTCCGTGGCAATGATGTAATATGCCATTGAAGATCTGAAAATCAAGGATTTTGAGCTCATGATTTCAGGAGCTTGACGTTTTTCAGGTTGTGCCTGGCGAGATCGGCTAGGAGCGTGACGAGTTGGTGGTGTTTGGAATCGGGATCGCACTGGAGTAGGAATTCGGCGTCGGGCATCAGGCGCTGATAGCGGCGCAGGAGACGGGTCAGGTGGTCGCGGTTTTGGGGGACGCCGCTGATAATGTAATCTCCGGCGGCGGAGAGTTCGATTTTGACAGAGTTTTGCAGATCGACCGTCGCGGCGGCGCCGGAGGCGGTCGGCAAACTGGTTTCGAGTAGTGTCATTTCGACGTATCCCGACATGGTGACGATGAAGAAGATCAGCAGCAGGAAGACCACGTCGGTCATTGCCGACATGCTCTGCGATTCTTCGGGTTCGGCGATGGATGGAATGCGCATCATTGTCCCTCCGTTTTTACTTCGGCGTTGATGCGAACCTGTGAGAATCCGGCCTGGGCGGCGGCGTTCATCACGGCTGAAATATGTTTGTGCGGCGTGTCGCGGTCGCCGCTGACGATCAGCACCGTGTCCGGATTGCTCTGCTGTGAGCGCAATAAGCCTCCAAGGCGGGAGCCGATTTCGGCGGCGGAAAGATGGTGAAAACCGAGTTTTACCGAGCCGTCGGCAAGGACGTTCAGCATCAGCCGTTGCGGTGGCAAGCTCTTGATCGCGGCGGAATCGACGGTCGGCAGCGCGACTTTGGCGTCGATTTGTTCCCGGTCGAAACTGGCGGTTACCACAAAGAAGATGATCAGCAGGAAAACGATGTCGATCATACTCGAAAGCGAACCCGCCGACATATTGGAATTTGCCGCTGGAAATTTATAGCGCATAATCACTCCGGCAGAATTTTGACGGTGTCGGTGCGGAGATAGCCGGGGCGCGGCGCTTCCGGTTCGGGGATGGCTTCGAGAATTTGCTCCACGGCTTCGGAAACATCCTCGGTTCGTTTTTCCAGCAGATTGCGGAAGATAGTCGCAAAGGTGATCGCCGGCACCGCGATCAACAACCCGGCGGCGGTGGTGTAGAGCGCCTGCGAAATCGAAATCGCCAGGATCGAAGCTTTTTCCGGGCCCATCGCCGTGCCGAGCCCCATGAAAGCGTCCACCATGCCGGTCACGGTGCCGAGCAGCCCCAGCATCGGCGCGATGTTGCCGCAGAGCGAAAGCGTATTGATCTGCCGCAACACCGCCCGGACTTCCTTGTCCAATGCGGCCACCGCGATTTCCTGCCGCTCCGCCTTGTTTTTGACATGGGCGACTCGCAAAACCGCCCCGGCAATCCGCGTCGTCACCGAGGGATTCACCTGGAAATACGCATAAGCACCATCCCAATTCCCGACTTTCAGCAAGGCCATCAACTGTTCAAGAACGGCAGCGGAACCAAAACGCTTCCGCCGCAAAATCCAAGCGCAACGAATGATCAATGCTGCCGCCGCTGTCGAAGTGGCGAACAGCAGGATCCAGATCAAAAGGCCGATCAAGCCGCTATTGAAAACTACGTCATACATATTCTATTATTCAATAGTTTGGCATTACACCAAGGGAAAACGGCTCCGGGAATTTACCCGCTTCCACTATTTTCCGTGTTGCAGCCAAGCTGTTTGTGCATTAAATGCATTTTTATATGGGATATCGACAAAATTATTTTTTGAACCTTCAAGCTTATAAATTCTGATGTGTTCAAGTAGCGATACGGCGATAATTTTATCGTCCAAAAATAAAATTTTTGCCATAGGTGGCAATAATAACGTGGAAATAGTTTTATCTTTGACATCAATAATATAATGCAATCCGTTAGTCCATCCTAAATTTTCTACCGATGAAACAATGATTTTCTTACCGTTTCGAATAATTCTCTGAGAGCCAATGGGGCATTTAAACAGGGAAAAATCTTTTCCATTGTCTAAGCAAATTAATTCAAAGCTTGAGTCTATATTTCGTTGCAACAATAATGAGGATGGGGTATTTTCTACAATATACCAATTTGTTTCGGCTATGAAATTTTCTGATACAAAAGACAATGGAATAGAGTGGCGAATATTTTTTCCATTTAATCCAAATCCCTGCAACTCAATCATTCCATCACTCGTAATTTTGCAACGACTGTTGGTTGCAACTGAAATATATTCCACAATGTCGATATTCTCATTTTTCATATTGAGCAGGTTAAGCCGCTCTGCTACAATGTTGTTTTTTTTAGCATCATAACAGATAAAATTATATAGATCTCCCATTTCATTGTTAGATGGCACAATATTCATAATAGTCATTGCTGTCGGCGTAAATTTCTTAGGCTTACTTGGATTTGATTTTTTAAACAATAATATCGTCTGAAAATCAGTAGCTTTTTCGCCTACAGCTACTGCTAATACATCAGCGGCATCATAATTTCGCCAAAAAGCAACATGGTCTATTGTTGAAGACCATACTCGATTGATTTCAGGAGTCCCATTTTTTTCAAAAACAGTAATTTTATCTATCGCTATGCTTTCATCATTGCTTTTCTGCAAATATCCTTGTGAATTATTAACTTGAAAAACAAATAGAACCAACACATCTGTATCTTTTCCAGCAAGATTATACATAAAAGTACAGCATGCGACAATCAGAATTAATAATACTTTCATTATAGCACTTCCGCACAGATACGCGCAACATAGTTAAAGCCTAAACTGTTATTTTCATTAAATTTCCATTGCCCATTCGCATTATCCCAAGCACAAAAATTGCCAAGGCTTGCACCATTGTATCGTTTAAGAGCTACTGCGTGCTCAATTACTTTGGCAGTACCGTCGCTAAAGGTAACATTCCCATAAGTTTTATTGGGGACAGGAACAGCTACTCCATTATTTTCATTTTTCGCCTGCACTCTTTGCCCTCCACTGGGAAACCCAGTAGCCCCGACCGGAGCATTCATCCAATTATTCGCATATGCTTGAGCTGAGTTTAAACGCGAAATTCCTTCGTCACAATTGGCTTTCCAACTCCATAATTGCTGTGCTGACGGGGCTGGATTCGTTAATTGAAAAATACCAAAACCGCCATCGGAACTTGCATTGGGAGTATACCGTATATCCGAATTGCCACTATTAAACGTTCCAGTCTCATTGAATTGCTTCATGACACTTCCTGAACTTGAACCAGATTCATGAATTGCAACATATTGAGGATACCACAATGATGTTTTCTCTTTTATGTATGAAACTGCGGTCGCTTTGGTTGGATTGTTGCCTCTAATATAGAATGTCACACTGTCGCTTATTCCTTCATATTTATATGTTAAGACTGCCTTGCCGCCGCGAAAAGCACTGTTCATTTTAGCGTTAATGTCCCATTCCTTATCCGCACGTATGGTTTCGGAATATGAATCACTGTCATTTCGTGCACTTCTTGTATAAGTTATGTTTAGACTATACTCAACGTTACCTGGCAAAGATGCTGGAACTAATTTTGCTTTTAAGCTTGGCATTGTGCAAGATGAGGCGATATATGCATAGCGGTTGTTTTCATCTAGGGGTTTCAACGCGTTGCCATCTGCTGTAATCGATATATCAAATATCTTGACCGTGATATCGGCCGATCTGGCGTTTTCGGTTTCCGTGGTGGTGGCGGCTACGGAATAGGATCCGGCAGGCGGGAATAGATAGCCGGTTGGCACCGGATTCGGTGTCCATCCCATCTTGTCCCACATGTTACGATTCAAAATAATGGAGGAGGCTTTAACGGGATTCGCGCCACCGTTCTTCCATGCGGTGTTGTTAACCGTCCAGGTCGATTCGGCGGGATCTCCCTGGGCGGTGACCGTCACCGCCGTTCCGGCTTTGACGATATTTGACGGTGAGGCTTCCAGCCAGAAAAATCTCTGCTGTAAAGTAGCGCTCCAAGTGACTTCGCCGCCATCGCCGGAACCGGCCAATACACCGGAAACCGAAAAGCCGAATCCCGATGTAGTGGGTTTATCCGTGTGCACAATGTCTTTTTCGGCAGAGGCGCCGCTGGATGAATGGCTTTTCAGCGTCGCGCCGCCATTGGCCTTGGTCTTGGAATCCACGAAGGAACATCCGCTGGCCGAGGCGGAAACGGTATACGTTTGAGTGTCTTTCGCAGTCCAATTGGTAACATAATCCGTTTTGTGTCGTTTGCTGGACTCCCCGGGCTCAATCGTTGCGCCAAATAGCGACGTAAAGCCGAAGAACAAAGCGCAACCGCCATAAAGAAACCGTCTCATAAGTATTCTCCTTTCTCGTCAATTACTTTGAATTTATAGTTTAAGTTTTTTATATAAGAATCGTCACGCGCCTTTTTAAAGGTTTCAAATTTTCGCCTGGCTTCCGCAAATTTCTTCTGAAGAATAAGACAAAAAATTTCGCGATATCCTGCTTCGCGGTAGTAATCCCAGCGATTTTTGGTCTTGTAATTTTTCAGGTAATCTTGCAGTACAGGCAATGCTTTGTTGAAGCCATCCGGATAGCCCATCATGACGCAGGAATATTGAAACATCGCGCTGCCTTTATGCAGAGAATTCTTCAGGCGAGGTTCCTTGATAACCCATTCATGACATGTCAAGGCAAAATCCTTGGTATCTGAGTCCATATCGGCGATTCCGCCACGGCAGAGCATACACAACGCCTTGACTTCAAAGTCATCCGTCGAATTGAAGATATCAACAAACATTTTATCGGCTTCTGCGAAACGCCCCAGCATGTAGTACATGCCAGCCAGATTCAGGGGCAAGCGCATGTTTCGATCCTTAACTGTCGCAAGTTCATCCTGTGATAGAATAAACATGTTAAAGCGACAGGCGGACATCAGACGTTTCATCAAATCGGGATATGGAGCATCTTCGCTGCCGGAGTTTTCATCTAAAAATTGGACTTTCCCCCAATATTCTTTCGCTCTGTCGGCATTGCCATCGGAGAGAGCGACAAACCCCAGCCAAAGGCAAGCATCTTTTTCTTTGTCGTTGATGTACCATGACGGAGACGAAGCGACATTATACAGCTTCAAGGGGTCTTCATCGTGATAAATAATATTTTTCCATTGGTTTAGGCTGGTGGGCTTTTGGGTGGGCGCGGTTTGGGATTTGAGGTCGTCGTTGATGGCGGCGTAGAGGCTGACGGCGTCGCGTTTTTCGCGGGATTTACGGAAGTAGCCGAGCGCTTGCGTGTAGTATTTTTCGGCGTCCTTGGCGTTCCACTCGATTTCGAGGGAGATTTTGCCGAGGAGCATCAACGCTTCGCCGCGGTAGAGGCCGTCGGGCCGGGCTTTGACGAATTGATCGAGGTAGTCTTTGACCTCGCGGATGGTCTTTTTCGGGGTCTCTTCGGTCAGGGGCGCGGCGAGCAATTCCCCCTTCAGGTAACCGGCGGCCGCTGCAAATTGGCTGGCGGGATCGGTGGTGATAATTTCGTCGGCGATACGCATGGCCTCGTTGCGGTAACGCGGCGCACGGGCGCGTTTGGCGACGTTTTGCAAGCGCCGGAGCTTGACGTAACTGCCGTAGGTCGCGCCGAATTTGGCTTTCATCTCTTCGGATTCAATGTCGGCTTTCAGCGCGTCGGATTCGTCGCGCAGTTCGCGCCAGGCACCGCCGGTATCGACCTTTTCGCCGCCCTGACCGATGGCGGCTCCGGTTTCTTTGTCGGAAGCTCGATCCTTGATCAGCTCATCGGCATTGGCAAGGTAGCCTTTCGCCCGATCGAATTCGCCGAGGTCGAGCAGGATTTCGGCGTACTTGACGCAGGCGATGGAGCGTTGGTAGGGATCGGTGCGCCCCTCCGCCCAGTTCAAAAGCGCCAGCGAGCCCGCCACGTCATCCTTCAGCGCCCGGATATGCGCCAGCTCCAAAAGGCCGCGCAGAAATTCAATCTTTTCGGCCGGTTTCAGTTGATCGAAGTCCGCCGGGGAAGCGTATTTCTTCAGGCGCTTTTCGGCTTTTTCGATTTCGTTGTTTTTACGCAAATCCACCGCACTTTCCCAATCGGAAGCGGCAAACAGCGAACCCGACAACAGCAGCGTCAGCAAAACAATCAACCGGATTTTTTGGAGTGCCATTGCTCATCTCCATAATTTTAAGCTCTTTCCATCCTCATAATAGTTGAAAAAAATAATTATTCAAGCTACTTTATGAAGAAATGAACAAATTTATCAGAAAAAGCAAGATACTGAAGCGAGTACCGTGGGAAATCGCGGCGGCTCTTCTGCTTAACATCCTGATTCTGGGCGCGTTCCTGCTATTGAAAAATCCGGCGCCAGAGCCGGCCTCGGTAAGTGAAATTACCGTAGATGTTACCGATTTCGCGCCGCCGGAAATCAAAGAGATGGCCGTGCCGGACGCTCTCGCCGCCGGAGGCGCGGCAAATGCGGAACTTACTCCAGCCAATGCGGAAAAGTTAACCGAGAGCGCCATGCGCGATTTCTCGCCGCAGGTGTCGGGGAACGTCTCCATCGCCGACAAAACCGCGACCGAGCGGTTCGGCGAACTGGCGCGAACCGAACAGGGGATCAAAACTTTCGAAGGGGTCAACCGCATCCGTTCCGGCTTGCCGACCGGGACTTTGCCCGCCGGGCTGGAGGTGGGGGCGTCGTTCACCGGGCGCACCGACGCGGCGAACCGCTCGCGGCTGCTGCGCCGTCACGGCGGCGGGGCGGATACGGAATCCGCTGTGGAGAGGGCGCTGAAATACCTCGCTTCCGTCCAGAACAAAAACGGCGGTTGGGGCGGCAAAGAAAGCTTCGAGACCGGCGACGCGGCGGCACTGAGCGCGTTGGCGCTGCTGGCATTCTTTTCGCACGGCGAAAACTTTCAATCGGAAAAATACGCGGACAACATCCGGCGCGGCTGCGACTTTCTGGTGGAATTGAACAATACGCCGAACATCGAATATGCCGGGAGCGGTTTCGGCCACGCCATTTTAACCTACGCGCTGGCCGAGGGGTATGCCGTCAGCGGCAGCTTGAGCTTGCGGCACGCTTTGGAGGCGCAATTGAAATTCATGATTTCCAGACAAAACAGCTTTGGCTCGTTCGCGCTCAATTACGACAACACGCCGATGGCGCCGCCCACGGCCGAACAGCTCGAAGATCCGCTCTTCAAAGAGATCGTGGTCGGGGAACCGGTCTGCGACCTCTCGCTGCTCGGCTGGCACATTCAGGCGTTGACGGCGGCGCACAACGCCGGAATCCGACTCGACGGGCTGGACAAAGCGCTGGCCTTGGCGACCGAGGCGTTGATAAAAATTCATCAGGCGGACAAGGGCGGATTCTCACAAGGGATCAATTTGAAACGCTTTGCCGCGAACGACAATATGAACCCGGTCGGCTTGCTGGGGTTGCAACTGTTGAATTCCGGGAACAGTGCCCCGGCTCGGCGGACGGAAAAACTTCTGCGCGAGGTCGCGCCGCCGCAATGGAAACGGAGCGGCAAGTTTCCGCTCTATCGCTGGTATTATCAAACGCAAGCGTTATTTCAGGCTGAAAAGGGGCGCGGCAAGCGCTGGGAGACGTGGAATGAGAACCTGAAGAAAGAACTTCTGGCCGCTCAGAACTCCGGAGGGGAATGGCCTTTGCCCGGCGGCGACGCCAGTTTTCGGGTCAAAGACAAAACCGATCTGGCGGTCTACGGTACGAGCTTGTGCTCGCTGATGTTGCAGGTCTATTACCGCTATCTGCCGAGTTACAGTATTGCGGAAAATTCCGCTACGCCATCCCGCGCGGACGATTACGATATCGGCGGCGCGGGGTTGATCACCCGATTGCCCGGCGGGGCCGATCCATTGGCCGGAGTGATTCTTGGACTCGGCGAAAACGAGCTCGAGCCGATCGGGTTCGGAAAATTCGACGGCATTCCCGCCACTAACACCGCGCCACTGGCCGAGGGCGAGTTTACCCGGTTGGCCAGCATGCGTTCGACCATTCCCATCCGCAAACCGGAGGACTGGCCGCAGACTTTGCAGCCCAACCAGCGGCTGGCGCTGTTCCTGGACGATTTGATTCCCCGTAGCTTCAAGGGGCATCTGCGGTTGACGCTAGGCGTGGCCGGTTCCGACAAGGAGGCGTTCGATTATCATCAATCCTTTGAGGCGGTCATCAATGGGAAGCGGCTGTACAACGCCATCCTGCTCCGCCATCGGCAGCTGGTGGAAATCGTCATCCCCTCCGATGTGCTGCAACCATTCGGAAATATTCTGCAACTGCGCAACAATGGGAAAGCGGTGCTGGCCTTCGACGCCGCGCGAATCACCGCGATCAACAAAGTGGGCGACCGCCTTTACCTGCTGGCGGAAAACGTGACGGAGCTGCCGCCCTCCATCCGTCCGCTGTTCGAAGCAAAGGAGTCGAAAAAACTGGAACTATGCAATCTTGGCTGGAGTTCCGAGAATCGGCAGCTCCTGCCGGTCATCGAAGCGTACGATCCGGAGAAGTTGTACATCGCCCGTTACAGCGCTTCCGGCAGCGAGCATATGGGCAACGAGTATCAGTTGCATTACCTTCGGCAGACCGGGCGGGAAATCGTCGACTGGATTTCCGGCGGCGGCTCCGGCGTGAAGCTGGAGAATATTTCGAATGGAGGCAGACTTTACGATTCGGTGTTCGGTACGGAATACCCCGCGCTGTCGGCGTTACGGCAGGTCGCCAAATTGTTTGACGGTACTCCGCACAAACTTGCTGCGCAATATTATCCGAAATACGGCGAAAAACCGCAGCTCTTCGGCAACGCCGCCGCCGCGTACAACGCCCCCGGCGTAGCGACGGTGGTGGTAACGAAACGTTTTCCATTCCCCGAAGAGGGCGAAGTCATCGCCATCGTTCCGTGGAACGGCGCGACCGAAATGATTGTGGAAAAGGGCTTCCTGCCGGAAAAATCTCCCTTTGCCGGACTGGCGGCGAAGGTTCAACGGGAAACCAAGGCCATTCAGATTGAAAATAACATTTTCCGCTATTCCTGCTCTTTTCCAGAATTGACCGTCATCCGGCTGGTCAAAAAAGGGGCGAAGGAACCGACCCGGCCTCCGGTGACACAACGGGATGTCCTCCCGCAAGTAAAATTCGATCACACGTCCGCGAAGAATGCGATTCGGGAGAAAGACCTGAAAAAACATTCGCTTCGTTTTGGTGGCGGTTACGCCGCCGCATACGGAGAGAACGCCTCTTTTGCCCGGATTCCGGCAACTAAAGTGGAGGATGGGTTCCATAAATTCACCCCGGGAGAAAAAGAGAGCATCGTCGTCACCCAGCGAACCAACGCCGATGTCCCCGGCCGCTTCGACAGTGTCTATCTGGCGCTGGGGCAAGCGCCGCCGGAAGCGCAATATCTTTCGTTTTGGGTCTTTCCGCGAGCATCCGGGCTGAAGAAAAATGACCGTTACGCCTGGACGCAACTGCGTTTTGTGCTGGCTGGCAAATGCTTTTCCACCGGACTGTCGATGGATCGCTGGCAGCAGGTGGTCATTCCGCTCGACGGCGTCAATCCCTCCTGGAGACATCTGCGCATTCTCGGCCCCGGTCGGGTGCTGGAGAAAAATCTGCAAAACATCTCTTATGAAATCAACGATATAGCGGTATGGTACAAATGAAATATCTCGTCTTACTTTTTCTCTCGTTTTCACTGACCGCCGCCGATTTTCAGGAGGCGGAACAGCTTTTTGCCGTCGGGGAATTCGGCAAATGCGGCAAAGTCGTCGATGAGTTGCTGGATGGGAAAATCCCTGAGGAACAACGCGCCAAGCTTCTCGCTATGCGCGAGTACCTGCTCGGCTCCGATCCCGGCAAGATATCCGAAACCATCAAACAGGCCAAGGAAACCGTCGCGCACCGGAACTGGCTGACCGCCGACCTGCTTGGACACGCCACGCTGCTGATCCGCCGTGCCGAGGACTGGAAAGCGCGGGGCATCCCGGAATATCAGGAGCTCTCCGACGCGGCCGGGGAATTGCTGAAACGCGCCAAAGATAACAGCGATGCGGAAACCGCGCTGAAAATTGTCTTTTTACGCACCAGAAACTATAATTTGAACGGTGAATACGCCGAACCTTTGAAATTGATTCTGGAGACGCTGCATCTGTATTACCCTGCGAAAAAGCTTCAAGGGAAAACCATGCCAGACGGAGCGATCCAGCTTTTGCTGCTGGCGGGCGACCAATATGTCGGCGGCGGCATCAGAAACCATGACCAACGGGGAAAAGTCAACAGCTTTTCGCAGGCGGCGAAGTATTTTCTTCGGGCGGCGAACGCGTTGCCGCCCAGTGACCCGCGTTTTCAGGAGTTGAGCGACAAATTGCACCATTGTCGGGAAACACTGCGTTTGCTGGGTTATCAATTGAAGCTACCTCCAAGCATCAAACCGCAGAGTGCCATAAAAACCGCGATGATCGATGAAATGCTGCGTCACCGTCGCTTCCACGACGCGGTGTTGGCTTTGGAGAACAACCCCGACCCGGCGATGAGAATCCGCTACGCCGTAGCTTTAAGCGCCTGTGGTGAATGGGAGAAAGCATGGTCCATTGTCGGCAACGCCGACTTTACCGCTGAAGAACCCGCGTTTCTGCTCGCCGTCGCCCGGAATTTTCTGGCGGCGGGAAAGAAAACGGAAGCGGCGGCGTTACTCCGTAAATTTCTGGATGCGGCGCCGAACAGCCCCGATGCCGTCGTCGCCGGACAGCAATGCGCACAGTTGCTGATTGAACTTGGCAAGGTACGGGAAGCGGCGGAGTGTCTGCTGAAACTCGCTTCCGCCACCTCCAATGTCAAAGTGGCGGAACAGGCGCGATTCGCCGCCGCTCGCTGCTTTTATCAGGCCAGTGATTATGAAAAATGCTTGGCGCTGATTGATGCCTTGTCGCCGGATGCGGAACGGACGATTTTGGCAGGTCAGGCGGAGATTCACCGAAAGAATTACGCCAACGCAATCAAACGCTTGGAATCGCTCCTGACAGTCAAAGATTCTAACCGCGCCAATGTGCTGAAGCTTCTGATCCGTTGCGGACAGGAAACAAATTCAGCGAAAACGGCGGAGTATGCCGAGACGTTGCTGCGAGATTATCCGACCGATTCTGAATGCCTTGAATATGCGGTGCATTTGCTCACTTTCTACGAAAAGCACCCGCCGAAAGCCGAGAAATTTCAGATATTGGGCGATTGGACGGCGCAGAACCATCTGGAATCCCCGGAAGCGGTGATCATCATCGCAAAATGCGCCGGGAAATTGCAGGAACCGCGAAGCAAGAATCTGTTGCAATCCTTGCTTCAACGGAGTAAACTTGGCAATGCGGAGTTGCTCGCATTATTCACGCAACTCGATGACCGGAACTTGAAATTGGAATTCGGGGCAAAATATGCATCCGACTTCAACAACCGCCCGGAGCGGTGCGCGGTATTCCTCGAACTGGCGCGACTGGAGCTTGCCGCGGAAAAATACAGTGAAGCTCTGAGTCGTTGCGAGACCTTGCTGGCTCAGCCGGAAGTATGGCAATATAAGGAAGTAAAGCTGCTGCAAGCGAATCTTTTCACTCGATTGCAACGCCATGCGGAAGCTCGCCAGAGCTGTCAGGAATTGCTGCTGACAAAGTTGACCGCCACAGAAAAACAACAAGTCGTCCTGATGCTGGCGCAATCATGGGAACAATCAAACGAACATGGTAAAGCCGTCGCCACCGCCTGGACCGCCGTGCCGATTGACGGCAAAGTCGCTCAGGAAAGCAAATCGACCGTACAAGATTTGCTGCGGCTGATTATCCGCAATGCCGAAAAAATCAACAGCGCTCCCGACAAAGATGATGCGCAAGAAATTCTGAATTCGCTGTAAGCTCACCCGATTCCCTTGAAGTTGAAGTTCCCTTTGCGGATCTCGGCGTGGTCGGCTTCGACGGCTTGGCGGTAGTGCTGGCGCTCGGTTTCGATGCAGTCGAGGCAGAGGCAGTCGGTGTTGAACATGCTCATCATGCGGCCGTTTTTCAAGGATTTGCCGCAGCGGTCGCAGTTGGGTTGGGTGAAAAAGGTGTCCATTTTATTCTCCGGTAGTGAATTTGATTTCGATGAATTCGGCGGTGGCTTGGCTGGCGTAGAGCCAGTGGTCACCGTCGAACAGGTACAGGTAGGAGGCGGGGGTGTCGCGCGTTGCTTCGGTGAGGTAGGCTTCGGGACTGGCGTAGCGCTTTGCGGGGCACAGGGCTTCGCCGCGGTCGCGGTGGTAGGCGACTGTTACGCCGGGTGCCGGGTCGGCAAAGGTGTGCGGCTCGTTCGGCGCAGGGGCGGGGCGTTCGGCTATGGCGCTGAGTTCGCCGAGGCTCAGGAGGGTGCGCACCTTTTCGGCGGTGCCGTAAAAGGTGGCGAGGATATAGCCCGCATGGAGCGGATAGCCGTCGTTGTGGAGGTAGGTCGCTTGGACTCTGCCGTCGGGCATTTTTATTCCAATCATCGCTCGTGTGCTCATTTCGTTTCTCCGGTGATGGTTTTCAGGAGGTCGCGGAGTTCTTCCGCTTGGGCGGCGTAGCCCGCTTTGGTCTGGTGGGCGGCGAGTAGTTGGCTCGGGTCGCGGTATTCGTTCAGGTCGATCTTGGCGGCGCTGAATTCGAGGTTGGCGATTCGCATGCCGATTTCTTTTTTGATTTGTTCGGTGGTCATTTTCTTGCTCCGGTTATTTGTAACTTGCTTTTTCTTGCCTGGTGTTGGCGGCGAAGGTTTTGTTCCTGCCGGTGAGCTTGATTTCGCCCATCGGTGCCCAATCGCCGTTACTCCAAATCTTCGTAATGAAGCCTTTTGCGTTGTTTTCTTTCATCGCCTTTTTGGCAGAAGGGAGGTCGTGGAATGTCTCGTGGTAGCCGGTTTCGTGGTTGACGACATCGTAGGCTTTCATTATTTCGCCATCCTCAGTTTTTGACGATCCAGTATTCGCCGTCGAAAATGTCGAGGCGTTTGCCTTTCTTGGCGAGTTCTTCGTTGGCCTTGAAAAAGCCGCCCATCCGTTTGACCTCTTTGCTGCTGATCTTTGCTAAAACCATTTTCTTATCTCCTTGTCGTTTAGCTTGTTATCTTTCACTGTGCATATATTAGCGCAGGTCGAAGCGTATAGCCAGAGGATATTCGAAGAATTATTGATAATAGTTCGTTTATTATCAAGATGTTGCGATATTATTTCAACGAGACTTTAAACGTTTCGCTTTTTCCCTCGTTCGGTTGAATTTATTGAAATCGGATGTAGATTACCGTGAAAGATTAAGGAACTATGACCATGGAATTAGATATCCCGCGTATTTTCAATATTGCCGAAAGCGGCCATCGCATCCATAATCCGTTCACGCCGGAAAAACTCGCTGTTCTCGGCGCGGCGTTGCGCCTGGAGCCGGGAACGCGCGTGCTCGACCTCGGCAGCGGTTCGGGCGAGATGTTGTGCACTTGGGCGCGCGATTACGGAATCACCGGCGTCGGCGTCGACATGAGCCACTTATTCTCTGAACAAGCGAAACTTCGCGCCGGCGAACTCGGAGTCGCCGCCCAGGTCGAGTTTATCCATGCCGACGCGGTCGGCTACGTCGCCGCCGAAAAGGCCGATATCGCGGCCTGCGTCGGCGCCACATGGATCGGCGGGGGAGTTGCCGGCGCCGTCAAGCTGCTGGCGAAGAGCCTCCGCCCCGGCGGAATCATCCTTATCGGCGAACCCTACTGGCTGAGGTTGCCGCCAACGGAAGACGTCGCCAAAAAGTGCGGCGCCGGTTCGATCTCCGACTTTTTCATGCTTCCTGAACTTCTCGCGTCTTTCGGCGATCTCGGGTATGACGTGGTGGAAATGGTTTTGGCCGACCGGGACAGTTGGGATCGTTACGAGGCGGCCAAGTGGCTTACCATGCGCCGGTGGCTCGATGCGAATTCCGGCGACGATTTGGCGAAAGAAGTTCGAGAACTGCTGACCTCGGAGCCCAAACGTTATGCCGCATATACGCGCGAATATCTTGGCTGGGGCGTGTTCGCGCTGATGGCGCGATAGTAATCTCAGGAAAGAAAAATCCCCCGCCGGATGGTGGGTGTCCTGACGAGGGATGAAATGGGTTACTCTTTCTTGCCGTTGATCTTGTTTTTGGATTCGTAGAAGGCTTTGATGGCTTCGGGGTTGTCCTTGAGCATTTCGATGACGTCGCGCTCGTAGCCGGTGGTTTGGGTCCCGATTTTGATTTTGACGCTGCCTGCGGTTTTGCTGGCGACGGGGTTTCCTTCGGCGTCGAACTCGTTGGAGCCGTTCATCTCGGCTTCGGTGTTTTCGCGGGCGACGAAGTTCCAGATTTTTCCGTAGCGGAGGATCACGCCAAAGTTCCCCGAATCGGGGCGGAGGGTGGTCTCGAAGCCAATGCCGTCCGAGTAGGTGGAGATGTTGTGGGAGCATCCGGCGAAGAGGAGCATCGCCGCCAGCGCGAGGGTGAGTGTGATGGTCGTTTTCATGATCAGTGGCCTTTCTTGGTGATGAATTTCTTGCGGTTGGAACGCCACGCCGTCCAGCCGAAGAGGCGGAGGGCGAGGTAGATTGCGGAGCATTTCCACGGGGGGACGCCGGACTTTTTCAGGATCGAGCGGAAGATGGTGTCGGCCAAATTGCGGTCGATCTCCTGCGTCCGATAGTGGTAGTCGTGGATGATTGCGCCGTAGACGTACGGCTGCTCGAACGGATCGCCGATCAGCGGGCGGAACAGCCACGGGATGCTCATGCCGTCCGAGATGAAGCCTCGTTTCACGGTGAACATCCTGCCGTAAATCCGGAGTTGGAGGCTCGTCGCGAGCTCGACCCCGGCCACGCCTCCGGCGTCGCGGGTTATCTTGAGTTTGGGTTCACGCAGCAGCATTTACACCTCCTCCGCGATCAGTTCCACGGCGGGGTCGAGGTAGAAGTACCCGGCGATGCTGTACCACGAATAATGGATTTTCACGTCGAGCGCCCCGGCTTCGGTCACCTCGACGGGGATCTCCAACTTGAACGCCGTCAGGTCGTCGTCGTTCTCCCACACGCTCTCGGCGTCGCGGCTCCAGCGCCCGGCGGCGTTGCTGAACACCGTCTCGAACGTGCCGCCGCTCCGGGGGACGGCGACTTGCGCAACCACCTTGCGCCCCAGCTCGGAGAGGTCGGTGAACGCCTTGGCCGCGCAGTGGACGCGGAGGAGGTACTTGCCCGGCTCCTCCGGCATGACCCGCATGCCCTGGAACGGTTGCCGCCCGAGGGAAAGCCCGCCCGAACCGTCGGCGGAGTTGTTGGCGAGCTTGAAGACCGCCGGGGAGCCGCCGACGCGGTGGACGTTCCAGGTGTCGCAGACGTAGTTGACCGAGCGGCAGACATAGTGCCCGGCGTCGATCTCGTTGCCGCAGATGAAATTGTACCCGTTCCAGACGTTCGTCGCATTTTCGCCGAGGTTGCCCTTCAAGGCCCCGTTGGCGCTGTCGACGTAGATGAACGAGCTGTCGGAGTACCGCGAGCCGACGGCGGGGTCGTCCGCGCCCCCGGTGACGGCGGCGTTCGCCTTGCCGAGCGTGAGCGTCCCGATCCTGAGCGTGGTCGCCTCGGCCGCGAAGACCGCGTAGCCGGGATAGTAGCTCTCCACCGAGGCGAGGTCGGCGTTGGTGCGGCGCATTTTCACCGTCCCCTTCACGGCGCATTCGCGGAGCTGGCAGCCGAAGCTGTAGAGCGCCACGCCGCGCGGGTGGTTGACCGTGACGTCGCGGACGGATACCGGCTCCCACGAACCCTCGTTGTAGTGGCGCTCGCTGAACGACAGCTCCAGCGCCGCGCCGTAGGGGTACTGGTCGATGTTGTCCGTCCCGTACTTGACCCAATCGTAGTAGTTGCCGTTCCGCTCGCCGTCGAACCCGCCGGTCTCGGCGAGATTGATCGCGATGTTGCGGATCGACTTCGACACGCCGGGGACGGTGCTGTTGGCGAAGCCGGAGAGCGAAACCACCCGCCCGGAGGTCTCGATCCGCCAGCAGCCGGGCAGATTGACGGTGATCCCGTCGATCAGGAACTCCCGGCTGCCGTGGCTGCGGATCATCGGCTGCCCGACGCTCAGCGTGGCCGGAGTTCCTTCGCCCAGCCGCCGTTCAAGGATGTCCACGGAGACCTTGCGGAGCACGCAGTGGTCGTTGCAGGCGGCGTAGAAGAAGCTCGGCAGATAGCCCCAGGTCTTGTTGACGAGGATGTGGAAACGCATGTTTTCGTAATTCCCATACGCGCCGGTCTTGCCGCCGTTGGTGAGCTGCAAAACCGGCTGCATGCTCGGGCCGTAGTCGCCGCCGTATTGGCTGGTGGTGCAGTAGCAGTCGACGTCGTTGACCGTGATGAAGCTGGCGTTCTGAAGGTAGATGCCGTAGCTGTAGCCGTAGTAATAGTCCTCCGCCGGAACCTGGTTGACGATGCAGTGCCGCATGGAGAAGACCTGCGCGGTGTTGATCTCCATGTAGGACTTGCAATTGTCGGAGCCGACGGCGGCGGTGAAGTCGGCGCGGTCGAGGTCGATCCCCTTCGCCCCGAACTTGCAGTGCTCCAGCGAAATGGAGGCGGTCGGCTGGTCGGAGGGGAAGCGCATGATCGGGATGTAGGCCGGAGTCCCGTCGCGGAACAGGTACACCCGGTGGAGCAGCAGCGTCCGCAGCGCGGGGAGCTGGAACGTCCGCTCCTCGCCCGACCACGGGTCGCTGCCGGTGTCGGCCTTGACGTTGGCGTAGTCGTGGGCGTCGCCGCCCCAGGCGAGCCGGGCGGCTTCGGGGACGAGCGTCCACATGGCGTCGGCGGGCTTGGGCATGCCGAGGAACAGCACCCCGGTGATGGCGGAGGTGTTGCCGACAGGCATGTTGACCGCCGCGCTCTCCGCCGTGCGGCGGATGAGGAAGCAGGTGTTGTCGGTCATGTCCTCGACGGTATCCGGGAGCGCGGCGAGCGGCGTCCCCGGCGCGGAGCCGTCGCCGCCGTTCTCCGCCGACGGGTCGACGTAGAGGACTTGGAATTCAGTGTCGGAAAATATCATCGTTACCTCTCAAGTTACAGGATGGGATAGGTGGTGTCGGCCTCGACGGCCGCGGCGAGTTCCACTTGCGGGGCGTTGCGCACGCCGTCGCCGTAGCCTCCTCCGAAAACCGAAGGGGACGCGAGGACGGCGGCGTTCACGGTCGAAAACCCGGTGATGCCGGATTCCTCGGAGACAACGGCGCCGCCGCCCGGAACGAGGGCGATGCGGCGGTCGTTGTAATCGAAGAACATCTCCCCGGTATCGACCGCGATGATCAGCTGCCCGTTGCGGACGAGGCCGTCATCGATCCGCGCCCGCTGCGTGACGCACGGTCTGAATTGGGGCATCATTCACCTCACAGCGTTTGCCATTCGAGCGTCGCGTAGACTCCGTTGGCGTCGCTGCCGATGAGGTTGCCCTCGGCTCCGGAGATCTTCACGCTGGCGGTGATCGCGCCGCCGGAGACGCTCACGACCGCCGTGCCGGTGCTGCCGCCGGTGTAGGCGTCGACCAGGTCGGCGAGGTTGACGTCAAACTTGGTATCGTTGTTCAGCGTGAGGGACAGGACATGGGTGTCCTCGTCATAAGCGGCGGCGGCGAGGAACTGCTCGACCGGCAGATTCACCGAGACCGGGGTGCCGCCGTTGGTGGTGAAGCTCAGCACCCCCGTCGCGCCGTTGTAGCCCACGCCGTCGAACAGCCCGGAGAGCGCGGTCACGACCGCCTCGCCCGCGCCCTTCTGGACGGAGATCGACTTGGCGGCGGCGTTGTAGGCGACGTCGCTGACCGCGCCGGAGAGGCCGCTGTTGACGTTGACGATCTCCGCGTCGACGTAGTTTTTCACCGCCAGCGCGGTCGGGAGCTGGGCGTGGGTCGGGGACGCGCCGATGACGGTCGCCACCGGGGGCGAGACAATGACCCAGGCGCTCCCGCTCCACGTCCGCGCCTCGAAGGTGGTCTGGTGGATGTAGAGCGTGCCGACCTCGCCGGTCGCCGGGAACGCGGCCACGGTCGCCACCGGGTGGGAGTACGGGGCCGCGCCCTTGTAGATCCGGTTGGCGTCGGTGACGAAGTAGACGGCGTTGGGGTTCTTGGTCTCCAGCGCGTTGAACTGGACGGCGGTGACGGCGTAAAACAAGACTTGACTCATGGTGATTTTCCTTTTCTTTTAGTTGATGGTCTGCCACTGGATGCCGTCGGGCGAACCGCCGCTCTCGGAATCCGGATGGCCGAAATTCAGGATGATTCTGACTTTCGTGGCGCTCGCCTGGGAATGGCAGGCCGCCACGCCGAGAAAGGCGTTGCCGAGGCTGTCGGGGGTCGCCGCGCTCGCGGCTTCGTTCCAGAAAACCCGGCTCCCGGCGGCGATGGCTTCGGCGGTTTTCACCACGTCGAAGATGCCTCCGAGGTGCAGCGCCCCCAGCTCGCCGCTTTTCACCGGGATCTTGACGATCCCCAGCAAGCCGCCGAAGCGGAGGATTTCACCCGCCTCCACGTTTCGGGTCGGGACGAAGTCCACCGCTTCCCCCCGTTGGACAAATGTCGCGTTCATCGTTCTTTCACCTCCATGGTTTGGATTTGCTTTATCCGGTCGAAAACCATTTTCGCCGGGATCATTTTCGTGCATTCGAATTTGCCGCTGGGTTCCGTTTTTCGGGGACACCAGAGGAAGTCGAAGTGATTGAAGTCGCACCGCATGTCGTTCCAGCAACCGTGGCAGACCGTGGGGTTGTGGACGCGGTACGCCGTATGGAACTCATTGATCGGGTCGGTGAAGCCGGAGATCAAAATCACCGGGACGCGGCAGCACCACGCGAGCCAGCTCAGGCCACTCGAAAGCCCGATGAAAAACTCAGCGTCCTTGATGAGGTCGATCCGCTCTTGAAGCGGCAGGTCGCCGGTGAAATCCTCCGTTCCATGCGGGATATGATTCCACACATAATCCGTGCCGTACTCCGCCGCCCGGTCGATGCAGAGCACCCGGTAGCCTTGCGATTTCAGGTGCGCCACCACCTCGCGCCAGCCGGAGGGGTTGTTCCAATATTTGCATTGGGAACTCGCCTGGGACGCGATCACGACATAGGGCTTCTTGATCTTGCGCTTCGCCGTGAGCTTGACGCGGGGCGGCTCGTCGGCAAGGTTGCGCAGTCCGAGGATATGCCCCGCCGTCCGGTGCAGCCCCACCTGCCGGAAGTCGAACGGCTGGTGATCGGCGTCGCCGCCGAAAAACAGTCCGAGATTGTAGGTGGCGTAGGGTTCCAGTTTCGCCGCCTCTTCCTTATTAATAAAGGCGATTGCGGGGTACTGGTCGCGGAAGATCGCCGCGAGCTCCTGCGCCATCGAGCAGTAAAGCTCGCAGCCGTGCGCCTTTTGGAACCGCTCGACGTAGCTGAACCAAGCGATGGTATCGCCCAACGCCCCGACCGGGAGTTGCACCAAGACTTTTTTTCCGGCAAGATTGAGGTCATGGCTGAAAATCATTTCAGCACCCTCATAGATTTCCAGCCGGAAGCGGATGAAATATTTCTTCACGCTTTCGACCGTGCAACCGGGCTGCACGTCCATGCTGTAAAGCAGGCAGCCGGTGTCGAGATCGCGGAACACGCAACGGTAGTTTTTGCCCTTCGGGAACTGGACACGCAAGCCCCGGTTGAAGTCGAAGCGGATGCCGTCGACCGCCTCTATGACGGGGTCGTCGGGCGGCGGGGCGAATACCGGCTCGGACGGCTTGCCCGGTACGGAATCGCATTTTATGGTGAAGTCGTTCATGATACTCCTTACAAATATTGGATGTAGCCGCCGGTCTCGACGGTGACGATTGCCCCGATTGCCGAGCTTACGGCGTAGGCGCTCGCGCCGCTGTAGACGTGGAAGCTGCCGCCGCTGGCGACCGAAACCGAGGTGGCGTTGCAGTAGCGCGAGAGCAGAAAACTCCCGCCCGCTTCCACGGTCACGGAGGCGATCTCGCAGGTTTCGTAGACACCCAGCCAGCCGCGCGAGCTCACGACGATGTCCGCATAGGAGCAGTTCTGCGAGACGTGGAGGCTGCCGCCGTTTTCGATGGTCGCGCCCGATCCGGCGCAGTTGTAGCGGATGTACATGATTCCGCCGGAGTTGACCGTGGTGTGGAACACCGAACCCGCGTTGGAGACGTACTGCGTCCCCGCGAGGACGGTGGAGGTCGCCGCGCCGCCGTTGGAGACGTACATGCAGCCCCCGGCTTCCACCTCGACGTTGACCGCCCGCCCGTAGTTGCTGACGTACAGATATCCGGCGGAACTCACCATCGCCCTGACCGCCGTGCCGTGGAAGTCGGCGTAAAGATAGCCGTTCGAGTGGATCACCGCGTCATACGCCTTGCCGCTCGAATAGAGGTACATCCGCCCGTTGCCGGAGATTTGCGGCCACTCCGAAACCGCACCGAAGCTGACGAACTGCGTCCCGCCGCTCGAAAGCACCGTGCTTATCGCGCTCGCGTAGTGGTAAAGGTGCTGTTGATTCAGAACCAGAACATACCCATGCGCCGTGCCGTTGCTGGTCCAGAACGTGCCGTACTGGTTCGTCCCGGTGACCTTGGTCAGCTCGTCGTTGCCCCACACGTGGTGGTTGATGATGCCGCCCGCCGCGACCACCGCGTCGGTGCAGTTCGCGCCCGAGCTGACGTAGAGGTACGCGCCGCTCATGACGGTCGTGTGCTCCACGGCGCAGCTGTTGTAGCAGTACATGCTCGCGAACGCGCAGATCGTGGTATGAATGGCACGGACTCCGGACGAATTGCCGATGTCGAAACGCCCGTTGCTCGACACGACGCAGCTTTCGAAGGAGACCGACACGCCTTGCCCGTAGAGCGAACCGCCCACCGAGACGTTGGCGCGGCGGACGATTCCGCCGGAGTGGACGAAGACCCGCGCGTTGCTGTGGACTTCGACCCCGTCCGCCAGCCCGCCGCTCACATAGATGTAGCCATAGTCGTTCACGTCCGTCATGCTTGCCGTGCCGCCGGGGCTGACGTGAAGGTAGCCGTTGCTGTTGACTACGGTATTTTCAGCGTGGCCGCCGTCGCGAACGAATACGCTGCCGCCGTAGTTGACGGTGGTGTTGAGCGCGGAACCGCCATTGTAGACCTCCATGCGGCTGACGCGGCTGGAGACGATGAAGCGGCTCCGCATGGTCATCGCGCTCTGGTTGCAACTACCGTTCCGCAGAAACGTGAACACGCCGCGCGAACCGTAGACCGGCCCATCCACCGTGAGGTGGCCGCCCGCGCCTATCTTGTTGAACTGGTATGGTATTCGCATGGTCACGCCTCATAGCTGTAAGCGTAGTTGACCTGAAGCCGGAGGTTGTTGACCGCTCCAGATTTATACACCGCCCGGATCACGAATACATGAACCATCGCCGCGTTATTTTTGAGCGGCAGCGTCTCCGGAATGTCGATTCCGACCATGCTCGAATCGGTGCTCCCGACGGTGACGCCAGTGACCGTCTGCGAACAGGGCGCGTGGTATTCCCAAGTGAGCATGCAACCCGCGACCCCGGCATACGCCGCGCCGCCGACCGTTGTTTGCACGGCGGTAAAGTCGATGGCGAGATCGGGCGAAGCGTTGACGGTTGTGTTGCGGATGATCGGGTAGTCGAGGAACAACGTCTTGGGGTTCGCGGCGCTATACTCCCGCTGATAGACCGGGTTCGAGACTTCCGTCATCGCGTGGGTGTGAGCCGAGGGCGCGAAGCTCGACGGCTTCCCCGAAACCCCGCCCCACGGCACGGCGGCAGCGGAATCCGCGCTGACGGCGGAATTCACCTTGCCATCGCCGTCCGGGTCGTACACCGAGGCGAGCATGTCGCCCATCCCCTGACCGTCGTCGCCGATGTATTTCACCCAAACCGCCTCGACAAAGTCGGCGGCGGAAATCTCCGGCATCTCGACCGTCGAATGCAGTTCCGCGCGGTATTTCAGCGTGTTGGAGGGTGTGAGTGAAAATCCGGTTCCAACCGCGTCCGTGGCGTAGGCAACGTAGCAGAACGCATCCACGCCCGGATCGCCCTTCGCGCCCTCGGCCATTTTCAGTGGCTCGCTCCACTGCGCCCCCACGCCGGAGGCGCTGCGGAAGCGGATATAGCGGTCACTGTCGGCTTGAGCGTCGTGCCAATCTTCGGCGTTCGCGGAGAATTGCAGCGTCACCCCGGCAGCGATCATGGCGGTGACTTGCGCCGCCGTCAGATAATCCGGTGAAATATTGGTGGGGTTGCCGAGACTGGTGATCCGGTTCCGCACCGTGAAATTCTCAATCTGCAACACGAAAATCTGCCGGGCGGCGACATCGTAGCCGATCAGCTCGCCCACCAGACCCGACTTGCTCTTCTCCGAGCCGAGCCACGCCGCCAGCTCCTCCGTGTTCATGTTGCTCATCGGGATCGTTATCTCGGTGTATTCGACCTCGCTACCCTCTGAATTTTCAATGATGGAAGCGACCGTAATGTCGCCGTTGTCGCCAATGAGTTTATAGGCGGTAGCCTCCGAGAAATCGTTGTCCATCGCCCACTGCCACGAGGCGATCCCGGCGAAAGTGGCCAAGGGATACGGCGTGTTGCCGTCGCGCTCGGCGAAGAGGCGCATTTTCAAACACGCCTCCACACCGCGCACCAGCGTCGGCGGCGTGACCGATTTCGCGTTGGCGTAGTCCCGGACCGCGCCCAGCGTCTCGTTCGCCGCCACATAAAAAATGATATTCTGCATCAGTCGCTCCTCAGTTGTTCCAGCCGAGCCACCGCTTCCGGGTGGTCGGCATTGAAGTGTTCCCGGATCGCGTCAAGCACCTCGCACCAGCCCCTGCCGATGTCGCGGTCGCGGTTTTCCTCGATCAGGATCGCGAGGTTACGGACGGCGAGCGCCGTTTCGCGATGGTCATACATCAGATGGTCGGCGGCGAGCCGGAGCTGGCCGGAGATCGCGTCCCGGTTGTCGTCCGCATACAAAAACTCGTTCCAGAGCGACCACGCTTTCACGACATGCTTTTTCGCGCAGACCGTGCATTGGTCGAACGGGCTGACGCGGGTTACGGAAACTCCGTTTCGGGTGTGGCAATTGCAGCTCATTTATTCAAACTCCGGGTCGGGAGGCCGGGAGTAGCTTTGCTCCTCGGTCTCGGTTATGTGTTCTTCTGCGGAGAGTTCGTGCAGCTCCCATCGCTCGGCTTTCGTGATGTGCCGCTCCTCGAACTCGCCGTCGCGGCGGGCGTAATAGCAGTCGCCGTCATAGAGCGCCGCCTTGTAGGCGGGGACTCCGTCCGCGACCACTTCGTACAGCTTTTTCGTTCCGGGATGGTATGCCCATGAAAAGATTCCGCCGTCGCGGAACTGCCCCGAAATCAGCAGCCGGTTCGCCTGGAACGGATCGTAGGAAGCGCGGTACAGAAACGCCGCTTCGGGGATCGCCAGCGTAACCGTCCGCCCCGGCTCGGCGATGCGGATCGGGGTGCGCCGTCCGGCGTAGGCCACACGGTCTTTCCGCGCGAAACCGACGTCGGCTTCCAGCAGCGGTGTCGCCGCATTGCCGATGCCGAGAATCCGGTAGAGCCGAAACTGGCGGTCGGTTTTTGCGCCGCCCGCGATGAACGAAATCTTCCACATGCCGTCCTCGAACTCGGCGCAGGGGCCGCACTCGGTCGCGTCCTCCGGCAACCCGGTCTTGATCCGCTTCCACCGCGTCCCGGTGAAGTGATGGAGCTTCCACAGCCCGTTCGCCATAATGCAGCAGAGCTGTTTCCCGCCGGGCGCGGCGAACGGCATGTGGGTAAAGCGATTGTCCTTGAATTCAAACATTATCATCCTCCGCCCGGACAGGGCCATGTTATGTTTCCGTTTTCATCGACGCAGCCCATCTGCAGCTGCATGTAGCCGTTGTAGCTGTAGCCGGAGACGAACTCGTTCGGCAATCCCGTGAGGACACCGTCACCGTCGATGCTTCCGTTGTTGTAGATCGAGCCGGAACAGCCGTTGTCGCTGTTGTTCCAGTGCGATTCCCCCACGTCGCGGATGCGCCACCTTGCTCCGGGCAAGCCGATGTGCTCGCCCTGATACGGGGTCAAGTCCCAGCGCGGCGAGCTGGGATTGGTGATCTTGCTCGCGATGACCTTCGGTCGACAACACGGGCAGATCCAGCAGGCGATCAGCCGCCCTTTTTTCAGAAGGAGGACTTTTGATTTATAGTCGCGCCAGAGCTTCATTCGCTGCAGTCCCCCGCCGCGAGCAGGATCGCCACCGGCACTCGGAACGAGCAGACCGTCACCGATTCGCCGCTCGTTTTGCAGCTCCCGACCGGATAGCTGAACTGTCCCGGCTCGCTGAATTTCACTTCCGGTTCGCTCCAATTCCCCTCGCTGTCGAGGTTGGACGCGACGCACACCATCCCCGTCTGCGGGGAGAGTTCGGAGGCTCCGACCGCCTTGAATTCGCCGTTCCGCGAGAGGTATCCGGCCTTGATTTTCAGCATTTTGCTTTCGGTGTCATAGCTCAGGGCGAAGGGGCCGTCGTAGCTGTCCTGCGAGCTTGCGCCGAGCAGGATCACCCCTTTGCCGCCCCCGGCGAAGATCACCGGCGAACCGGTCGCGCCTCGCGTGAACGTCGCCGGGTTGGACGCGCTCGGCGCGGCGTATTCCCCCGAACCGGAGAGCGACACCGTCGCCGGACCGCAGAGGATGCAGCTTCCGAGGGCTTTCGCGGCAAGATTGTTCACTACGACACCCCACGGTTTCGCCACGTCCTTCAGCGGTTCGGCGGGGACGGCGTCGCCGCAGAGAGTGCCGCTTTCGCTGAAATTCACCGCCGTCCCCGCCGCGATGGCGCTTCCGGTGTTGTTGTAGACCTGGATGCGGATCATGCCGCCGGTCGCCGTCATCGGTTTCGCTCCGAAGCCGTTCATCGCGTTGACCAGATGCCGGATATTGTTGCTTAAAAGCGCGTTCGGCTTGAACTCCTCGCCGCGCGTCACGTCAGGGAAGAACGCCATATCACAACCCCAATCCGCTGAAACTGGCGTATTCGCAGACCTGATCGACGTAGACCCCCTCCAGCTCGACCTTCGGGACGCTGCCCGACGCGGTGGTCTTGCTGATCGCCCAGACGTATTCGAACCCCTTTTTCGTGCCGATGCTTTTGCCGCCGACCTTCGCGCCGGATTCGTTGGGCTGGACGGCGAAGTTGAAGGTGACGGTCACCTTCTTCGCCTTTTTCGCCGGGGTCGAGTAGCTCATGCCGAGGAACATGACTTCCCCCGCGCTCCACCCCTTGAACGAGCCGGAGTTGACCTTGCCCACCAGTTCCGCCACGCGGCGTTTGTAACTGGTGGAGAGTTGGCTGAGTCGCATCGGTTTTGTATACGTCTCACGGAGCTGCGCGGTCGGCACGTCCACGCCGGAGATCTCGCAATCGTCGCCGCACTTGCCGTTCCAGCCGATTGCTCCGCCCGCGTCCTTGTCGCCGTAGGCTTTCCGCTGCGAAAGTCCATAGTTGAGGTGCTTCGTGCCGCCGCCGCAGTCGAAGCTGACGGTTGGGTCTTCGTCGTCCTCGTCGTCCGAATCGGCGGAGTCGTCCTCCGGCTTGTAGACGGCGTTGACTCGATAAGTGCTGTCGTTCTCCCGCGTGTCGATTTCGATCCCATCGAGCGGCAAGTTGCCGCATTCGGCAGGAGCTTCGGCAAGAACCGCCGCCAATGCGGCGTCTTCGTCAACCGCCTCGAACACCAGATACTGGATCTCGACGGCGGTGTACTTGCCGTTCTTGTCGATGGACTTGCGATGCCCCTCGTAGCTTTGTTCAACTCTCATGATTCCTCCTATGCATAGTTCAGCGTTCCGCCGCCGGTTTCGAGTTTTTTCAGGAGCTTGTTGGTCTCCTTGCCTTGTTTCGCCATCTGTTCGGTGGCGTTTGCCGTCCTTTCAGCCTCGGTTCCACCGCCGCCCAGCATGGCGTTCAGCGATTCGGTGAAAAAGCTGCCGAGCGTCCGGTTGCGGTCCGCCGCCTGACTCGTCCCCTCCTGCGCGTCATGGAGTTTCGCCTCGTATTTGTCGAGCATGGATTCGGCGCGACTGTAGCCCTCCTGCGCCTCGTTGATCCGTTGCCGTTCATCGTCGTCGATCTTGCCGTCCGCTTTGGCGGATTCCAGCTCCGCCTCGAAAGTGGCCTTTGCCGCTGCAGCGGCTTGGCGGTACTGCTCGATCATCTCATTCAGCATAGCCGCGCCCGCTTCGGGATCATTCTTCAGCGTCTCGTCAATTTCCCGATCCACTTCGCGCTCCTCGCGGCGGCGTTGGATTCCCTGTTCGGTTTCGGCGAAACGGCGCTCAAGATTGGCAACGTCGCGGTTGAACTCCTCGACAGCCTTGTCCTGCGCGTTGGCGATCCGCTCGGCGGCGATGGAATCGGCTTCGGCAAGTTTCTTTTCCAACTCGGCGATCTTGTCCTTGTCCTGAAGCGCATCGGCTTTCGAGCGCTCGAAATCAAGCATGGTCTGGATCAGTTTTTTGTATTCATCGTTCAGATTCTGGATCTCAATGATCTCGTTTTCGAGTTCGCTCCGGCGTTCTTTCGCCAACTGCGCGTCGATGGCCGCCACGCGGGATTCCGCATCGGCGGCGGTCTGGGCGGAGACCGCCCGGCGCTGCTCCTCGGCTTGAAGGTTCTCTTCCGTATTCTCCCCTTCGCCGGTGAGCGCGTTGGCGTCGCCGCCTTGCAATGCCTTCATCCGTTCACGCGCCGCGCCCATCCGCTTCAGGTTGGCAATCGCGCGATCTCCGTTTGCTTCAAGCTGCTTGACCGCCTCCGCCTGTTTGCCGGTCATTTGGCTCCACAGATTGTGGTTCCAGTAGGACATCAGCGATTCGTCCTCCTTGCGGAGCTCCTTCAAATTCGCCTCGTACTCGGCGATTTCCGCCTCCAGCTCGGAGAGAGTGGCGCGTTTCATCGACTCGTTGAGCTTGTCCTGCGCGTCGGCGGCGAGGGTCAGCTTCCCCGCCACCGCGTCGATGCCCGCCCCGAAGTCGCCGTATTTCGCCGTCAGCTTGCCGGTCAGGGCTTCCGCCTCGGCGAGTTCGGCGGCGGAGAGCTTCTGCTTTTCCGAAAGCTGCTTCAAGCGCTCCATCCGCGTCTGATCGACGCGGCGCTGATCATCGCCCTTTTGCCGGAGAGTCTCCATCTTGTCGGAGAGGTCGGCGGTGTGCCGCGCCGCCATGCTGAGGCCGATCACCACCGCCGCGAGCGCCGCCCCCACGCCGATCAGAATCCACGAGATCGGGATCGCGCAGAAGGCCGCCGCTGCCGCCGTCGCGGCGAGATACCCCGCCGCCACCGCTTTCGCGCTCACCGCGAGCAGGAAGTTCGCCACGCTCCCCGCCGCGGAACTTGCCGTAGCCTTGAGGTTGGCGGCGGAAAACAAGCCTGCCACGGAAGCGGCAAACGCCCGTGCACCCGACAGTGCTTTGGTCGCCAGCGCGGAAATCCCGATGACGGCGGTGTGCGCCTTGGTCGAGGCGGTCGCCGCCACCGTTGCGAGGCTGAACGATTTCAGGGCGGAGGTGGCTTGCAACCACTTCGCCGCCAGCATTGATTTCGCGGTGCTCGCGGCTTCGGCGTTCGACATCAGCACCAATCCAGCCGCGATCTGCTTGGCGCGAACGTCGATGGGCAGATTTAACGCCGCGAGCAACTGCGAAGTCCCAACCATAGCCGGAATCGCCGCATTGCGGTAGTTCGCGAACGCCTGAGTCAAGAGCGAGAGCGAATTGCCGAGCGTCGTACCCTGCGCCACGCACAAGCCCTGCACGAAAGCAAAACCTTTCAGCACCGTCTGTACCACGGCGATTCCGGCGGCGGCTCCCTTGGCGGCAATGCCGATGCCGATCAGCGTCACGCCCAGTCCCGCCGCGCCCGCCACCACGGCGGCGATTGCCGTGACCGTGCCGTGGTTTGCCTCGATCCACTTGGTCGTCTCGTTGATGACGGCAGTGATCTTGTCGATCAAAGGCTGCAAGGTGCCGGTGATCGCCTCGGAAAGCGCGTTCGACGATCCCTCGACCGCCGACCACAACAGCCGGAACGAGCCGCCCAGCCCGGCGTCCATCGCGGCGGCGGTTTCGGCGGCAACACCCTCCACGTCGCGGAGCTTCGCCAGCATCGCGTCGAGTTCGTCGGTGTTCGCGCCCAGCGTCAGCCCGGCGAGTGAACCGCGGATGTCGAAGATATCCTCGGCAAACGCCAGCTTTTCGGCGGAGGGCATCGCGTTCATCACTTTGCCGATGTCGCGCATGATCTCCGCCATCTTGCGGAGGTTGCCGTTCGCATCGACCGTCTCCACACCGACCGCCCGGAGCTGATCCTGCACCTTCACCTTGGTGAACTGCGAGAAGCTTTTCCGTAGCGCCGTTCCGGCGAGCGAACCCTTGATGCCCATGTTGGCGAGCACCGCCAGGCTGGCGGCGGTCTCCTGAATGGATTCACCCGCCGCTTTCGCCTGCGGGCCGCCCATCTTCAAGCCTTCAAAAAGGTCGGAAAGCGTCTGCGCCGAACTGTTCGTGGCAACCGTCAGTACATCGGAAACCGCCCCCATCTTCGATGCCTCGATTCCGAAGATCCGCATCGCGTTGGCGGCGATGTCCCCCGCATCGGCAAGCTCGGTTCCGGTCGAACGGGCGAGGTTCAACACTGCGTCGATAGAGGCTTGGATTTCTGTCGGAGAGAAGCCCATGCGCCCGAGCGATACCATCGCATCCGCCGCCTGCTGCGCGGTATAACTGGTGTCGCGCCCGAGCCGCTGCGCCGTCTTGGTCAGGGATTTGAAGTCCGCCTCGGTCGCCTGCGTGACGGCGTGGACAAGCCGCATCCGGTCGTCGAACCCGGCGAAAGACTTCAGCGCCAGCGCCATCGGAGCCGCCAATGCCCCCGAAACCATCAGCATATCCCGGCCAATGGCGGTACAGGACTTGCCGAAGCTCTGAAGCTGCGCCTGGGCGGACGCAAGGTTCCGCCGGAGCTTGCTCGTTTCGGCGGTCACCTCCACATAGGCCGCCCCGGCGCGGATATTGCTGGATATGGACATATTTGGGCCTTTTTTATAGAATAAGAGTTGAAAAACCCAAGCGTAGGGTTTATAATATTATCAAGATAACAATACGCAGGAATTTACGATGCCGAAATTTTTCATGTTTCTCGGGTTCTGGGTCGGAAGATTCTCCCACGAGGAAGATCGCGCCCATGTGCATGTTGTGAAATTCGGGTCACCGGAAGCGATGAAAGTTTGGCTCGAGCCGGACGTTGAAATTGAATACATCAAAGGCATCAACGCGGCGACGGCAAATAAAATCCTTAACGAAATCAGGAGGCGGAAAGATGAATGCCTTGAAAAATGGAACAACGCTGACAGCTAAGGTGCTGGAACTTGGTCGTGACTTCATGCTCGTTGACTATTGCGGCAAGGTTTATCGGATTGACTTTGAACTTTATCCATACTTTAAAAGCTGTTTCGTGTCTGAGCTTTACAATGTGGAAGCCAGTGCGGTCGGCCTGCATTGGCCGGACGCCGATATCGATATCGAGGTCGAGTACTTGGAGCATCCGCCGAAAAATCCAAGCATGGTTTCGGTCGAATGGTGGAATGAGCAACGCCGCCGCCAGATGTCGCGCCTTGGCGCTGCCGGCGGTTCCGTCCGCACGCCCCGGAAGTCCGCCGCCAGCCGCGCCAACGGAGCAAAAGGCGGCAGACCAAAGAAGAAACCGGAACCGAGCTTGGCTTGACATGATCAGATTGTGCGTAGCCGCCGCTCAATCCGAGAAGGAAATCGCGGCGATTCCACAACTGGCGCTCGCCTGATTTCCTGCCTAACCGCTGATGCTTTCTGCCTATTTTTCAGTCAAAATAGGCAGAATCATTTTCCCACGAACACCTCCTTCAAGATTGAAAGCGGCGCTTTCACGACCGTTTTCGGCTTCGCGTGGTAGGGGTTGAAATCGGATGGGACTGCCGGTTTCGACTTCTTCGGGTTGCGGACAAGATTGACTACGAGTGCCATCAAAGACGCGGTGCGCTGCCATTCGGTCTTCTCCCGCGCCTCCGCCATTGCCGCCAGCTCGCGGAGCTTGTAGGGATCGGGGTTTATTCCGCAGATTCCGGCAAATTCGAGGATGAGAGCGTCAATTGTTCGAGCGCCGCGTCGATCTTGCCGTCGAGTGCCGGATCGTCCAGCAGCTTCGCCAACTCCTCTTTCGTCTTTTCCTGGAAACGCCGGGTGGCGGCGAGGATTTTGGCGAACACCCGGCGCTTCGCCTCGGGGAAAAAATCGATGATTTCATCCAGCAATGCAGCGGTCGCCTTTTCAATCGAATCGCCAGCCATCGCCCGTCCGAACTCCTCATCGGAAACGTTCTTCGCATCGGCCTCCTCCTTGCAGACAGCATAGAGCACATCTACCAGGAGCACCGGGTCATTGGCGAGCCGTTCGAGCAGTTCGATCTTCGGTTTGCCGTCCGTTTCCATAGTGACGATGGAGGCGATGTCGACGTTGCAGAGGGCGCGGACGCGCTTGACGGTTCCCACGTTGACGTTGACCGTCCAGACGCGCCCCACGTTATCGGTAAAACTTTTCATGGTCAGGCTCCCGTTTTCCATTGCGGCGCACGTTCGGAAGCGGTCGGCTTGGCGGTTACCGAAACGCTCAACGCCTCTTCGAGCGGCTGCTCCACCGAAAAGCCGGTAATCGAAAAATCCGCGTCGAGACCGTTGCCGTCGCCATCGGTGACGAACAGCGCAAGCGGCGTATTGTTGAAATACGCATCCGAGAACGCGGTGAAGTCTGCGTCCTCGGTATCGTAAAGTATACCGAATTCAAGACTTGCGTCTTTCAACGTGGCGACGGTCGCTCGCCACCCTTTGGTGGCGCGGGTGGTCACATCCGCCTCGCCACTTTCGAGATTCAAGGTCAAATCCTTGACGTTCTTCACTTCGGTCGATCCGGTCGATCCGGCGACTCCGCGCAGAAGTTTCGCATCCAAACCCAATACTACAGCCATTGATTTTTCTCCTGGTTATTTTATTGCCAGCTCCCACATCTTCGGAAGCTTTGAAACTGATTTTTCGAGCGTCGGCCCCATCAGGGGGCGTTTGGGATAACGTTGCTTTTTGTAGCGTCCGCCGAACTCATGCGGATGCATGGATACGCCGATCATCGACTCCGCCGGGCCGATCAAAACGGTTGCGGTACGCTTCTCGACCCCGAACAGCAGCGAATTTTTCAACAATCCGCGCCGGGTGTTCGGCGGAGTTCCAGGCATGGACGAGCGCTCGCTCTGCGAGACGCGGTTTCGCGCCGCCTTGCGAATGTACGCCCCGGCACGGCGCAGGGCGACAAGGTTGCCGCGCTCGACCGCAGCGATCACCCGCCAGCCATCGAACTCGATCCGGCACTTCATCGGATCTGTTTGAACGTAAGCTGGATCACGCTGGTGAACTGTCCGCGTTCACGCAGATGCTCCGGCGAATAGATCGGGTCGTATGCGACCGCCACGCAGGTTGCTCCGGCGAGCTTTCGGTTGAGAAAGCCGAGTCCGAGTCCTTCGACCAGCCGGAGCAGTTCCGGCAGTTCATCCTCGCAGCCGCGCTTCAAAAATCCGACCGACACCTTCAGCAACTCCTCGTGAGCGTGGCGGCTGACCGTCTTGTACTCGGTTCCCGCCGGAACAACCACCACGCGCATTTCTTCGAGTTCCTTCAAGTCGAACTCCGGGAAGAACAACAGTTCGGCGTGGTAGTCAGCCAACTCGGCGGCGACCGCCTCGGCGATTTTCACGACTTCGCTCATGTTCACCTCCGGAAGAGTTCGAGCGCCAGCGCTCCGGCGGCTCCGAGCAATGCCAACAGCGCCGCCCCGACCGCCGAGAGCATCGTTTTCTGAACGTCCGCCGCGACTTTGCAAGGCGGATTATGGTGAGTGTTGTCGCGAAAATGCATCTCCAGCATCCCCTGCAACTTCGCAATGTCCATCCGGGACTGGTTCACAACCTCCCAGATATCCGCATGGGTGGGATTGTCTCCGTTAGCCATCGGCAATTTCTCCTGTTTCTTTGGTGTGGATGCGGCAGGTCGTATGCGCTGTTCCCGACCACCGCCAACACGGTTCGCCGTTGGGGGCGAGAACTTCGTAAAGCCTGCCACTGTATTCGATTTTGTCGCCGCGTTCCGGCGGCGCACCGAGTTCGGAAAGCGCGATCAGAAAGTCGCGGCTCTCCGTCCGGACGGTCACGCCGTATTGATCCTCGACACGGAACAGCGTCCGCCCGAGCGCGGCGCTGACCGCGACTTTCCCGCCGCCTTTCCGGCGATAAAGCACCGGAACGGTGAGGTGCGCGGAGCGGTTGGCTTCCAGCCACGCCGCCGCCTGTTCCAGCATGCCCATCAACCGTTCAGGAGGACGAGTATGGTGGCATCATCCGCCGCTGCATCACCTACCGCTTTGCCGATCAGCGTGTTGCCGGTGGCGGTCGTCACCACCACGCCGTTGGTCGCGTCCCAATAGACCTTCTTGCCGAAGGCGATGGCGGCGGCGGCGGCTCCTTTCGGGAACTCATACACGCCGACCACCGCCACTGCGCCAAGTTTCCCGGCTTCGATGTCGAGCTTCGCCACGCCGACGAGATCATTTTCAATCACCAGATCACCGGCGGCGACCGCTGTTTCTGGGGTAAAATTGATGGATTCGCCCTTTTGCACATATCTTGCAGTCATAAACAGTCTCCATTTTTTGCCGGTCGGAGACCATATAGCCCGACCGGTGGTTGATTTATTCTCTATGCTCAGTTGGCCACGCCGTTGGCCTTCACCATGCCGCGGAAGTCCTGCTCCCTCACTCCGAGGTCGAAGTAGACGCGGAACCACATCCCCAGCGTGTTGAAGTCCGTCTCGCCGCGCTCAATGGTCGGGGTGCGCCGCCCTTTGAGGAATCCCAGCTCGAAGGTGTCGACGCTACGTGGGTCGCCGAACAGGTACCAGCCCGACTGCGACGCGCCGTCATAGGCGGAGTTCGCCAGATAGGGGCTGGAGACCACCTGCAAATGCTCGTCGGCGAGGACGTTCAACGATGGGCGCACGACATTGTCGGCGCCGCCAGCCATGATAAGGGTCGCGCCCTGAGTCAGTTCGACGGCGAGGTGTTTCAGCGCGGTCGGCACGAGCAGGAAGCGCGGCTCGACCGAGATCGGCTGCCCGTCCGCATCCACCTGGTCGAGGTAGAGCTGGACCGCCTTTTTCAGCGAGTCGGCGGAGAGCGTCGAGGTCGCGCCGGTGAGTAGGTTGCGGTGGCTGGCATGGAACAACGCCTTGCCATCGTTCTGCGCGGGATTCCGCAGGAGGCGGCTGAAGAACAGCTGGTCGATCAACCGCGCCGCGCGGTTGCCCATCGCCGCCGGGACTTTCATGAATGCCCCGAGATCGTCGTTGATGATCATCTTGCGGGTCAGGCAGAACTTCTTGCCGTAGGTCTCCAGCTGATTCTTGGCGCTCTCCTCAACCAGCCCGCCATCCTTGATTTCGCCGTCCGGCGCGACCGGCAGGAGGTCGCCCACGTCTGTCAGTCGGAAGCGGTCGTTTTCCTTGAAGTCGTTCAGGTCGCCAGTCGAGCAGAGCTTCGTCGCGATGACCGGCTGCGCCTCATAGCTCTGGAGCAATTTCTTGTTCGCCACGTTCGAGAGGATGCCCGGCAGCGAGACGCTGGAGAACGCGGCGCGGATGGTGTCGTTGTCGAAGCCACGCCCATAGGGGATGCCGTCGAGCTTCATGCATTCGACCATGAGCTGGCGGAGTGGCATGTCCATCTCCGCCATCCCGGCCTCGACCGCCTGCGCCCCATAGGATTTCTCCAACTGCTCGGGGCTGACACCGACGCGGAGGCACATCGCCGCCTCGATGGTCTTACGCATCTCGCCGCCCTCGGGGCGGGATTTCACGCTGATCGCGGCGCTGGCGGCGGGGCGTTCGGCGCGGATGGTTTCCAGCACCTTTCGGGAAACCGCCTCGGGCGTCCACCCGGCGGCGACCGCCTGTTTCTCGATTTCGGGGAACTCGCCATCGCAGATCGACTGGATGGCGGAGACGCGCTCGCGCTCGGCCTTGATCGCGGCTACGGCGGCCTCATGGGCGGTTCCGGCCTCGGCGGCGGCTTGGATCTGCGCCGGGGCGGTTTCGCCCTCCGCAGGCTGGACAACGGTGGCTTTGGCTGCCGCTACTTCGGGCTGTCCGGCTTCGGTCTTATCTTCGTTCTCTTTCGACATGATGGTTGCTTCTCCTTGGTTGAGATTGAAATTGGCGGCGACCTTCATTCTGGTCGATGCGTCCGCGCCGACCGCGACGACGGACACCTCCCGCAATGCTGATTTTTGGACATGGTAGAAAGGCGCGTCGAGAACCTTTCCGTTGACGGCGCGGCTTCCGGCCTTGACCAGCTCGCACTCCTTGACGTCGGCCCCGATGGAGAGCTGCCAGTCGGCGCCCGCCTTGGACTGCGCGACGATCTCGCTGGCTTCGCCTCCGCCGGAGACGATCTCGCCATTGATCTCCAGTGTGCCGTCGCGCACCGTGGCGTTCACCATCCCGACACGCGAGGTGGTCTTGTTCTGATGGTTCGTCAGCAACGGGACGCTTTCGGGGATGTCCATCCCGGCGAGGTCGACGACGACGGGGTGCTTCCAGCCCGTCAGCGGCATCTTGCCGCCGGAATAGGCCAGCCCGGCCACTTTCGGCTTCGTTTCCCCCGAAGCCTCGATCACGATATACTCGTTCATTGGTTCTCCTTTTCAGTTGGTTCCGAGCCGTCGTCCGGGTCGGAGGATTCTCTTGTCTCCGGCATTTCGCCCGGAACCGGGATGCCGAGTTCGCGCATCAGCTTGAACTCCTTCGCCCGCTGCCGGAGCAGCGAGAGATAGTCGCGGCCGTCCTTGGCGCATTCCGCCGCGAGCGTGGTGGTCAGGTTCGCCAGACGCTTCTCCTGCGCCGCCGCCTCCTTCGAGGGGTCGACGTGCGGGAAGCCGTCCCAGAACCACATGTGCCGGTCGTCCAGAGCCTCCGTGACCGGAAAGCCGGGACGCGCCAGCAGATACTCCCGGAACCACATCCGGAATATCTGGTTGAGCGCCTCCGTCTCCCAGAACCCACGGTCGACCAGGATGCTCTTGTGGTAGATCTGGTTGTCCAGCCGACCCGACGCGTAGTTGTGGCCGGAGAAGTCCCCCGCCAGCGTTCCGTAGGTGCATACCACGCTCCGGGCCACTTCCGAGAGGATGATCTTCACGAACTCCGCATGGTTCGCCGTCGGTTGCTTGGCGTCGAGCTGCCCCATCTTCCAGCCAGCCGGGACGGTCAGCATCATGTTCCGCTCCAAAGGAATGGAGTCGAGCGCCGCCACGTCCTCGGATTCGCCGTCCGGCGGCGCGTCGGTGTAGAGGATCGCCGCGAAATCCGCCGCCGCCTCCGCCGCAGAAAGCACCGCGAGGTTGTACCGGCGGAGCTGGGCGAACAGAGGCAGCGCCGCCGCCAGTTCGGGTATGCCGCGATGCAGCCCCGGCCTGTCCTGCCGGTAGACGTGGAGCATGCATTCCGCCGGGACATGCAGCGCCTCGTCGCCGGGCAGATACCGCGCGTCGCCCGGATGGTATTTCAGCACCCGATAGGACACCGGGTTGCCCCATGCGTCGTAGTCCACGCCGTCGACGCTAGACTCGTCCTCGAACCACCGAAGCTCGCCGCTGATTCGGTCGGCCTCGACCGGGGTCAGATCCATCTTGACGCAATGTCGGACTCGCGGGTTGGTGTTCATCACCGCGAAAGCCTCCCCGTCCTGGCACCGGGCGATCCGCATCGTGCGAAGCTTCCGCGCCAGCCTCACCGCATCCGCCCACCGGGCGAACTGCGACTCGACCTCATCGTTGAAGTCCTCGTCCGCCGTCAGCATCTGCAGCCTCGGCCCCGTGCCGATGGTGTCGTTCGCCAGCATCTGCACCAGCCCTTTCGCGTAGGAGTTGTTGGCGACTTCGTAGCGCGACCTCATCCGCAGAATCCGCCGGACTTCCGGGTTCGCCTCACCATCGGCGGAGAAATGGTCCGCCGCCATCCAGTGCCGCGCGTTGTCGGCGGTGGTCTGCGCCGCGTCGAACCGCCCCCGGACTGACGGAGGGTGCTTCACCGGTTCCGCTTTGCTTTGGAACATTGATTTTATGGCTTTGAACATCTCACGCCCCCGAATGGCTCAGTTTGGTGATCTTCAGGCCGCTTGCGCGGGATTTCAGCGCCTTTTTCGACGCGAGATATTCATCTGCCTTGATCTGCTCGGTCAGCGAGTGCTGTTCGACCCGCTGCCCGTCGACTTCCGCCGACTTGGGGCCGGAAGCGTTTTTTATGATCGTCTCCGTCAGGGAGGTCTTCGCTGTGGTTTCATCGCTCATTGGTTTCTTCCCTCATTTTGAATTTCATCCTCGGCCGTCTGGATTCGTCGCCCGATCCACGCCATCACGTTTATACACATGCTGTTGCCGCAGGCTTTGTATCTTGGGGCGTCGGGACATTCCTCCTCCGGCAGCCCCTTCCACGGAATCCGCGTGTGATGATCGGGAAATCCCATCAGGCGTTCGCACTCGACCGGAAGCAGCCGCCGGACGGAGGCGTTCTGCGCCACCCCGTGGACTCCGGTGCAGTTGAGAGTGTAGGAGAGTTCCTCCTGTGCTCCGGTTCCGTTGCCGCCGTTTTCGACTTTGCGTCCGATGATGTTTTCGGCAATCGCCACTGCCGGAGTCACTTGGCTCCGCATGGTCGGGAACACCCCGTCCGAGTAGCATTGCTGGATGCCGCCCGCATCGTTCTTGATGAAACCGAGCACGTCCTCCAGCACCAGCGGGAGGTTGTTGCCGCCCGTCCCGGCTTTCGCCGAAAGCACCGGCGCGACCTTGATCTCCGACACCCGGCTGTCCTGCCCATGATTCTCGAAACAGACCGCCTTGCCGCCTTTATAGTCGGTGGAGATGAGCGTCGGGGAGACGTCGCCGCCACCGGCTTCGATCTGCCGCATGTCGAGGCATATCAGCGATTCCGAACCGCCGCCGTTGGTTCCGCCGGAAGCTCGCAGGGCGGCGGCGTTCCCGGATTCGCTGAAGACGCCATGCCCGTTCTCCACCACGCATTGCAGCCGCGCCTTGTCCGGCATCAGCTGGTTGTGGCTGGTGCAGGTCAGGGTGTCGGCGAGGTCGGAGCCGTTCCACCACTTTGCCGGATCAGCGCCAGCTTCAGCACCGGCGGCAGTGTCCGCCCTCTTCGTTCGGCGCGGCGGAGTATCCCCTCCGAGCATTTCGCCGTCAAATAATACTTGGGCGGGACGCTCCCAGCTTCCAAGATGTCCGACAACGAAGAGACGTCGCCGTCGCTGCGGGATCGCCCTCGGAAATTCGGGAACTCGGGTATATTGAGCGTCAAGCACTCGCCACGCCACTCCGAAACATCCGGGCGCGGGGGTGACGATCCCGGACTTCCGCCATCCGCCGTTGGGGACGGGGACTTCCCATCCTGCGAGCAGCGATAGGAATCCGGCAAAATCGCTTCCGGATTCGCCTGAACTAAGCAGGCCCGGCACGTTTTCAAAGACAAGCCACCGGGCATTTGAGCGGTAAGCCAGCTTGACAAACTCAAGCGAGAGGTTGCCCCTGGGGTCGGAGAGTCCCTTCCGCAGCCCGGCCACAGAGTAGCTTTGGCACGGGCAGCCGCCGACGAGCAGGTCGATGTTTCCGTCATAATCCTCATTCCTTATTTTGGTGAAGTCGCCGAGATTCGGGATCGTCCCGCCCTCCGGCATTCCGGCGATCAGTTTTTGCCAGCTTTCGCGGAGCTTGCGGTCTTTGCCGTTCGCCGCCTCCGCCGGGTCGAGCGGGCGCAGAGGCCGCGTCGCCCCGAACCGGTGCGCCAGCACCGCCGCCGGGAATGGTTCGACCTCGGCGAAAAATTTCGCCTCCCAGCCGAGCCGCCCCCAGGCCAGCGAGGCGGCTTCCACCCCACTGCATACGCTTCCATAATTCATTTGACATCTCCGATGGTTTCGACAGTTTTTTGTCACATCGGGTATATCTCCAAAAAAAATAAAATCCCGTTGATTTTTTTGGTGTTTTTTCAAAAAAAAAGAAAAAAAGTTCCGCCAGACTATTTCAGCCGGGCGGAACGAGAGGAATGATACCTTTTCAGATGCCGAGAAACAGCCGCTCCTGCTCCCTCCATGATTCAGGAATGGCGTTCCGCAGCGCGGCGACAGTCAACGACTTCGGGATATCGCCCATGAGTATCCTGTGGATTATGGCCGGTGACAGCGTCGCCAAACGGATCGTTCTTGCTATCACCCCTTGGTCGATGCCCAGCTCCTTTGCCATCTCCACGGTGTTGGCGAACCGCCCCTCGTCGATGCACTTCTGCCAGCGGAAGGCACGGGCGACGTGGAGCACCAGCGGCTCGCATCCGTCCATCGGGCTGCCGGGGGCGATGATCCGCCGTCTGCCGGATATCCCGCGCAGGACATAGTCCACCGTCACTTCAAGATTCCCGTTCTCCAATATCCTACTCTGCATTGTATGCCTCCATTATCGATTGGATTCCGGCCGTGCGGACTTCCAATTTGATGTCTTTTTCGTTTATGCTCACACGCTCAAGCAGCATCTGCATGAGCCGTTGCCGCTCTCCCGGAGTGACTTCATCCCAGAATCTCTCCGAGAACATCTCGATGATGTCGCGCGGCTTCTCTCCAGTCTGTTTCGCCACTTCGAGGACGATCTCCGGGGCGGCGAGGATCGTCTTTATCTGCTCGTGGACGATCTTCTCGATCTCCCCCGCCGAGACTGATTTCACGGGGCATATCGATTCCGGACGCTTCCGATCCTTGGCGCATTGGTAATAATGGTGGATGCGCCCATGGCGCTTCGACCGGATCGGCGTCATCGAGCCATTGCAATGCCCGCATTTCAGGATGTCGCGGAGCGGGGCGGCGAACTCCAGACGACTGGTGTTGTCCCGGTCTCCGCGCATAGGTGCGTTGGCCGCCAGGAACTTGCGACTCATCTCCCATGTATCTCGGTCGATGATCGCCTCCTGTTCGCCTTGGAATATCTCACCCTTGTAGAGGATTTCCCCGATGTAGTGATGGTTGTTGAGCACGCCGTAGATCTTCTGCTTCGTCCATGGCTTCCCCTGCTTCGTCCAGCGCTCCTCCTTGTTCAGCTCGTAGGCGATGTTCTTCGGCGACTGGATTTCGAGAAAACGCCGGAAAATCATCCTCACCAGCTCCGCCTCCGCCGGTTCGACCGCCAGCTTCTTGTCTACAACCTTGTAGCCCAGCGCAACGCTGCCGCCGACCCACTTGCCTTTCTTCCGGCTGGCTGACATCTTGTCGCGAATGCGCTCTGCGATGACCTCGCGTTCGTATTGCGCGAAGGTGATGAGGATGTTCAGCATCATCCGCCCGGCACTGGTCGCCGTGTTGATCTCCTGTGTGACCGCCACGAAATCGACGTTCCATTGGTCGAACTTCCTGCTCAATTCAGCAAAATCGCAAATTGAACGCGAGAGCCGGTCGAGCTTATAGACGATGATGATGTCGATCAATCCGGCCTCCACATCGGCGAGCAGCTTCTTCAGGCCGGGCCGGTTGACGTTGCCGCCCGACCAGCCGCCATCGTCATAGCGTTCCGGCAGGCACACCCACCCGTTCGACTTCTGGCTGGCGATGTAGTTCTCCCCCGCTTCCCGCTGGGCGTCGAGCGAGTTGAACTCCTGCTCCAAGCCGTCCTCGACGCTTTTACGCGTATAAATCGCGCAACGTTTCGGTTTGATTTCCTCCATGTCACTTCACCCCGAAGAATAGTTTGCCGTTCCAGCGCGTCCCTGTGATTTCACGGGCGATGGCCGAAAGCGAGCGGTATGTCTTATCCTGGAACTCGAATGTGCCGTCGCCAAGGGCGGTTACCTCGTATTCCGCCCCTTTCCAGACGCGCCGGAACCTCGTCCCCTCGCGCCGCGTCACTTTCGTCGCCCCGGCGATCTGGAGGTTCGCCAGCGGGTCTTTCGCCGCCACCGCCTCCAGCGTCTCCATGTCCCTGTCGGAAATCCCTCCGTAATAAATCTCCTGCAGCCGGTAGGCGATCCGCTTGCGCAGATTCCGCGCGCTCGTCTTGCCGGGCTTGAACCCGTAAAGCTCCTCGAACTTCTCCGCCAGCTCCGTCATCCCTTTTCGGTTGACGGCGTCGAGCTGGCGGGCGAGTATTTCCTCGTTCCTTTCCATTTTCACTTCTCTCCTGTCTCGTTATTTATAAATGGTTTGCAATTCCCAACCGGAATCCTTCTCCGGCACGCCGTCATATAAGCGTGCCTTTCGTTTCTTATCCAGTCGGCATTGCCTTTATTCTGCGGATAACCGCTGAAATAAGCAGTATCGCCTGCAATATGTGGTCGGGAATCGTGTCTTTAGCCATTTCTGTTCCTCCGTAGTTCTGATAATATGATCTGTCCTTTCGCAGGCTTCGCCACGCCGCCGCTCCGCGCCTTATGCACGTCCGAGAGCCGTATCCCCGGGCGGTTTCGCCTTTTCGCCGCCGCCGCGGACAACTCCGGCAGCGTCGCACCGAGCATGGAGGCGCAGACGGCGCACCCCGCGAGGCAGTCGAGCCAGTGGTTGTCGGGGCGGTCGGGTTTCTGCTTCCACTCGTCAACCGACCTGCCGCGCCCTTCCGTCCTGATGCGGTACTCGGCAGTCAGATGTTCCGCGAGCTGCTGATGGACGCCGGGGATACGGCCGTAGAGCGACAGCGCCCCCTTGTCGCCGAGCGGCACCGCGAGCCGGGCGTGGACGAACGATTTCCAGTAGTTCGTGTCATAGACGACATGCCGGATCGCCCGCTTCCCGGTGACGGAAGGCATCATCCAGTTGAACCCGATGCGGTCACCGACCTGCTTGCGGTACTCGGTCATCGGTTTCGAACTCGCGCCGACATACCGTCCGTGCGACGGCAGGATCACGCCCGAAAACGCGCTCTGGCGGCAGAACTGGTAGACGATGTCCGTGCTCTGCCCCCAATTCGCGTCGACCAGCACCCGCTCGATCTTCAGCATCGCGCCGTCCTCCCGCTCCCATTCGCGACCAAGCCGGTCTTCGGTCAGCTCGTTCAAGGCGGCGTACAGTCCGCCCTCCAGCCCCGCGTTCGGAAACATCGACTGGATGGAGGGGTTCGCATCGGCAAGCGAAAACTGCCGCCGGTGCTGATCCGGCCATGCGCTGTAATCGATGACCGCGCCCGTGAAATCTTCACTCCACGCCACCACCACATAAAACAACAGCGCTTTCTGCACGTCGACGAACATCGTCAGCCGGTCGCAACCGAGCGGGACGCGCCCCTTCGCCAGCCCGCCGATCTTGGCGCAGATATCGTCCACGGAAAGCAGGGATTCGCCGCATTCATCCTCCGGCAACGGGTCGTTCTGATACTCGCTTTGAAATGCCGCCTCGTCCTGGAATTTCAGATTCATCGCATGCTGGAGCGCAGAGATTTCATCATGGTTGAACCGCGCGCCCCACGCCACCTTTGCGCCCCGTTCCATCTCCTCGCGATTGGCTGAATAGAACTCGGTCGCTGCGGCAAAATTGCCATCCGTTCGCAGCGATTCCGCGCGAATTTCGGCATACTTCTCCCATAGTTTCATGTTGGTCGGGAACTTGTAGATCATCTTCGTCTTTTCGCCGTTCCAGTCGGGGTGGCTCTGCCGGTCAAGTATGATGTCGGCCATGTCGCCGGGGCGAATGATCGTACACGGCATGATACCGGAAATCTTCTGCCCCGGCCCGGCGAGACCGAGGATGTCTCCGGCAAGGACGCGCACCCGCTTCCGGGTCTGCTCCAAGCTTCCCGCCGATTCCGAGGTCTGCGGGTCGTCGATGATGACCAGCGAGGGGCGGACGCTCCGCCCGTCCGAACGCTTGTATTTCATTCCGCGCACTCGACCGGTGATCCCGGCGACGCGCACGACCACCCCGGATGCCTTGCTCCCCGCCACGGTCGGCAGCACGATCTCGTTGCTCGTCCAAGTGATGCGGGTGCGCTCACCCTTGAACAATTGCCCCGCGCACCGGTTGGCGATCCCCTCCAGCTGCGCGATGGGGAAGCTCACCTCCGGAAAGTCCTCCGCCAACCGCTCGTTCACTTCAAGCTCGGTCTTGATGCTATCGAGCATTTCGAGAGCCGCCGCCTCGGTCGCGCCGATCAGCGTCACGAACTCCCGATGTCCATAAAGCATCGCCCACAGGCAGGCGGTTTCAGCGAGCGAACTCTTGCCCGAACCGCGCGGCATCGCCAAAGCGAACAGACCGCCCGACAACACCGCCGTCTCGATCTTGCCGATGGCTTTCAAGTGATCCGGCGACCAGTCGAGCGAGTAGGTTTCCGGGAAATAGGTCTCGCAAAAGAGGCGGAAGTTCCGCTCGCACTCCGCCTTGCGGCAGAGATCCACGACATCCGGCAGCGGCCCGATGTCGCGTCCGGCGAGCGACTGCTCCGCTTGCCTGGAACGTTCCGCATCGCGCCGCTCGTCATAGCTTCTGCCGCCAGGATCAGGCGCGGCATGTTTCCGATCATAGAGATACGCGATGTATTTCAGCAGATTGATGTTGCGAGCATTGTCGGCGGCGGCGATACGAAACCCCACCCGATTGAAGTCGCGGTAGATGCGCGACTGCTCCAGAACGAAACCGAGCGGGGTCGAATTCAGCAGCCGTGCCACTTCGATGGGGCGCATGCTATTCGGATTGATCATCGGAAGCCTCCTTCGCCAGCCATGCTGCATAGTTTATGAGATTGAAAGTGCCGTCTGGATTCACCGGCGCGCCAGCCTCGATGTCGGCGGCAAGCGGCTCCTCGGAGACCGACCGGCATCCGACCTGCTTCAGCAACCTAACCAGCATATCCGAGGTTAATGCGGTGAGTTTCAGGGGATTATCCATATATTTCGCCTTTATGTTGAGATGTGGAGTGGATATGCCCCCGACTCCACGCTTATGTATGCCCAACCCAAACAAGGAGGTCAGAATGAGCAACCAGGTAAAAGTCGGAACCATCGCCACGGTCAAAGTCGGACGCAACGAAGTCACGGTCGAAATCATCGCCGTCACGGAACACGGCTGGATGGTGAAAAGCCAGTCCAGCGGAAAGGAGTTCGAAGCGAAGAAGCTCGAACGGATCGTCAGCGAACCGGTGGAGCCGATGCCGGAACCGGTAGCCTCCAAAGGAAAGCCGGAGAAGAACCTTTCGCTCCTGAACGCCGCCGCCAGAATCCTCGAAACCGAGTCGCCGCTCAACGTCAAGGAGCTGGTCGCCAAAGCGGCGGAACTCGGCCTCTGGATTCCGACCGCCGCCAAGACTCCGGAGCAGAGCCTTTACTCGGCAATCTTCCGCGAGATCGGCGGCAAAGAAACCCCGCGCTTCCGCAAAAGCGAATCGCGCAAGGGCTGCTTCGAATTGGTGAAGTGAGCGTCAGCGGACGGGCGGCGTTTGCGCCGCCCAATCGCATCCCTCGCCGTGGACGAACTCCGCCCAGCGGCGACGGATCACGTCGCAGTATTTCGGATCGAGTTCCATTGTCCGGCAGACACGCCCGGTCTGTTCGCAAGCGATGAGAGTACTGCCCGATCCGCCAAATGTGTCGAGCACGATCTCGCCGCGCTCCGAGCTGTTTTTCACGAGGTAGACCAGCATCTCGACCGGCTTCATGGTCGGGTGAACATCATTCTGCTTGGGTTTGTTAAATTCCAGAATATTGGTCTGGCAGCGGTCGGAATACCAACTATGCGCCGCACCGGGCTTCCAACCGTAGAGAATCGGCTCCGATCTATAATGATAGTCCAGCCGCCCCAGCACCAGCGAGTTTTTTACCCAATACAACGTCTCATGAACCGGCAGGTTCACATCCCGGCATGCCCCTCGGAAATTGTAGGATTCCGAATCCGAATGAAAAAAGTAGAATGCCGCGCCGGGCTTCATGAAGTCGGCATTGTTCTGATACGCCGCCCGAAGAAACTCCCGGAACTGCCCATCGCCCATGTCGTCATTCTGGATGGTCAGCCCGTTGCCGCCCTGGTAGGCGACGTTGTATGGCGCATCGTTCAAAGCGAGGTCGGCTCGGGCTTCGCCCATCAGCTTCGACACGTCCTCGGCGCTAGTCGCGTCACCGCACATCAAGAGATGGCTACCCAAGCGGTAGACTTCGCCACGCTTGCTGATTGGCTCCTCCGGCGCTTCGGGAACGGCATCGGGATCGGTCTCGCCAGCCATGACCGTATTCTCCATATCGCCGTTCAGGAGCTTGTCGAGTTCCTCGGTGTCGAAACCCAAGAGCGAAAGGTCGAAGTCCGCTTCCTGCAGTTCCCGGAGTTCGAACGGCAGCAGTTCGTAGTTCCATTCCGCGATCTCGGCGGTCTTGTTGTCGGCGATGCGGTAGGCGCGAATCTGCTCCGGCGTGAGGTTGTCGGCGACATGCACCGGCACTTCTTCCAAACCGAGCAGCATGGCACTTTTTAGTCTTGTGTGACCACAGATTACAACATGGTCTTTATCCACGACAATCGGCGCTCGCCAACCGAACTCTTTGATGGAATTGGCGACCGCCTCCACCGCGCCGTCGTTGATGCGCGGGTTCTTGTCGTAAGGGCGGATGTCCGTGATTTTCATATTGGTGATTTTCATAGAAGCAACATTCCTTTTGTTGGGGTAAATTTGCGTTACGGGGCGCGCTGTCGCGAGGCGTCGCCGGGGTCGGTTTTCCGCCCCATCCGGCAAAGCCGCAACATATTGCGCCACAGGGCATAGTATTTTTTTAGCGTCTGCAAGCAAGTGTGCTTATAACGCCGAGTCCTTCCCGCGCCCTCTCCGAGATAGGCCTCCAGGGGGGAACCGCTCGAG
>ENA-UOOK01000401-UOOK01000401.1-fermentation-metagenome-genome-assembly--contig:-NODE-401-length-56606-cov-37.226645_pt1 | contig 56606 bp, 46 predicted proteins | sample MGYA00245777_ERZ724023 | MGnify/ENA primary metagenome ERZ724023 (study PRJEB28704, sample SAMN03018312) | fermentation metagenome | biome: anthropogenic terrestrial biome; feature: soil; material... | reverse complement strand
CTGCTGTTTCTACTTGAAAGAGGAACCAGAAGATTATAAGAAGAATTATAGATGGCATAGCCAGCTGAGAAGAAAAGATTAAAAGATAAGCAAACCAAGATGTACTGTGCAGTCTGATTATCAGGTATTGCAAATAGCAATGCTCCCGAAAGAGGTAACAAGAAAGCGGATAGGAAAATATAGGGGCTAGCTTTACCTTGCTTAGTCTTAGTTCTATCAATCAGATAGCCGAAAATAAAATTAAAAAGAACAACAAAAATACCAAAGACTAAAGGAAAATAAAAAAGGAAATCCGGATTGATTTCAGGTAAGCCTAATACATCAGTGTAGTAGACATTAAGCCAGGTTTGAATCATGAAATAAAGAAGCTGAGCACCAACGGGTCCTAATAAGTAGCCAAGGATTTTCTCTTTGTTATCCGGAAAGCCTTCACGACATTTAGAGTCAAAAAACTTCCCTGACATAAATTTTCCTTTTCCCATAATAAAACTCCTAATTATTCACAAATAAGAAGCGAAAGAAAGCTTGCTTGTAGGTATCTCTATAGATAAGGAATTCTTCTTTCGAATGTTTCTCTTCATTGCTCATTAAAAGAGCAATACGCTGAAGAGAAGTCTGCAAAGTATTAAGCCAGAAAAGGAGTAGTTCCTTTAAATTAATATCTTTTCGGAATATTTCGGTATCCTGACCTTTCTTTAGGACATCGCCACATGCCTTAATATAGTCGGTCCTATCAAACAAGGCCAAATATTCATCATGGCGTTTTTTATCGCCGATTTTGTTTCTAAAATAGTTATCAAAGATACTAGTAAAAAGAAAATCTTTATAGTTTTCTTCACCATATAAGAAAGCTTCATCAAAGAATTTGCCAAGATCTATCATTCCTTCGACATTTTTTAAAGCATTAAAGCTTTTTTCCATCTTGCTAATAAAAGCTTTCGTATCTTCAATCTGTATTTCATAAAGAATCTCATCAATGTTCTTAAAATAAAAATAGAGACGCTGTCTAGAAAGGTGTGCTTTCTTGGCAATCGTCTTCATAGTAAAACCAACGATTCCTTCGTCAACCGCGACGTTCTTAGAAGCAACCAAAATAGTTGAAAGAGTTTCTTGATGCTTCTTTTCATAGAATTCATTTTTCTTCGTAGCCATAAATTCCAACCTTTTAAAGCAACAACAATGTATTATTCTCTTTACACTTTGTCAATAGAATATATCAAAGCTTGATATAATCAAAACGGTAGCCAGCAAAAGTGGCTTAAATAGGCAATATTTTAAAAAGCATCTTTGCTACTTATTAGCTGTTTTGTTTACAATTAGTTTCAGTTTGAAGACTTAGAACCTCTTCAGGGGTATATTCATATTTCTTACCGCAGAAATCGCAAACCACTTCCGCACCCTTATTGTCCTTAACCATTTCATCAATGGTTTTCTTACCCAATGACTTAAGAACAATTAGACCTTTTTCTTTCGAGCAGGAGCATTTAAAGAAGACCGGTTTCTTTTCCGTGAACTTAATATCGAAGCCGGAAAGAACAATTTCCAAGAGCTCTTCCGGACTTTTCCCTTGTCTTAAAACATCCGTGACACTTGTGAAATTAGCTAGGTTGGACTCTATTTTACTGATGACACTATCTTCTGTATGAGGCATGAGCTGAATAATAAAGCCACCGGCAGCTTTGACAGTAACATCATCTTTGTTGAAAAGGACACCTAAGCCGACCGAAGAAGGAGTCTGTTCTGACTGAGCAAAATAATAAGTCAAATCATCAGCTATTTCTCCTGAATGGAGATTGATGGTAGAAACATAAGGCTCTTTTAAGCCAAAGTCCCTGATGACAGTCAAAGTTCCTTTTCCAATACCGCCTCCGACATTCAAATGTCCGGAAGCATTAGGAGGCAAAATGACATTAGGATTAGAAACATAGCCTTTAACTTCACCATTATCGTTTGCTGTGACTAAGACATGCTTTAAAGGACCATCACAATGAATCTGAATAGTGACTAAATCCTTATTGGACTTAAGCATATCGCCCATCATTAAGCCAGCGGAAAGCATTCTGCCAAGGCAGGCCGTAGCAATTGGAGAGTTATTATGAATCTTCCTTGCATATTCGACAGCATCTTTAGAGGTAACTGCAAAGGCCCTGACTTCTTCATTGCAAGCTAAGGCCCGAACTAAATAATCGTGATATTCTTCCATATAATCTCTACCTTCTTTTAATTAATACTGACTTGATTATCTTTAAACACCAATTCCGTATCATAGTACTCTTTAATGAGTTTAACTAAATAATCAATATCATTAACACCCATCAGTTCATTACAGGAATGCATTGCAAGCTGTGCTAAGCCAATATCAACACTAGTAAGAGAGACCTCACTATTTGAAATATTGCCTAAAGTAGATCCGCCTCTTAGATCAGATCTATTAGTAAATTCCTGATAAGGGACTTTAGCTTTTTTAGCTAAAGACTTAAGAATACTGGATGAAAAGGAATCTGAAGTATAGGACTGATTAGCGTTGTATTTAATGACAACGCCTTTATTTAGCTCAATATCAGTAGTTGAATCAGAGATTTCGGGATGATTAGGATGATTGGCGTGAGCATTATCGGCAGAAACTAAGATTGACGAAGCTAAGGCCTTCTCATAAGAATCATCCCTGATTCCTAAAGCAAAGGCAATTCTTCTTAGATTGTTTTTTAAGAAGGTGGAATTAGCGCCTTGCTTAGTAAGACTTCCTACTTCTTCGTTATCGAAAGAAACATAGACATCAATTGTGGAGGTCGGCTTTTGGCTTTCTAGGAATCCTAAAAGTGTGGAATAGGAAGAAGAAAGATCATCCAATCTTGAAGAAGAAAGGAATTCTTTTTTATAGCCGACTCTTCTTGCTAAGTCACGGTTATATAGGAACAAGTCAAAACTGAGGATTTCTTCTTTTCCTTTAAGGCCAAGCTTTTCTTTGAGATATTGGCTGAAATCAAACTTCTTATCGGTTATACCAAAAAGAGGAATGAGATCTTTAGAGGGATTATAGGCATAACCGGAATTGATAGTCCTATTCATATGGATGCAAAGATTAGGGATAACTAGTAGGTCTTCATCAATATTAAGAAGCCTAGAGGAAATTAGCTTCTTATCTTTAACCATGACTCTGCCAGCCAGGGAAAGAGGTCGATCTAGCCAAGAAGACATAATCATTCCGCCATAGGGCTCAACATTCAAGGAAGTAAGGTTCTTATATCTAAGGATCGGATTAGGCTTGATCTTGAAAGTAGGAGAATCAGTATGAGTTGCCGTAATCTTAAAGCTAGGCCTATCAAAAGCTTCCGGTACTTTAAAAGCCAAAATAGAAGAATCGTTTCTTTTTAGATAATATTTGCCGTTCTTCTTTAAATCAAAGCTTTCTTTTTCATCAAGCTTTAAAAAACCGGCCTTGATCAGTTCATCTTCGATATTCTTAACTGCATGGAAAGCCGAATAAGAATGATTCAATAGTCCAATTACCTTATCAATATTGTTCATGTTATATACCTCTTAATATTAATTCTTGGAATTTGTTTCTTTAATCCACAGAGGAGTTAAGAAGAAATCACTTTGCTTAAGACCTAAATCTGCTGGAAAGCTTAGATGATAGGCATTCAAATACATTCTCTTTTCGATTGAGGATGAATATCTCTTGTCTCCTAGAAGAGTAAGGTTAAGCGAATGAATAGCTAATCTAATCTGGTTACGTCTGCCGGTGGTAATATTAATCTTTATAGCAGTGCCAATGTTAATATAATTGATAGATTCAATATCGGTAATTGCTTCTTTACCTAAAGAGGAATCAGAGATAACAACTTTGCTATCATCATCAAGAAGATACTGGTCTACATGAAACCTTTTACCTAAAGGAATCTTTTCTTTAATGACTCCTTCATATTCTCTAATAACTAAATGTTCCTCGAAAGCTTTTTGAATTTTTTCTTTCATTATGGAAGACTTAGCAAAAATCAAAAGACCAGAAGTCTCATAATCAAGACGGTGAACAATAAAAAGGTTTTCTTTCTTTTTTTCCAGATAGAGTTTCAGATAGTGATAAAGGTTATGGGTGAAAGTCATCTTATCACTCGTCCTGATAGTTAAGACATCTCTTTTTTTATAGACAACCAAAATATCCTTGTCTTCATAGATGATTATGTATGGTGCTTTACTGTTATTCATTTTCAATATAGATAATTATATAGAATAATGACTGATTAAGCAAAAAAGAGAGTACACAAAGCTGTTTTGTTTCTTCCTAAGAAATACTTTAAAAAGCAGGCAATATCTTATTCTTGATTCTTTAAAGGATTGATTTTCTCATAGAAAAGAGCTTCAACACCAATCTTGGTCTCTTCTTCAATTGTACAGAAACTATACCATTCCAATAGCGATTCCTGCTTAGAGTAAGAAGCAGTAGGATAGCCAGCTAATTTGCTTCCGTACTTATCTATGACTTACTTATAAGTAGTGTAGAATTCAGTCTTCGTTAGCCTAAATGAGACTCTTTCATCAGTAAAACTATTAATGTAAGTAAGAACGGAGCCAATCTTGATATTGTAGGACTTAGTCTTAAAGGGATAGACTTCAATTCTTTCTGGGGCATTACGATAAGCCGTAAATCGCTTGCTATCAATCTGATAGAAGGATTCATCATTGATTGGTTTCCAATCTTCAATAGGTAATACTCCTCTAGCTTCAAAGAAAGTCTTTATCATGTTGGCATAATGGCCTGGTACCATCATCAGATTATTGCAATAGCCTTTCTCCGCATAGTCAAAAGTCTTATGAGCCTTTACCTTTACCAGTGTTCGGCACACATTAGTTAAATCCGAATTGTCTTCGATGACTTCACCCTCATCCACAAAATAATAATCGAGATTGCCAGTAATCTTAAACAAGGTTACCGGTCCTTTAGGAATGTGGCCTTTAACGGCAACGCCTATATTCATTTCGGCTTGTGTATCAGCTTCAAAATGATCGCACATCTTTGTGGGGACAAAGCAATGAGACATAGTGAAAACATTGTTGATCTCGTCAATATTAGAAATATTGCCTTGGAAAACGGGCTGAACTAAGCCACGGTTTGCTAATAAAGTAGCAACAATAACTGAGATCTTGTCTCGTCAAGAAACATAAATTCCTTCTTGAGATAATTTATCCAAAGCAAAGCAAGCAGTAGCCATGATATCGTTAGCAAAGCTAGAGCAATTGATAGAAAGGCCATTTAAGTTCCTATCTTTAATGATTGCCTTTAACGCTAGATAGACTCTGAAGCTCTTATTTAGTTCATAAAAATCCCACGTGACATGGAAGAAGCCTTCCGAAACACGAGCATCTTTAGTAGCCTTATAGGCTTCTAAGAATTCCTCTTTAGTGATTGATACTAAGGAAATACCGAATTTATCATAAAGCTTTAAGTAATTGACATCCCTAGTTAAAGCCATACTCTGAGAAAAATCAGCAATTAAGCCGATACGAACACAAAGGCTTCCTCTTCTTGATTCATTAGAAGTCGACTGCTTAATCATACTAGCAACTTCATTAGAATCCCCGCAAAGAATACGATTAGGAATATGGGAAGTACTTAATCTCTCTGATAATTCCAAAGCCAAGCCATAACAGTTATTTCCTTTATCGACCATTAAAAGCACAGGCGGCTTAAATTTAGTAAATGGTAGCCAGTCAAAAACAGCTATATCAGTAGATTCAACAAAGAAAACAGCTAAGTCACCATTATATAAATCATCAATGTTATCAACAATTTTATATGAAAGAACCGGATCGGAAAAAGTTTTCTTTAGAAATGCCCTTTTTGACAAGACTCATATCCATCGGTTTGTTTTTGATACAATAAACACGTATATCTTTCATTTCCGCTGCCCTCTAGTGTCTAATTAAATAATAGCTTTTTAGCTAAGAAAAAACAATCAAATAAGGTTAAACATTATAATTATTCCGTTATTTTTGCAAGTAAGTCATTTATAATACTAATTATGATAGAAGGTTTAGCTTTATCAAGACACTGTTGATAATCCTTGTAGTAGATAAAGGGGCTAATTAAAATAACTATATATGGAAAAGAAAAAGTATCAAAGCATCACTAATCCCCTTCTTCCTACTTATGAATACCTTTCAAGTTCTAAAGCCATCATCGAAAATGATAGGCTTTATCTTTTCTCAACCCATGATTGCTTTCCGGGAAGGACCGCAAATAAACTCGATCCTGTTCTTTATTCCTTTGACTTAGATGACTTAACTAAGCCCACTTATGAAGGAACTATCCTAAAGAAAAAGAAAGTGCCTGGAATCAGGAAAGCCGGTCTCCATATTTCAGCTCTTTCCATAACTAAAGGCTTAGATAACTGTTTCTATCTTTACTATTCTCTTTCTTCTAAGCATTTTTTCGATAATGAAGTGCTTGTCTCAAAAAGTGCCAATATCACTGGGCCTTTTGAATTTTATGGGAAAGTCCATTACAGCGATAATGTCATCTTAGGAAGAACCTCCAGAGAAGAAAAGAAAATCAATCCCGTTATCTTTATCGATGATGATAAAAAAATCTATCTATATGTCGGTTACAAGAAAGGAAGCAATTCCCCTCGCCTATATAGCATCCATAAAGACTCTTCTTCTAGTGATATCGTTTATGAGCTAGACAATGATATGCTGACTATCAGAAAAGGTCATCCTTTAAATATCTTTAGTGAAACTAAGCCAAATAATAATTCCTTTAAAAAGCATGAGTGCCAGATGATCACCTCAGTTAGAAAGTTCAACAATTTTTATTATCTTATCTATACTTCCAAAAAAGGCTATGAAATCTGTTTAGCTAAAAGCAGTTATCCTGATAAGGATTTCGTTTTTGCCAATACTCTCCTATCTCTAGGAGACTCTAACAGCAATCCCACTTACCTAAAACAATTGAACAATTATTTAGGTTTCATTCAGGGAGATTTACTTAAAATTTCTAATACCTATGTCCTTTTCTATCAAAGAATGACTAATCACACTCACTATGCTAGACAGCTAGTTGCAGAAGAAGTAAAGAAAGACAATCAAGGCTTTAAGAAAGCCATGATGACTTCTCAGTCCCTTAATCTTTCTCCTTTGAACGGAAAAGGCAACTATAAAAGCAGCCTAGTCAGCGATTTGCAAGGAAAGAAAGGCAACTATTTTAAACTTGGTAAGCTTCTTCTTTTAAAAAGAGGACCCTATTTGACTCAATCAGGTAAAGATAGGAATGAAGAAGCTGATCAATACATAAAGCATTTCTCCAACAACTCCATCTTAGGATTCAGATACTTCAGTTTCATTGATACTAAAACTATCGCAATAACAATTAAAGGCAAAGCTAAAGGCAATGTCATTGTCTATACCTCTAACAATCAGGAGTTAGCTAGTATTCCTATAACTCCTTCAAAGACCTATAAGACCTACACTTCTAGCCTTAAAGAACTAATAGGTATCTATCCCCTATATTTTCTCTTTTCAGGAAAAGGTAAGCTCGACTTCAAAGAGTTTCAGCTAAAATAAAGACATGGAAGAAAAGAAATATTCTAATATTACCGATTACGTCTCAAGCGAATTCCGCTCTTTTTCAGCTTTGCCATTAAACGAAGTCGACTTAGCAGCCTTTGCTAAGTTCAGCTATTTCAATTTTCAGGTCTATCTTCCTAAAATGGAAAACAGTATCAGATTGAAGGACATGTATGATATCTCCAAAAAAGAGGCTTTCTTAAAAATCAATGCCCCAAGCGATGAAGATGAAAGATTCTTCAATAGCATCACGGGTAATCCTCGTTATTCGAATATCACTGTCTTAGGATTCAAAGATACCTTTGAAAAAGATGTCGAACAGTTTTCAGCCGTTTCCTTCTTACTTCCAAATGATACCTTTATTGTTGCCTTTAGAGGAACAGATTCAACCTGGACTGGTTGGAAAGAAGATTTTGAGATGGCCATTAAAGCTCCTATCAACAGCCAGAAAGAAGCTACCGAATACTTAAACTATATCTTAACTATAAAAAGAAAATTCAAAAACGGTGTTTATGTCATTGGTCATTCTAAAGGGGGAAACTTAGCTGTCTACTCCTATTTGACTTGCAATGCTAAGCAAGCCAATAAAATCACTGATGTCTATTCCTTCGATGGTCCAGGAATCAACAATGAATTAGCACAGGCTTTAAGATTCAGTGAGCGAAAAGGCATCATAAAGAAATTCGTTCCGGTTCAATCAATCATTGGCCAGATTTATGATGTCGATGATAAATACAAAGTCGTGGAAGCTAATGACCTGCTTTTGAAGCAGCATTCTCTCTATAACTGGAAAGTCGATCTAAATAATGATTGCTTTATAACGGGAATCATGTCTGATAACACCAAGAAGAATGTCAGGTTCCTCAATGAATGGATCGTTAATGCCTCCTATGATGAGAAAGAGCTGATTGTTGAAACTATCTATCAGGTCTTAACCGGAACAGAAGTCCCAACCATGGCTCAGCTTGGCAAACATAAGATTTCTTCTTTCATCAAAGTCTACCAACAGATTGGTAAGCTTGATCCTAAGACCAAGAAGCAATTCAAAACCATCTTGAAGAATAGCTACCATTTCCTTAAAGACTTCAACAAAGAAGACAAGGAAGCTGAAGAAATTTCTTCCAAAGATGAAGAAATAATCAAAGAACTGAATTAGTTGTACATCAAAAAAGGTCGCCTTATTGCGACCTTTTGTTTATTAGATATTAATGATTTTTTGCTGTCCGTAGTTGTTAACACTGACAGTGTTAGGAACCTTAACACCAGAAACCGTCTTGGTATTGATAGAGAAGAAAGCTAACTTCTTTGTCGTTTCAGTCAAAGAATAAATATAAGGGTCAGCTAAAGTCTCATCATAGACATACTGAGAAGTAGCGCTATCGTATCTAGAGCCAAACATCGGGAAGCGGGAAGGAATAGTACTGCTATCAATAAAGAGCTTACTATTAAGCTTTAATTCCTTGAATGTCTGTAAAGATCCTTCATAGTAGATCTTTGTTAAAGCACCAGCCTTACTATCATATGATTCGGGTCTAAAAGCATCATCCATGAAACCAAAAGCTTGGTTCTTATTGTTTCCGCCAACAATATTATTGCTGATAATAAGAGTTTTTAGACTTAAGTCGTTGCATAAGAACTGAGTAGGGAGATGAGTTATATTGGGATAGTCACGGAAATCAAAGTTCTTAATTGAAGAGTAGCTTAACATGCCATACATATTGAAACGATGGCTTTCTCTTGTATTAATAACATCGATATAGTCGTTGGAAGAGAAAATCGAATCGGCCTTGCCAGAAACATACTCACCATCAGTGAAATGGTTGTCGTAGTCAGTATCAGTAGCTGTGGTATAGCCATTGAGGTAACGATAAGAACGTTTATAGTTATTAGGGTTGTTGTTATCAGTGGCTTTGATATTGCTAGGAAGCTTAACCTTCTCTAACTGATAATCTCTAGTAAAGGCCCACTGACCGATGAATTGAAGCGAAGTAGCATTAGATAAATCAAGATTCTTAATAGCAGGAAGACCGGCAAAGGCACGATCGGAAATATACTTCAAGGATGAGCTATCAGAAGGTAGATTAATTTCCGTAATTTCAGAGACTCCATTGCCGTTTAAATCAGTATTTTCATAATGGCCAAACAAAGAAACATTGGCTAGCTTAGAATCAGGAGCATTATTGCCAGGCATATTAGTTGTATGGAATGGGCAACTATCGTAACCAGAGACATCATAAACCTGATTGGTATCTAAAACACCATTATAATAATAGCCAAACTGAGTAGGAAGCTTAAGAATAGTAGCTCCACAGCCTTCAGGATATTCAATAGCTGTAACAGTTACAGTATTTTCTTCTCCGTCAGCCTTATTAAAAGTCCTCTTTTTGCCTTTAGAATCGACTTCATAATAAATATGCTCAGTAGTATAGTCGGAATAAGTGAAACTAGAAGACATGACATTATCATCATAAGTGCCTTCAAGAAGACGGAAGCCTTTTTTAGAAACTAAAACTTCATTGCCATTATCATCAAGCTTATAAAAACCACCATTGGTGGGATAAATACCAATCAAGAAATTAAACTCATTAATCTTGATATCATCAACTATAGCGGTAGTAGATTGATTATTGCCGAAAACCCAAGTGCAAAGCCCAGCTGTAGTAGCTGAAGCAAGCATTAGTCCGGCAACTGATAACATCAATCCAAAGTGCTTTTTCATCTGATTATCTTTTTAAATGCAACCTATCTTAGTAAGCTAAAAAGCAAAAAGCAAATTTCAGCTTTACATTTACTAGCTATAGTAAGACTGTCACCTATATAACATTTCCGTTAATATGACACGTATGATATTAAAAGGCCCATAGTTATCAAATTATTTGCTAAGATAATAAAATTTCAAATAATTTTTATGTAATTTATAGCAATAGTTAATCATTGTTAATTATTAATTAAAAAGAGCAGGCCTAGTTAACTTGGCCTGCTCCTCTATTAATTTAGATTAACCGCACTTACAGACTTTAGCCGTTACGTTATAGCCAAAAGTGATGATTCTCTTCTGGAAGATATAAGGAAGCCAGTAGATTAAGGAATAGTAGGATTTATAACGAAGATGTTTATACATCTCCATATCATTGGACTTCAGATCAGCCAAATATTTCTTAAAGTCTTTCTTTCTCTGAGGCTGATTATCTTTTCCGCCAGAGACAAAGAAGAGAGTAGTGAGATTAAGGACAGATAATGCATGAAGGAGATATTTTCTTAATCCCTTAGGCATAACATTGATTTCCTCATAAGTGAAAGAAGAGAGAACCAAGTTCATAACAGTAAGCTGCTGCTTATAACGCTTGAACATGTTCTCTTTAGTGACTGACTGATCAGGTCTACCAATACGGTAGCGATAAACTACCTCAGGTAAATAATATAGAGTCTTGCAGTAAGCTAACGGCTTAAAAGAGAAATAATCGTCAACATAGAAGCAGTGCTTAGGAAGAATAGTGTTGCTCTTTAAAAGAGTATCTCTTCGATAGACCAAGGCATGCATCAAAAGCATATGATGGAAAGAGAAAGTCTTTACTTTATCCCAAGTCTGGATCTTGTTAGGTTTCATATAACGGGCAAAAGCAGAGACATAGCTTTCATCATCATAAATATGTTCATAAAGGAAATCGCAAACAAACAAATCAGGAAGTTCATTCTTCTCAACCTGTTTCCTAATAGTAGCTAATAAATCCAGATAGCCTTTCTTAGCAAGCAGATCATCAGAATCACAAACCTTATAGTAAATACCAGTGGCATTTAAAAGACCCTGGTTAACACCTTCACCATGACCGGAATTAGGTTGGTGAATAACCCTCACGATATTAGGGTAACGAGTTTTATAATCTTCAGCGATCTTACCGGTGTTATCAGTAGAGCCATCATCAATGACAATGACCTCTACTTCGTCACCGCCAATAACTAAAGAGTCGAGGCAGTTAGAAAGATAATCCTGAGAGTTAAAGCTGGGAACAGCAATAGTCAGTAATTTTTTCATCCTTAGATAGTCCTTTTTCTTCTCCATCTTGTTATTTGAATTATAACAACAGGAACCGTATTTTTAATTAGTTTGAGCATAAGTTGATTGAATTTAGTCGTAAATGGTTAAAGCTAAGTACGTAAGCGAAATCAATATATTACAGAGATTAATCTTTGTCCAATGATGAACAATTATATAACAAAAATAAGCTGAAATGGAAGTGATACGAGAAATATTATACAAATGTCCATTAGATAATTCAATGATTTGCCCCGACCTATAGGTATATTTAAAAATTTAAATTTTCTTAAACTAAAACTGAAAATATAAGAAAATTTTAGCTTTGCTATTTTGTTATAAAAAACATTATGCCAAAAAATAGTCTTATATTACCGAAAAAATCAAAAACCACTGCCAAGGTTTTCTTGACAGTGGTTTGAAATCAATCTTTACTTAGCTACAGCAGTCGTCTCAGATTTCTTAAGTTCCTGAACACTTCCACTATTTTCTAATGGCTCTCCCTTATAGAGAAGCTTTAAGAAAATAGGAGTCAAGAAACTAGATACTAGGATCAGGATTAAAGTGAAAGGCATAATCTGAGAAGAAACCAAGTTAGCTTCCACACCCTTTTGGGCACAGACAATCAAGACCTCGGCTCTGGCCATCATACCAACACCGATTCTAAGAGAATCCTTGAATTTAAACTTCATGATTCTAGCACCAAGACCAGCTCCAACAACCTTACCAAGTAAGCCAGCTAATACCCAGGCTAATCCAAATCCTAAGAAAGCTAAGAAAGTAGAATCAAAGCTAGTCTGATACATTTCCATAGCAATAGAGGCAAAGAAGACAGGAGCAAAGATATAGTTATTAGTTGTCTCAGCACGATGGTCAATATAATCTGCCGGCTTAGTACCAGCAAAAATCAATCCCATCAAATATGCGCCAGTAATATCAGCGATATTGAAATATTCAGCTAAATAGGACCATAAGAAGCAAAGTCCTAAAGAAATGATAGTAATACGGATATGATGCGGATATTTGGTTCCTAAGTAGTTAAAGAACTTCTTTACAACAATACCTAAGCCATAAGTAAGACCAAAGAAGACAATCATGAAGATGACAATCAAAGAGATGTTTAAAGCAGTACTAGTAGAACCAGTCGCTCTCATAATCATAGAAACAAAGTCATCCCCGGCACCAGTCTTAGACCCATTAGCTAAGGAGATAATCAAAGAAAGAAGAATAATGCCGATGATATCATCAAGAATAGCGGCACTGACTAAAGCAGTGCCAACTCTGGTATCCAGTCTTCCTAATTCCTTTAAGGTAGCAACTGTAATGGAGACAGAAGTAGCGGAGAGAATAACGCCATAGAAGATATCGGAATAAATAGGATTAATATCAACTCCTACGAAGGAAGTATCAAGTCCACCAAACTTTCTAAACAAGAAAGCTACGACAAAGCCAAACAATAAAGGAACAATGACTCCTAAAGAGGTGATAACAACAGAAGCTAAGCCTTCAGCCTTTACCTTCTTGATATCAGTCTCTACACCGGCAGTAAAGAGAATCAAAATAACACCAATTTTAGAAAAATAGCTAAGACCAGTCATGGTGTTAGTGGTCAAAACTTGCTGGTTCGGTATGAATCCAATCGCTCCAACAACTAGTCCGGCAATCAGGAATCCGATTACCTGAGGCATCTTCAGTTTGCCAAGAAGCAAAGAGAAAAGCTTAGCAAAAATCAAAATCAGACCAAGTGGAAGAAGAAGCTTAAACGGCTCAAGGCCAGATGCGGCCGTAGGAAAATCAGTCAAAAAATCCATATAGAAAACGTCCTCCGTTTATCTATTTTAGGTTTTTCACAATAAAAAGATGGCTTTTTGTGAGCTTTAGTTAATGAAAGCGCTTATTGATGAGTGCTGGTTGTGCTATCCTAAAACTATGCAAACCATAAATATTCAAGTAGCTGGTTATCAAATAGCTCTCTTTAAAGGCTCTTTAGACTTACCGACTGTTTATTTCCATGGTCCTTTAGAAGAAGCCACTAATATCTATAGACTACTCACACAAAAGCCAAATTTTGTTGCTATAACTAATAATGACTGGGAAAGTGACTTCACTCCTTTTAAGCATTCTAAAGTCTTTAAATGGGGGCATGACTTTTCCGGTAATGCCGATAAGTACATTGAAATACTGACACAAGAAATCATTCCTAAGGCTGAGGGAGAGTTAGATATTTCTAATCCTGATAGAGTAATTGCCGGTTATTCCTTAGCTGGACTACTAGCTTTATATGTTACCTATAAAACAGCCTTTTTTAATCAGGTTGCCTGTGTCTCAGGTTCCCTTTGGTATCCAGGATTCATGGAATACCAAGAAAAGAATGAGCCTAGGATTGTTCCAAAGAGTATTTACTTTTCCTTAGGGGACAAAGAAAGCTTAACTAAAAACCCTTATTTATCAAAAGCCTTAGAATGCATGCAAAAGACTAAAGAACTTTTCAAGAAGAGAGGATCAAAGACTTTCTTTGAGCTTAATCAAGGCGGCCATTTTATTGATTCTGATATAAGAGCCTTAAAAGGCCTTAACTATCTTTTGAAAAATAGTTAAAATTTAAAAATTCTGTTTAATCGTTTCTGGATAACTAGTCGCATATTGGTTTGTAGCATTATCTAAAGTACCGCCACCTGAAAGATTTCCAAACAAGCTTCCATAGCCACCAGCATAATTTAGGAACTCTGAGAAATCATTGTAGTGATTATAGGTATAGAAAACATACCGAACATTAGGGTCGGGCATTTCAATATCACCTTTAAAGGTCTTAGTATAGACAATTCTTGATCCACCTCTATTGATGGAGGAGCCGTCGTTGTATTCGCTGATCCGATAATTGCCACTGTATTCATACGTACCAGTAGTAGCTATATCAATCTCATAGTATTTCTTGGTTCCGCTAGTCTTCTTGTTGTTGTTCCAGGCATCTGGAAGATCAGGTTCATAAAGCCAGTGGGTATTGTCATCATTGAAGAATGAATGATTAAGAACTAAATACTTTCCCCAAGGATTGTTTTTAGGTGAAGTTCCTTTACCAGAGACATAATTGGCAGGTATATCACCAAAAGCATATAAATAGCAGGCTACTTCATTCAACGTAATGTAGCCTCCTCCTTTATAGATGGTTGAAACATAGTTTCCGGCACTATCGACTAAGCAATAGGAGGTCTTATCATCATTAAAGTAAGTAGTAGCATTCCTAATATACTTGCCTTGATAGCTAGGCTGATAAGAAGCAAGATTAGGTCTTTGAGTCTGGCTAGAAATCGATCCTGACATTAAATGGTGGCTAGTCCTATAGACACTGTCCTGATAAGACGTAGCCGGCTTATAGTCGGAATAGAAGGCATCAACATCAACATCGGTGTAAGGATCACTTGTAGGAATGATGCTAGGATCATCAAGATCTTTGTTAGTCGAAGAAACTGAACTTAACTGATAATCCGAAGAAGAAGAAGAAGACAAAACATTACCGTTACCCGCTGATGAAAAAGAGGAATCCGAAAAGGAGGAGGTATTACTACATCCAGGGATTAAGAAAACAAGAAGCAGAAAAGAGACAATCTTTGATTTTTTCATGGTAATAGAATTCTAACACAAGAATCAGTCTTTCTTAAAAACAAAAATCCTGTCTTTTGGTCCTATGGGGTTTCTCTGATAATAGTCTTTCTTGATTAATCTTAATGGCTTAAAGGAATTAATCCAGAATTCATCATCTTTGTTGGTTGATCTTAATACACCATCAATAAAGACACCATCATCGTTAAAGACAAAGCCCGGCTTTATTGTTTCAGGCTTATCAATAATAAAGTTTACCTTTAATAATAGATACCCTGTTTTATCTAATATTCTAATAATTTCAGGAATAAACAACTTAGCGGTATCAAGAGGGATAACATCTAGGAAGTTAGAAGAAATAATACCATCATACGAGTAGGTCGTAATCTTCTTGATTGTTTCTAAATTGCCAACTTCAAAGGTAAGATGTTCTAGTTTAGATAGCTTACTTGTTTTAGATGCAAAAGCAATACCAGAAGAAGAACTATCAATACCTAAATAAGTATTTCCTTGATTATGAAAAGCCATCTTCATCAACATCAATCCATTCCCACAGCCGATATCGATAATTTTCTTACAGCTATCATTGATGAATAAAAGTTCCTCTTCTAGATTACCAGTAATTTCTAAATCATCTTCAGTAGCAACACAGGGCTGATACTCTTTAAAGGCATTGTCCCAAAAAGTCTCTAATACCTGATTTTCCTTATTGATATCTTTCATATATGTACCTGTCTTTTTTACTGACACTATTCAAGCATTTATGGTCAAAAAAGGAAAGGAGATGATTCTAAATCTTACCAATTTCTCAAGAAGAAACACAAGATACGAAAAGGAACAAGAGAAAACACAAATATATGTTTATAATTGAATAAATATTTTAGAGGATCTTTTATGAGAAAAGCATGTTACTTAATTCCAATAATGGCTTTAACTTTATTCTCTTGTTCAAGCCAAGAAAATTCATCCATTTCTAATTCTAATACTTCTGACTCAACAAACGACTATTCTACAAATACAATCGAAGTAGCTAAAAGCCTTGATTTAATTCAGGTTGAAGGAAGACTTGAGGTTCTAAGTGACGGCATAGCCATAGACTATTCAGGCAGTGCTATTACCTTTAAGGCTGACTGTAAGGGAACAGTCAGTGCCAGTATCACCAGTGACATCACCAACTATGATGAATCCAAAAACGGTGAAAGAGGACTTACTCTTTTTTCTATCTTTGTCGATGGAGAAAGAACCTTAATCAACCAAGCCGTAACCAAAGAGACCAGAGAATTAGTCTTAACTACTAATTTGGAAGAAGGTATTCATACAATCTCTTTAGTAAGACAAACTAATGTTTATATGTCGATTGCTACAATCCATTCACTGACTTTATCAGGGAAGCTCTTAAGCTCTTCAAAAAAGAAAGCTTTTATCGAATACATCGGAGATAGCTACACTACTGGCTATAGCCTTCAGGGAGCCAAAGAGGAGGGAGGATACGACTCTGCTTATGATGATCCTATTGACGCCTATGCTTATCACTCAGCTAGCATCTTAGATGCTGATTATAGCCTTACTGCCTTTTCAGGAGCCGGTTTTGCTTATGGCTATACTCCTTTTACGGTTAAAGAAGTTTATCCTTATCTCAATTACTTTAGGTCCAAGGAAGAATATTATTCTCCAGAAAGAAGCGCTGATTTAATAGTTATCAATCTAGGAACAAATGATGTCAGTCAAGTGGGATTTAATAATTACCATACCCAGATAGAAAAAAGTATAACCGATTTAGTAGAAGAAGCCTTTTCTAGCTACGGCGACAAGAACATTCCTTTGATTTTCTGCACTGATGCCACACATGAAAACAATGATTCCCTAATCACCGAAGCCATGAAAAACAACCTATCTGATGTTCCCTATGAATTAGTCTGCTTGACTACCAACAATCAGAAATACAACGGACATCCTGATAAAGAATGTGGAAACAAGCAAGGTGAAGAATTAGCTAAAGCCATCAAAGAATATCTTCCTGATCTGTTCAACTGATTTTTTCAAATTAAAGATTGCTGAAGCTTTTACTTCAACAATCTTTTTATTTATTCTTTTTTTTAACTGTTGAAGCCTAGCTCTTAAATAATCTGATGAAGACATAAATGAAATCATTATAAAGAAAACAACTAGATTCCAGATAAAAAGGGTTACTTAGAAACAATCGTTTCCAAGTAACCCTGCTTTTAAACTGACTTCTTTTCCTTAAGCTTCTTAGGTTTATTGAAGAAAGGCAAGAAGCTATATAGTCCCATAAAGATCGTACCAGCAAAGATGACACAATCAATACTGATTAAGGTAGGAATCCACCAGCCACTAATAGAACCCGGTCCTTTGATTCCAGCCGTAACCTGATATTCGTTATCGTCTTCCTGATAGTCTCTAGAATACTGATAGGTAGAAATGTAGGTATAGATGTTATGTTTAACAGCCTGTTTAGCACAGTACATAGAAGTAGGGTCAGTCTTATCTAAAGGTGCATAGTTGACACTCATCGGGTCAAGCCATAAGTCATTTCCGGCAATGACTCCTCTAGTTGGATTCATAATGCTATCACCGCTGCTCCAGTCAGTAATGACTGAGCCTTTAAAGCCCCATTCATTTCTTAAGACTTCAGTGCAAAGATCATAGCTAGCTCCACACCAGACCGAGCCTAAGCAGTTGAAGGCAGTCATCAAGCCATTAGCTCCGCTCTTAACGGCCATTTCAAAGGGTTTCAGATAGAGTTCACGTAAAGACTGTTCAGTAAGCCAAGTATCAACGCCTTTAGGATTAGTACCTTCCTCACTGACAACAAAGTGTTTAATATAGGCATATAAGCCACCAGACTTAGCACCTTTGATAGTAGCACTGGCCATCTTACCTGAGATGATTGGATCTTCGGAATAGTATTCATAGTTTCTGCCATTGTAGTTAGAACGATGCAAGTTAACGCCAGGGGCATACCAACCATTAATACCACTCTTGCTGGCTTCAAAAGCCATTGACTGACCAATTTCGTAGGCTGAGGCTTCATTCCAAGTGCAGCCAATTACTTCTTCGCAGGGGTAACTAGTCCAGCTAGAATGATCTTCAGCAATCTTAGATGTATTCTGGTTAAATCCGCTAGGCCCATCAAAGTCTAAGGTCTTAGGTTTACCGATAGATTCAACAGCATCGGTTCCAAAGCCGCTTCTTTCAACCACCGTAGTGGCTTCATCAATGGTTAACTCATCTAAGAGCTGATCCCATTTCTCGCCATTGTAATCACTCATCAGTTCATCAACTAAAGTGTCATTGTAAATAAGGTTATCCGGTTTAGTTAGATCACTAGCACTGGCTTTAGTGCCATCTTTCTTTGTGACTAGATATAAGCCGTTATTAGCACCAAAGGTAGGCATAGTATCCTGATTCTGAGCGCTGCTTTGGAAGGTCTTAGAGTTAGCAATTGCAGTAGTATCAGTAGGAAGCTTAGACTGAGTATCTTTAAAGGTCTGAATGAAATTGTTCCTAGAAAGATAGGTTTCATTGATGCCAACTGAAGAGCCATCAATAGGCATCCAGGCATAAGCATCATCACCAGTGAAACGGTTCTTGACAGTATAGCCAGTGACCGGATCTTCCGTAATCTTGATGGTATCAGCAACCTTATAGGTTAAGGAATTACCACCAACCATAGACTTAGGAGAATGAGCATTGCTTCTAAACTGAAGGGTATAGTCTCCTGAATCCAATTCATAGCCAGCATTACCATTATTGTTCTTATCGTAGTCATCATAAGAAGCCATATCATAAGAAGTAAGAGAGAGTTCAACATCTTGGCTTTCTCCAGGCTGTAAAACTGAAGTTTTAACATAATCGCCTAAAGACAAATAACTCTTTTCGATTCCGCCTTTAGTATAGGGAGGTAAATAGTAAAGCTCGACAACATCTTTACCAGCATATTCACCACTATTTGTAACAGTAACAGTAACCTTAATCTCACTATCCTTAGCAAGAGAAGAGCCATCAGTTAGAGTAGTGCTCTTGATTTTCCAATCAAAGGAGGTATAGCTAAGGCCATATCCGAAAGGATAAATGACAGCAGAGTCATAACCATTGTCTAAGCCATCAAAGAAACCTTCAGCATCAGCTGTTTCATACCAGCGATATCCAAAGTAGATGCCTTCCTGATAGACAATGTTGCCACCAGTAGTAGTCTGATTTCTGACACTTTTGTTGCCATAGCTTGGTTCAGCCGTATAATCAGCAGAATATGTATCGGCCAGTTTACCGCTAGGACTAATCTTAGTTTCTTCTTTGGTCGTCTCATCAATCTTTCTACCAGCTAAGAGGTTTCCAATGCTTTCAGTACCGCAAAGCCCAGTAGGTCCAACATACATAGCAGCATCAATTTTATCATCTTTTAAGAAACCGCATTCCATGTTGTTAGTAGTATTAAGAAGAACAATTACTTTATCAAAGCTATCTTCAACAACATTCAACATATATTCTTCTTTAGCAGATATTTCTAGATAGCTTCTAGTAGTATCAGTTTCGCCAGACATATAATCGACTTGAGTCTCAGGTATTTCACCAGTGTTCTCACCAGAAATTCTGGATAAGACAACAATTGCAGTATCACTAAAACTCTTAGCCTGAGAAATCAAGGAGTCAGAATAGAAATCATTAGCAGGCTGAATGATTTTTCCATAGTTGTCATAACCAAACCAATTATCAGAAGAAGGAATAGCCTCTTCATACTTCTTAGTCAATTCGGTATTAGTCTCAAAACCGGCATTAGTAAGTCCGGAAATGATCCCGACTCTTTTTTCTGGATCTGGTAAGCAGGATCCTGAACCAACACCAGTATAGACCCAGCCCTTATCAGTCGAAGAGAAGCCAAAGACATTGACTTTATTATTGGTAGAAGTATCTAAAGGAAGAGTAGAATTATCGTTTTTTAACAGAACCGTACCATCTTCAGTAATCTTCTTAACTAACTTAGCGCCTTTCTGGGCGGATTCTTCATCTCCTGAGGAGGCTCCAGACCCTGATAAAGCATTGTTGATAAAATCAACACCTAAGACTTTAAAGCAATAGACATTGCCGACTATGAGTCCGACACTCAAAGCTGAAAGGGCAGCAAGTCCTAAGATTCGGCCAATTTTATATTTCATGTTTTCTCCTAAAATTATCTGTGATGAATCGAATACTAACTAAAAAGGTAAGACTACTTGATAACCACTGAACCAGTATTGACTGGTTTTATCGCTAGCCTCGAATTGACGGCCTTTGATGATTACCTGTTTGTCATAGACTTCAACGTAGAGTCCCTGAGCTCCACCATTCTCATAATCGCCATTAAGGTAATGCTCTCCGCCATTACTGCCTTGCCAAAGATAGCCAATAGCTCCTGTATTGAAGAAAGTTGGATAGTTATCTGTAATTAGATAAGGTTGCTTACTTTCAAAGCACCAATGAGAATGACTGGAAAAAAAGAGAATCTGAGGATAATCTTCAATGATATTCCTCAATTCAGTTTCTTCTTCTTGAGAGTAGCCATACCAAGTTTGACCTAAAGAAGTCAAAGAACCGCTGACTGTATCTCTTAAAGAGCCATGAGAAAGCAAGAAGATAGGCTTATTAATCTTATTGGCTTCTACTAAAGTATTCTTCAGCCAAGTTAACTGTTCTTCTCCTAACACACAATCAGCTCTTGTATTGCCACCAAGATTCTGTGGCATCTTAGTAGTACCTAAATAGATGAAGTAAGTGCCATTGATTTCTTGAGAGAAATAAGCGGATGTATTGCCGGTTTTTTCTTCCCAAAGTGCTAATCTATCGTTATATCTCTTATTAAGAACTGTTTCTGAGGCAGAAGCATAATTGGTTTCAGATTGAACAATGAATTCATGATTGCCTAATCCAATATGAAGCTGGTCTCTTGAATCATAGACGGAATCAAAAGCATCAAAGAAAGAGCTGTAGTTAGCCTCAGTCACCTCATCAATGATGTCACCATTAGCAATAATCCCTGAAGAGTTAGGTGAATTCTTCTTTATATCTTCAAAAGTCTTTTTAGTTCTCCTATAGAAACAGGGCGAAGAAGTTAAGACATGAGTATCAGAAATAATCTGGTATTCAGCCTGAAGAGTCTCCTTTTCTTTATAGGTTTCAACGCCAATAGAAGCTTTACCAATTAAATTTGAAGAAGCATCATAGGCATTAACCCAGATCTTAGTAGCCTCTAAAGGAATCAAAGCGTTAGAACCAAAATCATATTCAAAGTCAGAAGCCTTTAATTCATCAAAGGTTATTAAAGCACTGTAATCAGTAAAAGAAGCGCTCTTATCTCCCCACCTAACATCTAAAGTGTTGATAGTAGAAGAAGAGAAAGCTGACTTCTTAGTGATCAGTAACACACCTTCGGCGCAGTTCTTGATTGAGGAAGAATTCTCATAATATAAGGAAAACAAATCAGATTCCGTATCAGGAGTTATAGGATAAGGATTGCTAGTACTAGATGAGGTCATATCAGCAGAACTTGAAGAAGACAAAGAAGAGCCTGCGGAGGTAGAATTACCTCCGCAAGCTGAAAGAGCAATTAATGCCGTTTGTAAAAGTATAATAGAAATTGCTTTTCTTTTCATGTCAACTAAGCTCCAACATATCCGCCGTAGTTAGAAGGTTCATTCCAAACACTGATATAGACCACATCCGTGATATCGTATCCAGTGGCAGAGTTCTTAGAATCGTTCTCCATGTAGACAACCTGGAATTCGCCATAACCATTAGCATCGTTATTAGTGTAGGTTCCAGATCCCTTATCTAAGCCATCAATTAAATGACGTTCCTTGTTAGGATTCTGCTTAGTGATATCACAAGCAGTTCCTAAGTATTCCTTATTATCAGAGTTCCACTGAGAATTAGTAGGATAATACCAGTATAAAGAACCGGGGCAATCCTTAGTGACGGAATCATTAGTATGCCATAAGCCAATCCAGCAAGAGGTAGAAGCGACACTATCGCAAGTGACATAGATAGGTTCATTCTTAGTGCTATCGAAATAGGTGTTTCTATCAGTCCACATATTGACTTCGTAGGCAGTCAAAGTAGAAGCTGTGGTAACAGTAATGCTATCCATGGCTCCAAAGTAGGCATAAGTATTTTCAGTATAGTTCTGAGGTTCCCAAGCAATACGGTTCTTACCAGCGGTAAGTTTAACTTGAGCTTCAATGGTAACAGTAGTGAAATTATCTTTGACACCAGTCTTATCATTTCCTAAAAGCTTATTAGGAGTGGAAATCATATCACCATTGAACCATAAATCGCCTAAGCTTCCGACAGAAACATCAGTCATAGCAGTAGTTGTATTAATGTAAGGAGCAGCCATCTTCATTGAGATTGTGGCATAAGCTTCAGTAGAAGATTCAATTCCGAAAATAATCTTAGTAGTATCAAGCTTATTGTTGTATTTATCGGTCTGAGTCTTAGTGGGTTCCTTGAGTTCAACATAAGTGGCACCCTCAGCCAAAGCATCATAACCGACTCTCTTAGTAGTAGCAGCTTCAGCCTCGAAGGTAAAGTCCTTCTTCGGAGAAGGCTCTTCATTTAAGAAAGGAGTGATGGTTCCATCAATATAGTCAAGTTCAAGATAATCGAGTCCGCCTAAATAAGCGAATCCAGTGATATCATCGTTGACAACAACATCAATGATATTGTCTCCGGCTTCAAGATCAAGCCAACCAGTAGTAACAAGGGTGTAGTTCTCTTTGTTTCCGGTAGCGTTGTTTCCTAAAAGCTTTAAGCCATCAATAGAGACATTCTTGCCACCAATATTGATAGAAAGGATACTAGAAAGGTCAGTATCAGTCATAGCCGTAGCAGCATTAACATAAGGAGCGGCTACTTTTAAGACTAACTTAGTCTTCATAGCAGCAGCTGTCTTAACACCGAACATGACATTCATGCCAGTCTTAAACTGGGCATAAGTGCTTGAGCCTAAATCGACTTGCGGATTGCTGCCACTCTCATAAACACGGGTAGTAGAAGCTTCGGCCTCTAACTTAGTAGACTTGTAGCTGACATCCGGATCAGCGCCATCAACTTCAGCAGTATCGGCAACATAAGTGAGATCCTTAGTGCTGTAGATAGTCATTGAATCAATGTTACCTAGGCAAGAAATAGAACCGTTGTATTTATCATCAGAAACGGAAGTGACATCAAAACGGTTAGAGACTACAAAAGTCACCACGTTTAAGCCAGCAATTAAATCGACATCACCAATAGTGACATCGGTGAAATTATAGTAGTCAGCAGAACTAAGATTGTTATAAGTTCCTTCAACTTTAACATTCTCAGTATTAATAGTATGTCCGTTGACTTTGACAGTGAACCAGTCAGCAAAGGTATAGGAAATAGAATTCCATAATCCACCCCAACCAGAAGGTCCCATCAGACGCATAGTCATAGAGGCATTGTCATCGGCAGCAGAGGAAGTAACACCCCAGATGATACGATCGCCTTTCTTAATAGAACCGACAACGGCACCACCGCTGATACGGTCATCATCGTTATGCTCGATAGCCATAGTAGAATCAGTAGTTTTAACGAGATTTCCTTCCTCAGCTTCAAAGATATTCTCTGTTCTTCCTTGTTCATCATTTCCAAGGACAGTCAAAGTAGCTTCGGCCTTCTTTAAAGCATTCTGAGAAGAGCGGGCAGTAATAGTAACGTTGCCTCTAGCAACACAGACAACGGCGTTATTTTCAATTTTAGCAATAGTCTCATCGGAACTGCTTAAAACATATTCTTTGTTGGTAGCATTAGTAGGTTGGAATTTAACAGTAGCAGTGACAGTCTCACCGATTCTAGCTTTAGAAGCGCTTAAAGTAAGACTGATTTCAGAGACTTTAATATTTTCTGAAGTAGAAGAAGTGGAATCACCCCCGACAGAAGTCTGGGAGGAAGTTGAATTATTAGTAGAAGAAGTATTTCCGCAAGAAGCTAATCCAATACCTGAAATCAGCATGATAGATGTTAGAACTAACTTACCAGCATGTGTCTTTTTCATCATTTTATGTCCTCCTGGAAAATGATTTTGGTCTTTGAAGCAAAGGTTTCGCTTAGTGCCAAAAGTTTATCATGACCGAAAATTTAATCAAAGGAAAACTAAGTCCTGCAATTTGGTAGCCTTTTCTTAGAAATATTTATGCGGAGTCACTGCCTAATTTTTCTTCTAATATCAGTCCTATATATAAAGGAAGAAGCAAATTGTGTTTTCCTTCTTTTAATACTCAAATATCTGAAATGGATTAGTGAATTGGTCACTTGAATCCCTATTTCTTTCCTAATTGGTATTTTTGATTTCAAATTTAGTCGAAATATTTAATTACAACGTTAACTTTTGTTAACGTAATTTTAAATTCTATTGTAGGGGTTTCATTCTTGACATAAAGTTGCTTAAGCAATCAACTTAATTTTGGCATCTAAGAAGAAAGGCTTTTTGAAGAAGAAGATTAACTGATTTTTGCCCCTAGAAACAAATATTCAGTTTCGTAAATTGTCTTCCCCATTTCATTTTTGGTAGTGCTTACATGCATTTTCATTAGATAAACAAACCACTTTGTAAAGCTAAGGTTTAGGTACTTCTTTTACTTCACTTGCGGGTATTGGAAGGAGGATATCAATGCAGTAAAGATGATCAGACGTATTGATAAAGAAGTCTCCATCGTAGCTTTCAACTAGTTTCTTCATCGATAAAGTTCCATAGCCGTGGAAATTAGTGTCTTTCTTAGTCGTGACTGGTAATCCGCCTTCAAATTTAATCATTCCATCAAAGTAGTTTTCAATATGGATGGAGACCATTTCTTTAATAGCTTTGATATGCAAACGAATGAACCTTTTATCAACATCTTCTTTGACTAAGTATTCAATAGCATTATCAATAGCATTACCAAATAAAGAATAGATGCTCGAAGCAGACATAAAGCTAATGTTCTCACCATCAGCAATATAGGTAAGAGAAATATTATTCTTGCTGCAAAGAAGGCTCTTTTCAGTTAAGACAACATCTAAAGCATCATTGCCAGTCTTAATAATCGAGCCATAGACCATGACCGAGTTCTCAATGTCTTTAAGAGCATCATTATCAAGTTTTCCACCATTTCGAATAGCAGCAATCTGATGCTTCAAGTCATGGCATTTAATATTAATAATATCAATGCTTTCCTTAGCCAATTCATAATGGGCTTTATCTTCTTTCCAAAGCTGTTCAACAATACTTAATTCCTTTTCAGTTTCCTTGGCTTCCTTAAGCTTAAACTGAAGCGCTAAAACAATTGCGCAGCTTAAAATACCATAAGCAAAGGGAACTAATAACTGAATTTGATCTTCTTTAGCATCACAGGTGTTGATCATGACACTATTGAGGAAAACTGCTAGCAATACCGTTAATGCAGCCACAAAAAGAAGAGAATTGTTAGTAATATAGAAGTCCTGTTCTTTTTTGATTTTGCGCCCTAAAAGAAGATAGGAAGCAATATAAGTTATTAAATAGAAGACTATATAGATATAGAAAGAAAGGAATTTAGCAAAGCCAGTTGCGGCTGCTCCACTTCCATACATGTCTAAGGAAGTACCGCCATCAAATAAGGTAGCAATCATAAAGAATTGATAAACAGAGAAAGCAATGTGTTGTACTGAATAGCCAGCCATACAGCAGAAGACGGTATTAATAAAGGATTCTTCAAAGCAAACTAAGACCGAAATTATTGAGAAAATAAAGATTAGAAGGAACATAGCGGTCTGATAAAGGAATCCATAACTGACAATCGGAATTGCAAAAGTCAAACCAAAAGAGCCAATCAAAGAAAGAATTAACCTAAGAATAAAATGATCTCTTCTTTTTAAATGAACGACAAACAATGACTCAGCTATAAATATTTCCGCTAAGAATTGAAACTTATAGAGAAAAAGCTGAGTAAATTCGTACATAAAAGCTATTGACCGTCTCCGGAAGTAAATTCCATAAAGCTTTGCGCGAAGTCTTTCTTTTGGCTTCTAGATAGATAAATAACCTTTCCGGTATCTAAAGTAACTTGACTCCCATAAATAGCCGAGGTTCTTCTTAAGTTAATTAATTGAGAGGCACTGCCTTTAGCAAAGCCTAATTTAAGGAATCCCTCTTCAATCGAAGAGAGACTTCCCCACTGATAGTAATCAGCTTTATCAGTATGGTAAACAAGCTGATGGTTGTAGACCTCAATAAAGGAAATATCTTTAAGAGGAATCTTGACAATCTTACCTTCGTTATTGATAGTAACTTCTTTTTCTTTTCCGAAACTGCATTTCTTAATAGCACGAGCAAGCATAGTCGAGAAGGAGTAATAAGTAATAGGCTTAGCGACAAAATCAAAGGCGTTGACTGAATAGCCCTTGATAGCATACTTAGCTAGGTTAGTTAAGAAGATTAAGACTACCTGTGTATCTCTTTCGCGCAATTTCTTTGAGACATCAAGACCATTCATCTCAGGCAAGTCAATATCCATAAAGACAATATCGAACTCACCATGGTATTCATCTAAAAAGGTAATCCCATTAGTAAAGAACTTTACATCCAAGCTGATTTTGTTTCCGTCTTGGTATTTAGCAATATATTCTTTAAATAGGGAGGCATCGCTTTTAGAATCTTCAACTACCGCAATGTGAGTCATATTATCTTATTAAGCCCTTTCAGGTCATGAATAATATAACGATTTTTTTAAGTATATTCAATTCTTGGCATCTAAAGTGAATACAAGATGTAATTTACTTCAAAGATTTTTACATATTCTCTTTCACTAAAAAAGGCTACCTATCACTTAAGTAGCCTTATTAAGAGTTCTATTCGAAAGCAAACTGCGAATTATAGAGAGAAGCATAGAAGCCATTTTGCTTCATCAGCTGTTCATGGTTACCAGTCTCAATGATGTTGCCATTATTCATTACTAGGATCATGTCAGCATTCTTAATAGTCGATAGACGGTGAGCAATGACAAAGGAAGTTCTCCCTTTAGTCAATTTATCCATAGCTTCCTGAATCAACTCTTCAGTTCTGGTATCAACGTTGGAAGTAGCTTCATCAAGAATCATAAGAGGAGCTTTTCTAAGCATTGCTCGGGCAATAGTAATTAACTGCTTTTGTCCGCCAGAAATAGAAGAATCATCAGTGATGTAGTAATCTAATCCGCCAGGAAGGGTATCAATGAAATGAGTGATGTTTGCTTCTTTGCAGACTTCCTGAAGTTCTTCCTCAGTGACATTAGGAGTGTTATAGACAATGTTCTCTCTTAAAGTTCCTTCAAACATCCAGGTATCCTGAAGCACCATACCGAAGATATCATGAATCTCAGCTCGCTTCATTTCTTTAGTAGGAACATTATCGATTTTGATGTTTCCTGAATTAATCTCATAGAATCTCATCAGTAAGTTAACCATAGTGGTCTTACCGGCACCAGTAGGTCCAACAATAGCTACCTTCATGCCAGGCTTAATGCTAGCCGAAAAGCCATGAATGATTTCATGATTAGGCTCATAGCCGAAGTGAACATTATCAAAATCAATCTTGCCTTGGATCTTTTCTTTATGGGTTTTAGGATCACTAAAGAGATTCTTATCGGTCTTATCAGGAACCAATTCATCTTCTCCTAAGAATTCGAATACTCTCTTAGAAGCAGCCGATGCCGTCTGCATGGTATTGAGTCCCTGAGCAATTTGACTTAAAGGTGACTGGAAGAGATTAACATAGACTAAGAAGGCAGTAATGGTACCCATAGTGATACCAGCATTGGAATTCATTAAGACTCCACCGACTGTGCAAACGGCAGCATAGGCAACATAAGAAATGAAAGCCATCAAAGGCTGCATGAATCCACCGCAGAACTGTGCCTTAATCATCGTATGCTGTAAATCAGTATTGTCCTTCTCAAAGCTTTCATTAACTCTATTTGAGGCATTGAAGCACTTGATGACTAACTGACCGCTATAGTTTTCCTCAACTACACCATTGACCTTGCCAATAAGCTCTTGTCTCTTGGTAAACTGAGGCATAGCAATTTTTAGAATTAGAAGAAGGAATAGGCCCATCAAAGGTAAAGAAACCATAGCTGTTAAAGCCATCTGCCAAGAAGTAATGAACATAGCAATAAGAACACCAATAAGCATGAAAACCGATTGAATCAGCATACCCATAGACTGTTGCAAAGAAGTAGCAATCTGATCAACATCGTTAGTCAATCTTGAAAGAGTGTCGCCCGTGGCATGGGTATCAAAATACTTAAGCGGTATCTTGTTGATTTTCTTAGTGATGGCTGACCGCAAGTCACGTGAATACTTTTGAGTGGAAGTAGTAATAATGAAGTTTGCAAAATAAGAAAGAATAGCACTTAAACCATAGAAGATGATTAAAAGAATACCTAAATTCTTGATCTTATCTAAATCAATAGTCTTAGCTACAGCATTATTGGCGATTTCATCAGTCAGTTCTTTTAAGTATGTTGGAGCAATGATCGTAAAGACGACTGAGGCAATTAGAAGGAGAGTAGAGATAATGAAAGAAGGCCAGTAATTTTTAGAAGAAGATAGCATCTTGCCGATGCTTCTTCTAGTGTCACCGGTCTGATGACCCTTAACTACACCTGTATTTGGTCCTCTCATAAGCCTAATTCCTCCTTAGAAAGCTGAGATAAAGCAATATCTTTATAAGTCTGACAGTTGTGAAGCAGTTCTTGATGAGTACCTTGGCAGATAACCTTTCCATCAGCTAGAACAATAATCTCATCAGCATCCATGATAGTACCGATTCTCTGAGCCACAATCAGCTTAGTGGTATTCTTCTCTTCGGCTTTAAGGTTATCTCTAACCTGTCTATCAGTCTTGTAGTCAAGAGCCGAGAAAGAATCATCGAAGACAATAAACTGAGGATCAATTGCAACAGCTCTGGCAATACAGAGTCTTTGTCTTTGACCACCCGAGACATTAGTACCGCCTTGAGCAATAGGAGAATCATATTTGTTGTCCATCTGCTCAACGAATTCATCAGCACAGGCAATAGTAGCTGCTTTCTTGACTGCTTCATCAGATAAAGAAGGATTGCCAAACTTAATGTTGGACTTAACAGTGCCGGAGAAGAGCAGTCCTTTTTGAGGTACAAAGCCAACCATGCTTCTTAAAGTCTTCTGGGACATGTCCCTGATATCGATGCCATCAATCAGGATCTGACCAGAAGAGACATCATAAAGACGCGTAACTAAATTCACTAGAGTCGACTTTCCAGAGCCAGTCGAACCAATAAAGGCAACCGTATCGCCTTCATGGGCAATAAAAGAAATATGCTCTAGGATATCGGCTTTAGCATCAGGATAGCGGAAAGAGACATCCTTGAATTCAATGACACCTTTTTCATTAGTGGGGTAAACCGGATCACTGGGATCAAGAATAGATGAAGTGGTGTCTAAGACTTCATTGACTCGCTTAGCAGATACTGAAGCTCTAGGCCACATGATGAACATCATCATCAGCATGACAAAGGCCATAATAATCTGAGTGGCTAGCATCATGAATGAAGTGACAGTAGCATAATCGATGGTTCCCTTATTGATTAAGACAGCGCCTACCCAGTAGATAGCTAAAGAAATGCCGTTCATCAAGATACTCATCAACGGACTCATCAAGCCTAAGACTCTACCTGTGAAAATCTGAATCTTCATCTGCTTATTGTTAGCTTCATCGAACTTCTTTTCCTGGTAGTCTTCGGCATTGTAGGCTCTCACAACTCTGATACCATTAAGATTCTCTCTCGTAATACCATTAATTCGATCTAAGTACTTCTGATTAATCTTAAACTTAGGAGTAACTAAAGCCATAACCAAGAACAAGCCAACTACTAGTAAGACAACCCCGATAGCAGCTACAATCGTTAATTCAGTAGACGAAGCCTGAATCTTGCAAATAGCCCAAATAGCAGTAACCGGAGCTGAGAAAACCATTCTCATCATCAAAAGAGAAGTCATCTGAGCATTTTCAATATCGTTTGTTGTTCTAGTAATCAAAGAAGGGGTTGAGAATTTGTTAATTTCAGCTAAGGAGAAAGAAGAAACTTTATTATTAATCTTGCTTCTTGTATAAGTAGCTAAATCGGCAGCAACAAATGAGGCTAAGCCAGATATAGCAATCTGGCAGGCCATCGTTCCGCTAGCTAAAGCCACCATCATTCCGCCATTAAACCAGATTGCTTCAGTAGAGGCAGTAGCAATACTTTTTACAGCAGAAATAGTATCACTAGATAAGCCCATACTGGCTAAATCCATTCTGGCAATCAAGCTCCAGACATCATCATTAGTAGCTGTAGCACCCAATGTTGCCTTTAGGCCATCAAAAATAGTGGCAAAGCTTGTTCCAATATTAGCGGGATTGTTGTGATAATCAAGGAATTGAATACTCTTGATTAAACCGGATAGATAATCAATCATCGTCATTGAGCAGTAGACCTGTAAGACAGTTAATCCGACAATCAGGACTACGAATACCCAATCATGCTTTTTTAAATTTTTGTATAGTTTGAACATGGTTTATCTTGTTCCTCCTTAATACTTCTAACAACGTTGAAGAAGGCCGTAAATTCGTCTAGGTAATGATTGAATTGATCAATACCCATTTTATCAATTAGTCTTTCCATATGGCTCCTAAAATCATTGAACCTATCAGAAGCAAATTTCTTACCGGAATCTGTAAGCCTAACAGTCGTCTTCCTTTTATCATTGGGATCAGAAGTTCTCTTGATTATTTTTCTTTTTTCCAAATCCTTAAGTACGTTGCCGATTCTTCCAGTACCTACTTGAAGGAAGTCAGCCAGTTCATTAGGGTGAGAAGATTCATGAATACTAAGGAAGTAGATAATTCTCATCTGGCCTTGCCCATAGCCGATAGATTTTCTAGGCTGGGGTCCAGTCAAAAACTTTCCCATGAAGTCAAAGGCATTTTTAATAGTTTGTTCTTTAATTTCGTTTTCGGTCATTATCTCACCCCGTGAGCCATTTCTAGCTTAAAACATTATATACTCTGCATGTTCAAATTCAAAAAAATAATTTAGAATTTTTAATGAAACTTAAAAAAGCCCTATTGTAAGGGCTTTTAGTCACTATTTTCTATAGCTTAATCAAAATCAATTGTGGAATTATAGGTAGCCGCAGCTGTCATCTTTGACTCCCGATTAGTGGTGTAATTAATAATATCCTGATCAACATCTATGACTAGACCATATTCATTCATATGAAGCGTTTCATTATAAAAGCCTTGCTCAGTATCAGTCTTAACAGGATATTTTTCTAATTTGAAGGTAAAGATGTTGTTGGAGTCAATTGACATATAAGGATAGTAGTTAATTTCTGACTTAAAGAAGTCAGCATAATAGATGCCTCCACTTACAGAATTAAGAGTAGAACTAGAATAGAAAAGCTTAGTGCTTTCTTCCTTTAGGCTGGCAAGATTAAATTTTACATCCTCAACCCATTCCTTAACTTCACCTGTTTTTTCTTCATTATCATAGCCATGTTTTACAAGATGGGAAAGGAAGAGAGAGGAATCTTCAGCGCTTTTAGAAATTTCAGCAGTGGTATCAATAACATAGAGCTGACTATCTTCATCTTTGACAACGCCGGTTCCAGTAAAAGCCTCAACCGTAAGAGAATGGTAGTTTTCATAATCGTTTCTATCTACTTTCACAGTATAACCGCTAGTTCCTATTACTTTATTTGATGTTGTATCGTAATAAGAGGAAGCAACCGAAAGATGAGCTGTTTTAACAAAGCTTTGAGCTTTATCTAAAGAACAGTTATTAATATAGTCCTGGATGTCCTGGGGAACTTTGCTGCCACAGGATGCTAAAAGAACTAAGGGTAAAACAAAACAAATACTTTTTTTCATCAATTAATCAGTATAGGTGTAAACAGCTTTGATATCTACATTTTTGTTAGCATCATTAGTGCTAAGAGACTTGGAATTATTAACCGTTTCACTAATAAGAAGACCGGATTTATTGTAAGTAAGTTCAATATGGAAACGGGAATAGACTTGAACCTTTGAATATTCAATATCATCCCCTTCACTCTTAACAATAACATGATAAAAAACTAGGTTCTTAGAGACGTTTTCAACATAGAAGACAAGATTATCGCCATCTTTTTTAAATTCCATCACACTAACAGGATCGCCAGAATCTAAAAGAATATCCTTGATAGTGTTATAGGTGCAGGAACTGCTGCTATTATAGTCAGAAGGATAATAATTTGATTCTGTTACAACCATTGGAACATGCAAAAGAAAAGAAATTCCGAAATCAGCAGCAGTATCAGCAGGTAAAGTGTAAGAAGAAGAGATAGGACCAAAGCCATAGTTGAATTGAGAAACATTACCAGCCGGAACGACTGAAAACTTAGTAGAAGTATAAGTAGTCACCTCTTTAACGGCAGCAATTGATTCTTTTAGCTCAGCTTCTTCATCCACTCCTCTACAAGAGGAAACTAAAAGAAGCGGTAGCAGAAATAAAGCTAATGCCTTTTTCTTCATGATTACGCCTCCTTTAATACAAACGGATATTCATACTGGTCTCAGTAATCTGGACACGAGAAATATCTAAATCTAAAGCTAAATTATCTCCAATAGTCATCGGCTTAGAGCTAGTTAAGAAAATCTTCTTAGATTCGCCATTAGAATCGGTATAACCACAGCGAACATAATAGGTATTTCCATAATCGAGATTAGCTTCAACCTTGCAAACAAATGAATTCTTCTTAGTAGATACCCTAAAGGCATCATGAGGAACATCAATCTTGAATTCCTTTGAGAAGACACGAGTACCTAATCCCTGAACCAACTTATTAGAGATAATATCGGTAGTCATTGAATAATAGTCACCATCAAACTGGAAGAAGAAGACTAATCCAGCACGTCTAATGGCCGCTTGTTTTTGAGCAACAAGTTTCTTCATAGTCTGCTTATGGGTCTTCTCAAGATTCTTTTCCGGATTAAGGATATTATTGAGAACCTTCTTCTCATCAGAGATTTCCTTTTTGAGAATATCAACCTGACGGCGAGTGCTAGCCTTTAAACTAGAGACATTGGATTCATAATCCATAGTGACACCATTGATGCCAAGATTTAAAGTGTTCTCCTTATCGCTTTGATAGTTGTCCTTGAAAATGTGATATTCATCCGTTCTTCTCTTAAGAGAGTCTCTATCCTTATTGTAGGCTTTAAAAGCCTTGAACTCAGCTTCCTCTTTGGCTTTTTTGTCAGCAAATAGCTTATTGTTATCATCAGTGAGCTGTTTCTTCTTTGCCTTAAATTTTGCAGTTTCTTCCTTTAAGGTTGCTTTAGTTTCAGCCTTAATTTTAGCAATAGCAGCAGTATTATTGGCTTTAATGTCATTAAACTTCTTCTGTTCTTTATCTTTAGCATCAGAATTAGAAACATTGGAATTTTCAAGCTTGCTCTTTTCATAGTTCTGATTCTCTAACAAAATCTGAGCATCCATATACTTAGAGGCAGCATCAATCTTATCCTGACGGAACTTAACAAATTCCGGATCATTATCCTTAGAAATCACAGTCTGATAGTTAAGGAAAGAAGCGGATAAGGAATCAAGAGCATTAATAGGAGCAATAATTTCCTTATTACCATCAATAATGGAGATACGAGTAAAATCAATTCCTAAAGAAACCTCCTGCCCATCTTTGACGTCATCTTCAAGCAACGCAAAGAAGATTCTTTCATCAGCTTCAAAGTGAACAAGCTTCTTATCATTAATGATTTCAGTATTTAAGACTTTAGCCTTGATCCCATCCTTATTTAGGATAAAAGCATCACTAGGAATACGAAGTTCAGCCTTAGCTAAATCAACAGTCTCCAAAGCCTTAGGAAGCTTAATCTGATTATTTAAGACATTAACGATATTGTTCTTAACCGAGACAAAGAAAGAGTTATAGGAAGGAATCGTAGGAACAATAGTCTCTTCAGTCTTGGCATCGAAGTAATAAGTATTGTTCATATCAAAAGCAACATAGATAATACTGTTAGGCTTAATATCACCAATATCAAGAACCTTGATAATAATGCTGCCTTCTTTTTCGCTAAGGGTATCTTCTTTCAAATTTAAGGATCCATAAACTAAGCAGTCAGCGCCAAGTTCCTCAAAATGAGATACCTTAACCGGTATAGCATCAGGAGTATCCTTATTCACAATACGGACATGTTCGCATCTAACACCCATGATGATGTCATATTTGCCATCAAGATAATTAGGGTTAACCTTAATAAGAGCGTTGTAGTCAATACTAACCTTAATTCCATTGATCTTAATATTGGCGATAACCTTATCGTTATCTCTTAAAAGAGTGCAACCAAAGAAGTTCATCTGAGGTGTACCGATAAAGCCGGCAACGAATTTATTGGAAGGATAGTTATATAAGTTCTTCGGAGTATCAACCTGCTGAAGTCTTCCTAACTTCATAACGACAACACGATCACCTAAAGTCATAGCCTCAGTCTGATCGTGAGTGACATAAATAAAAGTTGTCTTCAGTTTCTGATGAAGTTTAGCAATCTCAGTTCTCATCTGAGTTCTTAATTTAGCATCAAGGTTAGAAAGAGGCTCATCAAGCAACATGACCTTAGGATCACGTAAGATAGCTCTGCCTAAAGCAACACGCTGTCTTTGACCACCTGACATTGCCTTAGGTTTTCGATCAAGGTATTCCTTGATTCCTAAGATATCAGCAGCCCAAAGGACCTTTTCCTGAATCACATCATTGGGAATATGTCTAAGCTTTAAACCAAAAGCCATGTTTTCATAAACAGTCATATGAGGATATAGAGCGTAGTTCTGGAAGACCATGGCAATATCTCTATCCTTAGGTTCAACATCATTGACAATCTGGTTATCAATATAAAGTTCACCAGCAGTGATGTCTTCAAGTCCGGCTATCATTCTTAGGGTAGTGGACTTGCCGCATCCTGAAGGACCAACAAAAACAATGAACTCACCATTCTTGATATCAAGCGAGATATCATTAACAGCTTTAGTTCCATTGGGATAAACCTTATAAATATGCTCTAGTTTTACACTTGCCATAATTTTAAGCTCCTTTTTATTATTAAGCTAAGACAGCAATTGCATACGGAGGAAGAGTGATCACACCATCTTGATAGGTGATAGGACTACTAGAAGATAGAGGCAGGATAGCTTTAGGAGTAAGAGAAGAAGTATAGGTAGTAGTAACTGTAAGAGAGAAGTTAATTAAGATCTTAATCGAAGAATTGTTGTATTCCTTATTGACGACAAGAAGAGGATTGCTGGTATCATTGTTGATAGTCTGATCAGTGGTATCGTTTTCTTCTACGTAGCCTCTAGCAATAGAAGGAAGGGAATTTCTAATAAGGTTAGCAGTCTTCACATAATTAAGAATAGAATCCGGATCTTTTAGCTGAGCAGCACTGGCAGGATAGAATTCTTCTTGAGCAACACTGTATTGAGGGTCATAGCATTCTGAAGCATGAGTATCATCATCCCAGTAATAATGAGTTCTAAAGTTAGAATCGTTGTTATCACCGCCTGGTGCATTAGAGCTAGACATACCTATCTCATCGCCATAGTAGTTATAAGTAGTTCCTGTCAGCATACTTAGTAAGCCTAACTGGAATTTAGTCATCATAATATTGTTGCCTTTAGTCATTCTAGCCATATCGTGGTTATCTAAGAATGGGGCTGGAATATGACCATTAGCAGCAGTAATCATGTTTTTCTGATTTTCTAAATAGCAAATCTTTTCAGAACCGTCAAATCCACCCATAGAGCCAAAGAGGAAACCTGCAGAAGTGGAAGCCGGAAAATAGAAATATGAATCTAAATCACTTTGATAATAAGAACTGATGATAGAATCACTATCCCAACATTCTCCGACAGCATAGCCATCAGCATCATTGTCTTTTACCATCTTCTCAATACGAGAAAGAGCAGCAACGTTTTTGGTGGTATTTCCATAGTAATAATACTTAACAGCATCTAATCTGAATCCATCAATACCAATTTCGCTAGACATATAGTAATCAATAATTGATTTAATCTTGGTATAAGTAAACTCAGAGTCAAAATTAAATTCAGGCATGGAGCTTGAAAAGTTAGCTTCATAGTAGAAATCATTAGCACCGGCCTGATAATATGTCATACCAGAAGCGCTAGCTTCTTTTACAGTGTCATAGAAAACATATAAAGAGGCATAATTCTTCTCTTCATCGCTCATCGTAGTTCCAGCAATTTCTTTTTGCTTAGCTAATAAAGCTTTAGTGAACCAATCGTTACTTACACCTGAATGATTGAAGACACCATCCAAAATAACTTTAATTCCTAAAGAATGAGCATCTTTGACTAAATTCTTCAAATCTTCCATGGTTCCAAAGGAACTATCGATTGCAAAGTAATTATCACAATTATATTTGTGGTAAGAAGAAGAGGTAAAGATAGGAGTAAGCCAGATGCCGGTATAACCTAAATCTCTAAGATAAGAAAGCTTAGCATCAATACCATTTAAGTCACCTGTACCATCACCGTTAGAATCAGCAAAAGAAGAAACAAAGATTTCATAATAGTTGCGGTAATTATCATCTATATTTTGATCAACTAAAGAAGCATTAGGATTAAAAGAAGGAACTGTTGAACTTGAAACGCTCTCCTTGTTAGAGCAAGAAGCAAGAACAATCAAGGAAAGCAAAGAAAGCGTAACAAGTTTTTTCATTTTAGTTAACCTTTAACGGCTCCGCCAGTAATACCTTCAACATAGTATTTCTGGAGCCAGAAGAACAAAATCATAATAGGAACAGCCACAACTACACCTCCAGCGCAGAACTCACCGAAATGGGTTTGCTTATCTTCTAGAGAGAGCATCTGCTGCATACCGACAGCCACAGTCATCATATTTTGATTACCGCTAGCTAAGTAACTTGCCATCATGAAGTCTCCCCAAGGAGCAGTGAAAGTAATAAGGATGGTGTAGACAACAATCGGTTTTGATAGCGGCATAATGACTTTGAAGAAAACCGTGTTCTTATCAGCTCCGTCAATCATGGCGGCTTCATCAAGTGAACGAGGAATAGTGTCAAAGAAACCTTTAGCAATGTAATACTGCATAGCAGAGCCAGCAATATAAATTAAGATCAAAGAATAAATATTCTTTTCAATTCCAACGAGCTTTAAGATGAAGTAGATAATAACCATTGATAAGAAGCCAGGGAACATTCCTAAGATCAGCATCAATTTCATCAAAGGCTGACGCATCTTGAATCTCAGTCTAGATAAAGCATAAGAGGTTCCTAATACCATGACAGTTTCAATAGCGCAGGAGACAATAGCAATAACTAAAGAATTTAGGTACCAGCGGAAGAAAGGATAATCTGCATCATTGAAGAGTTTGATATAGTTTGCTCCTGTCCAGATAGGATAACCTTGAGCTATATGTTCAGCAGTTGGAGTATAAGGGAAGAAGAAAGAAGGCGCATAGTTTGAGCAGAAAGACTGCATAATCAAATATAGAAAAGGAATTAACCAAATTACCGAAATAAGAATCAGGAAGAAATAAATAAAGAAATTACGAATGTGAAGAGCTCTCTTATGTGATCGATAGTGGGTTTTAGCTTGGTTTTCTAAGGCGTAATTCATTACTGGAATTCCTCCTCATCTTTAACTGAATTGCTGTGGTTATAGAAAATCAAAGAGAAGAAGGCAACGACAGCAAAGACCATAATACCTAAGACAGAGGCAGTACCATAATCCTTATCAACAGCAGTAACTGACATTTTGTAGATCCAAGTAATAAGCAAATCAGTTCTACCAACGCCAGCTGAAGAGACCTGATAAGGAATGTTTGTAGTATCAAAGACAAAGCTAGGTCCGCCGCCGGAGAGGAAGTAAATGACATTGAAGTTATTAATGTTACCAACAAACTGACTGATTAAGTAAGGAGTAGTAACAAAGAGCATATAAGGAAGAGTAATCTTGAAGTACATCTTAGCAGGACTAGCTCCATCAATCTTTGCTGATTCATAGAGTTCATCAGGAATATTCATTAATAGACCAGTACAAATAAGCATGGTATAAGGAATACCAATCCAAGTGTTGAGAACAATGATCATAACCTTAGCTAAAGTAGCATTAGTAAGCCAAGGAATGTTGGTCTTAATCCAACCCCAATTTGAAAGAAGAGTATTAACAACACCAGTATCAGAGAACATATTTGAGACAAGCAGTAAGGAGATAAACTGAGGTACAGCAATAGTAGTAATGAGAATAGTTCTCCAAAGCTTTTTAAGCTTGATACCTTTAATGTTAATGATCATAGCCATGATCATTCCTAAGAAGTAGTTTGAGAAAGTGGCAAAGAAAGCCCATAACAGAGTCCAAAGCAAAACTTGACCAAAGACCTTTAAGAAAAGGCCATTGCCTGAACTTGCTGATGAGCTGAAAATATTAGAGAAGTTGTACCAGCCAATCCAGTCAAAGAGCTTAATAGGAGTCATATGGTCAGAGTTATAGTTAGTAAAAGCAACCAAGACCATCATAACTATAGGAATGATTGTGAATAAGCATAGGCCAAGCATTGGTAAGAATAGTAAGGTCTTATCATAATTCTTATCAAGAACACCTTTAAGTGTTTCTTTATCAGAAGTATATTTACCAATTACTCCTTTTCTTTGAAGGACAAGGGAATCTTTTAATTGGCCATACCATAAGAAAACAAGAAGCAAAATCAATGCAATAGTAATAATTGAATAAAGCATGATAGTGAAGGAATTATCATAGAAGACAGTTGCTTCAACATCCAAAGGAATACCATTAACAGTTTCAGTAATAGTGTAAATAACCTGACCTAATTGTCCTAAAGAAGGAAGAGCAGCTAAGCTACTTCCACCGATAGCAACCATAAAAACAATAAAGACAACTTCATAAAGAAAATTAAGCACGCCTCTAATTATTTGGTGCTGAGTACCTAAGCCAAAGCCCATTAGGATAAAAGAAAGCCTGGTTTTCCAGTTGCCCTCAACAGCGGCATCGAAGATATTCTTAAAAACACCGCCAATTCCTTTAGACTGTTTACGAACCTTTGATGGTATAGACCCAAAAAAATGGCCTAATTTCTTAGGTATACTTGTAAAGAAATGACTGATTTTATAAAGAATTCTTTGACCCTTATTAAGTGAAAGATACTCGAGGTTGCTTTCAACTACGGCTTGAGATGATGCCATAGTTAACTCCTTTCCATTAAATGAAAACGTAGGGCAGGTTATGAAGCCTGCCCTACAATCAAATACTTTTACTTAGCGTTGATATCTTCGACTTTGGTGTTAAGAGCAACAAGAGCAGTAGTGATCTCAGCATCGGTAGAAATAGATTTATCATCTAATCCAGCATAGAGTGAATCAGGAGCCTTCCAAACACCAGCAGGAACAACAGTCTGAGGGATAGCATACTTGGCCTGTTCGTTGATAGCGTTGACACAGATATTATTCTTAACCTTGTCTAAAGCAGCAACAGTCTTATTAGTAGGAGCAGTCTTGAAAGCATCAAATCTACCGGACTGAACAGATTCACTAACAAGATAGTTAGCAAGAGCATGATCAAGAGCTAATCTAGCAGTATCAGTTCCAGAAACAAGAGGATTAACACCATATTCCTTGTATCCTAAGTAGGAAGCAATATTCTTAGTCTCACCATCAACAGTGATAGTAGGAAGCTTGCAGGCGCCTAACTTATTACCAGTAACCTTGCCATCAGCATCCTTAACATCAAGAGCAGAGGTATAAGAAGCAGCACTCCAAGAACCATCAACAACAGCACCAATCTTATTAGCTGAAGTAGGAGCAGCCTGGCAACCAGATTTATAGGAAACATTTGGGTTATCCATCATCTGTTTCATAGCTTTAGCAGCCTTGAGACCTTTATCAGTATTAAAAGTGCCTTTAATAGAAGCAATACCAGAAGCATCAGACTTTAAAGTAACGGTATAATTAGCACCCCAAGTCATAAGTTCACCCATTGAATAGAAAGCAGTGTTGAAAGGATAAGCGAATTTGACACCCTTAGAAGCACAGGCAGCAACAATATGTTCAAAAGTATCAGTCTGATTGGCAGGAACAAGATCAGTGTTGTAATAGAGGAAGTAACCATTATCACCAGCATAAGGATAACCTAACTGGGTATCACCAATCTTACCGGCACTAACAGAAGTTTCACCCATATCAGTGGTCATCTTAGTAGCATAAGTTGAAGGAACAGTACTTAAAGCGCCAGCCTTCTTCAAATTCATGAGCTTATCAGAAGCAAAGGCATAGACATCCGGACCAGTAGTCCAATCAGTGATATCAGTATCAGCCTTATCTTCACCTAAAGCCATCATCTTGAATTTAACGTTATCATACTTATTTGCAGTTAAGAAATCCTGGACACAATTTTGGATATACCAAGCCTGAGACTGAGGACCGGCAATAGTAAGAGTGCATTTAAGATCAGCATTAGTCGGAGCAGCAGAAGTAGAAGTTCCACCCTGAGAAGAAGAAGAAGTAGTTCCGCAACCAGAAAGAGCTAAAACAACAACACCTAACAGAGAAACGACAATTTTGGTACTTTTCATGTAAGTATCCCCCTATTTGTTCGACCCGTCCCAGAAGACTTTTAGGTCTCTCTTACAAACCTAGAAGTTTTTAGCATACCTAATATTCCATGAACCAATACGGTTTCATTAGAACCTAATCATTAACATATCGGCCATAACGTCTGTTGAGAGCAAGAAGCTTACTAGCTAAGTCATCATTGAGGTCATCATTAGTAATCCTATAAGTCCAGTTAGGCTTGCCAATAGTAGAAGGAGTGTTGATTCTTGATTCATTGCCTTGATGCAAGATATCCTGCATAGCCTGAATTGAGACTTCAGACAAACTAGCTAAGTTAAGTTCGTTGATGGCTCTAGTCATATCATCATTGTCATCAATAGCTTCCTTGACTCCTAAGTAGCGGCAGGTAAGATTGATTTGCTTTAACGCTTCCTGATGATCGGCAGAATTCAAGTCAGTAAGGTAGCCTTTAAGAGGTTTGCAGTCGTGAGTAGAAGTATAGGAATAACAGCAGTAAGGATAATTGACTGGCTTATTGAAGTTACCCTTTTCTCTTGGGAAGGCAAACTCCAAGACTCTCATATCGGACATGTTGAGTTCATCAAGGATAGAAGTAAGATTTTCCGAATGGTAGTCAACATCCTCAGCTACGACTCGGCTCTTATCCGGAATGATCAGATCAACCATTTCTTTACCTGGTGTAGCACCCCAAGTGCCATTCAAGCCATTGGTAGAGTCCTTAGGTAACATGTAATACTCTAAGAATCCCCGGAAGTGGTCAAGCGTAACGACATCATACAGGTTAAGGTTGAAATTGATTCTTTCTTTGAGGAAGTTATAGTTGTTCTTTTTCATATAGTCGAAGTTATATAAAGGGTTTCCCCAGACCTGACCTTGTGAATAGAAGACATCGGGTGGATAACCAGCAACATAATCCATACCTAAGGAAGAGTTCAACAAGAAGTTTCTATGGTGCTTATAGACATCAATAGAATCATAACTGACGAACATCGGCATCTCTCCAATGATCTTAATTCCTTGTGAGTTAGCATATTTCTTTAAGCTATCCCACTGTTTTTCAAAGATGTATTGGGTCCATTGGTAGAAATCAATATCGGATCGATGATCATGCTTAACTTGTCTAAAGCAATCAGCAGAGTACTCTCTCGATATTCCTTTGAATCCGGTCCAAGGACGATACTTATTAATATCCTTAATAGCCATGAAACAGGAATAATCAGTGAAGGAGTTCTTACGTAAGAATGAAGTGTAGCCTCTTTGATAATCGCCCTGACCTCTTCTAAAGCGGTTGTAGGCGATTTTTAAGACTCGAATACGGTTAGCATAGATCTTGCCATAATCAATAGAACGCGGATCAGCACCCCAGTCAACAACCCCAATATCTCTTTTCTTTAAGAGATCCTTATCTAATAGATCATCGAAGTCAATTAAGAAGTGGTTGTAGGCTTTAGATGAAAAGGAAGAATAAGGAGAATCGCCGAATGAAGTTGGTCCAAGAGGAAGAATACTCCAGTAAGTGAAGCCAGCTTTATGAAGGAAATCGATAAAGTTTCTAGCTTCTTTGCCAATGGTTCCGATGCCATAATGGCCCGGAAGAGAGAATATCGGTAAGGCGACCCCACTAGCTTTAAACAGTTTATTCATTTCTTTAAACCGCTTTCATTTTATCACTTTAATAGAAAAAGTAAAGCAATTTTTGGTAAACAATTATTCAGCCTAAAGAATTGGATAACTACAATTTTTACAAAGTGTTTATCGGCATTTTTTGAATTGATATTATTGAAGAACAATTTTTACTTTAAATGTCTTTTTTCCGTTATATAATTTGTCTTTCAAATTTTTGGAAATACTTTTTCGTTAACTAAAAAAATATTTTTAGCTAATTTAAATCTAATTAATATCGATAACAATCGGCATTTACTCCACAAGTCCTTTAAAAGGCGATTTGTTTTTTTAAATACTTTTACGTTTACTTATATTCCTATTCGATTAAGTTGCATTTTAAAGCCAATCTTTTTACAAAAAAGTCGATAAATTCTTTCAAACAGGATTACATTTTGCCTAATTCGTCTATAAAAACGTTTGAATTAGCCGATTTCAGGTTCTTCCGTCTAAAAATCATTGAAAGGACTTTAATAGAAAATCTTTCTATTTAATATTTTGATAGTTTTTCCTAGAATGTTTGCGTGCTTAAGCGTTTTCTTAGTGACATTTCAATTCCTTACTATATAATTTGCATAACTACAAATTAGCTACTAACTCGAGATGTCAAATAGAATTAGCACAATAAGTCTCTTATAGAGACACATATAGAAATAGATTTAACGAAAGGACAAGTATCTTACTTATCAACGTCTTTCTAAAATTCATTTCTGGAAGGAGAATATTATGGCTAATAATTATCCCTCTGTGAGGTCAAGTAAAATGAATATTAATAATTCCTTAGAAGTTGCTGATGATCCCTTAACTGATGTCTTCTTTTCTGACGAAAAGGGAATCATCTATACCATCTATACTTCTCTCTCTCATTTGAAAGTATCTGATTCTACTAAAGATCTTGACTCTAAAACCTTATATATAGGAAGTAAAGCCTTCCCTATCAAAGACAACTTATCATTCATTAATATTGATAGAAATGGCGTTTATCTTAATTTATCAGCATTATTAGGCTTCAAAGAACGATTATCTACCTCTCAGGTTCTTTCCTTAAGTCTTAGAAATCCTAACGAAAAGAAAGGTACTGTCACTAATTTGGTCTACCTTTCTCGCTATATCTTAGCTAAAGATCCTCGAAAAGAAGAGAATAAAGGTCATCTTTCTTTGATTCTTGATACCTTAGTATTAGACTTCCCTTATCAAAGAAACGGCAATACTTCTAATTTAGTAGTTAAGATAGATGGTAAGAAACTTCATCTGCTTTTAATGTAATTAAAAATGGTGACCGAAGAGTCACCATTAGTTGTTGTTTAAGAAAGCTTTATTTGCTTCCTAAGATTTTATTATATCCTTTTCCGTATTTTACACATTTGCTGACTCTAGCTAAGGTAGCCGAAGAAACTTTAGTTTCTTCATTGACTTTAACATAGGTCTCGCCTTCAATGAATAGCTTAGCGCAATGGACTCTTCCAGAAAGAGAGGCTAATTCCTGAGGAGTTAACAGATCATCTAAAAACTCTTTGCAGTCTTCTTCATTATCAATCTTGATAATAGCCTGATATAACTCTTCTAATTCATTCTGACGCAACTGATTTTTTTCCTTCTCCATCTTCATTAATCCTTTCAAGAGAAAGGAAATCTTTGAGGGCTTGGGTATGAGGATTAAAGAGAATTTCTTTACTGCCTTTTTCAACAATGACACCTTTTTCTATGAAGGCAACATCATCGCTGACTCTCTTTGCTAATTCCATTTCATGGGTGACAACAATCATGGTCGTTCCCTTTTTCTTAAGGGATAGAATAGCATTAGCAACTTCATTCTTAAGTCGAGGGTCAAGGGCACTGGTTGGTTCATCAAAGCACATTACTTTTGGTTTCAAGGCTAGAGCTCTGATAATTGCTGCTCTTTGAGCTTCTCCGCCACTTAGCTTGTTAGGATAGCTATCCTTCTTTTCAGAAAGATTGACTTCCTCCAATAGCCTTGCAACGTTTTCCTTACTAGCAAGAAGTGATTCCTGATAGAATCTTTTTTCTTCTTTTTTTCTTTCTAGAAGTTTGAAGTTTCGAGCTTCTTTCTTGGCTTCTTTTTTAAGTTTCACTTTTACCGGTAAGAGAATGTTCTCTAACACCGTATATTGGGGAAATAAATTAAAGCTTTGAAAGACTAAACCGAAGTTCTCTCTCCTTACAGAGATTTCCTTACTTGATAACTTGCTATCATCTTGAATAGTTTTGTTATTTAGTTTAATTATACCATTGTCCTTTGATTCTAAGAAATTTAGGATTCTTAAAAAGGTAGTCTTTCCGCTTCCACTATCACCAATTAAGCAAAGAGTTTTCCCCTGCTCTAAAGATAATGAAAGGTCATCAATTACTATTTGATCTTCAAATTTCTTTTTGAGATGCTCTATTTCTAAATATGCCATTGTTTATGCCTCAAAATACTGAAGTTTCTTCTCTAATCCTTTAAGCAAGAGACTTAAGACACCATTAAATACAAGATAAAAAACACCCGTATAGAAAAGAACCCAAATAATGGCATAAGTTGAGACAATATTCTGTGCTGTCATAATCACTTCGTTGATAGCAATGACTCTAGCTAAAGCTGTATCTTTCACTAAAGAAATTGTTTCATTAGTTATAGGAGGTATTACTCTTTTGATTATTTGAATAAGAAGAACATTAAAGAACATTTCTCTTTTATTCAAACCTAATACTAAGGAAGCTTCTCTTTGTCCTTTGTTTATCGATTGATAGCCGGAACGGAATATTTCCGAGAAATAGACTGAATAGTTAATTACTAAAGCCACAATCACCGCTATCATTCTAGAAGTGGAAGGAATATTAAAAAGCAGACCAGGAACATAGAAAACCACAATGATTTGAAGCATAAGAGGGGTGCCTCTGATGACCCAAAAAAAGACTTGCATAATTTTTCTGATAAACTTGAGGCGAGATAATGATAAAGAGCAGAACAAAACCCCTAATGGAATCGATAAAACCCAAGTCACTACAAAAAGTAGACAAGTAATTCCAAAGCCGTGAAGTAGTTCTAAAGTGACTTCCTGGAAGCTCATTTCTAGGCCTTAAAAGCTATCGGAGCGAAAATGGTATAACCGATAGTAATCTTACCTTTCTTGCTGATATAGTCCCAGCTTGAAGTATCATCAATATCGGCAAACGATGTAAAAGTCTCCGGCTCTTTGATTTCTTTAGAAAGGCCATAAGTATTAGCAATATTCAAAGTCGTGCCCTCAGTATAGAGGGTAGTTAAAGCCCCATTTACTTTAGCTGCAAAAGCTAAATCGTCTTTTCTAAAACCAATACCATAGTCTTCACTAGCAAAGTTATAAGCTTCCTGAATCATCAATTTATCGCCATAGGAAGATGAAGAAGACAAATAATATCCAGCCATGACTGAATCAATAATAGCCACATCGGAAGTACCAGATAAGACCTCCGTTAAAGCACTTACTTGATCAGTAGTCTCAATCTTAGTTGAAGACTTAAACATTTCATTGTCATCAAAAGTATCCGAGCCAGCGGAGCCAGCTTCAACAGCTACTTGATACTTATCATCCTTATCAATTGTGTCATTGAAAGTCTTCTTAGTAATAACAACCTGCTTGTTCTCCATATAGGGAACTGAGAAACATAAAGAAGCTTTTCTTTCATCAGTGATAGTAAAGCCGTTCCAGATGACATCAATGTTCTTGGCATTCAGTTCAATTTCCTTATTGTCCCAATTAATCAGCTGAAAATCGGCTTCAACGTTAAGCTTTAAGCAGCAGGCTTTAGCTAAATCAATATCAAACCCTTTAAGACTGGTCTCACCACTGCAAGAAGACAAAGCTAATAAAGGAAGCGTACAAGCTAATAAGACTAAGCGGTTTTTTTTCATAAATGTGGTCCTTGTTATTACTTTAGTGTGATAAAGCATGAAAGTATTATACTTTAGCTTGCTAAAGTTGTAAAGAAAAAGATATTTTTCTTTAATCTGCCAACTTTTTCTTACTAAAGCGCCTATTATTAGAGCTTTTCTATGACTGGGCTTTTGCTATATAGAAAAAATAATGTATAATAGTAAACCGTGTTTGAGCTATTTACTATTCAATATATCTAGCAATCAGCTTCATATTCTTCTCTCCTAATGTGGTTACTATTAAAAGACCAACTACTTCTGCTATTGGCCTTTAGGGGTTATTATGATAGGTAAAAGTGAAAAGAAGACAATAGTTGTTATCGGATCATCGAAACTAGGAGCTTCAATAGCTTCCTATAATTCTTCACGTGGCATTTATACTGTCATTGTTGATAAAGATGCCTCCTCTTTTAAGAAGCTTGATCCGAATTTCTCGGGCTTTACCGTTGAAGGAAATGCTGAAGAACAGTATGTCCTTTTAAAAGCCCACGTCGATACAGCTAAAGAAGTCGATATTGTCACTGATAATGACAATACTAATATTTTTATTGCCTGTTTCTTAGTAAAGTTCTACAAGATTCCTTATATCAATGTCCGTCTCCATGACACCACTAAATCCTGTTTGCTTCCTCATGAAGTCAATATTATTTCTCCTTATCTGCTTTCTTTAAACCTCTACAAGGAACTCAAAGCCAAAGAGGAGGATAAGTAAATGAAAATTGTAATTTGCGGTGGAAACAAAGAAGCGGACTTCGTTATTAGAGCCTTTAAAAAAGCCGGTCATACTATTACCGTAATTAACGGGAATGAGGCAATTGCCAGACAATTAAGTGAAAACAATGGAATCGATGTCATTCTTTCTGATCCTACAAAGGTCTATTCCTATAAAGATGCCGATGTCTATGATTATGATCTCATTGTTTCTCTATTAGAGAATGATGAAGATAATTTTGTCGTCTGCAAGATTGCTAAGCAGCTTTTCAATGTCAAGAAGGCTATCTGTACAGTTCAGAACCCTGATAACGTGGCTGTCTTTAAAAAGCTAGGCGTTGATTCACCTATTTCTGCTTCTTACCTTTTGACTGAGAAGATCAAAGGCGAATCCGATGTTGAATCCTTAATCAAGACTTTGTCTTTGGAAAACGAGAAGATCATGATTACCGAGATCCTAATCAAAGATACCTTTGCCCTTGTAGGAAAATGCTTAAAAGAAGTCAAATTCCCGCATGAATGCAACGTCTGCTGTATCTATCGTGATTCAACAATGATTATTCCTCGTGGTGATACCAAGATTGCTTCCGGTGATACTGTAGTCATCGCTTCTACTCCTTCTGACCAAGAAGAAATCGTCAGCTATATGAAGAGGGAAGATTAATGAAGAAAGAAGTCAGCGGTTATAAGCTGGTTTTAGGATACCTTGGTATCTTCCTAATGTTTATCGGCCTAATCCTCTTAGTGCCGCTTCTCGTTTTGTTTGGCTATCGAAGCAGTGAGTACATGATGGACAACAATATGTCCATCTTATCTCAGGCTGAATGTTTCTTTATTCCCGGTTTAGCAAGCATTGTAGTTGGATTCCTCTTATTCCTTCTCATTATGAACAAGCAGAAAGCTAAGCTTCAGGATATGGAAGATATCATCCTCACAATCTTAATTTGGCTATTAGCTATTGTCTTATCAGCAGTTCCATTCATGATGACAGGAAAGTTTAACTTCACACAGGCTATCTTTGAAACCACTTCCGGCTATACCACGACTGGCTTATCAGTGGTCGATGTATCTAAATGCCCCCATATCTTTCTTTTCTTCAGAAGCTTCATGCAGTTTATCGGCGGTGTCGGATTAGTCTTAATCTTAACTTCCGCAATCTCCGATAGATCAGGCATGGGAATCTATATGCTTGAAGGCCATAACGATAGGTTGCTTCCTAACTTAATCAAGTCAGCTAGACTGATTTTTGCTATTTATTTCCTTTATGTCTTCTTAGGAATCATTCTTTATTGCTGCTTAGGAATGTCTTTCTTTGATGCTTTATGCACTAGCATGTCAGCTCTATCAACAGCTGGCTTTTCGACCCAAGCTAAATCTATAGCTGCCTATGATAGCATTGGAATCGAAGCTGTCACTGTCATCTTAATGCTCCTAGGATCCACTAACTTTGTCATTCATTATTTCCTCTTAAGAGGCAAGTTCAAGAATGCTTTCAAGCATTATGAGTTCGCAGTCTTAGCCGGAATGTTATTAATTCTCTATCCTATTATTGTTGCCACTATCGGTATGCAGTATAATTCCGCAGCCTTAGGTTTCCGCTATGGAACCTTTGAATTTGTTTCCTTTATGACTACCTCAGGATTTGAGGCCTACTTTGGACCTAATGGCACTGGCTATATTGAGCTTCCACCAGCTGCTTTATTCGCTTTCATCATCTTAATGTGCATCGGCGGACAGGCTGGCTCAACTTCAGGCGCCATGAAGCAATCCCGAGTCGGTATGTTCTTCCTTTACATCTATTGGTCAATTGCAAAGCTTGGAAAGAACAGTAAAGTCATTACCACTCATTACATCTACAAATACGGCGAGAAAGAAAAAGTCGACCAGAATGAAATCAAGAACTCGGTCAGCTTTATCTGCTTATATCTAGTTATCTTACTTATAGGAACTATGGTAATCTGCCTATGCGGCTATCCTTTAGATGAATCCCTCTTTGAATTTGCCTCTTCTTTAGGAACAGTCGGAAGCAGTGTCGGAATCACATCCTATAGCGCTAACCCAGTTGTCCTCTGGACAGAAGTCATCGGTATGTTCTTAGGCCGTCTAGAGCTGATGGTAATCTTTGCTTTCTTTGCTAAGCTTAACCATATCCACATTAGACGTCAGCTTAAGACTAAGAATCAATAACTAAAAAGAGCCAAACCAATGGCTCTTTTTTGTAATGGATAACTAATCAATCTTCTTCATCGTTTTCAGAATATTCGTTAGATTTGAGTTTCTTCAATAAGGAAACAGCCTCATCATTACCTCTTTTAGCTGCTTTCTTAAGCCAAATGATGGCCTCTCTCTTGTTAGGGAAGATACCGATTCCATTAGCATAGCTAAAACCGGTCTGATACATAGCTTGAACATTACCGTTTTTAGCAGACTTCAGAAAGTAAGAAAAAGCGGTCTGAGGATTCTTGATTACGCCATAGCCATTAAGATAACAGATGCCTAAGTAGTACATGGCATCATAATTATTGAAGTTAGCCGCATTAGAGATCCAGTAATAAGCTTTATGGTAGTCTTTAAGGCACATAGTTCCATAAAGATAAGAATAACCTAAGGCTAACTGAGCTTTGATATTTCCGTTATTGCTGGCTAGATAATACCATTTCAAGGCCTTTTCATAGCTGATATCAACACCGATACCCTTTTGGTAGCACTGGGCTAGATAATACTGAGCAACATCATATCCTTCTTCTGCGGCTTTGGTGAAACATTCAATTCCTTTAGGGCTGTTAAGCGGAGTGCCCTGACCGTTTTCATAGCAAAGGCCTAAATAATAGAGGCTTGATACTACCCCTAAAGCCGCTGATTGCTTATAGAGTTTAAAAGCCTGCTCTTCATCTTTCTTGACTCCGTTTCCAGACTGATAGCAGGAAGCCAGGTTTCCCATAGCTAAAGCTTGCCCATTAGCACTGGCTTTCTTAAAAAGAAGAACGGCTTTGTTGTAGCTTTGGAAGACATAAAGACCTTGGCAGTAATAGAATCCTAAGTCGTTCATGGCATCTTCATAGCCTTGATGGGAGGCTTTCTTAAGATACTTGACTGATTTATCCAGATCCTTACTGACAAGTATTCCTTTAGCATAGAAGACTGACAATTCATACTGGGCCAAGGCAGAATGAGCTTTAGAGGCTTTAAAAAGATAAAATAAAGCTTTTTCTTTATCTATTTCAAGCTTTAGGGTTCCTTCATAATAGGCTAAACCTAACTCATAAAGAGCATCCGGATAAGAAAGAGAACTAAGTTCTTCTAAGATAGATAAGCTTTTAGAATGATTAACAACATCTCCTTGATAAAGGCAAGAAAGAAGAAATTTGGCGTCTTCGTTAATTAAGCCGTAAGGCAAGGGTTTGTTGTTATCAATATGGTCTACAAGTAAGCTAGTTAGCTCCTTCCTCAACACTAGCGATAAAGTAAGATTAAAGGGGTTAAATCCCAGCGAAAAGAATTTTAAAGTTTCTTCTGCTGAAATCGGGGTAGCTTTCTGAATCGTAACTGTCCGATGATAAACCATTTACTCTATTCCTTCTTTTCCTATCAAAGTTCAAGATTCTTTATTGCATTCTTAGCGTCTGTATTTCCAAATAAAGCGGCTTTCTTAAAATACTCAGTCGCTCTCTTAATATCTTTATTAACATCAACACCATTATAGTATAGTTCACCTAAAACATAACTAGCTTTATCAGATCCTCTTTCACTGGCCTTGGTAAATAGATAGATTGCTTCATAAGTGTCTCTATTGATTCCAAAGCCGTTAAAGTAGCATAAGCCTAACATATACTGAGCTTCTGAGTAGCCTTGATCAGAAGCAAGACGATACCATTTCATAGCCTCAGAATAATCTTTCTTGAAGATTACACCAAAATAGTAATAGTCACCTAAGCTCTTTTGGGCAAAGGGATTATCTTTCTTGGCAGCTAAAAGATACCATTTGTGAGCTTCTAAGCAGTCTTTAGCAATGCCTTTGCCAAAGAAATAGCAATCAGCCAAACTATTCATAGCATCAACATAGCCTTGTTTAGCAGCCTTCATAAACAAAGAGCAGGCAAGCTTCTCATCTTTCTTTACCATATAGCCATTAAGATAAAAATATCCAAGCATAAAAAGAGCATCACTATATTCTGAATCAGCGGACTTCTTTAACCAATCAATAGCCTTAGAGGTATCTCTTTCAGTACCACGGGCACAGAAGTAACAATAAGACAAGTTATACATGCCAGGGGCATAATTAGCTAAAGCGGATTTAGTATACCAATCAAAAGCTTTCTTTTGATCAAGAGGAACGCCTTTACCATAACTGTAGAATTCACCTACTTCATTCATGGCTTGACCTAATCCCTGATTAGCGGCTTTCATAAACCAGACATAAGCTTCTTCCATGTTCTTTCCAAGGATTTTTCCTTCTTCATAGATAGAAGCCAATTCATATTGAGCTAAGGCATAACCTAAAACAGCTGATTTCTTGATCCATTGAAGTGATTTCTCAATATCAGCTTTAGTTCCTAAGCCTTTCCCATAGAAGCAGCCAAGAAAATACATGCTTTCAGGCTGACCTTTATTAGCTAAATCAAAAAAAGTATTAAAAGCATCAGTTTCAAGATTATTAAGTTCATGACCGATGGGGCAAAGAATGGCAATTAAAAATTTTGCTTCATCTTTAGTAAGGCCATAAGGCAAAACATCATGATGCTGAAGTAAACTTAACAGTTTAATCAATAGTTCTTTCTGCAAAGAATAATCACGGGTCATAGTAAAAGCATCATAACCTTGAGAAAACAACATAAGATACTCATCTGCATTAGCAGGTTTTATATCTTTATAAATGGTTGTTTTTCTCTGACCCATAGTAATTCCTCATTACTTGAATTATACCATTATTTTAATAGGCCCGGAATCAAATGTTTGCTGGATTAAAAGCAAGATTTAAATCAATAGTCGAAAACTAAAAGCACTTGTAAATTTACTAGATTAAAGCTTTTCTCTCCTCTTTAAAAGCTTATAATAAAAACAATAGAAGAAAAGGAAAGCCAAACGATGAATTACACAGTTAAATATCTAGTCGACAATAAAACATATCAAAACGAGTCAGAGTTTCTCAAAATCGATTTTCAATGCACTGATAAGAGCATCAAACTTGTTCTCCATCCCCAAAAAGAAATAATCCTTTTGGAAGCTAGAATCAATTTCAATGATAGCCAAGAAAAGAACGAATATTTTTACTCAAATGGCTATCAGTCCTGGACTGATACTTTAGAAGAAAGCCGAAAAGATAAGACTAAAAAGCTAGGTATACTGGCTAGATGTCCGCTTGTCGAAAAGAAGTTCCATATCAAAGCTTATGGCGACTACACATTTATCGAATATCATAAACATTATTCCTTTTCTTTCACCTACTTAAGAAATAAGGACAATTACCGTTTCTATGGCTCTCTAAATGAAAGAACAGGATATACTGTCTTCTATTTGGAAAAGAATAATTTAAAAGCATATAAGGATATTAAGAATCTTCATTTAAAGAGCACTTATGACCTCTTTGATATAGCCCTTTTTAAAGGCAAAGAAAATGAAGTCTTCGATGCCTATATGAATAGTTTTACTAAAAAAATAAAGATTACTAAAAAGATCAAAGGGTTCACTACCTGGTATCGCCATTATGAGAATATCAACGAAGATATTATTAGAAAAGATCTCGAAGATGCCAAGAATGCCGACATTGGGTTAGAATTTTTCCAAGTCGATGACGGCTATGAAACCTATGTTGGAGACTGGACAGCCATCAATAAAGAAAAATTTCCTCATGGCTTAAAGCAGTTAGCTAAGAATATCTCGGAAGCAGGATTTAAACCTGGTCTTTGGTTAGCACCCTTTGTAGCTAGTCCAAAAAGTAATCTCTTCAAGAAACACCCTGACTATTTCCTTAAAGACAATAAAGGCCACTTCATCTATTCTGGCTGCAATTGGTCTGGAGCTTACATTCTAGATATCTATAACTCCGGAGTAAGAGAATACCTACATTCAGTCTTCTCAGAGCTTAAAGATGATGGTTTCATTCTCTTCAAGTTGGATTTCCTTTATGCTGTCTCCTTAGGTCAAAGAACCGACAAGACAAGGGGACAGGTTATGAGTGATGCTATGGACTTCCTAAGAAAAGAATTAGAGGACCGTTTAATATTAGGTTGCGGAGTACCTTTATTCCCAGCTTTCTTTGATGTTGATTATTGTAGAATCGGAGCTGATATCTCCTTAAACTGGGATGGCCCTTGGTACATGAAATTAGTCAGCAAAGAAAGAGTCTCTTCTAAGCAGTCAAGACTTAATACCATTAATAGAAAGAACCTAGACCATCGTTTCCTTTTAAATGATCCGGATGTCATATTATTAACGGAAACTAAGATGAGTGAAAAGCAAAGGCTTAGCATTTATGAGACCGATAAGAAATATGGATCAGTCTTTTTCACCTCAGATAACTTATCTTTATACACCGAAAAAGAAAAGAAATTATTTAGAGAACTAAACTAGGGCTTTAATTATTACTAAACTACTTTCAGTATGAATATTACATGTTGGTTATAAATTTAAAGGCAATTTTACCTTTAAATAGTTACTTTACTGTCTCTTGGTTTTAAATAATAAGCAAAAATAGAAATGTTTTAATTGTTTAGTAATTAAAAGGATTTTTCAATTTATTATTGATTCTTTTGAGTAATAAAAAAAGCATTTTGTACAATAAGTCATAAAAATAATTTGCCGTTACTGCATAAAAGTTTAAGCAAAAGCAAAAATATTGAAATTACATATATAAATATGGTTAAATATATATGCAAAAAGATTTAATAAATAGGAGCTTACAAAAATTAGTAAGTATTAATACATAAAAGCTTTTATTTGTTTCATTACAAGGAGATGCGAATATGCAAAACAAAAAACAATATATCTTTACTCTTGATGATGAACAATATCAATGCTTTGAGATTGGGGAAGATTCCGAAAGAGATTATTGGCCTCACATTGTCAGTCTAAAAACCAACGCCATACCTGCCCACCAAAAATCAATTATCAAAACCTTTTTCAAAAGATATCGTATCCGTTATGTAAACGATTGGCCGATGGGAAAGTTCATTGCTTCTTTAATCAAAAAAAGTGATAATGGAACTCTCATTCTAAACCCCAGAAAGAAAGATAAGAATGCTGAAGAAGAAGCCAAGAAGCAATCACTAGGAACCGAGATAGAAAGCAAATAAAAAAATCAGGGTTTAAGCCCTGACTTTTTTTACTTTTGATTATTATTTATCAAATACTAAAGCCTTTTTTGAGCATAGAATCAAAATTTTCGCCAGCACTAACAATATCAGTCTTCTCATCAGCAGTGAAGGTTACAGCTTTCTTAACTGCATCACCATAAGTGAAGTTAGTTGAAAGGTTAATAGCAAAAGTCTTCAAAGAAAGATTGATAGTTCCGCTTTCTCCATCAGAATCAGTAGCTGACATAGAAGCAGTAGCCGAATCAAGATTAATGGTAACTCCAGCTTCGGTAGGTAAGTAGTCTTTTCCTAAAGTGGCATAAGCAGTAATAGATGATTTATTTCCAAAGTTCATACTAATATTAGTGACATTTGATAAATCAATAGAGTAAGAACCTACGCTATTCATAATCTTAGTGAGATATTTAGCACATTCCTGGAAACTTTCTTCTGCAGCAATATTCTTTCCGTTTAAGCTAGCAAGGTAAGTAGAACTGATATTAGCTTCAAACTTTAAGTTATCTCCATCCTGGTAGACGCCAACTTGGATTTTATCACTGTAATCGGTATCGGTATCGTTAATAATGGCTTCCATTTCAGTCTTTTCATCATCGGATAAAGAAATAGCAGGAAGCTTAGTAAGATCATCAAATGAAGTAATATTCAATTCTTTTTCAATTGATTCAATAATGTAATCAATGGTAAGCGTATTGGAATAGAACTTATAGTCCTTCTGAGAGGAATTAGTTCCGGTAGTGGAATCCTCATAAGTATAGTTAAGAGAATTCTTAGAATAGGTCTTATCAGAAATTTCATTCTTGGTTTCAACAGAAGCGTTTAAGGAATAATTAGCAGAGATATTATTAGTAGTAACAGTGGAAGAACCAACATCACTGCCTTTTGCATAAGCAGTTATAGCCTTTTCGCTTCCGGATAAGATAGCAGCGGCCTTAGCCTCAGCACTAGCCTTATTCTTAATAGAGACATTATAAGTGGTACCTCCAGAAGTCATATCAACAGCAAAATCTGTCTGAGCAGAAGCTTTTGCTTCGGCACCAAAAGACTTGTTTGTGGGTAAAACCACTTCTCCGTTAGTGTAAGCATCAACAGCACTCTGAACAGCTGCTTTCTTATTTTCACCAGTCAATTCGACTTGGTGATCACAACTGGCTAAGGATAATAAACTGACCAAAGGCAATATTAATAGCACTTTTCTTTTCATATTAAATAACTCCTATATATTTAAACTATTTATAACTTTATATTATATCACCTTTTGAAATTTGTTCTAAGCCACAGAACAAATAGAAGAGTATTAGTTGGTATTCCTAACTTGACAAGAGGATAATATAATTTGATTAAAGTGTTATCTCAGCATCCGCAACAACACCTTGCTACTAACTTTTCATCAAGAAGCTGATAATAAAACCAGGAAAGGAGGAAAAGCAATGCTTAACCTAAAGAACATCGGTCAAAACCTAAAAGAACTGCGTATCCAGAATCATCTCTCACAAGATGATGTGGCCGATAAGCTTTATGTTTCTAGACAAGCTATCTCCAACTGGGAAAGCGGTAAATCTTTGCCAACTATTGATAACTGCATCATGCTTCTTGGCCTCTATAACACTTCTATCGATAATCTGCTTCTTTTAAACAATCCAAAGGGCCGAGAAACTGATTTAGAAAATGGTAATAGAGAAGCTATCATTACCAATATTATCAACGGTCAAAAGACAGTGGATTTATCAAAGATCTTCTATAAGTTATCCCAAGAAGAACGCTTTAGAATTCTCAAAGCCATCAAAGATCAGAAAATAATAATCAAAAAAGAAACCTTAATACCTTATCTCAGTGATGAAGAAAGAAGCTATCTAGGCTTAAAAGTATCGCTAGTCTATAGCTATGACAAGTGAAGAAATAAAAGAAAGATTTGATTTTAAACTTGAAGAGTCAATCAGAAAGAACGAGCAGAAATATCAATGTCGTAATGAAATTGATCAATCAATAAGCAGTAACAAGAAAGGAGGAGACAAAGAATGGATATAAAGAAATTACTTCCGTTTTTGGAAGAAGAAGACCTGGAACAGCTAGCAGAAAAAATACTCTCTTCACC